>ENA-OUOU01000120-OUOU01000120.1-human-gut-metagenome-genome-assembly--contig:-NODE-120-length-54665-cov-23.001648_pt1 | contig 54665 bp, 56 predicted proteins | sample MGYA00237936_ERZ548765 | MGnify/ENA primary metagenome ERZ548765 (study PRJEB26490, sample SAMN05356889) | human gut metagenome | biome: terrestrial biome; feature: human-associated habitat; material...
CAGCGAAGAACGCAACACCCTCAACCAACGCAGCTGCGATAATCATAGAAGAACGAAGGTCGCCCATCTTCTCTGGCTGACGAGCCATGGCGTCCATAGCCTGGCCACCAATACGACCAATACCAATACCTGCGCCAATTGCGGCTAAACTTGCGCCAATTGCGGCACCTAACTTTGCGAGAGCATCTGCTGCTAATAAAAGTGATAACATAATCTTAAAATTTAAGTTGTTAATATTTTCTTGTTAATTGTCTTTGTTAATTAGTTCCGTAATGTTAGTTTTCTAAACCGTATATTACTTCACTACCTCTGGCTCAGCCTCATGATGCTGCACATGAGCCAGCGAGATGAATACTGCACTCAGCATGGTGAACACCAACGCCTGAATGTAGCTTACCAATAATTCGAGGAGCATCATGAAGACACTCATCGCTACACTTACGATTGTCATACCCGTACCTGCCATATAGTTGACGATCATATCTTCACTGATGTTGAACATAATGAAAATAATAGCCGCAAACGCAAGAGCGATAGCGTGACCTGCCATCATATTGGCGAAGAGTCGGATAATTAAAGCCAACGGTTTCGTAAAGATTCCGAATAGCTCGATGAATGGCATCAATGGAACAGGCACCTTCAACCATGTTGGAACCTCAGGCCAGAAGATTTCCTTCCAGTACTCCTTGGTACCAGTGAAGTTGGTAATCAGGAATGTCGTCACACCGAAGAATGCGGTACAGGCGATATTACCTGTCAGGTTACCACCTCCAGGAGGGAAAGGAACGATACCCATGAGGTTGGCCACAAAGATGAAAAAGAAGCAAGTAAGCAACCAGGGTGCGTACTTGGGAGCCTCTTTACCGAGGGTAGCCTTGATCACATCGTCGTAAACCGACATGATAAACATGTGCATCAATCCCACAAATCCCTTAGGTGCAGGATCATCAACCTTGTGCTTCTTGCACCAGCGAGCTGGTATCAGTACACACAGCAACAAGACGATTGCATCGATGAAGAGCACGCAGACGGTTTTCGTGATGGAGATATCGAAAGGACGAACCTCCTGACCTCCCACCTTCTCTACAATCTTGTTGGGATTCGTCTGTGCGTCACCGTTTTTAATTACGAGATTAAATGGTCCGGGACGGTCGCCGTTAACGTCTCTCTCTTCAGAGAACTCGCTACTGCAGAACACGTGCCAGCCCGTTGAACTCTTTACGATGACAGGCAGATGAATCACTACGGGATGACCTCCCACCTCAGTGATATGCCATTCATAAGAATCCTTGATATGACCCCACAATATCTCTTTCACGTCGATGTTCTCCTTAGCTGATACCTGCAGAGGTGCCAACGTGAAGAGCAGCATCGCCATCAAGAGGAATTGCTTGAGATGTTTCATATTCTTTAATTCTTACTTTGTTTATTAATCTTGTTAGTTTCCGAGCCGTTTAAGAGAGTCGGCTCTTTTTCTCTACCCGTGCAAAGTAGATACAGTCGAACACGAGAAGTACGACATAGAAAAGGGCGAAGATAGCGGTAAAGCCTAAGATGTCCTGCTTGTCGCAAGTAAGCACATAGACGAGAAACACCAATGTGCCAACCACCATCTTGACGACCAAAGCTGCCAGATAGAACTTGGCGAGATTAGCAGGCGAAGACTTTGCAACAGCCTTCCAGGCCTCACCATAAGCTGTACTTGCAACGAGCGAGAATATTGCACTCACTACCAAAGGTTTAACCACCTGAGCAAGGATATCATCGCATTGATCCGACACCCTGCAGGCAAAGAGGATGGCAAGTGCCAACGCAGCTGTAAGCCACAGAGAAATCTGCTTGTACTTGATACCAGCCTGCCTGATGCTTTGCAAGCGCATCTTTTCTTCTTTTTCCATTCCTAATCGAGAATTATTAATGCTTTATTGCTAATTCTTAATTTTAAATTATACTTCCACACAAAGGCTTACTTCGTTTTTCTTGCATTCTACGAATCCGCCGTTGATGTTCATTGTCTGTTTTCCTTCCTTGGTGGTGTATTCCACCTTTCCCACTTCTAACGAAGAGATGATAGGCGCATGGTCATTAAGAATCTCGAATGAGCCGAGAGTTCCTGGAACCAATACGCTTTCTACCTCACCTTGGAAAACTACCTTTTCGGGAGAAACTATCTTTAGCTGTAACATAATCCTTATATTTTAAAATGTTAAGTGTAAGCGTTAAATGATTCGTTTCTGAATCTCTAACGACATAGCATTTGGATACTTCACACTTCACTTCTCACCTTTTAGGATTATCCTTGTGCTGCTGCGAGCAACTGCTTAGCTTTCTCCTTTGCATCCTCGATAGTACCTACATTGAGGAACGCCTGCTCTGGCAGATCGTCCACCTCGCCGTCGAGGATGGCATTGAAGCCCTTGATAGTTTCTTCGATTGGAACCATCACACCCTTCAGACCGGTGAACTGCTCGGCAACGGTAAATGGCTGACTCAAGAAGCGCTGTACTCGACGAGCACGGTTCACAGTCAGCTTATCCTCATCCGAGAGCTCATCCATACCGAGGATGGCAATGATGTCCTGCAACTCATTGTAACGCTGCAACAACTGCTTTACTCGCTGAGCACAATCATAATGTGCTTTGCCCACAATCAGCGGGTCGAGAATACGAGAGGTAGAACCCAGTGGGTCTACAGCCGGATAGATACCCAGAGAAGCGATCTTACGAGAAAGCTCAGTAGTGGCATCCAGATGAGTAAAGGTTGTAGCAGGAGCAGGGTCGGTCAAGTCATCGGCAGGCACATAAACAGCCTGTACTGAGGTGATAGAACCATTCTTGGTAGAAGTGATTCGCTCCTGCATGGCACCCATCTCAGATGCCAAAGTTGGCTGATAACCTACGGCTGAAGGCATACGACCCAACAGCGCAGAAACCTCAGAACCAGCCTGAGTGAAACGGAAGATGTTATCGATGAAGAACATAATATCGGCAGCCTCACCGTTCTTTCCTCCATGATCACGGAACTCCTCGGCTACGGTCAAACCAGAAAGCGCCACAGAAGCACGTGCCCCAGGAGGCTCATTCATCTGACCATACACCAAGGTGGCCTGACTCTTGGCAAGCTCTTCCTGGTCGACAAGAGAAAGATCCCACTTGCCTTCTTCCATGGCCTTGCGGAACTTCTCGCCATACTTGATAACGCCAGACTCGAGCATATCTCGAATCAGGTCATTACCCTCACGGGTACGCTCACCTACTCCAGCGAACACAGAGTAGCCGTTGTGTCCCTTGGCAATATTGTTAATCAACTCCATGATAAGCACAGTCTTTCCAACACCGGCACCACCGAAAAGACCAATCTTACCACCCTTCATGTAAGGCTCGAGCAAGTCGATCACCTTGATACCGGTGGCAAGCATCTCCTTGTGCGTAGAGAGCTCATCAAACTTCGGAGCCGCACGGTGGATAGGATAAGCGCCTTTCATGTCCAATTCTTTCATACCATCAATAGGCTGTCCGATGACATTCATCATACGGCCCTTGATTTGCTCTCCGGCAGGCATCAGAATTGGGTTGCCTGTAGAGACAACTTCCAATCCACGCTGCAAGCCGTCGGTGTTGTCCATGGCTACGCAACGAACTGTGTCCTCACCGATATGCTGTTGCACCTCGATGACCAGGTCACGTCCGTCTGGGCGTTTCACCTTCAGAGCTTCGTGAATCTTAGGAAGCACCTTCTCTGGATTCTCGCCCTTGGTATCGAAATAAACGTCGATAACAGGACCAATAATCTGAGAGATACGTCCGTTAATTTGTGACATAAGCTATTTTTTTTAATGTTAGTATATTTATTTTTATTCTGACTTGCTGCTATTAAGGTTCAGAACTCATACGAGAGTATGAAAGTTCAGCACAGACTCTTGGCATCAAGTAGTTTGCATGCAAAAGTAACAAACATTCGCGGAAACGCCAAATTAAAGAGAAGTTTTATTCGCCTTTAAACCATTTTTAGTCCCCTTTAAACCATTTTATAAAACAGTTTTTGTCTTTATATTATACATTTTAAGTTGCACCGTATATGATGACCAGAGTTTGTCATATATTGTGACCAAGGCTTGCCATATATTGTGACCAAGGCTTGCCATATATTGTGACCAAGCTTGGTCATCTATGATAACCAGAGATTACACCTTATATATATAAGAGGAACATTCCTGCTTTATAAAATGATTATTCTTATATTTCCTCCACATGTAGTGTGTGATGAGTTGGGATTAGATACTCAACTCGTCAAGCACCTTGATCAACTTGCGGTCGAAAGGTTTGTCGGAACGGATGGCTTCTGACAGAGGAACATAAACCACCTCGTTGTTTCTTACACCTACCATCACGTTTCTCTGTCCCTGCATAATGGCCTCTATAGCTCCACAGCCAGTACGGCTGGCAAGGATACGGTCGCGTGCAGAAGGACGACCGCCACGCTGCAAATGACCCAAGATGGACACACGCACATCGAACTCAGGGAACTCCTTGCGTACACGGTCTGCATAATAAAGCGCGCCACACTTAGGACTCTCCGATACGATAACGATACAACTCTTCTTGGATTTACGAATACCACGCTCCATAAACTGGGCCAGCTGGTCGACATCGGTAGAGTCTTCAGGAATAATAGCAGCCTCCGCACCACTTGCAATAGCACTGTTCTGTGCCAGGAAGCCAGCATCACGACCCATCACCTCTACAAAGAAGATGCGCTCGTGGCTCTGAGCAGTATCACGTATACGGTCTACACATTCTACTATCGTATTCATGGTAGTATCGTAACCGATGGTATTGTCTGTACCATAAAGGTCATTGTCAATCGTTCCTGGAAGACCAATACAGCAGATATCAAAGTCGCGCGCCAGATTCATAGCACCAGTAAGCGATCCGTTTCCGCCGATAACAACAAGTGCATCGATTTCTTCTTTCTGTATGGTCTCAAAAGCTTTCTGACGACCTTCGTCAGTCATGAACTCCTTAGAGCGGGCTGTCTTCAGAATAGTTCCACCCGTACCAATAATACCACTTACATTTTCTGTTGTAAAAGTCTTGATCTCGTCATTAATCAATCCGTCGTATCCACGAAAAATTCCTTTTACCGTATAGCCATTATAGATGGCCGAGCGAGTAACGGCACGAATAGCCGCATTCATACCTGGTGCGTCTCCACCAGATGTCAGTACACCAATCGTTTTAATCTTTGCCATAACCAAATACCTTTATTTGTAGTACGTTATTTTATGATAATATTTATTTTTTATTGATTTCGTTCAAAAAATGGACATGCTGTTCTTTCCTTATTATCTAATGTCCTTGTTACTGCATCAGCCATAGGAATCCGAGTCCTATGATGCCTCCCACCAAGGCTTTCCAGCCTACATGACGGAAGAACCAGCCTACATGCATGCGCTCCATCTTCATCAATGCCAAACCACTCATTGTTCCAATACCCAAGATGTTTCCACCTGCCATTACGCAGAAGGCTACGACCCTCCAATACAAACCATTGCAACTGTAGACGGTAGAGAGTTCGGATGCCAAGCCTGTTTGTCCCATCTCGTCAGGAAGCGAGAAGAAATTGATGGCAGTCGCAAAATTGTCGAGCACCGTACTCAACACGCCCGCAGCCACTCCATGAAGCCAAACGAAAGGCTGACTATCATTAACACCCAAGTATTCCATCAACTCATTGTATGCTCCAGTTTCCTTCACAACACCTACAGCCAACATGATGCCCATCACAAAGAGAATCATCTGAATGACACCATATTGCAGCACACGAGGCGTACGGCGGTCGACCATTGCATCCATGTTCATCAGCTTGCGATTGAAAATCTCGTTGACAATCCACAAGACAGACAACACACACAGAGCCCCCAAGAAAGGACTCAGTTTGGAGATATTATGGAAGGTCGGGATAAACCACAGTCCACCGATACCCACAAAGAGCATGAGCAGACGCTGCCATACATTGAGTCGGGTATCATCGCCTCGATAAGGCATGACGATCCATTCGGTGTCGACACGCTCGGGAAGACTTCTCGATATCAGATAAGTAGGAACCAACCAGGTTGCAAGACAGGGCAGCAAAAGTGACATAGAGTAACTGGTGGCCGTTACTGCTCCACCGTTCCACAGCACCAATCCCTCAGGATTGCCGATAACAGTCAGCGCACCTCCACAATTGGCAGACAGCAAGATGGCGCTGCCATAAAACATACGCTGTCTGCGACTGGGAATAATACCATGCATGATGGTAAGCATCATGACAGTAGTGGTCAGGTTGTCAAGATTAGCAGAAATAACAAATGTCACCACAGAAAGTGTCCAAATCATACGCTTGCTATTACGGGTGCGAAGCAACTGGCGGATAAAATCGAAACAACCATTATTGTTGAGAATTTCAACGATTGTCATCGTCGCCAACAGGAACAAGACTATCTCTGCAGCTCTTCCCACATATGGCAGGAAGACAAAACGGGAAATAAAGCTCTTGACTGTTGCGCTGGATTCTGGGATGGCAGGAGTCTGACTGTGCAGATAACTCGAAAAATCATAAGCATGCTGACTGGTTACGAAATCCATACCAAAACAAATATACAAAACCCATCCCACCGTACCAGCAAAAATGGCCACGGCAGCACGGTTCACCTTGGTAATATTCTCCGTTGCTATAAGGAGACATCCCAACAATAATATGGACACAATGACTATCGTCATATAACTATGCTCTCTTTATTTAAACGCAAAATTAACAATTAATCTGAAATAACAAGCACTTAGCTGCAAAAAAAATCAATTGTTTCATGGAAAAGTAACATATTGCAACATTTTACCATCCATTTTGCTATGTTGAGATAGCAAAAAACAACTTATTTGTATTTAAAAATCGAATGACAAATAATCGCAAACAACAAGAGAAAGTTTACTTTTCCTTTCTCTTCAACAACCTGTCAAAAACCCGAGTCTGGGTCTTCAACAAATACAAGGTACCCATGACATTGGCAGCAACCCAAACAAAACAAAAAGCCCAATACAAAACTGAAGGCTGCCACATAAATCCTCCCAACAAGCCTCCAGCAACAAACACCAACTCCACGGCAATAAAGATCACACCCTTACGTGAAAGGACATAACGATAGAGACATCGGCTGTACACAAGCACAAACAAAGTTTCTATCAGATAAGCTCCTACAATGCCGAAGCCAAGCCCCAACAGCCCCTTATAGCGATAGCCTGCAATCTCCATCACGATGAGTAACATGACACATACAGCCTCCTGGCACAAGAACTTACGCGACTGTCCTTTCGATAAAGGCAGATATTCTATCGGAATATAAACTGCTCTGAAAAGCATGCTGACAGCTGCCAACTGTGCCATACCGAGCACATCCAAAAAACGATGGTCGTAGAGAAGTGGAATCAAGACTGGCAAGGCCAAAATCACGCCCGTCAATATGGGCCCCATCAGCAAAACATTGATTTCCAACTGCTTGTTGACACAGTCGTTCTGTTCCACACCCATCTCCTTTACAGATGACAGACGGGGAAAATAATCAGCCTCCATCGCCGAGAACACCAAGCCCGCATAGACAACAGCCAAGGTCCAGCCGGCATTAAAAAGCCCGACATCAGACAACTCGCCTATTCTATTAATGTACGCGCGTATCAAAAACTCAGCTCCCGAACTCATGAGCCCGGCAACAACAAACGCCAAACCTAACCTGACAACATGAATGCCACGCCCTAAGAACTTGGCAGAAAAGGATACCCGATAAGGATAATGACGAGAGGAATAACGAAGAGAAAGCAACATCTGTGCAAGCGACTGCAACACAAGCACACCCACAATTCCCTGATAACGCCACAGATAATAAATAGGAACAGAGACGACTAAAGAAGCAAAGACTACGCATAAAGAGGAGAAAGCCAAGGCTCGCAACTGCCGTGTGGCCTTCAGCACAGCCGTTTCGCCACCTGCTACTATCAGGAATGCTACAGCAGGAGCCAAAAATATGAAATGACACACATGATCACCTCTGTCAACAAAGGTAATGCCATCAAGCAAAGGACTGAAGAACAGACAAACAAACATTCCCAACAAGGCTGCAAACAGACACCATGAGCGTATGAGCAGAATGGTGGAGGAAAGTTGCTCGTTGGAAGCATCATACTGTTCTGAGATTTCACGCACACCACTGGTAGGAATACCAAAATTAGTAGCCGAAACCACCATGTTAATGGTTGAATTGAAAAGCGCAACAAGTCCCATACCAGCAGTTCCCAAAAGCAAGGCCGCAAACTTATTGCGCACCAAACCAATGAGAATACTCAATCCCTGTACACCGCCGAAAATGCCGGTATACTTCAGTATATGAGAGTAACTGTCGTTCTTTTCCGTCTTTTCCATTTATTATAAAACGCAATCTCCTTTCTTTTATTATCTATGACACATAGTTTTTACTCCATCCTACATCTAAAATAAGCAAAAGGAAAAAGTTGAATAGAAAAGCCTCGAAAAATGAAAGCGGCTTCGATAGTCAATGAAGCCTATTTCGTAGAGCAATGAAAGCGGCTTCGTAAGCAGTTGAAGCCTATTGCATTATTCTGATAGAAACTATTAAAAAATATAGTTGACCACTTTAAACTTTATTAACATTGCCCTACCTGCAAGGGGCACATTTGTGCTCTTTAAGGAACATTTTACCGCAAAGGAAAATTACACAGAATGGAAATAATATGGTCAACTGTTTAAGCACTAATCCTTATCCCAGAAATAGAATTTACACAGCAAGCTCCTGCGTAGAAAAAATGACAAAGAAAAAGGTCGCTCCCAAAGGGAACGACCTTTATTCTTTTCATCGAAGAAGATGAGTTGAAGCGAGAATTAAGCCTCTGCAGGAGCCTCCTCAGCAGGAGCAGCCTCCTCAGTAGCTGCAGCCTCAGCCTCTGCCTTAGCAGCAGCCTCAGCAGCCTTCTTGTCAGCTACCTTCTTAGCGATTGCTTCATTTACTTTCTTCTCAGCCTCGAGCTCCTTAGCAGCAGCATCCTTCTTTGCCTTAGCCTCGTTCTCGCGAACAGCAGAAGCCTTAGCATCCTTACCATTCTTCCAAGCATCGAAACGCTTCTGAGCCTCAGCCTCATCGAAAGCGCCCTTCTTTACGCCACCACGGAGGTGCTTCATCAGGTAAACGCCCTCGCCCTTGAGGATGTTACGTACTGTGTCTGTAGGCTGCGCACCTGTCTCTACCCAGTAGAGGGCACGATCGAAATTCAAATCTACAGTAGCAGGATTGGTGTTAGGGTTGAAAGTACCAATCTTCTCAGTAAATTTACCATCACGTGGTGCTCTAACGTCAGCGATTACGATGCTATAGAAAGCATAGCTCTTACGACCGCCGCGCTGCAATCTGATTTTTGTTGCCATTTTTTTAAAATTTTATTTATTTGAGGTTTGAATTTTATGCTGTTATCACGTAACAGCCGTGCAAAGGTACGGCTTTTTTCCATACCTCACAAGTTTTTTCTTTTATTTTTCTTCTTTTTTAACGTATTCTGTCGGCTGCTCTGACCAGTTTCTCATCATCTGCCACTCCTTTACGTGCCAATACAACCATAATGATGGCAATAAGTGGCAGACAGGCAGCAAACTTCACCTCTACATTTCCTTCCACCTCGGGCACTGTCACCATGCCGAAAAACAGCAAGGCATAATCTATGTACCACAATACAGAGAACAACAGATTAGTAGCACAAAGTGACAACTGCAGCTTGCGGTTTTTATACAGGAATATTGTCACCAACGACAAGGCTGTAGAGACAGCAAGCAAAATAAAAAGAGGCAGACAGGTGCCCGACACGGTAATCGTTCCGTTGTCATCTACGAAACCAAGGTTGTAGAGAGAAACAACTCCTCCCATTCCCTTTGGCAGAATGACACCTATCGGCATAAAGAAGCACAGCAAACTGGCGATGACAGCAACGAGCAGAAACAATGTTTGTTTGCGTTGTATCATATTCTTTACTGTTTTTAGAAATCCAAAGAGTCCTTTTTGCTTGCCATATTGTCCTTAGAAGGATCGCGCCAATAGATGTTGCCTTCTACAAACTCCTGTGTAGCAAGCAATGTTGGCTTTGGCAGTTTCTCATAATAACGTGAAATCTCAATCTGCTCACGGTTTTCGAAAACCTCCTCCAAAGAATCGTTATAAGAAGCAAACTCCTGAAGTTTCTTGCTCAGGTCTTGCTTGATCTCAACAGATATCTGGTTGCTACGCTTTGCGATAATGGCCACACTCTCGTAGATATTGCCAGTATTGTCACAAAGGTCCATAATGTTGCGGGTCACGGTATTTACCGGTGCTTTTGATTTCTTGTAATCCATAATCTTGCTTTTATTCTATTTTATTTTCTTTATTTCATTATTTATTCTCTAATTTGCTGTAGCTGTCCTCGGGATGTGCTTTCTCAAATTCCTTGCATTTGGCAATAAACTTTTCGGCAGTAGCACGCTCCTTTGAGTCAGGATACTCGTTGATGAATCCGTAGCACTCGTCCTCTGCATCCTGATATCGCTCCAACTGCTTGCTCTCCACACTCATCTTGGCGAGTTCGTACTTGCCCTTCATAATCAGAATGGCAAATTCCTCGCGCTTGTTGCTGTAGGGATAGTCCTTCAAGGCGTTCTGTGCAGTCACGATACAAGCCTCATAGTTGTTTCCGCCACTGGTACAGTTGCCAAAGTATGTACCCAGATCATAATAGAGTTTAGCATTCTTGTACTCCTTCTCTACCAAGAGGTCCTGCAAAGCAAACAGGCGGTTGGTTGCCTGTTTCTTCAGTTTCGCATCGGGATAAAGATCCAGATATTCCTGAAAAGCAGCTATGGCCGACACGGTGAGCGACTGGTCAAGGCGAGGCTCGGGCGCATTCTTGTAAAGACTCTCTCCTACATAATATTTGGCATTCTCTGCATAAATGCCTTTTGGATAAGTCTGATAATACTTCTTGAAATACTCCGAAGCTGTTTCATAGTCACGCAAGCCATACTCAGCCATTGCCAACATATAGAGACACTCTTCAGCCTCTGTACTACCCTTCTTCAGAGTTACCAGTTCCTGAAGCAATGTTACTGCACGGGAATACTTTCCTGTGGCATAGCATTCCTTTGCATACTCATATTTAAAGTTGTAATTGTCAGATTTATAAACCTGATTAAACTGGTTGGCGCAGCTCGTCATGAGCAACGCAACACATGCTGTGATTAAAACAGTTTTCTTCATAGGTCACGTTTTGAGATGCAAAGTTACAGATATTTTGCTTATCCGCAAAGGAAAAAATACATTTTTTCGCAATTTATTAGTCTTTATAACGATTAATGCTCTTTTTTTTGTACTTTTGCAATTTAAAAGACAGTGCATTCACAACTTATTCGTAAGAAAAATGCATGATATCTAAAAAAACAGGAACAGAACATGAACTTTAAGCTGACATCCAAGTACCAGCCTACAGGCGACCAGCCACAGGCCATCAGACAGCTCACCGAAGGCATAGAGCAAGGTGAGCCGGCACAGGTTCTGCTCGGAGTAACAGGCTCGGGCAAGACTTTCACAGTGGCAAACGTCATTGCCAACGTAGGAAAGCCAACCCTCGTGCTGAGCCACAACAAGACTCTTGCTGCACAGTTGTACCAGGAAATGAAAAGTTTCTTTCCAGAAAATGCTGTAGAGTACTATGTGTCTTACTACGATTACTATCAGCCAGAGGCTTACCTGCCGACAACGGATACTTATATCGAGAAAGATCTTGCCATCAACGACGAGATAGACAAGTTGCGCCTGGGGGCTGTATCGGCTCTGCTTTCCGGACGGAAAGATGTCATCGTGGTGTCTTCTGTCTCGTGTATTTATGGTATGGGAGGTCCTACCGCCATGCAGGAGAACATCATCAAGATAAAGAAAGGGCAGCAACTCGACAGGAACGAGTTTCTGCGACAGTTAGTGGATGCCCTGTATGTAAGAAACGATATCGAACTGCAACGTGGCAACTTCCGTGTCAAGGGCGAAACTGTAGATATCTTCATGGCTTATAGCGACAATGTGCTGAGAGTTACCTGGTGGGACGACGAGATAGACTCTATCGAGGAGGTGGACTCTCTCACCTATCACCGGTTGGTTTCGTTTGATGCCTATGAAATTTATCCTGCCAACCTCTTTGTCACCACCAAGGAACAAACCGAGAAAGCCATACGCATGATACAGGATGATCTGGTTGTGCGCGAGCAGTTCTTCAAGGATTTGGGCGACAACATCAAGGCACAGCGCATCAAGGAACGAGTGGAATACGACATGGAGATGATCAAGGAATTGGGACATTGCTCGGGTATCGAGAACTATTCGCGGTACTTCGACGGTCGACATGAGGGCGAACGTCCCTACTGCCTGCTCGACTTCTTCCCCAAAGACTTCCTGCTGGTAGTAGACGAGAGTCATGTCAGCATTCCGCAAATAGGAGCTATGTATGGTGGCGACCGCGCCCGCAAGCAAAACCTGGTGGAATATGGTTTCCGTCTGCCAGCAGCCTTCGACAACCGTCCGCTTACCTTCGATGAGTTTCACAGCATGATACATCAGGCCATCTATGTAAGCGCCACTCCCGCCGACTACGAGTTGAGAGAGTCGGAGGGTGTTGTAGTAGAACAACTTATTCGTCCTACAGGTTTGCTTGACCCAGAGATAGAAGTACGCCCCAGCGAGAACCAGATAGACGACCTGCTCGACGAGATACTTACCCGTACCCATCGCAATGAGCGAGTACTTATCACAACCCTGACCAAGCGAATGGCTGAGGAATTGACAGAGTTCTTGCTGAACCACAGTGTGAAGGCAGCCTATATACATAGTGATGTGGCCACACTCGACCGAGTAAAAATCATGAACGACCTTCGTGCTGGCGTTTATGACGTTTTGGTGGGAGTCAACCTGCTGCGAGAAGGACTCGACTTGCCGGAAGTATCACTTGTTGCCATCCTCGACGCAGACAAGGAGGGCTTCCTAAGAAGCCACCGCTCTCTTACCCAGACAGCAGGACGTGCCGCCCGAAATGTGAACGGAAAGGTAATCATGTATGCAGATAATATCACAGAGAGTATGCAACGCACCATTGATGAGACTGCCCGTCGCCGTACTATCCAGTTGCAGTATAATGCCGACCACAACATCACTCCTCGCCAAATAGTGAAGGCTATCACATCGGCCCTGCCTACTTCTAAAGAAACAGAACCTACAACCAGTATGCAAAAGACAGCAGCCCAGCGCGTATATATCGAACCAGAGGGAGCCTCCTTCGCAGCCGATCCTATCGTGCGCAGCATGAGCAAAGAGGAACTGCAGAAGAGTATTGCCAACACGACAGCTCTCATGAAACAAGCTGCCAAGGACCTCGACTTCATGCAGGCAGCGCAATATCGCGACGAGATTATCCGCCTGCAGAAAGAGCTGGAGGAAAAAGAAGCGTAAACCACATACATGTCCAGACCTCTTCCAAAAAAATAAGAGACACTCTGGCAAAGACTCTGATTTGGACAAAACTATATAAAAAATTTCATCAAATGGAATCTCTACAAAAAGACTATTCAAATGACAGTTTCTTGAGTCTTCCTCTCAGCGTCTCTGCTTCCGATTTACGGATAGAGAGAGTGATAGAACAGGTGTTGTCATATTCCTGACTCACAATACGGGGTTGCATTTCCTTGACAACCCGCATCACATCATTCATCATCACATAAGGGAAATCATACTTCACCAGTTCTTCCACCTGTCTTGTCTCTTGTACGGAGTCTTCTATGGCCAAGGCTGCAGCAGCCTTGTATGCCACAATGAGTCCACCTGTTCCCAGGTTGACACCACCATAATATCTCACCACAATAATCAAGATATCAGTAAGGTCGTTGCTGTTAATCTGTCCCAAGATTGGTTTGCCTGCCGTACTGCTTGGCTCGCCATCATCATTGGCCCGAAACTCAGTTCTCTCAGCCCCAAGCATATAAGCATAGCATACATGTCGGGCATCATAATACTTCTTGCGGTAAGAGGCAACAATCTCCTTCACCTCATCAAGTGTTTCCACATGATGTGAAAAAGCAAGGAACTTACTCCGTTTTTCAGAGTAAGTCCCCTCGCCTATTTTATTTGTTATAGTCTTATATTCGTCAATCACCGTACAAATGTTGAAATTCGTATTCTTTATTTAAGTTTGTGAATAATGAGTCCGCTGCGTAACTTAGGCTCGAACCATGTAGCCTTAGGAGGCATTATCTTTCCACTGTCAGCAATATCCATAATCTGTTGCATAGTGACAGGATGCAAGGCAAGAGCCATACGCATCTCTCCACTGTCTACACGGCGCTTCAACTCACCTAAACCACGAAGACCTCCAACGAAATCGATACGCTTGTCGGAACGCAAATCCTTAATGCCCAATATCTCGTCAAGAATCAATCGGGAAGAAATATCCACATCCAGCACCCCGATAGGATCGCTGTCATCATAGGTTCCTGGCTTGGCAAATAGTCCATACCATTTTCCGTCCAGATACAAGAGGAAAGAGTGAAGGGCAGCAGGCTTGAGAACATCCAATCCAAATTTATCAATAGCCTCCTCAACAGACATCTTCTCATAACAAGGTATTCCATCTTCCTCGCCCGACACATTGACATTGACTGCGTCAATCTCTATGACCTCGAAGTTCTCTGTCAACTTGTCAAGGAACTGATCGGAAGTAAGACCATTCAGGTCTTTCACGACACGATTGTAGTCGAGAATGGTCAACTGACTGGCCTGGAAACAAACTGCCATGAAGTAGTTGTACTCTTCCTTACCGGTATGATTGGGGTTCAGCTTTGCCTTTTCTGCACCAACGAGTGCGGCAGCAGCAGAGCGATGATGCCCGTCGGCAATATAGAGACTTGGCATCTTGGCAAACTCAGCCGTAATTGTAGCAATATCCTTATCGTCGCCTACCACCCAGAACTGATGACGAAAACCGTCGATAGGAGCTATGAAATCATATTCGGGTGTAGTCACAGCATAACGCATCAATATCTCGTTGAGAACAGCGTTATCGGGATAAGCAAAGAACACGGGTTCGATATTGGCATCGCATACACGCACATGTTTCATGCGGTCTTCCTCCTTGTCGCGACGAGTAAGTTCATGCTTCTTGATAACACCTGTAAGATAATCATTCACGTAGGCACCAACGACCAGACCATATTGTGTCTTGCCGTTCATAGTCTGCGCATAGATATAATACTGTTCCTTGTCGTCCTGCTTCAGCCAGCCGTTTTCCTGAAACTTCTTGAAATTTTCAGCCGCACTTTCATAGACGCGGGGATCATACTCTGAGGTACCAGGTTCGAAGTTGATTTCTGGTTTGATGATATGATAAAGACTCTTCTCATTATCACCAGCCTCTTCACGGGCTTCCTCAGAATTGAGGACATCGTATGGACGAGACTCCACCTGTTCTACAAGGTCCTTAGGAGGTCTCACTCCCTTGAAAGGTTTAATAATTGCCATAATAGTTTTCTTTGAGGTTTTGAATATTGAAACCCAATCGGTCATCAGACCCAAGAGATGGGCTTACATCATAATTGTTTATATCCTATAAAACGCAAAAAACTTTGAGACTTGACCAAGAACCATGATGACGACCTTACAAAAAAGTAATCATCCTGCTCTGTGTTCAAATCTCAAAGTCCTATATCAGTTTACTTGTTTACCTGGAACTTTGTGCAGCCGTCCTTGAAGAAGGCATTGATTTGCTTGGCAGCAGCAATACCTGCATTGATATTTGCCTCAGCAGTCTGCGCTCCCATCTTCTTAGGTGTAGAGAAATAACGACCTTCAAACTGTGCAAAGTCGGCATCAGCATCAGGCTTGATGTCTGTGATAAACTTCAAGTCCTCACGCTCTGTAAGAAGCTTCAACAATTCAGGTTCATTGATTACTTCCTTGCGGGCTGTATTGATAAGAATACCACCCTTTGGCAACTGATTTACAGTCTTATAATCGATACTCTTGATGGTTTCAGGAGTTGCAGGAATATGAAGCGATACAATATCGCAAGTCTGGAACAACTCATCCTGGCTCTTTACAGCATGAACACCTGCAGCCTCAATTACGTCGGCAGGACAGAAAGCATCATAAGCAGCCACTTCCATACCAAAGCCCTTAGCAATGCGAGCTACGTTTCGGGCTACATTACCAAAAGCAAGGATACCTAATTTCTTACCCTTCAACTCAGAGCCGGCCTTTCCATTATAGAAGTTACGTACGGCAAAAACGAGCAAGCCGAAAACAAGCTCTGCCACTGCATTAGAGTTCTGACCAGGAGTATTCTCAGCCACTACATGATGGGCAGTAGCTGCAGCCAGGTCGATATTATCATAACCAGCACCAGCACGAACAATAATCTTCAGATTTTTGGCTGCCTCGAGAACCTCGGCATCAGCCTTGTCTGAACGAATGATCATTGCATCTACGTCTTTCACCGCATCGAGAAGTTGCGCTTTCTCTGTATATTTCTCAAGCAGAACCAACTCATTGCCTGCTCCTTCTATTTCTTTCTTGATACCCTCTACAGCAGCTGCTGCAAAAGGTTTTTCTGTTGCAACTAAAACTTTCATAATAATAATTGAATAATAAAATTCGAAAGTTAATATAAAGATGATATAAAAGAGGAGGTCGGATGCTGTAATCAGACAGTTTGCTCAACAGCAGCATCCGCCCATCTATTTTCAACTTGGATTAATGTTGTGCCTCAAAGTCCTGCATGGCCTTGACGAGTGCGTTGACACCCTCCATAGTCATGGCGTTGTAGCAGCTTGCGCGGAAACCACCCACAGAACGGTGACCCTTGATGCCCACCATACCACGTTCAGTAGCAAACTCAAAGAAAGGCTTCTCCAACTCTGCATACTCATCGTTCATTACGAAACAGATGTTCATCAAAGAACGAGAAGCTTCTTCAACAGTACCCTTAAACAACTTGTTGCGGTCAATTTCAGCATACAAGACCTCAGCACGCTCATGAGCACGCTTGTCTGCAGCCTCCACACCACCATTCTTTTTCAACCAGCGAAGATTCTCCATCAAAGAATATATAGGAACTACAGGAGGTGTGTTGAACATACTTCCCTTGTCTACATGGGTACGATAATCAATCATAGTAGGCAACTCACGTGGAGCCTTACCCAACATATCGTCCTTGACAACTATCACAGTAACGCCCGCCATAGAAAGATTCTTCTGTGCACCTGCATAGATAGCAGTATACTTGGAAACGTCTACAGGACGGCTCATGATATCTGAACTCATATCCGCAATCAGTGGGACCGCAACATCAGGATCACGACGCAACTCAGTACCATATATAGTATTGTTGGAAGTGATGTGCAAATAATCAGCATCAGCAGGAACGTTGTTCTCAAACTGTGGATAATAGCTGAAGTTGGCCTCGGACGATGATGCGATCTCAACGACCTCACCAAAATGCTTAGCCTCTTTCATCGCCTTCTTGGCCCAAGTACCAGAATTAACGTAGGCTGCCTTCTTGATGAGGAAGTTAGCAGGAATCTGCATAAACTGTAACGAGGCACCACCACCAAGGAAGATTACGGAATAGCCCTCAGGTATATCGAGAAGTTCCTTGAAAAGGGAGACTGCCTCGTCAACAACTGGCTGGAAATCTTTTGCACGGTGGCTGATTTCCATCAATGAAAGACCAGAACCATTAAAATCCAAAATCTGCTTAGCTGTGTTCTCAATCACTTCGCGTGGAAGCATTGATGGACCTGCATTAAAATTGTACTTCTTCATCTGTTGTTTATTTAAGTTTTAGTGTAATGTTCTCCTTTATTGGAAAAATACATCGGCGAAATTACAATTAATATTTGAAACTACCAAATATTTCTGCACATTTTTAGCATTTTGAGCAAAAAACTAACAATTTATCACTCCGTTTCTAAAAAAGCATGCATATTCATGCAGTTTACCTCACTTCTTCTACAACTGTCCTGATGCCTTTAATCTTCTCACCTGCTACTTGTCGGAGCACCTGTCTGAGGCGTGGACGTGCCACAGCAACATAGGCATATCTTTCTTTTACGTCTATCTTTCCAATCTCTGTAGTCGTAAGACCTCCTTTTTTACAGAGGAAACCTACAATATCGCCCTTGCTTATCTTGTCTTTCTTGCCCTTGCCGATATAGAGCGTTGCCATTCGTGGAAGAGCAGGCGCAGGCAGTTCGGCCGGAATCTCATAATCTTCCACCTCAGCATCAACATACTCAGGAATGCTTTCTGTAGGTCCCAACAGGAAATAGGCTTTACCTTTCGATTCCCATCGTGCAGTTCTTCCCACACGGTGTATGTATCCGTCCTCGCTCTCGGGAAGATGATAGTGAACGATATTGTCGATATTAGGAATATCAAGTCCACGCGAAGCCAAATCGGTGCTTACAAAAATGTTGGCACTGCCATTGCTGAACTTGTAAAGCGCATCCTCACGCATCTTCTGTTCCATACCTCCATGGAAGCAGGAGGTAGAAAAGCCTTCCTGACGCAAAAACTGGTCAGTACGCTCCACACTGTCTCGATAGTTGAGGAACACGATACTGCTTTCATCTCCAAAGCTGCGAAGTAACTTCGACAAAGCCTCAAGCTTGTCTTTCTGCTCACTCCTTACCTTATATATATGTACACGCTCAGGAACCTGCTCGTCATCCAGCCGATAGTCAACCTTCTCTACCCTTCCCATATGCACAAACTGCGGGATGGCTTCAGCCTCTGTAGCAGAAAGCAGGATACGCCGTTCCAGATGTGGCAAGGATTGCAAGAGTCTGCTCATCTCGTCCTGAAAGCCCATCTCTAAACATTTATCAAACTCATCGATAACGAGATACTTGACATGCTCGGCAGAAAGGTTTCCTTTATCCAGATGATCGTTGAGACGTCCTGGTGTACCGAAAATGATCTGCGGTCTTACCTGACGCATCACCCTATGTTCATCCATCGTCATTCTGCCTCCATAGCAAGCCATGGCACGCAGACCACTTCCCATATCCTTGAGAACAGTAGCCGACTGCAGGGCAAGTTCTCTACCTGGTGTAACCACAATAGCCTGCGGCATATCATCGTCAGCATCCACCAGTTGGGTAAGGGGCAAGAGATAGGCCAGGGTCTTTCCACTTCCCGTAGGCGAAAGCACCACCACATCTTTGTCACTTCGTAACAAGGCATGCATTGCATCTTGCTGCATGGCATTAGGGGTTATCCCCATTTTATCTAATATTGATTTCATTTTAAATATTCTAATGTGTTGAATGAAAATAAATGATGACATCATCCCTTCGATTTCATCAGTCGGTCGATTTCATCAAACTCCTTTCCCTTGTTCAGATTGAGGTAAATTGTATACAGGGGCAAAGCCCATTTCTCCTGAGCACCAGGCTCCATTTTACGAAATTTCTCTAAATAGGGCAAAGCTTTTTGGTAATAACCAGTTATCTCCTGATGGCTTTTGCGCGACAGATGTGTATTTTTGTCGAGCTCCACCGCCATATTGAAGTAAGCCAATCCGGCATTATAATACACCTCAGCAATACTGTCATTGCGCTGTATCAGTTTGTTACTCAACTCAAGGCTTTCTTTGTTTTTTCCCTGATTAAGCAAAATTGTGCTTTTAGTGAAAAGATATAGTCCGCTCTCAGCATCAACCTGCAAAGCCTTGTCTACTACAGCCATTGCCGAATCAAGTTGGTTCTGCTTCGTATAATACTCAATGAGTCGTGGGAAGAAGAACGGGAACTTAGGTGCATGCTCGAATCCTTCCTCAAGAGTCTGCAGATAACGGACCGTATCTTTCTCCAGTTTATAGGTCTCTGCCAAGAACTGGAGCATATAGTCGTAGTGAGCCGTATCTTTCAGGGCTTCATAAGAGTGATGAAGTGTTGCCTTGGGATTCTTCATCTTGTATCCACAATACACAGCCCAGTAAGCCGCTGAAGGCAGATATTTGTCATGCTGCTGATAATCGTAACCTTCGAAGAGAGAAATATGCGCGCACGAGATATATTTGTCGAAGAACCTGTAAGCCTCGGCATAGTTCTGCTTACGCACAAACCAACTACCGCCATTGTATAGGTTGGGACGTATCTGATTGAGATATTCGGCATGTCCCTTCCTTGATTCTATCTCCACCTTTCCCTTATGATTGGGTATGCTTTCTACCGAGTCGATTCCCTCGGCAATGACAAAAAGCTGACGAGTCAGACTGAACAATTTCGCCGTATCATATTTCTGTTTCAGATACAACTGCTCATTGCCCTGCTCATATTGTTTCCTCACGGCATCGTAGAGCACAGCCCATATCTTACGGTTGGTACGATTGGCAGAATCGAGCAACAGTTTTTCCATATTCTGCTGTGCTTGGTCGAGGTTTTTCCCGGCCTTGACCAAATCTTTAGCTGCAGCAATCTCCTTTTTCTGTGCCTGCACAGGCTGCACATAGAGCCATGCCATACCTGTCAGCAGACACAGCATACATACGAACTTCTTGAGTCTTGTCAATCTTCTATAGATTATCAATCTTCTCAATATTATCAATCTTCTCATCAAATATTTAGTTCTAATTACTTACCTATTGCCATACTGATAATAATACCAATATGTATTTCCATATGTATCTCGCAGGGCAGCCTGCGTCTGCATAGCATCAGCAAACTTATGTTCCAAAGCCTGATAGTCCTGGAAGTCGGCCTCCATCACATCATCGTGCAGCACTACCATAGGATGAGTACGCCTGTGCACATAGAGCACAAGAGCCTCTTTATAGTGTTTTGGCAAAGGAATACTGTCGGCAATATAGGTGCGTTTTATCTCTGCCACAAAGCGGTCGAGATTCTTGTCGAGCAACAATCCGCACAACAGATAGTCCTTAGGCATACGCAGTTGGTTTCCTGCGGTCTTGTTTTGTCTCATCCAGCGTGGCGTTTGCCACATCATTGCCTTGACAGTAACACCATCAGGAATCATCGCCTTGCTTCCTCCCATGAGCGGATATTCGAACAGATGCTCTCCCATGCTTCCGCAGCGATGCAGACAAGCTATACGCAACATGGTCAGCGAAGAGTCGGTGTCCTGCGACTTGTGTCCCACCTTCAAAGCCTGATCATACTTGCCTTCTTTCATGAACCGTTCCATCTTCATGCGCTCATGGAACACCCTGTCGTTGTTGGCCACGAGAATGGTGAGCAGCATCATAACCAAAAGCTGCAACAAGTTTTGCCAAGTGAGTTTTGTAAACCAACCTTCATTATGAGGCAAAGGCTCGAAAGGTTCCACCTGTCTTGCCACCCACATGCCTGTACCCCATAGCGCGAGCAGCAAAGGGATTATCCACCACCAGGCTCCCAAACTATGATGCTCATCAAAGTCGACCGGAATATCGGTCAATACTGTAAGCATCAGCATCGATGGGAAATAAGTCAAGGCATGGAATCGACGCTTTACCTGTGTAAGGGTACACACACCCATCTGCAGTAGAAACAATGCCAACGTAAGGAGAATGGGTGCCAGTACATAGCTGTAGGTCGTCATTCCTTTCGAAAGCACATATTGTGCTACTGCCAACACATCATCCTGAAAACAATCCAGGTAAAGGTATGTAAACGATATAAAGACAATAGCCATGGTGAAGCGCATCTCCACCATGCTATTCTTTTTATTTCTCATTCTTTTCAAATTTCTATCTTAATTTTTCTTCAACACCAAGGCCGAGCGTGCAGGCAGATAGAGCTTGAGCCACTCCTTACGGTCGCCCACATAAAGAGGATCGTAGGTTGTGAGATGAGTCATGGAATCATCATTGAGCCCATTTCCTCCAAACTCCTTGTTGTCGGTATCAAGTACTATGCTGTAAGCACCTGTTGGTACAAGAAAACCATAGTCTGTAAACGAGCGCGTTGGCGAGAAGTTGAACACAAAAAGAAGGTCACCTCTCATATATGCCAACACCTGGTCGCCGTCGTTGTGCCATATCTCCTGCACTGGTGTCTTATTGAAGTTTTTCTCACTTTTGATGGTTTTGATCATTGCCTTATCAAAATCACCCAAGTAGCAGTAGCACAGTTCCTTGTTGTCGACCAGGTTCCACTGCCTGCGTGCATACTTGTAGCTCCATCCGTTGCCCTCACGAGGGAAATCTATCCACTCAGGATGTCCGAACTCGTTGCCCATGAAGTTGAGATAGCCTCCATTGATGGTAGAAGCTGTCACGAGTCTTATCATCTTATGCAGAGCAATTCCTCGATGTGCCATGTCGTTTTCATCTCCCTTCTTGAAATGCCAGTACATGTCGGCATCGATGAGTCTGAAGATAATGGTCTTGTCGCCCACCAAAGCTTGGTCGTGGCTCTCGCAATAGGATATTGTCTTTTCGTCAGCACGGCGGTTCTTCACTTCCCAAAAGATGCTGCTTGGTTTCCAAGCCTCATCGGGCAGTTCCTTGATGGTCTTTATCCAGTAGTCTGGGATGTTCATCGCCATTCGGTAATCGAAGCCATAACCTCCATCTGTAAACTTTGCTGCCAATCCTGGCATTCCGCTCACCTCTTCGGCAATGGTAATGGCATGCTTGTTCACCTCGTGAATCAGCAGATTGGCGAGGGTAAGATAACAGATGGCGTTGTCATCCTCGTGTCCGTTGAAATAGTCGCCATATCCCATAAAGGCCTCTCCGAGTCCGTGCGAATAATAGAGCATGGAAGTCACTCCGTCAAAACGGAATCCGTCGAAGTGGAATTCTGAGAGCCAGTACTTACAGTTGCTCAACAGGAAGTGTATTACCTCGTCCTTTCCATAGTCGAAGCACAGGCTGTCCCATGCCGGATGCTCATGCCGGTCGCCAGGATAGAAGTATTGGTTGGGGTCGCCAGCCAGATTGCCCAATCCCTCAACCTCATTCTTTACTGCATGCGAGTGCACGATATCCATGATGACAGCAATTCCGTTCTGATGGGCAGTATCGATGAGTGACTTCAGCTCCTCGGGAGTTCCGAAACGACTGCTGGCAGCAAAAAAACTGCTCACATGATAGCCAAAGGAACCATAGTAAGGATGTTCCTGAATGGCCATGATCTGTATACAGTTATAACCATCGGCAATGATGCGTGGCAGAACCTTCTCCTTAAACTCAGTATAGGTTCCCACCTTTTCGGCATCCTGTCCCATACCGATGTGGCATTCGTAGATAAGCAGAGGCGACGTATTGGGCCTGAAAGACTTTTTCTTCCAGGTGTAAGGTTCTGGATTCCAAACCTGAGCCGAGAATATCTTGGTCTGCTCGTCCTGTACCACACGCTGCGCCCATGCAGGAATTCGCTCACCTTCTCCACCCTGCCAGTGAACCTTCATCTTGTAAAGGTCACCATGCTTGATGGCTTTCTCCGAGAGTTTCAGTTCCCAGTTGCCTGTACCGCTGATACGCTTTGCCTTGTACTTGGGGCATTCCTTCCAGTCGTTGAACTCGCCTATCAGATATATCTCAGTAGCATTGGGAGCCCACTCACGGAACACCCATCCACGGGCTGTTTTGTGCAGTCCGAAATAGTCGTAGCCATTGGCGAAGTCGTTGAGTGTCTTCTTGCCATTCTGTGTCAACTGTCCCAACTTCCACAAAGCATGTTCGTGCCTGCCTCGTATGGCATCCTCATAGGGTTCCAGGTAGGGGTCGTTCTTCACCAGTCCGATATGCTTGGGCTGTACAGTCTTTTTTGTTTTTGCCTTTACTCCTTTGGCGGGAGTGGTAGTCTTCTTTGTTGCCATAATAGATTATTTAAAGTTGAAAGTTGAAGGTTAAAAGAAAATTGTTGCGAGCAACTAAGCCTTCACCTTGAATATAGCTTTGTGAATATCACCTTCACCGATGCATGGCTGATGACCGTCCTGTGGCCAGAAGATGGCAAACTCGCCTGGCTTGCAGTTTGCATAAGTCTCTGCCTTTGCTCCTGGATATTTTGTGACATCCTTCTCTGCGTTGTACTCTGCTTCTGGCAGGTCGGCAAGAGGCAGATATCCATAAGTCTCGTTATTGTCGAGTGGTATCTGTATGTCGAGCATATTCTTGTGTGTCTCAAAAACAGCCTCGTCAGCAGTCTTTCCGTGAGCTGTGGTGATGTTTACAAACAAATCTTTATCCTTGATGAAGTGCTTGCCTGCCTCCAACTTGTTCAGATCATTTTCCTTGATGAACTTCACTACTTCCTCGAAAAGAGGATTCAGAGAAACATATTTCTCCAGATTGTCTAATGTATCTACTACCATATCGTTTAAAATATTGAAAGTTACTATTTTGTGTCTGATATTTGCTTGTTATTATTTTACTCAACTTCCGCTGGGTTCAAAAGCTATAGAAATTAAAGAATCTATCTCTTCCTACGGTCGTTAGAAGTTATAGCCTACAGCCTTGGAGGGCTACACCTTATTATATATATTATATATAGATAGGCATTTCCGCCTTACTATGATACTCATTCGACTCATCTATGATGACAGCGTTGACTCATCTATTAAAGGTGAAGTCTTTCTGATTTTATTCCTCAAATCGCTTTCCATTCTCGTAATAGCCTTTTGCAGTAACCTGCCCGTTGCGGTCTTTCTCTACAAACTTTCCATCACGCCTGTCGGCACGATAAGTTCCCTCAAAGCGCTTTCCGTCTTTCGTCTCCTCGATGCAGAAGCCTTCACGACGTCCTCCACGATACACTCCCTTGAAGCGATTTCCATTTGCATAGTGAATAATCACCTCGCCGTCTACCAATCCCTTTTTGAAGTCCCCCTCGAAGACATCGCCATTCTTCTTTGTCAGTTTGCCTCTTCCGTTCTGTACATCGTCCATCCATGAACCTACATACATGTCGCCATTCTTCCATACAAAGGTTCCCTGACCCGAGCGCTGTCCGTCGTTGAACTGTCCTGTGTACTTTGAGCCATTGGCTGCGCGGAAGATGCCTTCGCCCGTACGCTCGCCCTGTACATAATCGCCTTCGTAGACATCACCATTATGGAACTTATATATTCCTTTTCCATCCTGTATGTCGTCTTTCCAGTCGCCTATATATATGTCGCCATCAGCATATTTGAAGGTTCCCTTCCCAGAGCGTTGGTTGTCCACCCAACTGCCTTCGTAGGTGGTTCCGTCTCCCCAATTGAAGAAACCTGTACCATTCTTCATGTCGTTCATCCACTGTCCACGATAATATGCCCCTCCGGCATAGGTATAGGTCCCTCTGCCCTGTCGCTTGTCCTTATACCAGTCACCGTCATATTTGTCACCATTGTAATAGTACATGATGCCATGTCCGTGCTGATAGTCGCGGAACCAGAGTCCTACGTATTTATTATTGTTTTGGAAATAGAAAGTACCCTTGCCGTGCTGCTGGTCCTGCATCCACTGTCCTTCATACTTCTCGCCGTCAGAGAAAGTATAAACGCCATAACCCTCTCGCTTGCCTTTGAGGTAATTGCCCTCATAGGTATCGCCATTTGGGAACACAGTAGCTCCCTTTCCCTGTGGCTTTCCACTGACCATTTCGCCTTTATACTGTCCTCCGTCCTTGGTGGTGCAGGAGCCTAATGAAATCTTCTGAGCTCCTGCCGACAGGGGTATAAAAAACAGCATCCATGCTGCTATCCGTATCTTGTAATTCATATTTTTCTATTTGTTTGACCTCCAAAGTTATATATTTTCCGGCAAACAGCAAAATAGATTAAGCAAATTTAACTCAAGTAGCATGTTTGCTATTTCTCAAATTTCGCAAACGGGGAAGTTGAATTTAAAAACAAAAAGAGCGTATCACAAGCAGAACACTACTTATGATACACTCTTTGTCGTATTATTATGCCTCTTTCATTTGGCGCAACAGCTCTTTCTGTCTGTCATTCAGCGTGGTTGGCAACTTCACGTTGTATGTAATCATCAAATCGCCAAATGTTCCGTCACCACGGTCGCATCCTTTTCCACGAACCCGAACCTTGGTTCCGTTCTGAGTTCCAGGTTTAATCTTGAGCTTGATTTTCGAACCATTGCTCAATCTGATAATACCCTCGCCACCCAGCAAGGCCGTATACATATCGATGTTTACGTTCATCTGCATTTCTCCTGTGCTTTGACGCATATTCTGCGAGCCATATTCCGTTCCGCCACCAAAGCCATCAAAGCCTGCACCTCCAGAACGGCGACGAGCGCCACCGCCAAACAGGTTCTCGAAGAAACTGCTGAATCCACTACCGCCCGAACCAAAATTGCTGAAGTCGAAGCCCTCGAAAGGATTTCCTCCAGCTGAGCCTCCAGCTGAGCCAAAGCCTCCGAAGCCTCCTGCCCCGCCAGCCTGCTCGTAGGCAGCAGCATTCTTCCACTGCTCACCATACTTATCGTATTTGGCTCGCTTGTCAGGATCGGAAATCACGTCGTATGCCTCATTGAGCGCTTGGAACTTAGCCTTTGCCTTAGGATCATTAGGATGCAGGTCGGGATGAAACTGTTTGGCACGCTTGCGATAAGCCGCGCGCACATCATTCTGTGGTATATTCTTGTCAACACCCAAAATCTTGTAATAATCTACGAATGCCATATTCTTTTGTCCTCCATATTTATTTTAATAACTTTTCTCTAACAAAAAGTATGCCTGTTTGACTTCTTTTTTGTAATTTTGCACTGTAAAACAAAAAATGGCAGATTATGAAACAAATTCTGACAGCGCTGCTCCTGGCGCTCACATTCAATTCTCAAGCTATGGCACAACAGAAAACCATTAAAATCAGAGTTGTAGAAACCAGCGACGTTCACGGCTGTTTCTTCCCATACGACTTTATCAACCGCAAGCCCAAGGCGGGTTCGCTGGCAAGGGTGTCGTCGTATGTCGACTCGCTGAGACAAGAATACAACGACCGACTCATCTTGCTCGACAATGGCGACCTGCTGCAGGGACAACCCACCTGCTACTATTACAACTACATCAATACCAAGGCACGCAACGTGGCTTCTGACGTACTCAATTACATGAAATACGATGCCGAAACCTTCGGCAACCATGATGTAGAGACAGGACACGCCGTCTACGACAAGTGGGTGAGCGAGCTGAAATGCCCTGTCTTAGGAGCCAATATCATCAATACCAAGACAGGCAAGCCTTACGTCAAACCCTATGTCATACTGGAACGTGAGGGAATAAGAATCGCCATCTTGGGCATGATCACTCCAGCCATCCCCAACTGGCTCACCGAGAACCTATGGAGCGGCATGCGTTTCGAGAATATGGTGACGAGCGCACGCCAGTGGATGGAATACATACAGCAAAACGAACAGCCCGATGTAGTGATAGGACTCTTCCATAGCGGTAAGGAAGGAGGCATCCAGACACCCGAATACGACGAGGACGCCTCTATGAAGGTGGCACGCGAGGTTCCGGGATTCGACTTGGTACTCTTTGGTCACGACCACACACGCCATGCCGAAACCATCACCAATGTAGCTGGCAAGCAGGTGGTTTGCCTCGATCCCGCCAACAATGCCATGAGTGTGGCAGATGCAGAGATTACGGTAACCATAGACGAACACCAGTTGCATGGCAAGAAACTTCACATCCTGCAGAACAAGAGTGTGGAGGGAAAAATAGCCGATGTGACAGATTGTCCTGTCGATGAGAAGATGCTGAAGATTTTCGAACCACAGATAGCCGAGGTAGACAAGTATGTAAGCAAGCAGATTGGCACATTCAAGAACACCATCTACAGCCGCGACTCCTACTTCGGAAGCAGCGCCTTCAACGACTTCATCCTCAATCTGGAGTTGCAGATTACCCATGCCGACATTGCCTTCAATGCTCCTCTGCAGTTCAACTCCTCCATACAGGCAGGCCCTATCCGCGTGAGCGATATGTTCAAGCTCTATAAATACGAGAACCAACTCTACGTAATGCGCCTCACAGGCAAGGAGATACGCCGCCACTTGGAGATGAGCTACGACCTGTGGGTCAACACGATGAAGAGTCCCGATGACCATCTCCTGTTGCTCGACCAGCAGACGCAAGGCGACCAACAGCGCTTAGGCTTCAAGAATTTCTCGTTCAACTTCGACAGCGCAGCAGGCATCGACTACGAAGTGGACGTCACCAAGCCCGATGGAGAAAAAGTACGCATCCTTGGCATGAGCAACGGCGAGCCTTTCGATGAGAACAAATGGTACAAGGTGGCTGTAAACAGTTATCGGGGAAATGGCGGAGGAGAGTTGCTCACACGTGGCGCAGGCATTCCAAAGGACAGTCTTGAATCACGTATCATCTGGCGAAGCGAGCGCGACCAGCGCTACTATCTGATGCAGGAAATAGAGAAAATGGGCACCGTAGACGCCAAGCCCAACAACAACTGGCGATTCGTTCCCGAAGAATGGGTAAAGCCTGCTGCAGAGCGCGACTTCGAACTGCTCTTCAAAAAGAAATAAACTCACTCGAGGAGTTAAGGAGTTAAGGAGTTAAGAAGTTAAGAAGTTAAGGAGTTAAGAAGTTAAGGAGTTAAGAAGTTAAGAAGTTAAGGAGTTAAGAAGTTAAGAAGTTAAGGAGTTAAGACAAATGCTTTAGTGGACTTAAAATTAAACATTAAACACTAAACATTTCCTCCAAAGCTGTTGGCTTTAACTTCTGAACGACCGAAGGGAGTGATAACTTCTTTAACTTCTATAACTTCCCGAAAATTAACTTTCCCCAAAAACGAACAACTTCTGAACTTGCTAAAGTTCAAAGAAAGAATCTCAACATAAAGAATAAATAAAGAAATGACCTATTGGTTTATATTTTGCAAGACCGACCTCTTGCTGCAGAAACAGGCAGACGGAAGCTACACCATTCCCTGCTCTGAAGAGAGTCCGATAGAACTCAAGCCCTGGACCCATGTTCTCAACATCAGTCCTATGGAAGACGGAACCGAGGTAAAAGCTTTCACCATCGACACCCCCGTCACCGACAATCCCAACTATGAGATGTGCGGACTCCGTCCCAGTTACTACAAACTGAGCAGAGACCTGTACCTCAAGGCAGGAAAATGTCATGAACTCATCTACTGGGACCAGAACACACAGTTCTGCGGAATATGCGGAGCACCCATGAAGATGTCGACCGATATCAGCAAGAAATGCACCCAATGCGGCAAGTCGGTATGGCCCTCGCTCGCCACCGCCATCATCGTCCTCATACGCAGGGGAGAGGAAGTCCTTCTGGTACATGCCCGCAACTTCAAGAGCGACTTCTATGGACTTGTGGCTGGCTTTGTCGAGACAGGCGAAACCCTTGAGCAAGCCGTACACCGTGAAGTGATGGAAGAGACAGGACTTACCATCAACCACCTGAAGTATTTCGGTTCTCAGCCCTGGCCATATCCCAGCGGGTTGATGGTAGGCTTCACCGCCGACTATGTAGATGGAGAAATCCATCTGCAGAAAGAAGAACTCTCACGCGGCAAGTGGTTTACCAAGTACAATCTGCCCACCATTCCCGAAAAACTCTCCATTGCCCGACAGATTATCGATGCCTGGCTCGAAGAACAAAAGTCTAATCTATAATAACAATGAATAGCAAAGAGAAACTCTGGAATGCCAATTACATCAAGGTGATGACAACAAACTTTCTGTTGTACTTCGCCTTCTATCTCCTCACCCCGCTCCTGCCCCTCTATCTGAGCGAAACTTTTGGAGCCACCAAAGACACCATAGGCATCGTACTGAGCGGCTACACCGTGGCAGCCCTTATCGTGCGCCCATTTTGCGGCTATGTGGTAGACAGTTTCTCGCGCAAGAAAGTGCTCATGCTGTGCCTTTCGGGCTTTGCCGTCTTCTTTGCCGGATACATAGCAGCAGGCACAATCCTCATGTTTGCCATTTGCCGAACATTGCATGGCGGACCCTTCGGAGCCGTCACCGTAGCCAACAGCACCTGCGCCATCGACGTGCTGCCTTCCAGCCGGCGAAACGAAGGCATCGGACTTTATGGTCTCAGCAACAACTTCGCCATGGCGATAGCTCCATCCATCGGCATCTATCTGCACAACATGGTAGACAGCTACATGATACTCTTCTGGATAGCTTTCGTCGTAGCGATAAGTGCAGTGCTCATCGCCTGGACTATCCGGTTGCCCGAAAAAGACATCATTCGCAACAAAGAGAAATTGTCGCTCGACCGCTTCTTCCTCACCCGTGCATGGCTCCTCGCTATCAATATCGCCATGTTTGGCTTCTGCTGGGGCGTATTGAGCAACTATCTCGCCATCTACAGCAAGGAGGTTTTGTCCATCACAGGAGGAACAGGCACTTATTTTGCCCTTCTCTCTATGGGTCTTTTCAGTTCTCGTCTGCAGGGCCGTAAAGCCCTCAGCCAAGGCAAGTTGACACAGAATGCAGCCGAGGGAATGCTCATCTCACTCGTTGGCTTCACCCTCTTTGTGGCCATTCCCCATCCAGTGGCATATTACCTCTCTGCCATCCTTATCGGACTGGGCAACGGGCATCTCTACCCTGCCTTCCTCAACATGTTTGTCCACGTGGCACGACACGACCAGCGAGGCACTGCCAACAGCAGCATTCTTACGGGATGGGACCTTGGCTTCGGCATAGGATGCCTGTTGGGCGGAATCGTTGCCGAACACTTTGGATACACTGCCACCTTCTGGATGGTGGCTGCCGAGAATGCCGTTTCTGTAATCCTCTTCTTCCTTGCCTCACGCCAGTTCTTCGAAAGAAGGAAGATCCTGAAAGACTGAAACTTCCGCTAACTTCTCTTAACTTTCCAGCCAGTAAAGTTCATACTGTTAAACTTTCATAACTGAAAGCAAAAAAGCGTACATAAACTTGCTTTTTTGGAATTATTACAATATCTTTGCAGACATAAGTTGTAAGATACGCTGCTAAGATTATTAGCAATATAACTCATATTTATTAACATTAAAAACAAAGACATCATGAAAGAACTGAAAGGAACCAAAACCGAGAAGAATTTGTGGGAAGCATTCGCAGGCGAATCGCAGGCCCGCAACAAGTACACCTACTTTGCCAGCAAGGCCAAGAAAGACGGTTATGTGCAAATAGCCAACATTTTTGAGGAGACAGCAGCCAACGAGAAGGAACACGCCAAACTGTGGTTCAAGTACCTCATGGGCGGCGAGATAAAGAGCACAGCCGAGAACCTCTTGGCAGCAGCCGAGGGTGAGAACAGCGAGTGGACCGATATGTACAAGCGCATGGCAGAAGAGGCTCATGCAGAAGGATTCGAAGAAATCGCTGCCAAGTTTGAGATGGTGGCAGAGATAGAAAAGCACCATGAGGAGCGCTATCGCAAATTACTGAAGAACGTAGAGGACAAAGTGGTGTTCTCGCGCGACGGCGACTGCATCTGGCAGTGCTCCAACTGCGGCCACATCGTAGTTGGCAAGAAGGCTCCTGAGGTTTGCCCTGTTTGCAACCATCCACAGAGCTACTTCCAGATAGAAGCTCGCAATTATTAAATCAACTGAGTCCACTTGAAAAAGTCATTTTTACGAAAATCAGCTATTGATTGTCAATAAGTTGCAAAGACAAAAAAATACGATTTTCGACTTTATCAAGTGGACTCATTACTTTTAGAATGGAAGATCGTCTGCACTGCCTGTCTCAGCAGAAGCAGCAGGAGCAGCAGAAGCTGGAGGGAAAGGAGCAGTGGCTCCAGCTGCAGGAGCAGCTGCTACAGGAGCACCTGCTGGTGGGAACGGAGCACCAGCTGGCTGCATTCCGCCAGCCATGGCAGCAACAGTATTAGGATCTACGTGCTGAACATTCCATGCACGAATATTATTAAACCAGCGGCCATTATATTCGTGAGCATCGATATCAAAGGATACCAAGATCTCTTCGCCGCTCTGAATATTAAACTGTGCCAAGCGTTCAGCTCCGAAGACATCGAAAACCAACTTCTTGGGATACTGCTCATGAGTCTCAATGACAAACGACTGTGATTTCCACTCACCTCTTGCAGAGACACCGCTTCTTTCAGGCAAAACGGCAATAACCTTTCCTTGTAATTCCATATTATAATAATGTTTGAATAATGATACTTAAACTTTCCTCTCGAGAAACTATTCACACCCGCAACTCACAACAGAGGTGAAAGATGAAGAAAGTTTTCTCTTTAGACTGCGAAATTACTAAAAATAGTTCATAAACTGAAACTTTTTATCGATTTTTTTGTACGTCATCGATATTTTTTGTATTTTTGTGGTCAGTAAGAAAAGAAATGTAGAACATAAACAAAATTATAAACACTCATGAGATTTGTTTTATCAAGCTCTGCCCTGAGCAGTAGGCTCAACATGCTTGCGAAAGTAATCAGCAGCAAGAATTCCTTGCCCATCCTCGATTGCTTCCTTTTCCAGGTTGCTAACAATGTGATGACCATCACAGCAAGCGACAGTGACAACGTGATCAAAAGCGTCATCGACCTGACTGAATGTGAGGGAGAAGGCGAATTCTGCATCCCCAACAAGGTGATTCTCGACGCACTGAAAGAGTTGCCAGAGCAGCCTCTCACCCTGGACGTGACCCCCGACAGCTACGCCGTGAAAATCGTTTACCAGAACGGTTTGTACAACTTCACAGCGCAGAGTGCTGAGGACTATCCTCGCACACAAAGCATGACCGATGCAGCCAATTCTATCATGATACCTGCCACTGTCCTGATCGACAACATCTCCAGAAGCCTGTTTGCCACAGCCAACGACGAGTTGAGACCTATTATGAACGGTGTGTACTTCGATTTAACCCCCGACGCACTCGCCATTGTAGCAAGCGACGGCCATAAGTTGGTACGCAACAAGAACTTCTCTATCACAAGCGAGACTCCTGCTTCGTTCAATCTTCCCAAGAAACCAGCCAACCTGCTGAAGAACATTCTTACCAAGGACGGCGGTGACGTGCTTATCAAGTTCGACGACAGAAATGCCGAGATCAAATACAACGACGGAGTACTTAACTGCCGACTGATAGACGGAAGATATCCTAACTACAACTCAGTGATTCCTACCGACAATCCAAGTCAGACCACAGTAGACCGCCGTGCCCTTCTCAGCGCCTTGCGCCGTGTGCTCCCCTTCGCCAGCGAGAGCAGCCAGTTGGTTCGTCTGCACATGGAGAATGGCCACTTCGAAGTATCTTCCGAGGATATCGACTTCGCCACATCAGCCAAGGAACAGCTCTCTTGCGAGTACACCGGCGCACCTATGAGCATCGGTTTCAAGGGCAGCAGCCTCATGGAGGTTCTGAGCAATCTGAACAGCGACCAGGTTGTCATCATGTTGGCAGACCCAAGTCGTGCCGGCATTATCGTTCCTGCCGAGCAGCCTGAGGACGAGGACGTGCTGATGCTGATTATGCCAATGTTGCTCAACGACTAAAATAATAAAAACATATAATGAAATTAAATCTTAAAAAGCCCTTAGTAGTCTTCGACCTGGAGACTACGGGGCTTGATATGGTTAAAGACCGTATCATCCAGATGTCGTATATCAAGGTCATGCCCGACGGTAGCGAGACTCGTAAGAATCTCTACGTAAACCCTGGAATGCCTATACCCGAAGAAGTCGTCGCCCTTACCGGCATCAGCGACGAGGATGTGAAAAACGCACCTACATTCAAGCAACTGGCAGCCAACTTGCAGAAGGAGTTTGAGGGATGCGACTTTGCAGGCTACAACTCCAACCGTTTCGACGTGCCTATGCTCGCCGAGGAATTTCTGCGTGCAGGCATCGACTTCGACTTCAGCAAGTGCCGCCTGATAGATGCGCAGACCATCTTTATGAAGATGGAACGCCGCAATCTTGCTGCCGCCTACAAGTTCTACTGCGGCCGAAAGATGGAGGAAGACTTTGAGGCCCATCGTGCCGACCAGGACACCGAAGCTACTTACCGAGTGCTCATGGGCGAGCTGGACAAATATGCTCCCGGAGTACAGGAAGAACCAGAGCGTGTGCTCAACAACGACATGGACGAGTTGGCCAAGTTCTCCATGCAGAACGACAACGTCGACTTTGCCGGCCGCATCATCTGGCAGGAGCTGAAAGATGCTCAGGGCAACGTGCTTACCGACGAACAGGGAAATCCACGCAAGCATGAGGTGTTCAACTTTGGCAAATACAAAGGCTGGGACGTGGCAGAAATCCTGCACAAAGATCCAGGCTACTACACATGGGTATTGGGCAGCGACTTTACCTACAACACCAAGCAGGTGCTTACCCGCATCCGTCTGAGGGAGTTCAACAAAAGATAAAGTCATGTTCTCAACTTTCGCTGGGCGAGTTGTTTTTCAAGGAGTTAAGAAAGATCCCTTCCAGCGAAGGTTCAACCATCAAATGTTCAAATCAGAAAAATGAGTCTTAAAGGAAAGAAAATAGTACTGGGCATCACTGGCTCGATAGCAGCCTACAAATCTTGCCTCATCATAAGAGGCCTCATCAAGCGGGGAGCCGAAGTGCAGGTTGTCATCACACCTGCCGGCAAGGAGTTCATCACTCCCATCACGCTCTCTGCCCTTACCCACAAACCCGTTGTCAGCGAGTTCTTCTCGCAGAGAGACGGTACATGGAACTCGCATGTCGACCTCGGCCTCTGGGCTGACGCCATGCTCATTGCGCCCTGTACGGCTGCCACAATGGGAAAGATGGCAAACGGCATCGCCGACAACATGCTCATCACTACCTATCTGTCGATGAAGGCCCCTGTCTTCATCGCTCCAGCCATGGATCTCGACATGTACAGACATCCGTCCACCCAGCACAACATGCAGACACTCCTGAGCTACGGCAACAGAATCATCGAGCCTGCCTCCGGATTCCTGGCAAGCGGACTGGAGGGCAAGGGACGCATGGAGGAACCCGAGATCATCGTCGACAGCCTGGACCGTTACTTCGATGAACAACAGCAGCAGGACCTCAGTGGCAAGAACATCATGATCACTGCCGGTCCTACCTACGAGAAGATAGACCCCGTAAGATTTATCGGCAACTACTCATCGGGCAAGATGGGATTCGCCCTTGCCGAGGAATGCAGAAAGCGAGGCGCCCACGTCACGCTGATAGCAGGCCCCGTGGCGCTGCAATGCGACAACGACATCAGACGCATCGATGTGGAGAGCTGCGAAGAGATGTACGAGGCTGCCACCCATGAGTTTACAGGCTGTGATGCAGCCATCCTCTGTGCGGCAGTAGCCGACTTCCGTCCAGCCGTTGTTGCCGACAGGAAGATCAAGCGCGAGAAGGACGACCTGGTGCTCACCCTGGCTCCCACCCACGACATCGCAGCAGCCCTTGGACAGATGAAGCAGAGCCGCCAGCGCATCGTGGCTTTTGCCCTGGAAACCAACGACGAGGAAGTCAATGCCGAAAAGAAACGCAGGAAGAAGAATGCCGACTTCATCGTGCTGAACTCCACACGCAACGCCGGCACCACCTTCCGCACCGACGACAACCAGATAACAATCATATCCGAGAAAGGCAAGAAAGAATATGAGAAAAAGCCGAAGACTGAAGTGGCTCGCGATATCATTGACGAGCTGGCTGGCATGCTGTAGTTACAGCCTCCAGGCACAGGAACTGCAAGCCAAAATCACCATCAACCATGCTCAGATACAGGGCACGGACAATGCCGTATTCGACAACCTGCAACAGACACTCGAGCAGTTTGTCAACGACCGGCAATGGACCCATCTGCAGTTTCAGAAAAACGAGCGCATCAACTGCAACTTCAACATCACGGTGACAAAATACGCCAAAGACCAGAACCTCTTCACGTGCAAAGCGCTGATACAGGCCAACCGACCCGTATACAATGCCGCCTACACCACTACTATATATAATAATGTGGACGAGAACTTCACGTTCAACTTTGCACAGTTCGACCAGCTGGACTTCAACGAGGAGAATCTCGACAACCAGCTCACAGCTCTCTTTGCCTATTATGCCTACCTCATCATCGGACTCGACCTCGACACCTTTGCGCCCATGGGAGGCGAGGATGTGCTGCAAAGATGCATGAACCTCACCAACAATGCACAAAACCTGTCGTACCCGGGCTGGAAAGCCTTCGACGACAACAGAAACAGATACGCCATCATAGCCGACTATCTCGACGGAGGAATGCAACCCTTCCGACAGATGCAGTACGACTACTACCGCAAGGGACTCGACGAGATGGCCAACAATGCCGAGCGAGGACGCACGGAGATTACGACCACGCTCGAAACCAATCTGAAGAAAGCAAAGGAGAACAAACCGCTCAGTCTGCTGCCACAGATATGGACCGACTACAAGAAAGATGAGTTGGCAAACATCTATAAGGGCAAGGGCACACAGAAGGAGAAAGAGAGCATCTACGAACTGCTCTTCAACATCAATCCTTCGCAGAATGCCCAATGGGACAAAATAAAGCAATAAAGAAACTGACAACATGCTCAAACAGCTATACATCAAGAACTTTACACTCATCGACGAGCTCGACATCCAGCTGCATCCAGGCTTCTCCGTCATCACGGGCGAGACAGGTGCAGGCAAGAGCATCATCCTGGGTGCCATCGGTCTGCTGCTCGGCAACAGAGCCGACACCAAGGCCATCAAGGCAGGATGCGACAGATGCACCATCGAGGCACACTTCGACCTGTCGAGATACGACATGCAGAGCTTCTTCGCTGAGCACGATATCGACTATGACGCCGACGACACCATCATCCGCCGCGAGCTGACAGCCGCAGGCAAAAGCCGTGCCTTCATCAACGACACACCCGTTTCGCTCAGCCTGATGAGAGAGCTGGGCGAAAGCCTGGTCGACATCCACTCGCAGCATCAGAACCTGCTGCTGCAGAAAGAGGATTTCCAGCTCAACGTGGTTGACATCATCGCTCAGGACAGCAAGTTGCTGGGCGACTACAGGGCCACATACAATCAGTATCACCAGGCCAGGCAGCGACTCGCCAAGTTGGAGGAAGAGATAGCGAAGAGCCGTGAGAACGAAGAGTTCCTCAGATTCCAGTACAAAGAGCTCGACCACGCCCAGTTAGAGGAAGGCGAGCAGGAATCGCTGGAGCAGGAAGCCGAGACGCTGACTCATGCCGAGGACATCAAGACAGCCCTCTACGAAGCCGACAACACGCTGACCAATGAGGACGGAAGCATACTCGAAAGGCTGAAGTCCACCTGCCAGCAGCTTGCATCCATCAAGGAGGTCTATCCCGCCATAGCAGAGGCTGCCGAAAGGCTCGACAGCAGCTACATCGAACTGAAGGACATCGCTCAGGAGATAGGCACCAACGTCGACCGCGTCGACTTCGAACCGACAAGACTCGACGAGATCAACAGCCGGCTCGACACCATCTACTCGCTGCAGCAGAAGTTCCATGTACAGGACATCAATGCCCTGATAGAAATCAGAGAGCACCTCAAGCAGCAACTCGACCACATCGGCAACAGCGACGAGGAGCTGGCAGCCCTGCAGCAGGAGGCCGAGCATTGGCTTTCCAAGGCAGGACAGGCGGCCAAGAAGCTCACCGAGCTACGCACCAGGACAGCCAGGAAGATAGAAACCGAGATGCAGCAAAGACTCGTGCCGCTGGGCATTCCCAACGTGCGTTTCGAGATCAGCTTCACCGCCAAACCACTCTCAGCCGACGGAGCCGACAAGGTCAACTTCCTCTTCAGCGCCAACAAGAGCACACCCCTGCAACCCGTCAGTCAGGTGGCTTCGGGTGGCGAGATAGCCCGTGTGATGCTCTCACTCAAGGCAATGATCAGCGGAGCCGTCAAGTTGCCAACCATCATCTTCGATGAGATCGACACAGGTGTAAGCGGAAAGATAGCCGAGAAGATGGCACAGATCATGGCAGAGATGGGCGAACTCGACCGCCAGGTCATCTCCATCACCCACCTGCCACAGATTGCCGCCATGGGCAGACATCACTACAAGGTGCTGAAGGAAGAAACCCCACAGGGCACACGTTCCCACATGACGGAACTCACCGAGGAGCAAAGAGTAAGCGAGATAGCGCAGATGCTGAGTGGAAGCGACATCACCGAGGCCGCCCTCGCCAATGCGCAGGAACTGCTCAGAAGCTATCGCAAATAAATGCTATTGTGGGCATGAAATTAAACATTAAAAATATATGAAAAGACTGTACATCATCATTGCTGCCATGATCATAAGCATATCAGGCATCATGGCACAACCAGGGCCAGTACAGAAGATGGCAAAGAGCGTCTTCACACTGACCACATTCAACAAAGACGGACACATCATCGCCTCGACACAGGGCGTATTTATCGACAATAAGGGAACAGCCATCAGTACCTTCAAACCATTCATCGGAGCCACTAAGGCCACTATCGTAGATGCCAGCGGACGCTCTACAGACGTAGACGCCATCCTTGGCGCCGACGAGCTCTATGATGTCGCCAAGTTCAGGATCAAGGCATCCACAGCCGCTGCCACCCTGGCGAGCAGCACCACACCGGCAGGAAGCAAAGTGTGGCTCGTTCCCTACTCCATCAAGAAGCCAGCCTTCCAGCAGGAGGAGATCAGCAGCGTAGAGACATTCAACAACACCTACAACTACTACATCTTCATCACCACGGTGCCCGAGAATGCCATCGGCTGTCCCTTTGCCAACAAGGACGGACAGGTCATCGGACTGATGCACAGCAACGGATCGGTGACAGCCATCGATGCACAGTACGCCAAGCAGCTCAAGGTGACAGGACTCTCCACCCTCGATGCCGCACTCCGCGAGACAGGCATCCGCACAGCCCTGCCCGACACCGAGCAGGAGGCTGTCATGATGATGACACTGAAGAAGGGACAGATAGCCTCCACCGACTACGACAAGTATGTCGACGAGTTTATCGGCAAATTCCCGGCATCCGCCTACGGATACAAGGAAAAAGCATCCCGGCTCTCCAACGAGGCAAAATATGAGGAATCATCAAAGCTGATGGAGGAATGCATCAAGAAGGCAGCCAAGAAGGACGAGGCTTACTCAGCCTATGCCGACATCATCTATCAGAAGGCAGTGTACAAGGGCGACTCCATCTATTCAGCATGGAACATCGACAAGGCCATAGAGATGATACGCAAGGCATACAGTATCAACGCCCTTCCTGCCTACAAGCATCAGGAGGCGCAGTACAGCTACTTCAAGGGCGACTATCAGCAGGCACTCAGCATGTTCCTCGACCTCACCAAGACCAACATCAACAGTGGCGAACTGTATTACGAGGCAGCCCAGTCGAAAGCCCAGCTCAATGCACCCGCCAGCGAGATAGAGGTGCTGCTCGACAGTGCCATCGCCGTAGGACAGAAGACAGGACTGGCAGCTCCCTACTATCTGGCGCGTGCACAGTTCTTCGACCGCAAGGGCGAATATCGCAAGGCGCTGCCCGACTACAACCAGTACGACTCCCTGACCCATACCGTAGACCCCACCTTCTTCTATGCCCGCTACAAGTGCGAGACAAAGTTGCGTATGTGGCAACAGGCGCTGCTTGACATAGCCCGCACCTGCTACTTGGCGCCCAAGGAGCCCACCTACTTTGCCGAATGGGCAAGTCTCGACCTCCGCGTCAAGCGCATCGACGAGGGCATCAGCGCCGCCAAGGCCTGCATCAACCTCGCTCCCGAATATGCCGACGGCTATCTGCTCTTGGGTCTGCTGCAGCGCGAGAAGGGACTGAAACAGGAAAGCATCGAGAACCTCAAGAAGGCACAGGAGTTGGGCGACACCCGTGCCGAAGAATATCTCAAGCAATAATTTTATCGGCTTCCATGCCCCTGTCAACGAGATAAACTTGAGTGATAAACACTTAGCGGACAGCAATAATAGCAAATAATCCCGAAAATATTTGGTAGATTGCAAAAAAAGCAGTAATTTTGCATCCGCATTAAGAAACAGAGTATGGTTCCGTAGCTCAGTTGGATTAGAGCAACAGCCTTCTAAGCTGTGGGTCTTGGGTTCGAACCCCAACGGAATCACTCGAATGGGACAAATTTGGTGAAAAGTTTTCAATTCACTCAAAAGAATTGGCGTCTGTAACTTACTTATACACAAGTAATTACAGACGCTTTTTTGTTTGATTGGTTGATAACACTTTTGAGAACACAAGTTGTTGGGTTTTCAAAACCAGTGCAAAACCAGTGCAAGTCTATAAAGGCTCATAATCATTTGGTAATCAGACGATTAGGGTACACTTTCATAACACACCAAAAATATTGGAAAAAATTTAGTGTTATCAAATGGGTATCAACTCGTAAAAAAAAATGTTATCAAATGAAGAAATTACATTTAAACATTATTCACAACCGCTTGAAGCGAGGAACGGCAAAAAAGGCTGTTTCGGTAGAAATTCGGGTATCTTTCGGAAGCGAGAGAAAGTATATGTCAACGGGTGTTCTTGTGACTCCAAACAACTGGTCAGACACAAAGAAAATGGTGCTGTCGAAGTGCAAGGATGCAGACCTTATGAATGAAACTATCCATGCGTTCTATCTACGTGTGAAGAAAATCACAGACCGCATGATAGAGGAAGGCATTACAGACCTCGACCTTATACCTACCCTTATGCAGAATGAAGTCTGCGACAAGACCGACTTCATAGCATATTGCGAAAAGCGGACTAAAGAGCGCAATGTATGCGAGCATACAAAGAAGAGGTATGTCGTGTTTACAAAGTTCCTCCGCTCCTGGGGGAAGATAACTCTGTTCTCCGACTGCAACGTGGCAAACATCAGAGCTATGGATGAGTTCTTGCATCAGCAAGGCAAGAAAGCATCAACCATCTACGACTACCACAAATATCTAAAGCTATTCATCAATGACGCCTGTGTAGACGGACTTATAGATGTCAACCCATATACGAAGCTGCCGTTTAAGATAAACAGAGGAGAAAAACAGTATGTTGACTGTATAACAGAAGAGCAGTACGTCAAGATAAAAGAGCTGCACCTTAATACTCCGCACCTGTGCAGGGCGAGAGATTTATTTTTATTTCAAGTCTACACAGGACTTACATACTCTGATTTGATGGCCTTCGACTTCAGCGCCTGCGAGGAGGAGGAGAAAAAGATGGTCTATAAGTCACACCGCACGAAGACCGACACGGACTTTTCTTTTCAACTGCTCGCTCCGGCTATGGAGATTTTGAGAAAATACGATTTCAAATTACCGCATCTGAGTAATCAGAAGTATAATGATTATCTCAAGGTTATAGGCATGATGGCTGGAGTGAGCAACCTCAGGAGCCACATGGGTAGAGGAACGGCAGCTACCCTGTTTCTTTCAAAGGGAATGCCTATCAATGTCGTAATGAGGGTACTTGGACATACTACACTCAGGCAGACGACAAGATACGCACGCACGTTGAATAAAGATATTAGAGGAGCGTTCGATAACCTCGAAGGGAAATTCTGAAAAACAAAAGGCAGGACTGGTTATTTCTCCAGTCCTGCCTTTCTTTTTGCATCAATCTTACTTTTCTCCAACAGAATATCACGCAGCTCTCTCGTAATGCCCTCCTGTACCAGTAGTTTCGCTTTGACATCAGCAAGTTCTTTCCTGACCGCATCATCGTTTTTCGCTTCGTCTTTGATCATCGCACCCTCGCCACGCAGCAACCATTCTGCCGATATTTCTTTGAAAATCTCAAGAGTCCTCGCAACGAGTTCAAGCGTGCAGGTCTTCGTGCCGTTAAGGTAGTTATTAACAGACGTAGGTTTCATTCCAACCATAGCAGAGAAAGCCCTGTTACTGAGGTGTTTATCATACACAACCTCATTGATTCTTTTTCTAATTTCTTCCATACCCATAAGTGTTTATTAACGTAAACATTCCTAAATATTCACTAAATTATTGCCCATATACTTGCATATTTAAACGAGATTGAGTATATTTGCACCCGTATTTAATCACTTGCATTCGTGCAATATTAGTTTTACACTGCAAAAATAACAATAAATTATGATAAAGATAGTAAGATTTCGGAAAATTTTCGTGGACGAGCGAAAAATTCCTACGCTGATGAAAAAATTCGGAGCATCCAAGTCAACAATCTACAATGCTCTGAGGTATCATACCAATAGCGAACTGGCTTCATTAATCCGAGAAGCGGCCATTAATGAATTTGGCGGCGTTGAGGGTAAAGATGTCATGAAGATGAGAACATAATCATTATTCTCAATATATAGGTGTGTTATATAGACGAACACCATTGTCCCATTTGTGGTATTAATGTTAGATGTTAGAATAGGTGTATTCATTTCCTCATTGGTCTGTGAAGATAGATGAGGTTTAAGATATCAACGCATAGCTCAGTTGGTTAGAGCGAGGGCTTTTTATAATGTTGTTATAAGCCATGTGAATGATAAGTAGTGAAGTTCCTGCGATAAGCCCTTTAAAAAGCAGGTGAGAGACGGAGGTTCGAATCCTCCTGCGTTGGCAAGTTATTATTTGCGTTTTCACAGAAAGGTGGATGGGGGTACAGTCCATTAACCAGAATTAGATGTTGCGGGCGAGCATCATACCGCCACCTTTCTTTTTAATCGCAAACTTGGGAAAGCGCCAGTTGTTGTGGTGATTGCTCGATTGTTCTTTGACTTTTTGTTTAGCGATTTTATGTATATATGGTATGGTGGGAATGCCCCTTAATTTTCATGGTAGCGCATGATGCCAGCAGCGCAAGATGTCAACTGGCGACAAGTATTTATCACAGAGTGGTATAAAACAATCTTCCTTTTCTGTGTGCCACTGCGGTTCGATTCCGCTCTTGCGTACTATAATTTGCATCATCTTTCTATGCTGCAGCGGCAGCTTTGAATTTCTATTTTTTGCCAGTCTTACTGCGAAGGAAGACTGGTTTTTAATTAACCGCAAAAGCGATTAGATATATGATTAGATTATCATCAACAAGATATTATCAAGATAAGGTTGACTATATATACCGACAGCTATTATCCGACAAGAGCGGCAATCTCAAGCTCTTCGAATACAGGTATCGCATGATACACGTCTACAATGCAAAGATAGTGAACATGTCTGCCGATCTCGGGAAGCCAGAAGGAATATATGACACCCTTTAATTTCTATATATATAATAAGGTATATGGCATTAAAACGATACAAGCCCCTCAGACGTACGCCTCTCAAACGTGCGCCCTGGAACCAGGCTAAGCAGACTCAGGAGAAGAAAAAGGCCAAAGCAGGACTAAGCAAGCCTGCTCTAATTAAGGAATTAGACAAGTGGTTCAGCTATTACGTACGTCTCAAGAATTCTGACAAGAACGGATATTGCAGATGTATATCTTGCGGCAAGATTTTCTTCTGGAAAGATATTCAAAATGGGCACTATATGTCACGACGATATATGTCTACCCGGTTTGCAGAAGACAACTGCCGACCGCAGTGTGTTGCTTGCAATATATTCAATCAGGGTAATATTCAGATGTACCGCAGGGCGCTTGTCCGCTCTATCGGTGAGCAGCGTGTTGACCTGATAGAAGTACGGGCAAGACAGGAAAGCAGAAACTGGTCTTTGTTCGAGCTAAAGCAAATGATTGCTTATTACAAAAAAGAAGTCGATAGGCTTTTATTAGAGAGAAGCCTTTCACTATAAGACTGCAATTAGTGGTTGTTATTCATTTTTTATTATCTGTTTGTTTCCCACTTGGTGGCAGCTGGCACTGGATAGTCCTCCTGCTCACCTTGTGGGATTTTATTCAAAAGAATATGCAACAATATTTACTTGATCTTATTCGCAGTATGATGCAAGATGAGCATCATGTTCCTCGCGGTGTTCTTTACGCTCAGCTAAGGACAGCCGTACAAAGAGACCTTTCCGAAAATCTAAACCATCTTCTTGAGAAGAATAGGATAGAAATTTCAAAGACTGTCAACGACATTTTAATTACATTAAAATAATATGAAAACAATACGATTTGAAAAAGTCACTCTGACAAACTTCTGCGGAATTGATAACGCAGAGATAGAGTTCTATCACAACATCACTACCATTTGTGGGCGCAATGGTATTGGTAAGTCGACAATCTTCAATGCCATCTACTACGTACTTTTCGGTACTGACCAGTTTGACAATGCGCTCGACATCAAGACCTACTACTCCAACCATCAAATCATCCGTGAGATTCCTCATGAGGCTTCGCTTACTATCAGCGTAGATGGCGAGGAGACAACCTTCAAGCGCACACTCACAGATTTATGGAAGGGTGAGCAGGTCAAGAATACTTACAAGTATTTCATTGATGGCGAAGTGGTGACAGCTGGCGACTACCGCAAGGCGATTGAAAATATCTGCCCGGAGAAGACATTTCGGCTATGTTCATCTGCCACGGCCTTCACTTCTATGCCATGGCAGGAACAGCGCAAGTTCCTCCAGTCTCTTGTACCGGAAGTCACTCAGGAAGACATTACGCAAGGCGATACGAGATACGACTTCATTACCGAGGAATTGAAGAAACGAGAACTCGAAGCTTTCATCCATCACCTCAAGTACACACGTAAGGAGGTGCAGGATAATCTTGACAAGGTCCCTGTCCGTCTCGCAGAACTCAATAACGCACTTCCTCAGGCAGAAGACTGGGAAAAGCTGGCTGCAGAGCTTGACGAGGCGAAGAAGAGCCTCAAGGAGGTTAGCGACAAGATTAATCTTGCACAGAATGGCGCAACAGACTCTGTGCGCAATGAGGGACTTCGTCGTCGCATAGAGTTCACACGAAAGCGCATTGACGAGATGACCACATCAGCGAGAAACCTTGCCAATGAAGAGGCGACAAAGCACGAGTCGGATTTGATTTCTGCCAGAGCCGCATCCTCAGCAGCTACCCGAATGGTCGATGAGTTGAAGCAGAAGATGGAAGGACTCACTAACACCGAAATCCAGGCCAACAAACATAAGGAAGAGTGCGAAGATGAGGTTAGTAAGCTCAACGAGCGCTCTGCATCTATATCTCAGATAAAATGGGAGTGGGACGATGCCGACTCTATGTGCCCACATTGCGGACAACCTCTGCCGCTCGATAGGGTGGCAGAATTAAAACAGCAGTCTCACGACAGGTTCAATAAGGATATTGCCGACAGACAGAAAGAACTTCAGAAAGAGTTTAGTGACCTTCAGCAGCGTTATACCGACATCAAGAAACTCATCGAGAATACCGATGAGGAACGCCGCTCTACCACCAACCAACTCACAGAAGCTCAGAAAGCGAAGAAACAGGCTGACATACATCTCAAATCTGTACTGTCCGAAAATGTGCGCACGTCAGACGATTTTCTTGCAGCCAACGAGAACTACAGGCAGGCATCCGAGGAGCTACAGTCGCTTACCGATGAACTCAACAAGCCATCAGATGCTACGAAAGGCATTTCTCAACTTCTCATTGATCTGAAGAAACAGCAGGTAGAGAAACAGCAGACTGTTGATAGTCTTTCTTCACGTCTTGCAGCAAAAGAGGCCTATGACCACATCTCCACCCTCATTTCTAATGCACAGGGCGACAAGGCGAAGTTCCAGGGCCAGCTCGATGATATCGACCAGAAACTTGACATCGCTAATGATTATCAGCAGAAAGCCTGCCAACTCCTCGAAGAACGTGTCAACGAGCATTTCTCCTATGTTAAGTTCTCGCTTTTTAGGACAACTCTCGAAGGCGAACGGAAGCAGGCTTGCGAGTGTTATCACGATGGCGTACCTTACAGCAGCCTCAATACAGCAGCCAAGGCTAATGCCGGTATTGACATAGCGTATACAGTAGCCGAGAAGTTTGGTCTCTCCGTCCCTATCGTCCTTGATGAGTGTGAGAGCAACCTTTCTCCTATATATCGTGGAGGACAGCAGATACGTCTACGCGTCACTCCTTCATCTAACTTCGAATACATATTCGAAGATGGAAATTAAGACGAAATACAACATAGGTGATGCTGTCTATATCCTTGACGGATACAAGATTGTCCGTGCCAACATCTCCTGCATCAAGTTTGAGCAACACGGCACGGCAAAGCCTTGTATCACCTATCACTTCCCAATCTTTCCAATGCGGAAAGAATTGGAATGTTTTAAAACAAAAGAAGAATTAATCAAATTTCTAAATAAATAAAAATTATGGCAGGAATGACAGGAACAACATTAGCAAAGCAGCCTTCAACTAAGGCGGTAGCGGTAAAGTCCTTTCAGGACGTAATGAACAACAATTATTACCAGTCTCTTTTACAGAATACCCTGCGTGAGAACAAAGGAACATTCTGCACAAGCCTGATGGAACTCTTCTCCTCTGATGAGAAGTTAATGCAGTGCAAGCCTACCGACCTTATGGCAGAGGCGCTAAAAGCAGCATCTCTCCATCTTCCACTCAACAAGCAGCTGGGGCAGTGCTACATTCTTCCTTTCAAGAACAAAGGTATAATGACCCCTACACTTGTCGTAGGAACGAGAGGTTATCTCCAGTTGGCAATGCGAACGGGCAAATATGAAACCATCAACTCTGATGTAGTGTACGAGGGTGAGCTGACAGGCTACGATAAGGTTACGGGTCGATTAGACCTATCCGGCGTTCGTTCATCAAACGTTCCAGTCGGCTATTTCGCTTACTTCCGCATGAAGAACGGATTGTCTAAGCTTCTTTACATGACGCTCGATGAGGTCTGCATATATGCGAAGCAGTACAGCCCGACTGTCAAGTTCAGCGACAAAACAACAGCAGAGAGTCTTAAGAAACTCGCCCTCAAACAAGCCGCAGAAGGTTCTGGCGATGGCGTTGGCTGGTACTCCAACTTCGAGTCTATGGCACTCAAGACTGTTCTTCGCCGCCTCCTTTCGAAATGGGGAGAGCTATCAATAGAGTCTAACGACATCATTAATCTTGATGAGGCTCCTGCTGTGTCTTCTGCAAATGAGCGAGATGTGCAGTTTGCCGAAGCAAAGGAAGTTGCTACTGTCGACACAACCACTGGCGAAATTGTACAGCCAGGTGACGAAGTATCACAGCCGCAATCAGCCAAACCAAATCCTTTCAAATTAAACTAATATGAAACTCATCGTTATAGGTTCATCGTCAAAAGGCAATGCGTATGCCCTTCAAGCAGCCTCAGGAGAAATCCTGCTGCTTGAAGCTGGCAGACCCATTCGTGAGGTCAAGAAGGCTATCGGTTATCAGACGAACAAGGTGGTTGGATGCATCGTCTCGCACGTACATGGCGATCACGCAAAGTATATTCCCGAATATTTCTCTGCAGGTATCGACATATCTTCTTGTGAAGATGTAGCAAATCGTTATCATACCGACAAAATGGACACAGGGAAAACATACTCTTTTGGCTCGTTTAAGGTTACTCCCTTCGCAGTAGAACATGATGTTGCCAATTACGGTTATCTTGTTTTCTACCCCGACTTCGGTTCTATCTTCTTCGCTACAGATTGTTATAATCTTCACACCATAATAAAGTATTGCCGCACTTACTTAATGGAGTGCAATTACGAGGATAGTTTACTCAACAAGGCTATTAACGACGGGAAAACGTCCGTCAGCCAGGCGGACCGCGTTCGTTTGTCTCACATGAGCCTCGACCATGCCGTTCAGTTCTTGCAACAGTGCGAGGTAGACAATTCTACCCGTCAAATAATACTTATACATGGATCTTCGCGCCACCTGCAGCCGGGCAAGGCTGTAAACAAGTTCCAGCAGGTTCTTGGCGTTCCAACTTACTATGCCTCCAAAGGCTTTACTCTCGATTTAATTTAATTTTTTACACTATGCCTGTTTTTTCAAATCTCAACAACCTACGCACGTATATGGAAGCCTTGAAAGAAATCGACAAGGCTAAGGAGATAGGTTACTCGCTCGAAATCCGAAAGTTCCACCCTGTCGCTACAGATATGCAGAAAGCTTATCTCGCATTCATTATCACGTACCTTTCATCCAAGCTCGGACAGACGTTCTACCAGACTCTTTCTGAAATTCAAAAGAATGTGGCTCCTCATATTTTCATGACGGGAGAATATGATAAGATGGGTTATCCTAAGTTCAAGCCGCTCGGGCTTCTCGACACCGCAGAGGCTTCATCCGTCATCCGTGGCGTTATCGACTTTGCGGAAAGTCGGGAAATCATGATACCCGACAAGGAAGACGAACTGGCCGTTAAGTATTGTCAGCGTGAGGTTGAGTCCAGCAAAGGCTGGGTATAATGTGTCACCTTTTTAAACTCTCAAGATATGATACTACCAAAAGAAATCAGACAAGAGGCAGCTCGTTATGCCAAAGACGATAACGCACGCCTCGAAGCTTTCATAGCCGGCGCCATGTTCTCACGCACTGGCAAGTATTATCAGGAGCAGAATTTCTCCGACGACCTCGCGTCCTTCGAGCGATGGTGGCTTCTCTACGACAAGAAGCGCGGAAAGAAGAAGGCGCAGCAGAAATGGCTTCGCCTATCTCCTTCGCAGCGAGAAGCGTGCATAGCTGCTACTCCTGCTTACGTTAAAAGTATAAAAGACAAACAATTTCAGAAAGACCCACTCACCTATCTCAACGGTGAGTGCTGGAATGACGAGATTATTCAGCAACAAGACAATGAGCAACAACGTTCCCTCAGACTCGCTTCCAAAGCGGCAAAAATCCTCGGTAGCGACAAATTCTAAAACAGGAAGTGGTTATATACAGCCAGTTTCTTTCAGAGATGCTATTTCTCGTGGACAAGACAGGGTTATAGCCGTTGTGCGCAGAGATCAGAACGACCTTCGTAGGCTTGTTTCCTGGGTTAAGAGCCGACTTATAGAGGTGTTTCATTATCTCGGTGCATTCGACATCGTTGAGGAGTATCAGATACAGACTCTCGCTGTCCGTATCTGCAATCGGTTCTACTACTGGACAGTCCCAGAACTTGATTATGCTTTTGTGGCTTTCACGAATGGAGAATATGGAAAGCTTATACATTACAATCATGATAGCGACACGTCTGTCATTAATCCTCAGGACGTTATGAAGGCACTAATCGCGTTCGATGCCGACCTTCTTAAGGAGCGTGCCCGTTACGAGGATGAGCAGCGCAGCAAGCAACTTGAGCAGCAGCGCTTGCGTGATGCAGCAAAACTGCATGGTATAGCCGCATGGATAGACTATTGCAAGCAACATGGCCTCGATCCTAACACCTACAAACTCCCTCGTGTCAATATCGACAAAATGAACGTCAACAAAGTTCTTTACCCAGAAAAGAATAATAAAAACAACAAATAAAATCAATAACAATGTTCGTAGCTTTATTAATTATTATCTTCACGTGCCTCTTATCTGTGTCTTTGTATCTCTGCTTATCTCATAAGCAGGTGGCTACTAAACAAGGTAAATTCGTCTTTCTTCGTGTCAACAACGAACCAATACGAAACACTATTCGTGCAGCCGGAATCAATCTCTGCCCATGCTGTCGTGCTTTTTCAAACAATTACCTCTTTGCCAATCTTGAAGGCTCTATGGTATGTGGTTTCAACGAGTCTCGGCATCACTTCATCGAGGAGGCAGAGAAATATAAACATGAGGTTGTCGACTGCGGCGACAATGTGCTTATGTTCATCACTGAGGTTTTACAACTCAACTCTTCTTGTACTAAGAAATAATAAGAAATTAGCTTATGGAAAGAAAAATCGGAGAAACCTTTGAATTTAAAGGGAAAACTTATGAGGTAGCAGAACTACCTGATTGCTTTTGTGCGTTTTGTGATTTAGAAAAAGAATGCTATAGCAAAAGGAGTTATTTAGAAAATGTAGCAGGAACTTGTATCCCGAATAACAGAAAGGATACCCGTAGCGTGTGTTTCAAAGAAATTAAAAAAGATATGGAAATAAAAGATAATCAACTTACTATCAATATCCCTGATGGAATGAAGATAGATGTAGAGAATAGTGACTTTGAATCTGGTGTAATCAAGTTCAAGAAGAAAGATATTACAATTCAAAACGTGTATGGTTATATACTTAGCATTTTTTCTAAGACAGGGGCTTTGAAAAATAAAACCAAAAAACTTGATGCGATAGATAGTCTCATGAGTATAGCCATGTTCTATAACAAGGATTGGAAGCCTGATTGGAGTATTGATGAGCGTAAATTTTATATTTTATATGATAATAGAGATGAATCTTATACAACAGAGTTTAATACTTCTTATTCCACTAATATGGTATATTTCAAAAACAAAGAAGATGCACAAGCAGTTATCGACAACCCTAACTTCCGCGAAATTTTGGACGTAATTTACAAAAACTAAACAATACGATTATGGGAAAAGAAATTAACATAGCGGAAATTCTTAAAGATAAACCGCAAAGGACTAAGTTGTATTCTTCCGCTTGTGGTAAATGCACGTTAGAAGAAGCAGATGATAAAAGTTTCAAAATATCCTTCTATAATTCAAAGTTTGGTTTTATGAATGGTGGAGAAGGGTATCTTGATAAAAATGGCAAATTGTATGATGAAGGAGAATGTGTCGTTTTCCCATCAAGGGAAATGCGTGACTGGCGCAAGTTCGCCTGGAAGAAGGGCGATGTATTGGTTAGTAAAGATAACGTGCATATTATCTTTGAAAAGTTTGAAGATGATGCCTACACAAGATTTAAAGGAAAGCATTATCTTTGGAAGGAATGTGACGAAGAAGATTATAGTAAAGAAGAAACCAAAATGTTAACTTCTGTATTTGAAAAAGCCAACGATGATGCAGCTCAGACCTACATCAACACCATCGAGGAACACTTGGGTGGTAAACTCAATCGTGAAACTTTGGAGATTGAAAAACAGCCTGAGTTCAAGGATGGGGATATACTTAGCATCCAAGAAGATGAAGAATATTATCATACAATTTTAATCTTCAAAGGAGGTGCAGATGTCTATGTGTATTTTGATTGTTTTCATAGGGTTTTAACCTATGGTACAAAAGTAGATGGAAACGAGAAATCTATATATCACCTTGCTACAGAAGAAGAGAAACGACAACTCTTTACCGCTCTTGCAAAGGAAGGCAAGGCTTGGGATGCTGAGAAGAAACAGATTGTTGATTTGAAGCCAAAGTGGACTCCAAAGCCATTTGACAGATGTATTTGGAAGATACGGAATTGTGAAGGCTCTATATGGCAAGCAAGTTTCGTTTCTTATGTTGATGAGTATGGTGCTACTCCAATGGGTATGTCTATAGATGAAGATTTGGTTAACTTAATTATCCTTCCTTATAACGACCAGACTAAGCTCCTCGTGGGTACTACCGATGAATGGGAAGGAGGTGAGCAATGAAAGAACTTAAAGTTGGAGAAAGAGCAACCATTACTCTTGAAGCTGTTGAACAGGATGGTTGCGATGGTTGTTTCTTTGGCATTGGTGATATATGTTATAACCCGACCATGAATGGTTTAGTAGATGGGTTTAATTGTAAATCAGAAGACCGTTCTGACGGAAAGGGTGTAATCTTTAAAGAAGTTAAGGTTCAAAAAAGAAAAATGAAAGAAGACAAATATTCATTAAAGATAAGCCGTAACTTTGGTGATACTACTCTTGATGGTTATCAAATAGCTACATATTCAAATGATGAATTGAAAATCCTAAAAAGACTGCTTACAAAGGTTTTGGGTGAAGTGAACGAATATATACATCTTTAGAAAAGTAAAGCGTATGGCAGCAAGATATAATTTTATAAAAACCATTTTACACAGATTGGAAATCTGTTGGAATGTGCTCACACATAAGACTTTTATAGCTTATACAACTGATGATATAGGTGACAAATGGAGTCTTATATATAACATAGAAAGTCTTGAACAATTTGGTCAATGGCTTGTAAGTGGTGGGTATAAGGAGAATAGCAACTATAAAAAGTAAAGCGTATGTTGTACGAAGCAAAACAAGGGACAAAGGCTTATGAATACATTAAGAGTATTCTCATTGCTGAATTAGAAGAGTGTCAAGCCTACATGAAACGAGTAGAAGAAGCTGTAGGCTTTGAGGTTGAAAAATATCAAGGTTATCAGCCTAACCACACCATAAATAGGATGTATGAGGTTACTGCTATATGGGTTTCTTCCGAGCGATACGAAAAACTTGATAAGAAGGTATGGAAGAAGGTAGATGGTAAAAAGCTGGAAGATGGCTATTATGTAGCTATTGCGCCTAATAAGCGATGTAAGCAAGGTAAGGCAATAGCCGCAGTACTTACATCATATAAGTCCTTTACCCATCATTTCAAGGTATTGAAGGAACTGAATATAGAAGTTCCGAACACCAGACGATTTTCCATTACACAACTTTTACGTCATAAAGACCGCATTTTCGTTTACTTTGATGGTAGCATCAGAGCTGAAAAGCAAAATCCAGACTTTGTGGAAATCACGATTGGAGAGTATGAGGATTTCATTAATAGCAAAGATTAAAGCGTATGGAAGTATATGAATACAGAATCGTAAAAATAGAGAAAGGTCTTTTTCTCATCGAGTATAAGACCGCTCCTTACGGAGTTTGGCATGAAGTTGAAAACAAGCAGTTCAAAACTAAGCCAAAGGCAGAAGCTTGGGCTAAAAAGAACTTTGTTTAATTAAGTTAAGCATATGCCACAGAAAGAATTTAGAAAGCCACCTCGTTATATGGTGGGTGATATAGTTTATAGTCACGGATTTATTTGTGTTGTCTGTAGCGTCTATCCGTTCAATATTGATTATTCTTATGACCTTAAAGTTATTAGCGGTAAGAGTTTGGGTAAGATTTGCCAAGAAGATATTATGCATGTTCATATTTGGGAAGAGTTTCTTAAAAAGAATGGGTGGATATGCTATCGCTCTGAAGGAGGAAGTCTTGGCCATATTTGGTATAAACACCAAGAATACCCTTTCATTTTGAAATATAATAATTTTTTAGGAATATGCGATGTATCTTTCAATGAAGGAAAAGACTATGCTGTTATGATAAAATGTGTAGATGAACTCCAACATATTCTTCTTGGCTTGCAATTAGATAGTAACTTAAAAATATAAGCGTATGAATGAAAATTTAAAGTGTATGCTACAAGCTATTGGATTTTGGTGTTTTGCTGCATTCTTTGTAAGCTTGATAGCAACTATCGTCATACACCCTGAGAGTATTGTAGGTATATGCCTATCTTTCACTTTCTTAATAATATCAGTAATTTTGTTTATTATTTCTTATAAACTTTAAAAGTAAAGCGTATGAATACAAACAGTTATTTACGAATAGAAAAGGGATTTGATATATCTAAGATAACTGGGGTTATTCCTCAGAATATTGGAGAAGGATTTCAGTTTAATCTCCATGGGAAAATATATACAACTACGGGTAGCTACACTAAAGACGGAAAGAGAATTGTGAACATTGAAATTCGTTCTTTTGCAGGTCTTTGCGGTGGCGCAATACATTATTACGCAACATTGTATATTAAAGTAAACAATGTGTGTGATAACAGCTCGGTAAGTGGATATTTGGGAGGAATTGAAATTCCAAATGAATATCAAACCATCAAAGGGGAGTTTGTTAGACCACTCACTCAAAAGGAGAAAGATAATCAACCAGACAGATGGCGCTATGGGTATCAAGTAGGGGATTTAGTTAATGCCTTTGAATCTCTTCAAGAGATAGAGAGTTTAATTAAAAACCTCAAAAAGAAGTGCTCTTCTAAGGAGTGGAAAGTTGAGATAAGACGCAGTTATTAACCGCCTTCGGGCATAAAAAAGAGACATGGATATAGATAAATTAAATAGAGCAAATCTTTTATCAAAGTGCTTGATCCCTAATGTAGATGCGCTTTTATGTAGCCATAGGCATACTAATGAAACCATCGGAGAATATCTTAATAGCTTATCGAAATGCGACAAAGAGTTTAATTCTAAATATACACAACTTTTAAAAGAAACAAAACAGAGATTTCAGAAAGAGTTTGATGAACTTTAGTTATTAACCATCCTGCAAAGGATATAAATATAAGTAACATGAGTGAAAAAGTAATCAAATCGTACAAGGCATTCGACAAGAATATGCAATGCCGAGGATTCCAGTACGAAGTTGGAAAAGAGTACGAAATGGACGGAGAAATCAAGTGTTGTGATCGAGGTTTCCATGCTTGCAAGTCTCCGATGGAAGTATGGGACCACTACGATATGCTCAACTCTCGCTTTGCAGAGGTAGAGCAATCTGGCAAGATTGATGAAGAAGGAAATTCGACAAAGGTGTGCTCTTCTCGTATCAAGATTAAGGCTGAGTTGAAGCTGGCAGACATCATTAATATCGGTGTCGAGTGGCTGAAAGATATTACCTCACCAACAAAGGTTAAGACAGATGTTGCGAAGAATGATAACGGCGGTAACTATGCTCAGATTGGCAGTAGCGGTGACTATGCTCAGATTGGCAGTAGCGGTTACTATGCTCAGATTGGCAGTAGCGGTGACTATGCTCAGATTGGCAGTAGCGGTTACT
>ENA-OUOU01000123-OUOU01000123.1-human-gut-metagenome-genome-assembly--contig:-NODE-123-length-54428-cov-28.826918_pt1 | contig 54428 bp, 47 predicted proteins | sample MGYA00237936_ERZ548765 | MGnify/ENA primary metagenome ERZ548765 (study PRJEB26490, sample SAMN05356889) | human gut metagenome | biome: terrestrial biome; feature: human-associated habitat; material...
GCAGATACCCATGTGGGAATCCATCTCGAACCGATAAAAGTGAACGGAAAATATCTGAAACCGGAATAAAAGTAGGTAGAATTATACGAACTCCGACTAAAAATTGGCGATTATTTACCCATATCTCATAAAAAAACATAGATATGGGTAAAAAATCGCCCTTTTTCTTGTTTTGATAAAAAGGGAACGAGCCTTGAAGTAACTGATGAAAAGTTCGCTTCAAGGCTCGTTTTATTATATTGCCAGTTTATTACCAACCGAGGTTGACACTGGCACCAGCCATGATCCACAGTCCTGGCTGCTTGATGGCAGCGAGGTCGTAGTAGCGGTGGCAGGTGATGTTGTCGGCCTTCACGTAGATGCTGTAAGCCTTCTCATCCCACATGAGCTTGCAGTCCACCTTGGTGTAGGGAGAGTAACCATTCATGCGTTGTTGCCAGCGCACCGCCCATGAGGCAGAAAGCTTTTTCCATATCTGATGATCCAAGCCGAAGACAGCTTTGTGCTTGAGATATTCCAAAGCATAGAGCGACTTGAGAATGTCGGCATCGGTTTTATGATCCTGGTAGATATAGGCATATCCCACCTTGATGCGTGTGATGAAGCAGTTGTGTATGAGCTCTCTCATGTAGATAGTAGCATCGAGGTTATAGCCCATGTTGTTGAGTTTTCCGATGTTCATCACGTGATATTTGCTGTCGGCGAGTTCGGTTTCTGAAGTCTGTACCCAGTCTATCATGTTGGTGCCGTGAGCATAGAATCCGCTTATCGTAGCAGCCAACCCCTTCTGTCGGTACTGTGCACCTATCTTGAAAGTAGAGTTTTTCTCAGGGCTTAGTGTGATGTCGCCTTGTTGCACCACATTACTGATATATAGATCGGTGTAGGTAGGCATACGCAGAGCCTTGTTCCAGGAAGCAAAGAACTTCCAGTTGTCGTCAGGACGGTAGCTCATGTCTACGCCAGGATAGAAACGGAAGTCGTTGTCAAGTCCTGTGTTCTTATTGGCGAGGACACCTGCCGAGAGTGTGAAACCTCCGAAGATGAAGTTGTGTTCCAGCATGATGTTGGTGTTGGTTCGCTCACCCTTGCGTGTGTACTGTCGGTCGGAGCCATGTATGTTCTTGTAGTCTTCTGCAGCCAGTGGCTCGCCGAGGGCAGTAGAGTAGATGCGCTCCTTGCTGATATCGAATGCTACGGCTGTCTTACCTAACATCCATGCTATGTTGGCGTTGAGTCCGCCTCCATATACATCCAGGTCGTGGTAGTTCTCGCCCGCTGCAGCCCCCGCTTTGCCGCGTGTCAGCTGATAGTGGTCCTTGAAGTTGTTGTAATAGAACTGTGGTGCGATTTCCCATGTTCTGCCCGGGTTGTGCAGGTTGAGGTTGAGTGACGCCATGGCGTGGTCGGTCTTCTCGTACTGGTTGTTGAACTTGGCGCTATAGAATGTGTTGGCGCCGTAGCTCTGTTGGGCATATCCCACCTGTGCGTTGATATCGAAGCGTTGGTTGTAGCTCAGGTTGACTTGTCCGAAGGCTTGTCCTTTCTCAAAGTCGCTGTTCTCCGTGCCTCCATCCGAGCGCTTGTAGCCACCGCTGGCTGAGTAGGCGTGTGTCCACTTGCCTGTGGTGAATGAAGACTGTAGGCGCCCCTGTGTAGCGAAGCTGCCAAACGATCCACCCTCTACGAGTGCTGCCACTCCATCGTTTTGCGCTTTTCGAGTCACGATGTTGATGGCACCGTTGAAGGCAGAAGTTCCGAATATGCGCGAAGCAGCACCCTCGAGCACTTCGATGTGATCGATGTCGGCAAGGGCAACAGGGAAGTCGGAAGCATTGTGACCCGTCTGTGGATTGGAGATGTTGACGCCATTCAGGAGAATGGTAATCTGGTCGAAGGTTCCACCATTGATGGAGATATCCGTCTGTACACCAAAGCTACCGCGCTGACGGACATCCACGCCAGTAGCTAATTTCAAAACATCATTGATGGTCTGCGCAGCCGCACGATGAATATCGTCGCGGGTAATGACAGACACAATCTTTGGTGACTGCTCTGCAGTCATCGGAGCACGTGAGCCGGTAACGTTCACCGCGTCGAGCTCGTAAGCCTTTCCTCCCTTATACAGGGTAGAGTCGGCCTTTACACCCTCTGTGCTGATGCCTTCAGCCTTGGCATGGCTGAGTGTGGCAACGCTGAGTGCGCCCACGAGCACCTCTTTTCCCAAAACGGAGAAAAGAGCATAGCCTTTGTTAGAGAAGCGGTTGAACTTCAGGCTGTTGTGCTTGTTAAAAATTGATTTGTACATTAAAAATGAATGTATAAAAATAATTGAAAAAAATAAGCCTTGGCTGTTTGCCATCGGCTTTCGGCCTGCAAAGGTACTGCAAAAATCTGATTAAGAGAAGAGATTGGGAATTTATTTTTCATTCTTGAGTGTGATTTTTTTTACTGAAAACGAAGACAATACAAAAAAAACTCTATTCCTTACAATTATACGCAGTTTTTTATTATCTTTGCAGAAGATAAGCTGCACTAAACTTTCGCAAAAGCGAAAGCTCCGGCATAGACACAACATAAAGGTGAGTTTCACCTTATTAAATATAATATAGATATGAAACAGATAGACATTAAGCAAATCAACGACAATGTTTTTGAGACGATAGGGAAGGAGTGGATTCTTGTGGCTGCAGGCAACAAGGACAAGTTCAACATGATGACAGCTTCCTGGGGTTGCCTGGGCTGGCTGTGGAACAAGCCCGTGGCAGTGGTGTTCATTCGTCCCGAGCGCTTCACACACGAGCTCATAGAGGCCAACGATACCATGACACTCTCTTTCTTGGGGCATAGCGAGGAAGCACGCAAGATATACAATTTCTGCGGTTCAAAGAGCGGACGCGACCTCGACAAGTGTGAGGCCACAGGACTCAAGCCTGTCGTTTTGGAGGGTGGCAGTATCGGTTTCGAACAGGCCCGACTCACCTTGGAGTGCAGAAAACTCTATAAGGACAGTATGTCGGCAGAAAAGTTTATCGACAAAGACCTTCTGCAGTGGTATGGCGCCAAGGGCGGCTTCCACGATGTGTATGTGGTGGAAATCACTCATGCCTACGCAGAGTAAAACTATCAAAAAGACTCATTCTCTCTTAGCAACATAACAAACGCATTTGAATTATGGCACAAGGACAAACAGCAGTAAAAGAACGTCAGGATCTTGAGATCAAGAAGCCTAAACGTTATCAGGTACTTCTACACAACGACGACGTCACACCGATGGAATTTGTTGTCGACATTCTGTACACATGCTTCTTCAAGGCCACCGAGGAATCCAATGCCATCATGCTCAAGGCCCATCGCGAGGGGAAAGCCTCGGTAGGCATCTACAGCTATGACGTGGCAAAGAGCAAGGTGGAGAAGGCGAGGAGGAAGATAGACAAGGCAAAGTATCCTCTCGAATTTACCATTGAGCCTGTGTGAAAAATTGATTTTGCAAAGTTGAGTAAAAAATAAATATAGCTATGGAATTATTCCCAGGACTTACCCAATCCATGTCCTTCTTCTTTTGCAAGGCAATGGACAATGTAGTCTCATACCATCACGAGTTTCTCATGCCCGAGCATCTGCTGTTGAGCGTCATCGACCATCCCGAGGTTGCCCGTATCATGCGCCGGATGAAGATCGACCAAAAGTCCATGCGTCAGGAACTCGACGCGTGGCTTAAGCAGCAGGAGCGCATTCCCAAAGAATTCTCTCATGTGAAGCCAGAGCCTTCGGTGCTTTTCAAGGCGATGCACAGCTCTGCCTATCTGGTCAACCTGGCTGGCGGAGCAGGTGTTAAGCTCAATGTGACTCATTTCCTCACTGCCATGTTGACGCTTCCCTACGCTGAGGCTCCTTATCTCATCGACAAGTACATCGGTGAGCAGGGCGAGAAGTTCACCCGACTCGTAGGTGAAAAGTTTCCCGATGAGGAAGATCCAGAAATGAAAGAGCTTAGCAAATTCTCTCCCCTGTTGGCGAACGAGAGCGAAGGCGGTCTCAGTGATGAAGAGTTGATGAACGAGATGAGGGCATTTATAGAAAGCGGAAGCTCCGACTTCGATGATGATGACGAAGACGGTGATGACGGCGACTTCTGGTATGATGACGACGATGACAACGATGAAGACGACGGCATCGACAACGATGAGTATGACGACCCTGAAGGCTGGCAGACCGGAAAACGCCATCCCTCCGACTGGCATAAGCTCGTCACCTGCATCTCCGACAAGGTAGACCAGCACAATCCGCTCATCGGCCGCGAGAAAGAACTCGACCGCACCATACAGGTGCTCTGCCGTGCCGAGAAAAACAATCCGCTGCACGTGGGCGAGCCTGGTGTGGGAAAGACAGCCCTCGTCTTCGGACTTGCCAAACTCATCAACGAGAATCAGGTGCCCGACCGCCTCAAGGGAGCCCGCATCTACGGCATGGACATCGGACAGATGCTTGCCGGATCGCAGTATCGTGGCGACTTCGAGAAACGCATCAAGATGGTGATGGACGGAGCTGCCAAGGAGGGCAATGTCATCATCTATATCGACGAGATTCACAACATGATAGGAGCCGGAAGAGGATCGGATGGCGGACCTGATGCCTCCAACATGCTCAAGCAGTATCTCGAGGCTGGCGACATCCGCTTCATTGGTTCCACCACCTACGAGGAGTACAACCGCTACATGGCGAAGAGCAAGGGCATCGTGCGCCGTTTCCAGCAGATCGACATCAAGGAGCCTTCCGTCGACGAAGCCATCAAGATTCTCGAGGGGCTGCAGCATAAGTACAATATCTATCATGGCGTCACCTATCGCAAGGACGCCCTCGAATATGCGGTGCGGGCCAGCGACAAATACATCAGCAACCGCTTCCTGCCCGACAAGGCCATCGACCTCATGGATGAGGCCGGCGCCTATCTTGAGGTGCATCCTGCCAACCGCCAGCGCTCTTATGTCACCAAGGCCGTCATTCAGCAGATTCTCACCAAGGTGTGCAAGATAGACGCTGCCGCCATCAAGGACGAAGACAATTCTGCCCTGGCATCGCTGCGCCAACGAATGCTCGACAAGATCTATGGTCAGGACACAGCCGTCGACAAGGTGGTGGAAGCCGTGATGATGGCGAAGGCAGGACTCATCGACGACGACAAGCCTATGGCGTCGCTTCTCTTCGTAGGACCTACGGGAGTGGGCAAGACCGAGGTGGCACGCGTCCTCGCCCGCGAGTTGGGCATCGAGTTGGTGCGCTTCGATATGTCCGAATACACCGAGAAGCATGCCGTTGCCAAACTCATTGGCTCGCCGGCAGGCTATGTGGGCTACGAGGACGGTGGACTGCTCACCGACGCTATCCGCAAGACGCCAAACTGCGTGCTTCTGCTCGACGAGATAGAGAAGGCACACAGCGACATCTACAACATCCTGCTCCAGGTGATGGACTATGCCCGACTTACCGACAACAAGGGTCAGAAGGCTGACTTCCGCAACGTCATCCTCATCATGACCTCTAATGCCGGAGCTCAGTATGCCTCGCAGGCCAACATCGGTTTCGCAGGCAATGTGAGTCGTGGTCAGGCGATGCTCGCACAGGTGAAGAAAACCTTCCGCCCCGAGTTCATCAACCGTCTTTCCGACACTGTGGTGTTCCACGATATGGACAGGCACATGGCAGAGCTTATCCTCGACAAGAAGCTTGCCCAGCTCGCCGACAAACTCAGCGCCAAGGGCGTCAGTATCGAGCTTACACCTCAGGCGCGAGAGCAGCTCCTAAAGTGGGGATTCACCAAGGAGTATGGTGCCCGCGAGATGGATCGTGTCATCGGCAACCGCCTCAAGCCTGTGCTCATGAAGGCTCTTCTCTTCGGCAAGCTGAAGAAGGGTGGAAAGGCTGTGGTTAAGCTCGAAGGCAAGGAGCTGGTGATATAGTTAAGATGTTAACTTCTCTAACTCTCCATTTGCAATTAATACTCAAAAAAAGAACAATGATATTTCAAATAGACGAGTCAACGCCTTATCCCACGTTTCCCGACCCACGCTCAGGCGATGAGGACGGACTCTTTGCTGTGGGCGGCGATTTAAGTATCGACCGCCTGCTGCTGGCTTACTGCCACGGCATCTTCCCCTGGTACAGTTTTCGCGACCAGCCTGATATTCTGTGGTATTGTCCTATGCAGCGTTTCGTCATCTTCCCCGAAGAGATACACGTGAGCCACTCCATGCGCACGCTCATCAACAAAGACCAGTACAGCTACAGCATCAATGAGGCGTTCGACGACGTCATCGCACAGTGCAGCAAACTGCGCATCGAGCAGGATGGAGCCTGGCTGGGCGACGATATGATCAAGGCTTATACGGAGCTTCATCGTCAGGGCTTTGCCTCGAGTGTAGAAGTGTGGGACGACGCTACCGATCAGCTCGTGGGCGGACTCTATGGCGTCACCATCGGCCCTGTGTTTATTGGCGAGAGTATGTTCTCCCTCGTTCCCTCAGCCTCCAAGCTGGCGCTCATCTATCTGGCCCGTTTCATGCAGCGTAAGGGAATGAAACTCATCGATTGCCAACTCGAGACTTCGCATCTCCGTTCCATGGGCGGTAGGTTTATCAGCTACGATGACTATCTGAAAATCATCAATGATGATGATGAGTCTTGATAACAGAAAATATTATCAAGATTTTTTTGTTTTATCAAGAATTAGAGAAAAACAAATCCTGACTGAAAATCGACTTTGAACAAAATGACTCAGTCAGGATGTTGTAAGAAGCTATGACATTCTAACGTCTTAACCCCTTGATACTTTATAAAACTTATTTCTGAAATTCCATTAGAATATAGGTGTTCCGATGCAGCCGTTGGGTGCCTGGATGTGGAGCAGGGCACTTACGGTGGCGGCAATGTCGGTCATGTAGTGAGGCTGAGTAGTGGCACCATGCTGAATGTGCCATCCCATGAAGACCAAAGGAATGTGGATGTCGTAAGGATTCCAAGCGCCGTGGCTGGTACCCTTCGCTACATCGTACTCATAATGGGCAGGCTTCAGAACAATCTGCACGCCTCCGCTGCGCTCGCGGTTGTAGCCGTTGATGGCACGGAACTTCAACTGCTCGGGAATGCTTTCGGTCGAGGTCTTCTCCATGTCGAAGGCATAGTGCACAATCTTCTCTTTCTTCAGACGGTTGACTACCACCTGCTTTACGGCAGCATAGTCGAGACCAGCCTCCTCGATGGTGGCGGTGTTGAAGAACACCTGATAGTTCATGATTGTCATCACGAGGTCTTTGTCGGTGTTGAACTTAGCCTTGAGCTCTTGGTTCAGTTCCTTGACCATAGATTTTCCGTTCCAGATGCCGGCAGGTATGCGCTGGTCTTGCAGGAAGGCGGCATTGTTGACAGCACCATGGTCGGCAGTGAGGAAGGTGAGATAGTTGCCCTTGCCGATGGTCTTGTCGAGATAGGCGAAGAAGTCGGCAAGCGCCTGGTCGAGGCGCAGATAGCAGTCTTCGGTCTCAACGGCGTTGACTCCCACCTGATGGCCGATGTAGTCGGTGCTCGAGCAGCTGATGGTGAGCAGGTCGGTGTCGGTGTTTTTGCCTAAGTTCTCGCCCTCGATGGCAGCCTTGGCAATATCGAAGGTGAGGTTGCAGCCGAAGGGTGTGTTGCGGATGATCTTGTAGCCATGCTTCTTGTAGAGAGCAGCGAGGTCGAGAGGCAACTGTGCCTTCTCGCCGTCGACGATGCCGTTCTCGTAGTTGTTGGCGTCGGCTGTGCTCTGCTGATAGGTGTCGATAGGGTAGAGGGTTTCCCACTTCTGCGAGAGATATTTCTCTGCCAGCTTACGCTTGTTGAACTTGTTGACCCACTCGGGCAGTTTGTCCATATAGAAGGTGCTGGTGATGAATCGTCCTGCCTTGTCGTCGAACCAATAGGCACCGTTGGCATGATGTCCGGCAGGAAGGATGGCGGCGCGGTCTTTCAGCGCCACGCCAACGACCTTGGAGCGGTTGTTGGTGGCAAGGCGCAGCTCGTCGCCGATGGTTGTCACCCACAGATTGCGTGGCGACATGTAGCCTGCCTTTCCATCGGAGCCTACGGGTTTCACGGTGTTGTCGCCCACGCAGTTGACAATCTTTCCGTCTTTTACAAAGGCGTTGCCGGCAATGCCGTGTATTGAGGGCACGGAGCCTGTCCAGACGCAAGAGTGTCCGATGGCAGTAACGGATGGGATGTAAGGTATCTGGCAGTTTTCTACGCTGAAGCCTTCGCCGAGCATTCGCTTGAATCCGCCCTCACCATAGCGCGCATAATAACGATAGAGATAGTCCCATCTCATCTGGTCGATCACAATGCCCACCACGAGCTTGGGGCGTTCGGGTTGTGCCTGAGCTATTCCGCAGAAGGCACAGAGAATGAAAATCAGTCGATAAATTCTGTTCATGTTTTATAGGGTTACTGGTCAATCTTCTGCAAAGTTACATAAAAAAACTGATTAAGCGAAGAGAATGATTTTTTATTTCTAAAATCGAAGGCTATCCCAAAGAAAATGCGTAATTTTGTTGCCGAAACTAATTTAACTCCAGAAACAGCGGATAAATCCTCAATCTTCTCCCCGGTAAACTCTTTCGTAAGCCTCTTGCATCTGTTGCAGCGAAAAGTGGCTCATGGCATACTGTCGGGCTTGTTCAGCCCAGAGAGCTCTCTCGCCTTGAGGAATGGTATGGGTGAAGAGGCGCATGTAGGCATCGATGTCGTTGTGCTCCACCTTGAGCGGCCAGTCGGCGGGCAGCGTGTCGGAGAGACCCTTGGCATCGTTGATGATGACGGGCGTGCCCTCCATGCTTGCCTCGATGGACAGCAGCGCCAGACCCTCGTGCTCGGAAGGCATGAGCAGATAGTCGAACGAACCGAGATAAGCCGACAGGCCGAAGAGCGGCGGATGGATGCTGGCATTGGGCGCATCGCCTATCCTGTGGGTGAGCATGTCCTTGAGTCTGCCGTTGCCGAAGATGTGGAAGAAGTAGCGGTCGTTGCAGCTCAGCCTCTCCACGATGTCGGCCAGATGGCTGATGCCTTTCTGCTCTTCCATGCGTCCGGCAAAGAGGATGTTGACTTTTCCCTCCATAAGCCCGGGATACGTCTTCCGCTCTTGGCAGGGCGCAATGCCATTATATATAATAGGTGGCAGGGCGTGGTAAGCTTTCTGATAAGTATCGAGCACCGAGGTGGAGATGGCGATGTTGGCATTCTTCGACTGCAGCCAAGCTTCCACCTTGCTGCCCGTCTTCTGCATGCCGTGCCACAGCGACGTGTTGTGAATGGTGCGCACCACGCGGCAATGGCGGGCGAGACGGGGAAAGAGATGGAAAAACCGATAGACCGCCCATTCGGGAATCTCGCTGTGGCAGTGGACGACTGTAGGACGATACTTCAGGAAGAGGAATACAAACCACAACGGAAACAGTAGCGCTGCCGTCTTCTCGAAGAGGTAGTGAAACGGCACTGCGGGAACGGGTGAGCGGTGGAAGGCGATGTGAGCCGCTTTCATCTCGCCGATAAACTGCCGTGTGAAGGGCGAACGGCCTCTCACGACCTCGACAATATGATACTCGAAGTCGGGATTCTCGGACAGAGCAATGTTGAGTGCCACGCGCTCGGCTCCGCCCATGTCGAAGTGGGATATGATATGGAATATTCGTTTCATACGACAAAAATAAGCAAAATGTTTTGAACTTCAAACAAATAGTGCTAATTTTGCAGAAAATAAAACAGAACAATCGTATTTCAAGGAGTTAAAGGAGTTAAGAAGTCAAGGAGTTAAGACAAATGTCTTATTGTTTGAAAGCCAAGTAAAAATGCTGTTGTCTTAACTCCTCAGCGACCATGGGGAGCGATAACTTCTTAACTCCCCTAACTCCTTGACTTGCGAAATTTGAATAAAAACGGAAAAATGGCAGAAACATTAAAGGAGAAAACGGCTAAAGGATTGTTTTGGGGAGCTATGAACAGTGGCTCCACACAGGTGCTCAACATCTTGTTCGGCATCTTCCTGGCACGCTTGCTCTCGCCTGCCGACTATGGAATCATCGGCATACTCACCATCTTTACACTCATTGCTGGCAACCTGCAGAGCAGCGGATTCACGCAGGCTTTGGTCAACCTGAAACATCCCACCGACCGCGACTACAACTCGGTGTTCTGGTTCAATGTCATCGTGAGTTTTGCGCTCTATGTGGTGCTCTTCTTCAGCGCTCCGCTGATAGCGGCTTTTTTTCATCAGCCCTGCCTTGTATGGCTGTCGCGCTTCGTGTTTCTGGCTTTTTTCATCTCCTCGTTTGGCATCGTGCAGAATGCCTACATGACCAAGAATATGATGAACAAGGAGATAGCCATCGTGAGCTTCGTGGCGCTCATATCATCGAATGTGGTGGGCGTGTGCCTCGCCTTCAGCGGCATGGCCTACTGGAGCCTCGCATGGCAGCAGGTAATTTTTATTACGGTGCTCAACTTTGGCAGATTCTATTACACAGGCTGGCGGCCACAGCTGCATATCGACTTCGGACCGGTGAGGCAGATGTTCGCCTTCAGCGTGAAGCTGCTCATCACCAATATCATCAACACTGTGAGCAACAATGTGCTGACCTTTATCTTCGGTCGTTTCTATCCTATTGACGATGTGGGCAACTACTCGCAGGCTTACAACTGGAACACCAAGGCCAATTCGTTTATCTCCAACACGGTGGGGCAGATAGCGCAGCCCGTGCTCTCGTCGGTGAAAGACGACCGGGGCAAGGAACAGCAGGTGTTTCGCAAGATGTTCCGCTTCACCTCCTTTCTCTCCTTCCCGCTGATGTTCGGACTGGCACTGGTCTCGCACGAGTTCATCCTCATCACCATCAGCGACAAGTGGATAGCGAGTGTGCCCCTGCTGCAGATTCTCAGCGTGAGCGGAGCCTTCGTTCCGCTGTACACACTCTATCAGAACCTCGCCATCAGCAACGGACGCTCGGATGTTTACATGTGGTGCAATCTGGGGCAGGTGGTAGGATTGCTGGCGTTGGTGCTTTGCTGTCACAGCTACGGCATCTACTGGATGGTTGTGGCTTACACAGCCTTTATGATATTGTGGCTGCTGGTGTGGCAGGGCGCCATCAGACACATCACAGGCTTGCGCTTCAGGGATGTCTGTCTCGACACACTTCCCTTCCTGTTCTGTGCGGCAGGCTGTATGGTGGCAACTTATTATCTCACCTGCTGGCTGTCGAACATCTACCTGCTCTTGCTGGTAAGAATCATCCTGGCTTCTTCGCTCTATTTTGCAGTCATGAAGCTTCTTCGCGTCAAGATACTCGAAGAATGTCTCACATTCATGAAGAAAAAGAAAAAATAGTGTGCAGAAATCTCCGTTCCGTAGTTTGGAATGTCCGTTCCGTGATTCGGAATGGCCGTTCCGTGATTTGGAATGTCCGTTCCGTGATTTGGAACGGAGAATTTGATAAGTGAGAAGAAACAATTCACTCACTTCCTCCCAACATTCCCTTAACTTTCTCCCAAACTTTTCTTAACTTTCTCCCAAACTTTTCTTAACTTCTCTATCTTCTGAATATCTGTAAATTATAAATTCTTCTGAACAACAGATACAAGAGATTGACGTGTTTCACCTTCCAGCCACGGCGCAGCAGGGCGATACAGAGGCGGCAGACGGGATGGGTGACGCGATAGGTGCAGATGCTGTCTACCTTTTCGAGAGGCAGATGCTGTTCGGCTGCTACGCGATAGGCATTCACCATGCCGATGTCGGTGGCTGTGCGGTAAATACCCTTGTTGTCATGCTGCTCGATGAACGATGCCACAAGCTGGCAGGCCTTGAAGTGCGAGGTGAGGTTTTTCTCCGAGATGTCGTGGGTGTAGGAGGTGATGTTGTCTTTGCGATAATAGTACACCACTTCGTCGATGAAATAGCGCTTGGCAAAGTACATGACTCGTGCCACCACGGCGTAGTCCTCGCTGTAGTCTATGCCCTCGACGCTGTATATGCCGTGGTTTTCGAGCAGATCCCTGCGATAGATTCTTCCCCAGATGCGGTTGGAGGTGATGTTCTGGCAGAGCAGTTTGCGCTGATAGGTGCGATGGCAGTCATGGGCGGCAGGATGAAACAGAGTGGCTTGTCCGTTCTCCCAGTCGGCAAAGCCTCCGTCTACGATGTCGGCACCGCTCTTCTCGGCAGCTTTTACCAGCTTTTCCACTGCATCGAGTGGCAGAAGATCGTCGCTGTCCACATGCATGATGTATCGGCCTCGCGAGGCAGCGAAAGCTGTATGGCGTGCGCCTCCCAAACCCTTGTTGTGCTCGTGCTGAATCAGTATCACCTGTGACTTTCGCTCAGGAAACCGGTCGATAGTCTGTTGCAGTATTTCCACACTTCTGTCCTTGGTACAGTCGTTTACAAACACATACTCTATGTCGGCAAAAGACTGCTGGAACAGAGTTTCGGCACATTGTTCTATGTATTTCTCTACACCGTAGATGGGGACGAGAATGGATACTGTGGGCATGATGGTGAAAGGTTTGGATGGGTGAAGTAATTTACAATAGATACTGGGCAATGAGTAGCCCGTTGTAGAAGAATAGGAATACAGCAAGCACCATGACGATGAGGCGCAGATGCGACTGGTTTCTGGCGCTGAGCCCTTTGAGCAGATAGCCTATGGCGATGGGGATGATGAAAGCCCAGTGGGCTGTCATGATGTACACCTCGTTGAGGCCGAAGCCCAATCCTAAGTGTATGAATGCGTCGAACGCCACCCATGCACCTATCATCCACAGGAACTTCGACCTGCGTCCCATCCACAGACCTGCGGCAAAGAGCACCACGAGGATGGCTTCGAGAACATAGGGCAGAGGCGTGCGGTAACGTACAAAAATGGGGCGACGGGTGCCGACGTCCTGCAGCAGATGATCTTTGTGAAGGATGAGCGATTCGCCAAAGACATTCTCTACCAGCGACTGTGGACGCGACACGCTGAGGTCGGCCCAAGAGAGGATGCCTTTCTCCTTGATGGCGGTTCCGTGAATCTCGCGTTTGTGCTTCTGGTCGGCTTCCACCTGTGCCTTGAACACGCTGTCGCGCTGTTCGCGTGCATGCAGAATGCGGAGTCCTTCCTGGCGGTGAGGAATGATGAAAGCCTCGTTCTGCCAGATGGCTGCTGCGATGATGAACAGCGAGGGAATGACGATGCCCATCAGCAGGTGGCGCCATCTGAAGATGTCCTTGCCGTTGGCAAAGAGGGCAGAGAGGAACACCTTGGCTCCGTTGGTGATGGTGATGCCTGCCGTGAAGACGAAGAGCGTGGCTGTCTGCCAGGCCGGCATCTTCTCACGGTTCACGATGTGCTTGCCTGCCACATAGAACGTGAGGGTGAGCATGAACATCGACAGACCGAAATGGTCGGGCACGAAGCTGGAGAGCATGATGTAGGCAAAGGAGAAGAAAAGGGCCGACAGCAGGTTGGAGTCGAGTTTGTCAAGCTGCAGTATCTCACGGAAGGTGCGGCGGATGAAGACAAACGAGTAGGTGGAGAGAATCGTCATCACCACAGCCACGAGGATGATGGCGATGTTCTTGCCCGTGAGCTGCATCTGCCAGTAGTTGAGCAGATAGAACGGATACCAGAGGAATGGCAGTAACGGATGACGGAACTCGGTGTAGTAGGCGTTCCACTTCGACACGGTGAGATAGGTGAACACGTCGAAGCCCGACAGCTGATAGTATCGGGTGAAGAGACTCCAGTAGCCTATGTGGTTTCCGCCCTTGGTAAAGGGCGTGAAGTGATAGCACACCATGAGTGTGTTGAGTGCTGCGAATACAAGGAGCGCCACGATGACTGCCCACTTCTCTTCTTTTCTTATCTTGAAAATATGGTTCATATTTGTTGCTTAATATATTGTTTCTCTTTTACGTCATGGAGGAGTTCCGCTGGGGAGTTAAAGGAGTTAAGGTGTTATCGCTTCCTTCGGTCGCTGAGGAGTTAACTCCTTAACTAAGCATATAGCGGAAGAGCAGCGCTCCGTTGTAAGTGATGAGATAGAAGGTGAGTCCTATCAGGACAGAACGGCAGAGCGAGAGGCTCTTTCCTCGCAGGTGGCGCAAGAGGAAGGCGATGGCGATGGGCACAAAGAACATGTAGTGTGCCGTCATGATGTAAATCTCGTTGATGCCGAATCCCAAACCGATGTGCAGGGCAATGTCGAAGAGGAAGAAAAGCATCGACAGACAGAAGAACTTGGAGCGCACGCCGAAGAAAATGCCCAAAGCGAAGAGCAGCAGAATGATGCCCTCTACGATGTAGTTGATGGCCGAGTCGTAGCCCACGATGACAGGACGGCTTCGCAGCACGTCCTCCAACAGGTGTTGGCGATGCAGCTGGATGGCTTCGCCAAAGAGGTTTTCCAAAGCCGTCTCTGTGCGCGAGGTCGTGATGTCGGTCCAGCCCATAAACTCGCCTTTGGCAATGGGCTTGCCCGTGTTTCTGTTCCATATCTGCTTATGGTCTCTCACGTACTTCGCCTGTGCCTTCTTCTGTATGATGGCTTTCACGGCAGCCTCTACCTGTGCCGAGTCTTTCACCTGTGCCGTATCGCGATACTGCTTGTAAATCAGCTGCTTGGCCTCTTCGCTCTTCTTCATTCTCATCTCGTGGCGTGCCATCTCCTTGGGCCATACAAAGGTGCGGTATTCCACACGTGCCACAGCCCACATCAGGGCGGCTGGCAGGATGATGCCCAAGAGCAGATACTTGGGACGGAAGAATTTCCGGCCGTTGGTAAACAGGGCTGCGAGGAATGTCTTTAGTCCGTTGTTGAGCGATACGCCTGCTGTAAGCACAAAGAGCACTACGGTCTGCCAGGTGGTGAGCCGGTGTCCTTTCTGCATGCAGATGCCGCTGATGTAGAGTGTCATGAGCAGCAGCATCATCGACAAGATGAAATGGTCGGGCACCATGGCTGAAACCATCACATAGGCAAAGGAGAAGTAGAAAGCCGACAGCAGGATGGCGTCGCAGCTCTTCAAGCCTATCACTTCGCGGAAGATGCGGTAGAGGAAGATGAACGAATAGAAGGCGCAGAACACGAGGATAATGGCCACGATGTACTGCACGCAGTTGATGCCTGTAAGGGCAATGAGTGCCTGGTTGATCAGGTTGGGAATGTACATAAAGAAAGCCAGCAGAGGATGGCGATACACGTTGTACTCTGTGTCCCAACAGGAAACGACAGCATAGGTAAGTGGGTCGAAACCTGCCACATGGAAGGTTTTGACAAAGAGTTTGTGATAGTTGTCGCTGAGCTGTGTGAACTGGCTATTGTACTTGATGATGGTCAGCGCATTGAGCACGATGAACAGGAGCAGTGCCACGAGAGCCTGCCATCTCTCCTCGCGCTTGATCTTGAATATCTCGAAAGCTTTTTTTATCATGATGTTTGCTTTTGATTTTCTTGCTTGTTTGGGAAGACAGATCTTCATCCTTCACTTCTTCAGGAAGAATCTTACTAAGAGGAAGTTGACGGGAATGCAGACACAGAGTGTGGGCAACATGGCTATCTGCTTGGTCAGTCCCATGCCCACGAAGAGATTCAGACAGACCGTCTGCAGGGTGTAGTTGATGATGTGAGAGAACGTAAAGCCGGCTCCTCGCTTGGCATTGGCCTTGACACGGAAGGTGTAGCGTGTGCTGGCAATGAAGTTGAACACGAAACTGGCGATATAGGCAATGGTGTTGGCCGTGGTGGCCAGTACATGGTCGTTGGCGCCTAACTGGGGAAGACCCCAGGCAAGGCAGGGAATCATGACGAGATAGATGACGTACTGCAGGATGGTGGCTGCCACACCTACGATGCCAAACCTCACCACCTCGCCCAACTTCTCGCGTTTCGAGTCGTCCATCTGCTGTATTCTTTGCTTGATGTTCATGTCTTTGTTAATGATTAGCATGCAAAATTAATCATTTTCCCTTTATCCCGCAAATCTTTCTGCAACTATTCGCTTTTATGGCTGTTTACCAAATGCCCTTCGTCGGCAAAGGCAAGCATTTCCTTGTCGCCACGACTGTCGCCGTAGGCGGTAATGTGGTAACGGCTTCGGTCGAAGGAGAGAGCCGGCTTTTTTGCTTCGCCTGATGGCTTTTCTTCATCTGATTTCGATGAGAGAGCCTTGCTGATACGTCTTACTTTCTCTGCGCCATAACAGTTGGCTGTGCTGAAGCGCCCGGTCAGACAGCCGTCTTTCTCTTCTACTTTTGTTCCCAACACCTCGACTTCCCCAATGCCCTGTGTGGCGAAGAAGGGGCGAACCCAGTTGTCGATGCTGGCACTCACTATGAAGACTTTCTTTTTGTCCTCGACGGCCCGGCCGACAAGGGCAATCATATCAGGACGAAGAAGGTTGCTGCGTTCTTTGGCGAAGTCCTGGCACAGCAGATTGAAGGCGCGTGTGCTCATGCCGCCGAAGAAATGGGTGAAGATGAGCTGCTTCGCTTTCCAGTTGGGATAGAGGTGAAGTTTCATCAACACCAGGAAGGGGCTGTAGAGCAGAAAGCCCCACAGCAGGCGCCATGTGCCAGCTTTGTAACGGATAATCTCCAGGAGCGTGTCCTTGGTGGTGAGTGTTCCGTCGAAGTCGAAACAATATATTCTTTCTTTTTCCTCCATATTATATAATGTATATAATAATCAGGAATGAGAGGAGCCAGGCCAGGATGATGAACTGTGTGATGTGGTCGTGGAGCATGATACGGGTTGGGTCACCGCTCTGTTGGTCTACCACAGCTATCTGTATGTAGCGCAGCAATCCCACCAGCACGAAGACACTTGTGAGATAGAGATGCTCGGTGTTGAAATGCTCTATCACCTCCGGACTTACCGTGTACATGATGTAGCACACAAGCGTTACCGAGGCAGTGATGGTGATGGCCTGGTTGATGAAGGTAAGGTTGTAGCGGCTCGTATTCTTGCGTGGCGCCTCTCCCGTCTTCTCCATTCTCAGCACATCGTCGCGTCGCTTGGCAAAACTCATGAAGAGCGTGATGAGGAAAGTCATCAGCACAATCCACTTGCTCAGAGCAATATCGGTGGCCACACCGCCTGCCAACAGGCGAAGCACAAAGCCGAAGGCAACGATGCAGACGTCGATGATGGCGTATTGCTTTAGTTTGGCGCAATAGCAGAGATTGAGCAGCCAATAGAAAAGGATGATTCCCATGGCCTTCCATGAATCGAGTGCAGCGCTGATGACGATAGAAAGGATGAGCATCAGAATCATCAGACAATACGCCGCCTTGACAGAAACGGCTCCCGAGGCAATGGGTCGGTGGCACTTTACGGGATGGCGCCTGTCGGCTTCTGCATCGAAAATGTCGTTGAAGCAATAGATACTCGATGCGGCAAAGCTATAGGCAAAGAAAGTGATGACACCAGCCAGAAGAGCGTCGGTGTGAAACAAAGCTCCGCCAAAGAACAGCGGTACAAAGACGAATCCGTTCTTGATCCATTGTTTGGGGCGTATGAGTCGCATCAGCGCAGAGAAGCCCCGGCTTTCGTTCATTCTATAATCTATTTTTTTCATGATTCTCTGTTTTCTTTAATATTCTCTTGAACTCTCCCCTGCGAAAGTTGAGTATTCTCAATATTCTCAGTATTTGATAATCTTGGATATTTGTCGGCTGATCCATCCTGCTGTCTTGCTGAGAAGCCAGGCTGCAGGAAGCGTGATGGCTATGCAGACGAGGAAGGTGGGCCAGTAGCCCCAGTGATATTTCTCTATGTAGTGGAGCACGAAGTGAATGTGGATGAGGTAAGCCTCTAAGCTCAGCGCTCCTACAAAGATGAAGCCTCGGTTGAACCATTGGGGAGTGCGGCGGAAGATACGGTTGAGCAGCAGAATGCTCGTAATGGTAAGTGGAATATAGAGCATGCGCTCTAAGAAGAGAGGAAACATGCCGTGGCGTTCCTGTTCGAGGAAGATGCTCGAGGTGAGCGTCATCAGAAACATGATCCATATCATCCAGATGCTGGTGCCGTCGAGGCTTTGCCGTTGTCTAACCATCTCGCCCATGTTGATGCCGATGAAGAAGATTGGCACGCGGCTCCAGAAAATCTCCAGATGGCCTACGGCATGGTGGATGGGAGTGACATACTGCACAAGGATGCACCACATGATCATGACCACAGGCAACCAGCGATAGATGGGGTGGCGCTTGATAAGCTCCATGTAGCCTGGTGCAAAGAGATAGAGCATCATGGTGGCGGGAATGTACCAGAAGTTCAACTCGTCGTGAAGCCAGAAATCCCAGTTGATGCTGATGTCGCCCACGAGGTCGACCCATGCCCAGAGGTCTCCTCCCTCAAAACGCGGAATGTAGAACAGGCAGGCTATGATGAGCCAGGCGGGATAGATGCGCAGATAACGGCGCACGAAGAAGTGGCGCACGTCAGGATTCTTGGTCCACGAGAACCACAGACCTATACCGCTGAGGAAGAGAAACATGTCTACTCCCACATTGCCCATGCGGCGAAGCCCGAAGAAAGCATCTTCGCGGGGCAGCGCCACATGAAAGAGGATGATGAAAAGCATGGCGGCTCCCATCAGTTCGCCTCTGAATCGGCTTATATTGGCAAGTTCTATATCTTTGATTTTTATCATAATGAAAGGGGTTGAATTGTCTTCACTTTCGAAACTTACACTCTTTACTTCAGCTTACTTCATCTTTGGACTCGGAATCTTCTTCATCAGCTCAGAGAAGAGCCATGCTAAGCAGATGCTCGATATGATGTAGAGCAGCAGTCCGGCGTACATGTCGCCCCAACGGCTGATGGGGATGAATATCTTGCGGGTGATAGGATGGCAGACGAAGAGTGCTGCCGATATTCCGCCCATCCAGTCGAGAAATCTGTATGCTCCCTGCAGCCATTTCACTCCGCTCAGCACCTTTGCTACCAGGACGCAGAACAGACAGACGAAGAGAGGCACGAAGGTCCAGCCCAACATGCTTCCGCTGAGACTGTAGATGATGGCTCCGCAGAAGATAATGCCAAAGGCGTTGGTTGTGTTGTGATGGAAAGTCATGAGAATCTTCTCGCCATAGCGGGCATAAAGAATGCCGATGCCGAATGGCAACATGCCGCCCATGAAGTTGTAGCGATAGCGGTTCATCGCCTCACCGTCGGGCGAGAGACACAGTTGAAGCGCCAGGCAGACCACCATCAGCACTACGGTAAAAGCCCAGTGGCGACGGTAGATGAAGAGGCGGTAAATGATGTAGAGCTGCAGCATCAGACCGAAGAACCAGAATGGACCGGGCCAGATGATGCGGTCGGGATTGGGCAATACGTTGTTGAACATGCCCAGCATGGCGATGATGTCGAGCGACTGATAGTGATGAGGCCCGGGAGTGAGGTAGTCGAGCATGGTAAATGCGACGAACCCCACAATCATCATCTTGAAGAGCTTGAGGTAGTGATAGCGTACGAATCGCAGTCCTTCACCCAGATTGGGCAGGTGACGGCCTGTGATGCTGAATCGCTCTGCGCCCTGTGTGAGGCGTGGACCTGACTCGTATTTCAGCACCAGTCCGTAGGCGCTGAGAAAGAGAAATACGGGCACTCCATAATGTCCGAAGAATGACAGCAGATGCATGGGCAGCCAGCCGTCGGGCGACGCCATTACCTGGTGCAGCCAGTCTACATTGCGCTGTATGTACTGGTATTCGTTCTCCTTGACGATGGGGCCCAGCCAGTGGCAGTAGTTGTGCAGAAAGATGCCGATGATGGCAAGTCCTCTCAGGGCGTTGCACTCTGTTCGGTTTAGTGTGGGTGTACTCATAATCTTATTTTCCTTTCTTCTTCTCGTTAGCTTTCTTCTCTTTTGCTATATGTTCATCTCTCAGCTTGTCGTAGTCGGCAGAGTTTTTCAGGATGCGTGGCCGCATCTCGTCGTACTCAGGGCTGAGGATGTTGTATTTGGCCTGATAGGTTGGCGTTTCGATGCCAGCCAGATAGAGCAGCAAATGGGGCAGGGCGTCGGTCATGTAGCGTCGGTCCTTGGCCTTGCGTATCTGCTTGTAGATGTCGCGATGCTTGCGTATGTATTTGCGCGAGCAGTAAATCCAGAAGGGAATCTCGAACTCGTAGTGGGCAAGGGGCCAGTCGATGGCTGCCGAATGGTTGCGGCAGATAAAGCCTCGGTTCTCCTCGTAGCATTCTTCTCCGTGGTCGGGCATGTAGATGATGATGGCGTCTTCCTTCTCGAATCGCTTCACTATCTGTGCCACGATGGAGTCGTTGTAGAGGGTGGCATTGTCGTAGTGGCTCAACATCTTGCGCTGCTTGGCGTTTAGCTCGGGGCGCTTGTCCTCGTAGTTGCCTGCCCAGAACTCGGTTTGCTCCTTGCGGTAGCGCGACTTGTAGTCTACGTGCTGACCCATGAGGTGGAAGATGATGAGGTTGTGCTCGCCCTGCTTTTGTTTCAGGTGGTTGTCGTAGTCGTCGAGCAGTCCGTCGTCGAGCGGATGAAGCTCGGTGTTGCGGTTGTCAAACTGCAGCTTGCTGAGCTCTGGGTTGTTGAGGAAGAAGCCTCCGCTGAAGTCGTAGACTGCTTCCTTGGCCTGTGGCAGGAACTCGTTGGTGATGAAGGTGACTTGATAGCCTGCCTTGCGGAAGAGTTCGGGGAAGAGCGGATAGTCGCACCAGTCGCCTTTCTCGCCCACAACGTGTGTCGAGAAGACGTTCTTGAAGACGAAGCTGGTGAGGTTCCAACAAGTCACGACATCGGTAAACTTGGTGAGCTTGCGCGACTTTTCGAGCGCTGCCTGGCGTGGTGTCGTCTTCATGAAGTAGCCATACTGCTGGGAGTGATGTCGGCCGTAGCTCTCGCCTATGATGAGCACGATGTTCGATGAGCGGTAGCTGCAACTGTCTACCCGTACGTCTTTGGCGGCATGTATGAGCTGTGTGATCTGTTTGGCGGCCAGCTTGTTGGCGTAGATGCTGAAAGCCAGTCGGTTGATAGGAATATAGAGTTCGGCGTGTCCCTTGTTGGTGAGCTCGTGCTCCACTTCGCCTATGTTCTTGCCTCCGAAGAGTTTGAATGTCGCCATCTTGTTGTGCCAAGAGGTGCAGGCTCCTGTTATGAAGATGATGATGCCTATCACGGTCAGGGCGTAGGGTGTGGCACGGGTAACGCGCGTCACCCAGTTCCATCTCTTCTTGAGCGACAGCAGCTCGATGAAGGTGACGGCAAAGCCCAGACTCTTGATGATGGGCTTGCGGAAGGCTGCCACAAAGGCCTGTACGAGGATGAGCAGCAGAATCCATCCCACGGCGCTGAAGATGACGGTAGGCGAGAGGCAGGCTGATATGAAGTTGCTTGCCTCGTCGGGATTGGTCTCACCCACGAGCATCAGCATCGAGGGGTTGAGCGTGGAGCCGAAGTTGACGAAGCAGTAGGTGTCGGCAAGTGCTGTGACATATAATATAATGTACAGCAGGCTCCTTACGCAGAAGCGTATCTTCCGCTTCTTGGGCACGAGCATCAGCAGGGCGCAAACCACGTAGACGTCGACAAACAGTTCCAGCGCCAGGTTATCGTACACGACTCCCCAGCGTGGAGTTGTCACTACGGCACAGATAATGCCGAGCAGATACATAAAGATGAAGAAGTTGGCGTTGCCGCGGATGGGGGCGAAGGCTAACTTCAGAAAACTCTTGGTCTTTGTTTTCCAGTTCATTTGTTGTTGCTCTTGTTAGGGGTGTTGGTTGGAGTAGTATTGCATGGCCAGTGGCTCTATACTGTCGGGCACCATGCCGTGTATGCTTTTGCCTTCCTTGATGCGTTGACGGATCTCGGTGCTGCTGATGTTGAGCAGAGGCGTTTCCACTATGGTTACGCCCGATGGCACTTTTCCTATGTCGCACCCTTTTCGCGGATAGACGACGATGGGGTAGTGGCTCAGGATGTCTTCGTGGTGAAACCATTTGTCGAAGGAAGCCCAGTTGTCGCCTCCTATGAGGAGGGTGAAGCTGACGTGGGGGAAGTCTTGGCTCAGCGCCTGCAGCGTGTGCCAGGTGTAGGAAGGCTTGGGCATGTGGAACTCATAGTCGCATGCCTTGAGTTTTGGCTCGTCGGCAATGGCTTGTTCTGCCATTTCGAGCCGCAGTTTGTCTGTCAGCAGGTCGGTGGCTTCTTTCTTGAATGGGTTCATGGGCGAAACCATCAGCCACACTTCATCCAGCCCTGCCTGCTGGCAGAGGCTCTTGGCAAGGGCGATGTGCCCTGTGTGTATGGGGTTGAAACTCCCGCCGAATATGCCCACTTTCTTCTTTTGCATCTTTCGCTCTTGTTTTATGTTTGACTTGAGGCATCTGTGACGGCTTTGTCCAGTCGTCTATTGTGACCAAGTCCGGTCGTCTATTATGGCCAAGCCCGGTCGTCTATTGTGACTAATTCCTGCCTTATCCGACGACTCGACCCGGACTTTTCCTTGAAACCTCAGCCCGGCTTGTCTTACTCTTGATTCAGAAAGTCGGAAACGAGCTTGTAAACTTCCTGTTCAGCCTTCTCCAGGTTGTCGTTCACCACGATGTGGTCGAACTGTGGAGCGAAGGTCAGCTCGTAGTTAGCCTTTGCCAGTCGCTGTTCGATAACTTCGGGAGCATCGGTGCCACGACCGTTCAGACGGCGGCGAAGCTCTTCTACCGATGGTGGCTGTACGAAGATGCTGAGGGCGCGCCCACCATAGAACTTCTTGATGTTGACGCCTCCTTTCACGTCTACATCGAAGACTACAGAGTCGCCAGCCTCAAGCTGGTTTTCCACTTGCGATTTCAGCGTGCCGTAGAATCTGTCTTGGTACACTTCCTCGTATTCCAGGAATTCGTCGGCTTCTATCTTGGCTTTGAATTCCTCGGGTGTGAGGAAGAAGTATTCCACTCCGTTCTGTTCGGTTCCACGTGGTGCACGCGATGTGCAGCTGATGGAGAAAGCCAGTTTCAGTTCGGGGTGTTCCTTCATCAGCCAGTTTACGATGGTGCTTTTTCCGCTGCCCGATGGGGCGCTGAATATTAACAGTCCATTCTTCATTTTTTTTGTTACCTTAAAACATTATAGCCTTTGTTTGTTGCGCAAAGGTACGAAAAGTATTCAAATCTTCCAAATTAAGTTTTATCTTTTTAGAAATCCATATTCATATACCTTTGGTTCTATCTTTTGGGCGAGAACTTTCAGACATTGGCGAAGCTCGCCCATGAGCTGGTTGTAATGTTCGTCTTGACTGCCTGTGTTCATCTTGCCCTTCTCGTTTATACCTTGAAAGTGTAGGCGAATGTCGTAGAGGGCTGCGTCGGCGATAGCTTCGGGCTGTTCGTGATAGTATCTCCACAGAGCCTTTCCTGCCTCCATCACGGCTTGTGCCTCTGGGCTGAATGCGATAGGAGTATTAGGCTGCTGGGTAGCAGCGTTGCTTGCTTGGCAAGATGTACTTGTTCCGTTTTGCTGGGTATCGGCAAAGAGACTTTGTTGTACTGGCTGCGATTTCTTTAGATCTGCCTTACTCTTGCCTCGGATGAAGTCGCTCATAAAATGGCTTTTGAAGGCTTCCTTGGCATCCACTTCCTGCTCGGTGAATGGTATCCAATAGTTGGTGCCTTGTGCAGCCTGTATGTTGTTATTGAACAATGTGTAGGCAAGGCAGTCGCTCTGAAACTCCAAGTCGGTCTTCCATCCATCATTAGGATACAAGAACTGGTCTCGGTCGTTGAGCCAAGTGGCAGGGATTACTTTGCGAACTGCAAGAAATATGCACATTATGTTTATATTCGTAGGTGTTACCCACCAACCACGAGGCGTAGGCATTTGTTCCTTTTTATTAATAATGTATACTAACTTTTGATTTTGAAAGTCATTCCTGCCGTTGCTCATAAAGCCAAGTCGCATGCCTTTTTCGTCTTTATGTGAAAGTACCCAACTCCCAATATTTCCTTTTTCATTATCATAACTACAGATGTTTTTTGTTCCATAGTAACTTCCATCTTTGGCATACACATCGGCAATAATGAAATCAAATATCTGTTTCTTTGCAAGATGCCATATAGAGAAGGAAATTGGAAATTTACCTTTTACATTGTCAAACGTAGAGGATGGCACAAGGAACATCCGTTCCGGCTTCGCCGTGACGGCTCGCCGGAAATCGCGGAAGTTCGGTGCTTGCAGATTTTTCAAAGTTGAAAAATCTGCAAGCACCGAAGAAGGGATTTCGTTATAAATCCTGATGATGAACTGTGCAAACAGTTCACGCCCTGCGATTCCCATTTGTGGAAGATATTGTTTATAGACTGCAGTCTTCACTGCAACATTGGTCTTGTTCTTGCCTGTTCCGCTTAACTGTTTGCTGTCTCCAGCTTCCGCATACGGCGGATTGATATAAATGACGAGTTTCTTGCGCTTCTCCTCGTCTTTCAATATCTCGATGAGCGACTCTGGGAGTTTGCTCTCCTCTGGCTTGTCGAGGTTGAAAGGATCGTTGAGGAAGTCGAACTGGAATACATGGCTGTCGAGCAAGTTACTGCCGCCGTGCTCCCCACGCAAAGCCTTGTTCATCGTGGCGATGCGGGTGTGCATCACCTCCACATCTGCCTTGTCGAGGGTAGATGCGTAGATGTTGTACTTGTTGGTCAAGCCTGCCAGTAAGTTGCCCGTGCCGGCGCAGCAATCCCAAATATAATATTCCTCCTGCCAGTTTTCGCCCAGTTCCCTTGCGAGATATTCCTGTGAAAGCTCCACCCACTGCGGAGGAGTGAAGAACGAGCCTTTGCGCTCTCTCACATCCTGTGGCACGAGCAAGTCGCGGCGTTCTACCATCTTGTCCCAGTATTCGCGACGAGGTGGACGCTTGTAGCGGTTCCAAAATTGAGTGTGCGCTTTCTGGTTGTCGAGGAATACGGCTTGGGTATAGTTCTCCAGCCCAGTGTCGTTCACACGGCGGTCGAGCACGTAGTGGTCTGATTTCAGGAGCACGAAGAGTTTTTCCTTGAGCGTGGTGTTGTTGGCGGAAAGTAGGTCGGCGAGATAAAAGTCGGCATCGATGATGCCTGCTTCCTTAAGCTTGTCCCAGTCGCCGTTGATGGTAGGCTTTACCTCTGCGCACCACTTGCGGTAGATATGGGTGAAGTTGTTGATGGTTACCTGTATCTGTTTCACGCCATCTTGCCCCATGCGGAAGTTTTGCTTGATAAACTGGTGTAACTCCTTCTCGTCGGTGACGTAGTGAAAGAGTACCAGTTGCTTTTTCATCAGCGAGGAGAGCAGTCCTAAAAGCTGTTGGAACTCCTTCGACTGGTGGTCGGATGGAGTGACGTTCCAGTTGAAGTCGTTCTGTGTGAACACGTCCATCACCTCATGGTATTGTACGAAGGCAATCTTCTCGGCATCGAATGCGCCAAGGAAGGCAGGTGGCAATTTGTCCTCGTATGTATGTGCCTTTCCTATGGTGAGGATGAGCTGTATGAACGATTCGAGCAAGTCGTGCGAGGTGCCTTGCTTGGCTTCCGCCCAGAGCAGGTACTCGGTCTCGAAAAGCTGCTGTCCTTGCGTAGGTACAGCCACGGAGAAGTCTATCTTGCCGATGATTTGCGTGCAGTCGTAGGCTGCGAACCAATCTGCTGCCACCTTGTTCTTCAGTTCCTCCTCCAGTATGTTGCCGTAAAATGATGTTGCCATGATGTCTAACAAAATTAGTTTCTGTTGATTTTATTCAGAAGCTCGGTAGTTGTAATGTCGTTCAGCTTGGAAAAAGCAAACCACTTTTTCCCAAGATCCTTAATGGAAGCACCAATGTGATAAACCATGTCGTCTATGCAAATAAACCTGTCATGTGAATGTCTGTATTCAGAAATCTCAATGGAAGAGTATTGTGCATTGTGCCTATCCAAATCTAATTGTAGTTGGCTGGTAATGTGATGCGTATAAATCTTTGCGGTAACATAATTTGCTCGTTTGTCCAACAAGGTTAAGACGCTTTCGTCGATATAGTTATCTATTAGTGTAATGTTGGTCTGCGCACTTTTTACCAAATTGGTAACAAAGAGATAGGCATCGAAAATTTGACCATTGAAGAATATTCCTTCTGTTGGTGGAAGTGAAGTCTTGACGAAAAAGTCGATTTTCTCTTCGGCATGTAGCATACGTTGCTCCAATAATCCGATTCGTTTGTTAAAAGTGTACCCATGTAAAAGATAATCTTTTAGAACGCTATTGGCCCATTGACGAAAGCGTGTTCCACGAATTGACTTTACTCTATATCCCACAGAGATGATAACATCTAAATTGTAGAATTTTGTCTTGTATTTTTTCCCATCTTTAGCAGTTGTCAAGGATTCCTTGACAACTGCTTCTTTCTCAAGTTCTCCTTCTTTGAAAATGTTGTTTATATGCAAACTTACATTTTGTTTAGAAGTTTGAAATAATTCTGTCATCTGTATTTGGGTGAGCCAAACCGTTTCATCTTCCATTTTTACTTCCACCTTAATGGTTTCATTAGGTTGGTAGATGATGATTTGCCCTTCTTCTAATGGCAAATCTTGTATTGGGTGATTGTTGTTTTTTTCCATTTTTAATTATAGGTGGATATTGGAGAAAATGTAATGAAGGCTTACAGAGCATTGAGCACTTGTTCCTTGATCTGTTCCAGCTCGTCCTTCATCTTCACCACGATGTTCTGCATCTCAGCCTGGTTGCTCTTCGAGCCAGTGGTGTTGATTTCGCGTCCCATTTCCTGTGCGATGAAGCCCAGCTTCTTGCCCACGCCGTGTCCTTCCTCGTTCATTGTCTCGCGGAAGTACTTCAGGTGATTGCTGAGTCGCTGCTTCTCCTCGCTGATGTCGAGTTTTTCGATGTAGTAAATCAGTTCCTGCTCCAGTCTGTTCTTGTCGTATTCGACATTAGGAATCTGCTGCAGTCCGTTCACGATGTTGGTCTTGATCTTCTCTACGCGCGATTTCTCGTAAGGCTCTATGCTGGCGAGCAATGCCTGGATGTTGTCCACTTTCTCGGTGAACTTCTTCTGCAGGGCAGCTCCCTCCTGGCGGCGGAACTCGATGAGGTGGTTCACAGCCTCGTCGATGGCTTGCTGTGCAGCCTTCCATTCCTCGTCGGTCAGTTCTTCCACATCGGTCTTGGTCGTCACGTCGGGCAGGCGCAACAGCGTAGCATACCAGTCGGCAGGCTCAGGAATGCCTGTCTGTGCCGAAATCTTCTTGATTTGCTGGTAATAGTTCTCCACCAGCGCCATGTTGATGGGCGTGGCGTCAGCCACAACGTCCTTTTCTATCCAGATAGAGAAATCAATCTTGCCTCTTTCCAGATTCTTGGCGATGAACTGACGTATCTCCATTTCCTTCTCTCTATACAGAGGAGCAATACGTGTGGAGAGGTCGAGAGCCTTGCTGTTCAGCGACTTAACCTCTACGTTGATCTTCTTTTCTTTGTAGGCTACGGTAGCTTTTCCGAAGCCTGTCATTGACTGTATCATATATTCTTCACGTTAAATTTCTGCAAAAGTACAAAAAAATGCGAGAAAAAGCGTAAATTTGCACCTTATTTAAGAATATATTTATTTTTATGGCTTGTATTTTAAGTATTGAGACGAGTACCGACGTGTGCTCGGTGGCAGTTAGTGATAATGGAGCCGTGATTTTCAACAAGGAAGATCACAGCGGTCCCAACCATGCAGTTAAGTTGGGCGTGTTCGTCGATGAGGCTATCAGTTACATTGATTCCCGCAATATTCCGCTCGAGGCTGTGGCAGTAAGTTGCGGTCCTGGTTCTTATACGGGTCTTCGCATAGGAGTGAGTATGGCCAAGGGCCTTTGCTATGGACGTGGCGCAAAGCTCATCGCCGTGCCTACACTCGAGTTGCTGGCTGTGCCCGTGCTCCTTGGCGAGCATCCTGCCGAGGAAGATGCGCTAATTGTGCCTATGCTCGACGCCCGCCGAATGGAAGTGTATGCGCAGGTCTTCGACCGTGCCCTCCGCGAGGTGCGCCCTATACAGGCCGACATTGTGGACGCAGAAACCTACAAGGAGTATCTCGACCGTGGTGCTGTCTATTTCTTCGGAAACGGAGCAGCCAAGTGTATGGAAGTCATCAATCATCCCAACGCCCATCTCGTGAAGAACATCGAGCCGCTGGCAAAGAATATGGCGCCATTGGCCGAGAAGCGCTTCGTGGAAGGCAAGTTTGAGGATGTGGCTTACTTCGTGCCTTTCTATCTGAAGGACTTCGTGGCCAAGATGCCTAAGAAACTTATTTGATATTTACACCTATTATTATATATATTAATGAACATAGACGGATTAGACTATAACACCCAGCGAGAGCAGATCGTGCTGCCTGAGTATGGACGAGAGATACAGCAGATGGTTGACTATGCAGTTGGCCTGCCCGACCGTGAGGAGCGTCAGCGATGCGCCAGGGCCATCATTGCCATCATGGACCGAATGTTCCCCGAGAGCAAGAATGTGGAGGGCCATGAGCGCAAGCTCTGGGATCAGCTCGCCATCATGAGCCGTTTCCAGCTCGACATCGACTATCCTTTCGATGTGACAAGTGCCTCGCAGATGGCCCAGAAGCCTGAGCCCATGCCTTATCCGATGAAGAAGATTCCCGTGCGCCACTATGGTGCCATGCTCTTCGAGGCTTTCGAGATACTGAAGACCATGGAGCCTGGCAGGGAGCGCGACGAACTGGTGAAACTCACTGCCAACCAGATGCATCGCAACCTGATGCAGTGGAGCCATGGTTCGAGCGACGGTGAGAAGGTGGCTTCCGACTTGGCCCGCTTTACTGACGGAAAGATTCAGCTCGACTTGGACACTTTCAAGTTCGAGAGAATTGTAGACCGTGAGCAGTCGCAAGGACGCAATGGCAAGAAAAAGAACAAGTAACTTATATTCCCCTTATCATTCATAACCCCCAAAGAATAGTCTATGGAGTCATTTATCATAGAAGGCGGTCATCCGCTCACAGGAACCATCATTCCGCAGGGTGCCAAGAACGAGGCACTCGAAGTGATTTGCACTACTATCCTTACCGACGAGCCTGTGCGCATCAAGAATGTGCCTGACATCCTCGACGTGAACAACCTCATCAAGTTGCTCAGGGAGATAGGCGTGAAGGTAACTCAGAACAGTCGCAACGACTATACATTCCAGAGCGACGAGCTGAAGCTCGACTATCTCGACAGCCTGGAGTTTGTGGCTAAGTGCTCCTCGCTGCGTGGAAGCGTGCTGATGATTGGTCCGCTGCTGGGACGCTGTGGCAAGGCAACCATCGCCAAGCCGGGTGGCGACAAGATAGGCCGCCGTCGTCTCGACACCCACTTCCTGGGATTCAAGTGTCTGGGTGCCAAGTTCGTGCACGACGACGAGCGCAATGTCTATCAGATAGAAGCCAGGAAACTGAAGGGCTGCTATATGTTGCTCGATGAGGCTTCGGTTACGGGTACTGCCAACATCATCATGGCTTCGGTGCTTGCTGAGGGAACCACCACCATCTATAATGCAGCTTGCGAGCCTTATATCCAGCAGCTCTGCCATCTGCTCAACGCCATGGGCGCTCAGATCAGCGGCATAGGCAGCAACCTTCTTACTATCGTGGGCGTGAAGTCGCTTCACGGAGCCGAGCATCGCATCCTGCCCGATATGATCGAGGTGGGCTCGTTCATCGGTATGGCTGCCATGTGTGGAGCCGGTGTACGCATCAAGGACGTGTCGGTCCGCAACCTGGGAATCATTCCCGAGGCTTTCCGCCGACTGGGTGTGAAGATAAAGATTGAGGGCGACGACCTCTTTATTCCAGAACAGAAGCACTACGTCATAGATTCCTTTATCGATGGAACCATCATGACACTTGCCGATGCCCCATGGCCAGGACTTACCCCCGACCTCCTGTCGGTTCTCCTCGTTGTGGCGACACAGGCACGTGGCAGCGTGCTCTTCCATCAGAAGATGTTCGAGAGCCGACTGTTCTTCGTCGACAAACTCATCGATATGGGTGCACAGATTATTCTCTGCGACCCGCACCGTGCTGTGGTGGTGGGCCACGACCATAAGATCCGACTCCGTGCCGGCAGAATGACAAGTCCTGATATCCGTGCCGGTATTGCCCTGCTCATTGCAGCGATGAGTGCCAACGGTACAAGCCGCATAGAGAATATCGCACAGATCGACCGTGGCTACGAGGACATAGAGTTCCGACTCAATCAGCTCGGAGCCAAGATTACGCGTGTCACGGATTGAGTAAGTGAAGAGTGAAGAATGAAGAATTCAATGGCTTTACTGATCATGATTTTCAAAGATTCTATGCGATATGATAAGACGAGACGACGTTTATAAGATAGGCAAGTTGGGAAAGCCCCACGGCGTGAAGGGAGAAATCACCTTTGCCATTACCGACGATGTGTTCGACCGTGTGGATGCCGATTATCTCATTCTCGACATCGACGGCATCCTGGTGCCTTTCTATATAGAGGAATACCGGTTTAAGAACGATGAGAATGTGCTGGTGAAGTTCGAGGACATCGATACGCAGGAACAGGTGCGTGCCTATACGGGCTGCGAGGTGTTCTTTCCCCGTCATCTCTCCGACAGCGATGAAGAGAATATGTCGTGGGCGGAAATTATCGGCTTCCAGCTTGTTGATGCCACTACCGGTCTGGTGATAGGCACGATTGACCATGTGGACGACAGCACCATCAACTTGCTCTTCGAGATAACGACACCTGCGGGAAAGGAACTGCTGATTCCTGCCAGCAACGACTTCATTCACGAGGTGGATGCCGGGCAGCGTGTCATCAAGATGCAGTTGCCCGAGGGAATCCTCGAGTTGGATTAAATGGCGGCGAAAAGCTACAAAGCAGATATGTTATCCGTTAGCCTTGGCGAATAAACTTTCTGACTGGGCAGAAGATTTTTCCCTGTTGGGAAAATAAAAAAGCCCAGTTGCGAAGGCTTGCAAATTAGAACAAGATAAGAGAAAATGAAGAAACAACAAATATGTATCCTTGGCTCCACGGGAAGCATCGGCACACAGGCGCTCGACGTGATAGAGCAGCACAGCGACTTGTATGAGGTGTACTGTCTTACAGCCAACAACCGTGTGAAGGAACTGGCACAGCAGGCTCGTAAGTTCAAACCTGCTGCCGTGGTGATAGCCAACGAGGCACATTATGACGAGTTGAAAAAACTGTTGAGCGATGAGCCAGACGTCAAAGTCTATGCCGGTGCTCAGGCGCTTTGCGACATCGTGGAGGCCGATCCTATCGACATGGTGCTTGCCTCTATGGTGGGCTTCTCAGGACTTGAGCCGACAATCCATGCCATCAAGGCTCGCAAGAAGATATGTCTTGCCAACAAGGAAACCCTCGTCGTGGCTGGCGAACTGATATGCGGTTTGGCCCAGCAGTATCATGCGCCCATCCTGCCGGTCGACAGCGAGCACAGTGCCATCTTCCAGAGCCTGGTGGGCGAGGACGACAACGAGATAGACAAGATATTGCTCACCTGCTCGGGCGGACCTTTCCGCCATCACACCATGGAGCAGTTGGCTAAGGTAACTGCTGCCGATGCGCTCCGCCATCCTACATGGGACATGGGAGCCAAGATCACCATCGACTCGGCTTCGCTCATGAACAAGGGTTTCGAGGTGACTGAGGCCAAATGGCTCTTCGGCGTTCCTGCCGACAAGATAGAGGTGCTCATCCATCCGCAGAGTGTCGTGCACAGCGCAGTGCAGTTTGTCGATGGAGCCGTGAAGGCTCAGTTGGGTGTGCCCGATATGCGTCTGCCCATACAGTATGCCTTCTCCTTCCCCAAGCGCCTGCCTCTGCAGGGCGACCGTCTCGACTTGTTCAAGACCAAGGACTTGCAGTTCTTTGAGCCCGACTACGAGAAGTTCAAATGTCTGCGCTTGGCTTTCGAAGCTATCAGGAAAGGTGGCAACATGTCGTGCATCGTCAATGCAGCCAACGAGGTGGTCAATGCTGGCTTCCGCCGTGGCGAGTGTGGATTCTTGCAGATGGGCGACATCATAGAGCAGGTAATGGCGAAAGCCACCTTCGACAGTCAGCCCGATCTCGACGTCTATCTGCAGACCGATGCCGAGGCCCGACGCATTGCTGCAGAACTGATGAAGAGTGCGTCATAATATTGTGAAGGTGTGAGAGACGCTATATATATAATAAGGTGTGCACACTGTCAATCACGAATTATCAATAAAGTTTATCAATCATAATCATGGTGAACGGCGGGAGGAGCCTCACAAAAGTCTCAGTTTTCTGCCTTCACAGTTCAAAGTAAAACAATGGAAATATTCTTGATCAAAGCGCTTCAGCTCATGTTGGCGCTTTCCATATTGGTGTTGCTCCACGAGGGCGGTCACTTTTTCTTCTCCAAGCTCTTCGGAGTTAGGGTAGAGAAGTTCTATCTCTTCTTCGACCCTTGGTTCCATCTCTTCGAGTTCAAGCCCAAAAATTCGGACACTACCTACGGAATGGGTTGGTTGCCATTAGGCGGTTACTGCAAGATTTCGGGTATGATCGACGAGAGTTTCGATACCGAGCAGATGAAACAGCCCGAGCAACCCTGGGAGTTCCGCTCCAAGCCAGCCTGGCAGCGACTGCTCATCATGATAGGTGGTGTGCTGGTCAATTTCGTGCTGGCGCTCTTCATCTATTCGATGATTCTCTTCCACTGGGGCGACGACTACGTGGCTACCAAGGACATGAAGCAGGGAATGGCGTTCAACAGCGAGGCCAAGGCCTTGGGTTTTCAGGATCATGACATCCTTGTAGGAACCGAGGAGGGAGCTTTCAAGACCTACGATGGCGATATGTTCCGTGCGCTCTCTACTGCCCACAGAGTCGACATTATCCGTAATGGCAAGCCTATGAGCCTGCAGCTGCCTGGCGACATCAATATGCTGGGCATGTTCAAGGCTACTCCCCGTTTTGTGGAAATCTATCAGCCGCTTCGTATCGACAGTGTGGCAAAGGGCACACCTGCCGCCAAGATTGGTCTTACTCCTGCCGATAAGATTCTGAGCATCAACGGTCAGAAGGTGGAGACTTTCAATGCCTTCACCAACGAGATGGGCCGCATCGACGACCAGCTGGCTGCTGCCACTACTGCCAAGGACAGCGCAGCCATCCTCAATGCCCAGTTGACGGTGCTGAAAGCCAATGGCGACACGCTTACCACATCTGTTCAGCTCGATGCCTCAGCGGGATACACCCGCATGGGATTCGTCAACTACAATATTGTACGCGACTATAAGGTGACTCACATCCGTTACGGATTCTTCGAGAGCTTCCCTGCCGGCATCAAGTATGGCTGGAATGTGCTGTCGGGCTATGTGGGCGACATGAAATATGTCTTCTCCAAGGAGGGAGCCAAGAGTCTGGGTGGCTTTGGTGCTTTGGGAAGTCTCTTCCCACCCATGTGGGACTGGCACGCTTTCTGGTTGATGACAGCCTTCCTGAGCATCATCCTTGCCTTCATGAACATCCTGCCCATCCCTGCACTCGATGGCGGACACGTGTTCTTCCTCCTCTACGAGATGATAACAGGACGCAAGCCTGGCGACAAGTTCCTTACTTATGCTGAGTATGCAGGCTTCACCATCCTCTTGCTCCTTCTCATCGTTGCCAACCTCAACGACGTGTTGCGTCTCTTCGGCATCATTTAAGGAATAATCCGTAAATTAGCTGAGTCCACTTAAAAAAGTACCCTTATGTTTTGATGGTACTTTTTTAAGTGGACTCTTAAATTATAGTGTTGCGGAATTAAGGTTAAACAATTTCAAAATACTCCTTACTACAAGAATCAGCGCTGTTTTCAAATAAAATCAATTATTTTTGTTCCAGCAATGTCACCTTTCGCCCGTGCCGCTTGTTATATAAATGAACTGGTTCTGCAAGAAGCAACAAACGCACCGCTTCTGCACACAACGATGTGACAAACAACAAGTATAACAATTTAAAAACGAAAGAAGAATATGGATAATTTAGTAGAAATCTTGGTTCCGTTAGGAGCAGCAGTAGTCCTCCCGATATGTGTCGTGTCAATCATTTTCAGAAGCGCGATGGACGAAGACCGCAACCGCAAGGAGATAGTGCTCGCCGCATTGGAGAAGAACCCCAACCTCGACGTAGAAGACCTCTTGAAGGGCATGAAGAAGTCGGAGAAGCTTATCAAGGAGAAGCTGCTCGCCAGACTTGAGCGCGGCTGCCTCTGCTGTCTTATGGGCGTGGCGTTCATATTGCTCTACTTCTTCTGCGAAGTGATCAGAACAGATATGCTCCTTATCGTAGGTGCAGCGCTGATACCTATCGGCATCGCCTTCCTCATAAGCTACTTCGTAGGCCGCCGTATGCTCGCCAAGGAGATGGAGGCAGAGCAGCAGAACATGAAGCAAGAGTAATAACGTATGACGAGAGAACAATTCATAGCACTTGTGAAGAGTGAGCAGGAGGCGTTGCGAGGCTTCCTGCTCGCCCTCTGCTGCGGCAAGCGCGACGATGCCGACGACATAGCTCAGGAGACGCTGGTGAAGGCTTACCTCTCTTCATCGGCCTATCGGGACAAGGGCAAGTTTCGCGCGTGGCTGTTCACGATAGCACGCAACACCTTCCTCAACCACAAGGCAAGCAAGCGCACGTTCGACGACATCTCCGCAGCGCGCAGCGTGGCGTCAGCAACGTCAGCCGACTCCGCCTTCCGCCATCAGGAGTTGTACATGGCGCTCGCCACACTCTCGCCCAAGGAGCGCTCTGCAGTGGTGATGTTCTACATGAGCGGCTACTCGGTGAAGGAGATAGCCGACATCACCGACTGCACCATAGACGCCGTGAAGAAGCAACTCTCGCGCGGCAGAGACAACCTTAAAACAATATTGAACGTATGAAGAAAGATAAAGCACTTGAGGAACTCTTCCTCGCAGCCCGACCCACCTTTGACGATGGCGACGCATTCATTGCCAGACTCGAGAAACGCCTCGACGCCGTTGAGTATCTGAAGCAGCACGAAGAAGCCTGCCTCAGACGCTACCGCTATGCCATGCTCGCAGCCTTCGTGCTTGGAGTTATCTTGGGAGGAGGCATCATAGCCGTTATGCTCGCCATGCCAGCCGAACAGCCACTCTTTTCGTTCGGCGTGGAGAACGCCCTGCTCGTAGCGCTCGGACGGTATTCGCGATATGCAGTGCTCGTGCTCGTCTCGGGCCTTGTATGCTTCACGATAGTTAGTATAGTGAACATCGTAGTAGATTTGTTGAGTCTGCGCGACCAAACACGGGGTAATTACTCCGCACCCTATTGTCATGAGTTGTTACGCTAATACAGTGAGTCAACTCGTCTTACAAATAAAACTAAAAGTGGTCAACTAAAATCGTTAAACCACAACTATGCACTTTGCCCAATACGATGGGCAAGTTTACCCACAGCATTGGGCAAGTTTGCCCATCCTTATGGGCAAAGTTGCCCAACGCCTTGGGCAGATGTTAACAACGCCTTTTGTTGACTTTTCTTGATGGTAAGCTTGACTTTTCTGTATAAATGCTCATTAAATGGCACAAAAGTGTCTTGAGCAGGGCACTTTTGTGCTATAAGTAGGCATCTTGCAAGAATCAGTATTCACACATGAAATAGCTGGAATTAGTATTTTTAAAATGGATTACGCAAAAACCCTTCACCCTTCATCTATTTGTGCGAAACCCCGATAAACACAGGGGATTCCAAGGGATAGATGAAGGGTGAAGAGTTTTTGCGTAATTCTATTTGAAAACTAACAGGTTGATAACAGGTGTCTTATCGCTTTGCGCTTTCAGAATCAACCTTGTCCTGAACTGAGGTAAAATGATGTTAAAAGCAATAGAATGCATTTTTAACATGAAACAAAGCAAATAGAACTGCCGATAAGATAATAGTTAAGTCCACAAAAGCTGTTGTCTTAACTCCTTTAAACACGTTTACAACGAAAAAGCAGGAATTCCTATTGGGGAGTTCCTGCTTTTGTATTTATTGTATGAAAGTTTATTTTGCTATGTTATGCCGGGCAGTCTGTCGGATGATGACAGAATTATGAATATCTGATAATCTGTCCAGGAGTAAGCTTCTTGTCCTTCTTGTAACCATTGAGGTGGCAGATCTTCTCAACACTTACGCCACGCTTCTCGGCGATAGAGCTGAGAGTCTCGCCGTACTTAACCTTGTGGTAAAGCTTCTCGCCACTTGCGCTGGCTTCGTATCTGCCCACAGAGCCTCCGTTGACTTCCTCGCGTGTGTAGCCTCCGTTGCCCACTTTTCCACGAACCGAGTTGGCTGCAATGCCCTCGTTCTCGTATGTGTTGCGGTTGAAGTCATAGTAGTCGCCCACTACGTCCTGGTTACGGAAGTCGAACATCAAGGCTGGGTTCAGGGCTACGCCACAGAGACGAGTCTCAAAGTGGAGATGCGAACCCGTGCTTCGACCGGTATTTCCACCGAGTCCTATCACTTCGCCGGCTCTTACCTCCTCGTTCTCTTCTACGAGTTGTGCAGAAAGGTGACCGTAGATAGTCTCCAGTCCGTTGTTGTGACGAATAACGATGTATTTGCCATATCCGCCTCTCTCATATCTTACGATACGTACTTTTCCTGAGAAGGCAGCACGTATGGTGTCGCCGATATATACTTTGATGTCCATACCCTTGTGGCTACGGCCAAATTGCGCACGATAACCGAAGTTGCTGGTTACAACGCGGCTCTGGGTAGGCATGCAGAAATGACGAAGGTCTATACGGAAATGCTCAGGCAGCGATGTGGCTTTGTGAGCGTATTTATTGGAGAAATCTTCATAGAGCTCGCTGGCTGGGTTCTCGCGCTCTTCCATCTGGCGATAATGAGAGATGGCTAAAGTGTCGAGCGACTTCATTCGATGATCTACCGGTGCCTGACGTGCCAGAAGGTCTTGAGCCTGAGTGGGCACGGCTGCGAGGGACAATAATACTCCTACAAAGATTTTACTTATCTTGCTTTTTAAACTCATAATTCTAAATTAATACTCTTTTAGGTTGGTCGTTCAGCATACAGAACAATAAGAATTCTGTACGGAAAATCGCAATGCAAAGTGCTCTAAGATGCGATTTTGTTATATAGACGTTGCAAATATAACAAAAATAATTCAAACAACCTAATGGATTAACATAAATTATTCGGTCTTTAACATGCTCGTTTTCACTCGGATAGCTTTCGAATGCAGTTTATATATAGGCGAATTGGCATAATTATTGCATGAAAAGTCGAAAGCAGAATTTAACATTTTTTCGGTTTCTCGTTTTTCTTTTTTTTTACTCTTGTTGGATATCTCTGTTCTTTTGTAATTTATCCATTTTTCAGATATCTGAGCAGAGCTACGGCAGGTGAATGTCCCATGAAGATGTACTTCTTTACCTCCGGACTTGTGAAGTGGTTGCACTGTGTATAGGCTTTATAGAGTTCATCGAGATTGATGGTAAATTCCTTGCCCGAGCTTTCTCTTATACCGATGATCATCTTGGCGGTGACGTGCAGTCGGATGTATCTGATGCCTGTTACGCTTTCTATCTCTTTGATGCCTATGAGCTTTTCTCTCATTTCCTCCTTGGTCAGGTCAGGTCGGGCCGTGGCTCTGGCTCGCGAACCAGTGGTTTGCGACCACGCTTCTTGGGTGTGGAGACAGGCACAGTGGCTGGCGTGGTGGGCATGTCGGGGAAGAGGTTTCCTTCAGATGTTTGTTCTTTTATTGCCATTTTTGCTTCTGTTTTACTTGATGTTGATAGCCTGTGTTGTCTGGTTGAGGGGGTGCCGCTAACTGATGGCAGCCCAGTTGATGTTGGTTTTCTTCAGCTCTCTGAGCCTCGACCATAGTGGTGCGTACTGGGGAAGACTGCATTGCGGATCGGCCTCGATAACAGCTTGCGCCTCCTGTCTTGCCAGTTGCACAAGTTGACCATCGCGTGCTATGTTGGCTATCTTCAGGTCGAAGGCTATTCCGCTTTGCTGCGTTCCCTCCAGGTCGCCAGGGCCTCGAAGCTTCAGGTCGGCTTCAGCTATTCGGAATCCATCATTGGTGTCGCACATGATGTCGATTCGCTTTCTTGTATCCTCGCTCAACTTGTAGTTGGTTACCAGGATGCAGTAGCTTTGGTCGCTTCCTCGTCCTACTCGTCCTCTGAGCTGGTGTAGCTGAGAGAGTCCGAATCGCTGCGCATCCAGAATCACCATGACCGAGGCGTTGGGCACATTGACGCCTACCTCGATGACGGTTGTGGCAACGAGTATCTGGGTTTCGCCCTTCACAAATTTCTCCATCTCAGTTTCCTTCTCTGCAGGTTTCATCTTGCCGTGCACTTTGCTGAGGTTGTAGTCGGGGAAGGCTTCCTTGAGAGTCTCGAAGCCTTCTTCCAGGTTTTTCAGATCGCTCTTCTCGCTCTCTTTGATGAGCGGAAATACGATGTAGACCTGTCGCCCCATGTTGATCTGGCGTCTGATGCTCTGATAGAGAGAGGTCAGTTGGGTGTCGAACTTATGCAGCGTCTGTATGGGTTTTCTGCCAGGCGGCAGTTCGTCGATGACACTTACATCCAGGTCGCCGTATATAGTCATGGCAAGGGTGCGTGGTATAGGGGTTGCCGTCATGACCAATACATGCGGCGGATTCAGGCTCTTGCTCCATAGCTTGGCTCTTTGTGCCACACCGAAGCGATGCTGTTCGTCGATGACAGCCAGTCCTAAGTGTGCAAACTGCACGGTTTCTTCTATGATGGCATGAGTTCCCACCAATATCTGCACCTCTCCGCAAGCCAATGCGTCGAGTATGGCCTGTCGCTTTTTGCCTTTTACGATGCCCGTCAGCAGTTCCACCCTGATGTCCATCCCCTTCAGAAACTCCCTGATGGTTTGCAGATGCTGTTCAGCCAAGATTTCGGTAGGAGCCATCATGCAGGCCTGGAATCCATTGTCGAGTGCGATGAGCATGGTCATCAGTGCCACGAGTGTCTTGCCCGATCCTACATCTCCCTGCAGAAGTCTGTTCATCTGTTTGCCGCTGCACATGTCGGCGCGTATCTCATGCATCACCCGCTTTTGTGCTCCGGTAAGACTGAAAGGCAGGTTGTTCGCATAGAAACTGTTGAATATCTCTCCCACACGGTTGAACACGTATCCCCGGTATTTGCGTCGCTGGTCGCTCGCGTACCTTAATATATTGAGTTGCACGTAGAACAGCTCCTCAAACTTCAGCCGCACCTGTGCCTTCTGCAGTTCCTGATGAGAGTGTGGATAATGTATGTTGCGGAAGGCCTCGTCGCGTGAGACAAGGTGCAGACGATGGGTGATAAAGTCGGGCAGGGTTTCTGGCAGGGCAGGAAGCTTCTCTATCAGCGCCTTGGCTATTTTCTCTATGGCGCGCGATGTAAGCCCCATCTTTTTCATCTTTTCGGTGGTGCCATAGTAGGGCTGCATGCCCATGTCGGAGAGTTGCAGCGACTGTGCGTCGTCGATATCGGGGTGAGCAAACTGGAAACGTCCGCCATAAAGCGTTGGCTTGCCGAAAACAATGTATTCGGTATCGGTCTTGTAAGTCTTGTAGATGTATTGTGCGCCGCGAAACCAAACTAAGTCAGCTACTCCGAATCCGTCGGAGAAGTGGGCTACTACCCGTTTGTTGCGTTTCCCCATGTCGAATTCCTCGAAACTGAGGATCCTTCCCTTTATCTGTACAAAGGGCATTTCCGGTGTCAGCTCGCTGATGTGGAACACCTTGGTGCGGTCTACATATTTATAAGGATAGTATTCCAGCAAGTCACCATACGAGCAGATGCCGAGCTCCTTGCTCAGTATCTCCTTCTTCTTAGGACCTACGCCAGGCAGGTACATGATGTCTTGGTCTAAAATACTACTCATTTAATAGGGCTTCTGCCACCTTGATGTCGAAGGGGGTTGTAATCTTGATATTCTCGCGGTTGCCTTCCACCATAGCCACCTGGCATCCTAAGCTTTCCACCACTGATGCATCGTCGGTAAACTGGGCCTTGTAACCCTGATTGAAGGCTTGCTTGGCAAGAGCAATGTCGAAAGTCTGAGGAGTCTGTACCACACGATAGTCGTCGCGCATCACGTTTTTGCCTCCTCCACGCTGGTCTATATAGCGCAGTGTGTCGGTCACAGCATAAACGGGTATGGCGGCATATTCCTCGCGGGCGGTCTCGTAGCATTCGTCTATGACTGAGGTTGATACGAATGGGCGCACACCGTCGTGTATTCCCACCACTCCGTCGGCGTCATCGGGAATAAGCGCCAGTCCGTTCTTTGATGACTGGAAGCGGGTGTCGCCACCATTGGCTATCTGGTGCTTGATGTCGAAATGATGCTCCTCGCAAAGCTGGTGCCAATATTCCTGCTGGCTCTCGGGCAACACAAGGATGATGTTGATGTCGGGGTTGTATTCGTAGAAGCGCTCTATAGTGCGCATCAGTATGGGCTTGCCGGCTACAGGCAGAAACTGCTTGGGCGTCTCTGTGCCCATGCGCAGTCCTTTGCCTCCGGCAACAATGATTACGTAATCCATAATTTAAGTGAAGAGTTAAGAATTATTTGTTGCTCATCAGGTGTGTGTACCTCATGCCTTTCTGCAGTTCTGCCACAGCCTCGTCGCCTACGAAGTAACTCAATATCTTGTAGGCATAGGGCAGGGTAGCAGCCGGACCTTCACCTGTTATCACGTTGCCGTCCTCCTCATACAGATGGCCAGTATACTTGGTGTCGGCAGCAAAGTATTGTTCAAAACCAGGATAGCAGGTAGCCTTCTTGCCGTTGAGGATGCCCGTGCTTGCCAATACCATAGGGGCAGCACAGATGGCCCCTATGCGCTTGCCGGCCTTGTGATGAGCGATGAGTGTCTGTCGCACGCCCTCGTGCTCGTTGAGATGAGTGCTGCCTGGCATTCCTCCAGGCAGCAAGAGCATGTCGGCATCGCCGAAATCCTTCACGTCCTCAAAGCGCAGGTCGGCTTTCAGCGTTACGCCATGAGAAGTTTCTACCCATTCGCTGCCCGTAATGCTTACGGTCTTGATGTCTACACCACCTCTGCGAAGTATGTCTACTGGAGCCAAACCTTCGATTTCCTCGAAGCCATTGGCAAGAAATTCGTATACCTTTGCCATAATTTTATGTTCTTTTTGTCTGATTATTCGATTTATATTATTACCTTTGCAAAAGTAAGAATAATAATTGAAACAGCAAAATAAATGACACGACAACCATTGAAATTTGCGATATTTGGCAATGAGTACCAGGCCAAAAAGTCTACTTCGATAGAGAAGATCCTGGACTATTTAGCGCAGAAAGGCGCCGAAATCTATGTGGAGAATGCCTATTACGAGTTTCTCACCCGCAGTCAGCACATCGATGTGAAGGCGGCAGGAGTGTTCGAGGATTACAACTTCGATGTGGATTATGTTATCTCCATGGGAGGCGACGGCACCTTCCTCAAGGCTGCCAGCAGAGTGGGAGCCAAGGGAACACCCATCATCGGTGTCAATATGGGGCGACTGGGCTTCCTGGCTGATGTGTTGCCTGGCGAGGTGGAGGCAGCCTTGGACAGCTTGTATGCCGGTGAGTGCCAGATAGAGGAACATGTCGTCATTCAGGTAGAGGCAGAGGGAGGTGTCTTGGCAGGCAATCCTTTTGCCCTTAACGATATTGCCGTGTTGAAGCGTGACGATGCGTCCATGATTTCTATTCGCACGCAGGTGGATGGAGAGTTTCTTGTTAACTACCAGGCTGACGGACTGATCGTGACCACTTCTACGGGCTCTACAGCTTACAACCTGTCGAATGGCGGACCTATCATCATTCCCCAAAGCAGCAGCCTGTGTCTCACGCCCGTGGCTCCTCATAGTTTAAATATTCGTCCCGTCGTCATTAATGACACGGCAGAGATAACACTCGATGTGGAGAGCCGTAGCCACAACTACCTTGTTGCCATCGACGGACGCAGTGAGCGAATGACTGAAGGCACACGTCTCGTTATCCGCAAGGCTGCCCATACCATTAAAATAGTAAAACAGCGCAACCAGCGATACTTCTCCACTCTGAGAGAGAAGTTGATGTGGGGTGCCGATCAGAGAGGAAGATGAATTTAAGTGAAGAGTGAAGAACGAAGCGTGAAGAATTCAAATGAAGAGATGGATGAAGATAATCAAGGTTCCCAAGTTCAAGTATGATTCCAAGACCCTGCTCAAGTGGCTTTGGCGTTCCTGGCGTGGCAACCGTCTGCAGGCTACGCTCAATGCTGTTGTCGGCTTGCTGTCTGTTGCTGTCAGTTTAGGACAGGTGTGGGCGGTGAAGCATGCCATCGATGTGGCTTCGCATGCCGTGCAGGGCAATATCTATTGGGCTGTGGCATTGATGGGTGGACTGATATTATGCGATTTCGCACTCAACATCTCTGGCATCTGGATAAGAAACCTCCTGGGCATCAAGGCGCAGAACCGTATGCAGCAACGTATGCTCGACCGCATCCTTCGCTCGGAGTGGCAGGGCAGGGAGCGCCTTCATTCGGGTGATGTGCTCAACAGGCTTGAGGGGGATGTGTCGCAAGTGGTAGGCTTCCTTACCGAGACTATTCCAAGTACCTTGAGCGTCCTGGCGCTTTTCCTCAGCGCCTTCTTCTATCTCTTCTCCATGGACAAGCTCTTGTCGGTAGTCATCGTCGTTATGATTCCCATCTTTTTGGCTTTCAGCAAGGTTTATATGGGCAAGATGCGATTCCTGACCCGTCAGGTGCGCGATACCGACAGTAAAGTTCAGAGTGTGCTGCAGGAAACCATCCAGCACCGCATGCTTATCAAGACCTTGGAGAGTAACAGTGTCATGGTGGAACGGTTGGAGAACACCCAGTGCGAGCTTCGCTCCAAAGTGGTGCGTAAGACCATATTCAGCGTGTTCAGCAACTTGGTTCTTAACTTTGGCTTTGCCTTGGGCTATCTGGTGGCATTCCTTTGGGCTGCCGTGCGCATGAGTGCAGGCTCGCTTACCTTTGGCGGCATGACTGCCTTTCTGCAGCTTGTCAACAAAATACAGGGTCCGGCACGCAACCTTGCCAAGCTGGTTCCTGCCTTTGTGGGGGTGTTTACTGCTGCCGAACGACTCATGGAGTTGGAGGAAAATCCATTGGAGGAACAGGGGGAGCCAATAGAGATAGACTCGCCTTGCGGCATTCGCCTTGAGGGAGTGAGTTATGCCTACAAGGCAGAGCTGTCTGAGGACGACTCAACTTCCGATGCCCGCAATGTCATTCATCAGCTCGATTTCGATTTCACCCCAGGCAGCTGTACTGCTATCTTGGGTGAGACAGGTGCCGGCAAGACAACTCTTGTTCGCCTTATCCTGGCTCTGCTTCGTCCGCAGCAAGGTCAACTCTCTATATATAATAAGGTGAAGAGTCAGACGCTCACTCCGCTTCATCGATGCAACTTTATTTATGTGCCTCAGGGCAACACGCTGATGAGCGGAACTATCCGCGACAATCTGCGGTTGGGTAAGCTCGATGCTACTGATGAGGAGATGGTTGAGGCTCTGCATAAGAGTTGCGCCGACTTTGTGATGGAGTTGCCTGCAGGCTTGGATACTCTTTGCAGCGAACAGGGAGGAGGACTGAGTGAAGGACAGGCGCAGCGTATTGCCATAGCCCGAAGTCTGTTGCGCAATCGCAGCATCATGCTCTTCGATGAGGCTACGAGTGCCCTTGACCCAGAAACCGAGCGCCAGCTATTGCAGAACATCCTGTCTTCTCACGACAAGACCATTATCTTCATTACACATCGTCCTGCTGTGGTCGACTATTGCGACCAGGTGCTCAGAATAGAGCGCACCAACAATAGTTGAATATTTCCTCTTCAAGAGTGAGGGTGACATAACCGAATGTCTTCTATGCTCAGTCCTGTGGCTTGGGAAATAATTTCCAAAGGAATGTTCTGTGAAAGCAGGTTGCGGGCTATTGCTTTTTTCTCTTCAGCTCTTCCCTCAGCTCTTCCCTCAGCTCTTCCTTCAGCTCTTCCCTCAGCTCTTCCTTCAGCTCTTCCCTCAGCCAATCCTTCTAATTTAGCATTGCCGAGTACGTCATTCTGAATCATGATGGCATTGATATGCTCGTCGTATGCGTGACGTTCTGCATCCGACATCTCGTAGTATTTTAGCTTCTCGCGAGCCTCTTGCAGACCTGGAGCTTTAGTGTCAGGAGAGATAACGCCATTCTTCAGATAGTTTACCCATTCTTCCAATGGTGATTTTGCCACTTTATTGAACTCGTTGACACGCACAAGGATATAGGTAGGGAAAATCTCAGAAGGTGATTTTCTTACGATATTGTTCTTTTCCTTGGCACTTATCACGAGCTGGTCTTTCGTGTGCAGACCTGTAAAATTGTTCTGTCCGATATAGATGTAGTCAGAACCTTTTCCGAGATCGAAGTACAAGATGCTGATAGAATATACCTTTTTCACCTCCTTATAGCTGTTGCCGAGGTTGATATGCTCAGTAATAGCTTTTGCTACTCCATAAAGAACTCGCTCTAAGTAGTACAGCTCACTTGTGTTTTGTATTTCCACAATGATAATTTCTCCCTTGCTGTTTCTGGCTTTTATATCAACGCGGTTGAACTTATCATCTTCTTTCTGCTGATTACTTTCACTTTCCAGTATTTCTATGATTTTTACTTCTTCATTCAGAAATACGGTAAGGAATCCTTCCAAAACGTCAAAATTAGCTTTCTGACGGAGTAATCTTTTGATTGCCCAGTCGAAACGGATGTATCTATCTCTCAGTTCTGCCATAATAAAACCTCCTTTTTGTTTAAATGATAATTGCCGAGTGCAGAATATCTTTTGCAAAGATACATTTTTTCCCTTTTGCTTCCAAATGTTTTACCGAAAAAATGATATTTCTTCTTTCTCGGCTATTTTACTCTATACGAAAAACTGGCGACCCTCGCATAACGTGAGCCGCCAGTTGAATAGATGAATTATATGTTAGGTTTTTTATTTACTTGATAACTACCTTTTTGCCATGGTGGATATAGATGCCAGCCTGGTTGGGCTTTTGGTTCATCTTCATACCACTAAGGGTGTACCAGGCATTGTTGACGTTTTTGCCTGTATTCTCGGTGATAGGCTGGTCGATGCCAGTGTTTACTTCTTTAGTGACATTAGTTACGACATATTTTCCACCGCTTTTTTCAGGACCAACCTTGATGAAGACGGTTGAGTTGATGCCTGTAATGTCGAGTGACTGAGATTTCTCTTTTGTTCCTGCATCGTTAGGCTCGCAGAAAACAAAGTTGAGCATTCCGCCTTTTTGGGTAATGGTGAAGTCCTTATAATACCAGTTCTTGCCATCAATCATCTTGGTCTGTGTAATGGGGGTTCCAGGCCATTCTGGTTTATCATCAGTGTCACCCCAATAGTAGAAGTTCACCTTCTTCCAATTGACGGCATCTGTGTTTACATAAACAGTGATGTTGTATGGCTCGAAACGCTTGATGCTATAGTTATAAGTGCGAATACCGCTTACAGTACCATTGATGAGCAGACCCACCTTCAGTGTGCATGAACTGCTGATGTTGATAGATGTACCGCTTGTTGCCTGAGTGCTGCTGGCTGTAGGGTCGCTGCCATTGGTGGTGTAAACCAACTTAGCAGTGCTGTTCTTGCTGACAGCGGTAAGAGTTACTTTAAAGCCCTCTTCGTATGTGCCAGAAGCTTTGTCTGCCCATGCAGTCTCTGAGTTGTTTGACAGATAGTACATGTAGTTTTTGCCAGAGAGAATGCTGGTATATTCAGTCTTTGATGGGGTAGTCTTCATGCTTGGAATACCTACAAAAACCAACAACTTGCGTCCATTAGTTCCGTTTACTGCATTGGCAAAATACTGTGTGTTGCTGGCATAATTGCGATAAGAACTTGTGTTGGTGATACCTGCCAATTTGCGGGCCTCTATCATGCTCTTCAGCTCGTGCTCGTATGCTTTCCAGTGAGGCTGGAAGATACAAGGAGTACCAGGCATGGCAATGAGGAATGCGTTGGCAGCAGGAATATATGCTGTAGGGATAGGGTCTTTGCTTCCCTCGTTGCTATTGTCCTCGCGTACCTGTATGTCGTGGTTTTCTACGAAGGTTATGGCATACTGACGATAGGAAACATCAGACATCAGACTGCTGTTGTTCAGTTTTGTCCAGTTGTTGCTTCTGATAGCATCGGTCATGTTGTAATGGAATTGGAAGTCGAAGGCACCGCTCTTCTTGCCTGTATCGTTGATCCAGTTCTTGATATTGCCTACACCATCCCAATACTCGCCTACGGAGTACTGAATACCTGTTGCTGTGTTGTAGTCGCCCACATGGCTTGCGTTGAAACCTTTTACCATGTCATAGCGGAAACCTTCGTAGCCCAAGTCTTCTTTCAAGAATTTCAAGTAAGCCTTTACCACTTTCTGTACGTTTGCGCTCTTGTGGTCCAGGTCACGGCAGTCACCAAAGTCAGAGCCTTCATCGTTGTTGTTGCTGAGGTTAACACTTTCTGTTTTGGCTTGGGTTAAGGTCTTACCACCATCGTCATTCTTGCAGATGTCGGTAGGCAGCATCTGGTAGGTCACACCCTGGTATGTCTCTGCTGGGAAAGTGAACCAACCCTCGGTATTGCGGTGGTTGATAACTACATCGGCAATGGTTCCGATACCATTGTTCTTGAAAGTCTTGATCATGGAACGCAACTCGTCTTCTGTTCCAAAACTGGAGTTGTGGTTGAAATAGTAATAGGGTTTATAGCCCATTACCTGTACGGTTTCAGCACATTTTCCGCTCTGAGGAACCCATACGAGGTCGATGAATCCTTTGAACTCTGTAGTCTGAGCCTCAAGAGCTTTCCATTGTGCAGCCTCGTATGCATTCCAAGAGAAGCCCTGCAGCATGACTCCATTGTAGTTTGCTGGCCATCCCTGTGCCGAAGCACTGATTACTGCCAATAGTGCAATAAGTGTCAAGTAAACTTTCTTCATATTCTTCTTGTTTTTTGTTTTCGGTGGTAAAGTTATGATTTTCTTTTGTAGTGGCAATCTTTTCTTGACCTAAATCAAGCAAACGACTTGCGCAAACGTTTGCATTTTCTGTGCAAATTCATAGTATCTGTCATGACCTCAGTTCAGAATCATATTGTTTCAGGAGGCGAAAAGCGATAAGCTCCTATTATTGGCGTATTGCTTTTTTACTTAAATTTTGCCCCACACACCCTACCCTTCAGGGCGTGCCAACCGTACAGGTCGAAAGAATGCAGGGCATACAAAAAAAGCGGTCTCTGAATAGAAACCGCCTTTTCCTCGTAACCACCAAATGATGGTGCAGAATATGAACAATTAACAGCCAAATCGAGCGTTTTTTCTTCGATTTGGCTAAAGAATCGCTTGCGTTCTCAAATATTTTCCTTAAATTTGGAACGCAATAACCAGCTAAAGAATATCAGTTATGGAGCAAATAGTAGGCAGAAAGACAGAAATCACACAGTTGACAGAATATTTTAATTCTGGCAAAGCAGAGTTTGTAGCAGTATATGGAAGAAGACGTGATTTTGTAGAAGAGACAGGTGTTCGGCATGGCATCTTGCCTACACTAATAACTACATTCGGCATCCGCCCCAATGCCCATTCTGCAATTGCACAAGTTCAACTGACAATGGATGACTTGTTTGATGATATGGGATAATTATTAAAAAACTTGAAAACATTTGGTTGTCTCGATAATTATTGCGTAATTTGCGCAACGTAAAAAGCGCAATAAGATTATGGCAACAATTAACAACCCTTTCGTGATGTATGGATACAAAGGAGCAGAGTACTTTTGTGACCGTGAGAAAGAAACTGAGAAGATGATGACTTCGCTCCATAACGAGCGAAATATCACGCTTGTCGCACCTCGCCGTATGGGCAAAACTGGATTAATCCATCATGTCTTCCAACAGTTAGAAAAGCAATATGATGATGTGAAATGCTTCTACTTAGACATATTTGCCACCAAGAACTTGGAGCAGATGGTGCAACTCATGGCTTCGGAAATCATTGGGAAATTAGATACAATCTCTCAATCCACCTTGCGTAAAGTACAGGAGTTCTTCAGCAGTTGGCGACCAACGCTAACAATTGACGAACTGACAGGCATTCCAACATTTTCTTTGGATTTAAAGCCAAACGAGGGACGAGAAAGCTTGAAGCGAATCTTCGAGTACATGAAGCAATCTGGAAAGCGATGCTACGTGGCAATAGATGAGTTTCAACAAATCATGAACTATCCAGAGGATGGAGTGGAAGCATTGATACGCTCCTACATCCAATTCCTGCCCAATGTATATTTCGTATTTTCTGGCAGTCAACAGCACATGATGGAAGAGATGTTTTTGTCGGCGAATCGCCCATTCTTCCAGAGTTCTCTTGTCATGTCACTACCATGTATCGCCAAGTCAAGATATCTATCATTTGCCAATCGTCTTTTGTCATCACAAAAACGAGAGATAGATGTAGACACATTCACCTATATCTACTCGCAAGCCGACAGCGTAACTTGGTATGTACAAGCCATCCTACATGGTATTTACGAACATCGTGATGAGCAGATCAATAAGGACTTAGTGGATGAAGTGATTCAAGAGTTGATAGAGGAGCAAGCCATGGCATACCAAAACTATTGTGCATGGCTGACCGAAAACCAGCAGTTACTCTTGTTAGCAATTGCCAAGGAGCAAATAGTTTCCTCCCCACTTAGCCAACAGTTCATCATCACCCACCACCTACCTGCCACCAGCAGCGTAAAGACTGCCCTGAAGGCTTTAGTGGACAAGCAACTGATCAGCAAGACCCCAAAAGGCTTCTTTGTCAGCGACCGCTTCTTTGCAAAATGGCTGGCAAAAGGGGAATAAAGCAAAAAAGTCTTGGGAAATCAAATATTATAGGAGAGAGTGTTAAAACTCAACTAATGCGGGCTGAAAGCCCAACAATCACATAGCCCAGGGCAGCGCCCTGGGTATTGAGTTATATATTGAACAGTACGTCCTGTAAGGGCAACACCTTAATAATTAAGCTTTTGGGCACTCTGTGCACACCGCACGGGCAATAAATGCCCGACGCTTGTTCAGTCGATGCCCAACGCTTGTTCAGTCAATGCCCAACGCTTGTTCACTGAGTGCCCACTTGACGGGCAAGACAGGCCACCTGATGGTCTCATACAGAACGGCTGGAGAGTCGCCTATTCTATGAGTTTTTAACCAAATCAGTAAAGTTCGACCAACTTTCAACTTTGAATCCTCTTAGATCTCTGACTGATTTCTTAAACCACTCTATTTTAGAAAGTTCCATAACTGTTTTTACAAGTGCAGTCAAATCATCATTCATCGTCATGTATGTACTGCCTTGCACCCACTCGAAACCATTCTTTTTTAGAAGCTCTTTTATTTCGTAGTAAGCTTTGTTGTAAGGTTCGCCATAGTATTTCTGTAAATCAGAAATAACCATATCAAATGCTATTGCGTACATACTGCCTCCTTTGCAGGTTCAAATAAGTCTTTATATCCAAAGAAGATGTTCCCATCTGCGGTTTTTGCGGAGATGACAATTCCTACGAAAGGATTGTTCTCAACTTCAATCACTTCGCCCTGTGTCCAGTCTTTGGCATGTGTCAAGTCTGGAGATATTAATACTTTGTCACCTGTTCTCATATTCACAAAAATATAAAATTGTACTTATTCGCCGCAAAGAAAATGCAAACGAGCGCAAAGAAAGCTTGCTTTCAATTTTCCGAGTGCAGCTTTTCTTCTGCAAAGATACGACTTTTCCTCGTAACCACCAAATGTTTTTTGGGGAAAATGTAGGAAAGAATGCAGGTCATACAAAAAGGCGGTCTCTGAATAGAAACCGCCTTTAATTGTTATTTTTAGAGAGATATTACTTCTTGGTAAATTCACACTTGACATAGCCGTTAGCCCAAGCATAAAGCTTGATGTCGTATGTGCCAGCTTCTGGTATGAACTGTACCGCAGGAGCATTGTTTGAGAAGACAAACTTCTCACCATCATATCCCCACTGCATTGCCCAGTCATCATTAGCACGGAACTTACATTCGCCAGCATTTAGCTCAATGTCCTTGATTTCCCAGCAGCGCTCTTCCACGTTGTAAGTCAAATCTTGGTCACTATCCCATCCAGTAACTGGAACAGCAGCACCGATAATACCGATAGAAGTGATAGGAGTCAATGTATAAGTCTTAGCAGACAAGTCTACATCTACCTTGTAGTAACCTGCAGGTTCTGTCATTACTATGTTACCAGCATCAGGTGCTGTGGAGAAGTTCTCACCATAGCCAGTACCACTCCAGTCTGGCGCTGTTGTGAACTTAAATCCGTTCTGATTGAGGTACATGAAACCTGTGAAGTGTACACCATCATCACCTGCGAGATAGTCATATCCATTCCAGCCGTTAGCATCGCCCTTCATATAGAGGACAGGCTTGCCTACAGAGTATGTCAGGTTGTTCATGTCGAGAGTTACAATCCATGTGCCAGCACCAGGGATAACCATAGTCTGTGGAGTACCCCATTTATCACCATTATAATAGATTGTACCTGAAGCATCCTCGCAACCATTCGTCTCGCAACCCATGACACCTTTGTTGATAACATCCCAGTTGCCGCTTTCATCCCACTTGCTGCCTTCGTAGAACTTAAAATAGTTCTTATCTTTCTCTGTAGTGACTTTGAGCTGGTAAACACCATCAGACATTTTGGTCATCCATACAGGACTTGTTGCATCCCAATTATTTCCGTTTACCTCGCCGAGCATGTAGTAGCCCTTCGCATCGATAGCAGGAGTTGGGGTTGGCTTAAGTTTGGCTGTAGTCGTACCTACGGTATTGATGGCAACGGCATCACCTGATGCCAAGTTGACAGAAACCTTAGACTCAACGTTGATGTCACGAGCAACGCTTGCGCGTGATTTGTACTGTCTGCAGAGAATCTTCTCCAACTCGTTAGCGTCTACCCGAATGTTGTTGCCGACAATTTCGCCATTAATTGCCTCACCATTTACTTTCAGGTCTTTCAGTGTATAGTCTGCAACATTGGCATCTGTCGAGTTGACTGTGACGAGTTTGATGACTCCATCATCGTCAGGCATGGTACATTCTGCTTCAGGACCCGCTGTAAAGGTAATACCATATTTGGCAGCTGAGGCTTCCTGTGGATTGTTCTGTGGTTGAGCCCAATCTTCGTAGTCGCCGTTGCAGCTGGCAAGTGATACACTTGCCAAGACTGCTAAGCTATATAAAAATGTCTTTTTCATTTTGCTTTCATCTTAAATTATCTAACTTCTGCTTTATTTGTATCGAAGTTGACATACAACTTCTTGCCAGGGGTGGTAGTTACAGAGTAATCTGAACCCATGGTCTCAGCCCAGTTGTTTGGCATATCATATATACGCCAGAACACTTCGCCATTATGAACAGTGAACTCTGTACTATACCAGTAGAGGCTACCGACCTTGACAGATACACGAAGCTCTGTACTTGCAGTAAATGCAGGAGAAACCCATTCACCACTTGGATCGTCTGGAGGTGTCAGAGCATTTTCATCAGCAAAGCCCCAATCGCCTTGACCAATACAAGCACCAATCAGGCAAACCTTAGTCTTGTAAACATTCAGTGTCCAGTCGATGTTCTTCTTGTCTTCGGTAATCTTACCCTTGAAGTGGAGAGTGTACCAGCCAGCATTGGCTACCTTGATGTTTTGCTCCTCACCTGCAGAGATACCTGCACCATCTGCATCGTTGATTTCCTTAAGACGGTTGTAGCCGCGATAGTCATTGTTTTCTGTACCCCACTTAAACTCACCACCAGCAGGCACGTAGATGATACCATAGTAGTTGCCATTTACACCTTGTACCTGTGGAATAGCTTTCCAACTCTGCCATGGAGTCTGGATAGAGCTACCTATCAAGTAGAGATTATCGGGGAACTTCGCATCAGGAGCCTCGTAGGTAGCCTTGACAGAAGGCAGGGTAATGACATTTGAATAGGTCTCGCCCAAGTTAGAATCTGCTGTGATTTCTAAGACTGCACGAAGACGGATGTAAATTGGCATTTCCTCAGGTACACTTGTGTCAGGGTTAGCTGCTTGGAAAAGAGCTACCACTGCATCGTTTACTTCGGAGGCATTAACTTCCATTTCGGCAGTTTTATAAGATGTGGCCAACTCAGTGTGAGTGGCAGTAGGATCGCTGACGAATTTCGGGTCGATAGATACTTGTACATAATATCTGACTACGTAAGGAATTCCACCATAGTTCGGCTGAGAGCATGTCAGTTTCAGTGATTTAGCACTTTTCAGATCATAAGTATTGTTTTCTGCAAGAGCAGGAGTGTTCAATACAAATCCCTCTGAAAGATGACTCAGGTCCAATGTAGGGTTGCTGTCTCTGTCATCATCGCAGGATGTAAAGAGCAAAGGGAGTACCAATGCCGGCAGCAACATGAATTTGAATATCTTTTTCATAATTGATTCTTTTTAATTTAATCTTATTTCCTAACAATTAATATTTAGGGTTCTGATGCAAGTTAGGATTGTTCTGAATCTCTTTGCCAGGAATAGGATAGATATCGTAATAGGGCTCAATACCTGAACCTTTTTCTACACCACCCTTGAAGCTCCAGAGATATTTAGAACCTGTGAACAAGCCAAAGCGAACCAAATCAGAACGACGGCGGCCTTCCATATAGAACTCACGGCACCATTCATCGATAAGAGTCTTCTCGTCTACTGATGTAGCTTGCTGGTCCACCGGACGATTGGCACGACCCTGAACATACTGGATGTCAGCCAAACCTTCCTGACTGCCGTTGAGGCGGTACTTAGCCTCGGCACGGGTCAGATAGATTTCTGCCAAGCGGAACACAGGGAAGTCTGTGTCTGAAAATTTCTGATGATGCTGTACTGTACCGTCTGCATGGATGTTGCTCCACTTTACGATAGACGCACCATTCATGAAGTTATTGATGGCATCGCCTGGTACAAGAGTACGTACATTGCCATCGCAGCCACCGACACCCATATAGAACAGGGCGCGGTCGTCCTTAGCCTTTGCTACGACATTGGCTGTACTGAAACCCTTCTCATTATCTTTTGCTATAATCTTCTCTTGTGTTGCATTTTCAGGGATATCTTCTTTAGCAGCCATAGGAATATCCCCGTTGGGGAAGAACTTCTTCACCAAGTCTACACGGGCAAACAGACAACTCCAAGGGTCACTTGTGCTTGCATAAGGCATACCTGCTTTATTACAAGCATTTATGAGGTATGAAGTTCCTGCATACGACTCAGTTTTCACACCATCCTGACGGATAGGGAAGATGATTTCCTGCATAGCCTCTGGGTTGCAGTCATTATCGCCCATAAACAACTGCTGGTAACCGCTGTAACCGTTCTTTTCTGCACGAGAAAGATCGTATTTACCGCTGTTGATAATCTCGTCGCAATAATGAATAGCCTTCTGGTAGTCCTTTACCTGACCATCGGTATAAACTTCAGAGTTAAGAGCCAAGCGAGCATGTAGTGCGTATGCTGCACCACGGTCGGCACGTCCGAAATTCTGACTGTTATTATAAGCGCCCACCTCAGCCATCAGAGGCTCAATGGTGGTCAGCTCATTATCCAACCATTCGTAGAGATCCTTGCCACTTTTCTCGGTAGGGAGATTGTTGTCGAAGGTATCCTTGAAAGGAGCCTTGCGAAACAGGTCGAGGAAATAATAGTAGTTTAGCGCACGGAGGAAACGGACTTCTGCAACTTGGTCTTCGCTCAGACTACCAGTCTGCTCTGAAATAAACTGGTTGTATAAGGTTACATTAAAAATGAGGCGCTGGTATGCCCAGTCTACACGCACATTATCCTTGGTCCAACTCATGCTGGTAATAGGAGCGATGCCTGGATTGTCCTGCCATGCCCATGCTGTTTCGTCTGTCATCAACTCTTGCAGGTTGAAGATGGTACGGATGAATCCGCTCTCACCCTCGTCGGCTCCAGTTAAGTCTGAAGATCCATCAGGACCTTTCTGACCGGTTAGACCAAGAGTAGCATACTGCTTGGCCAAGAGGCCCTCTACGGTATATGTTGGGGAAGACTGTGGATCAATGGACTTGATATTCAGTTCGTCTGCGCAAGAGACAAAGCCCATGCACAACATACTTGCCATTGCAG
>ENA-OUOU01000142-OUOU01000142.1-human-gut-metagenome-genome-assembly--contig:-NODE-142-length-49838-cov-15.748368_pt1 | contig 49838 bp, 39 predicted proteins | sample MGYA00237936_ERZ548765 | MGnify/ENA primary metagenome ERZ548765 (study PRJEB26490, sample SAMN05356889) | human gut metagenome | biome: terrestrial biome; feature: human-associated habitat; material...
TGGATGAGAAGCTTATCGACGGTGTGCTCGAGAAGAGCTACCAGCGCTTCCTCCTTCACTATAACTTCCCTCCATTCTCTACAGGTGAGGCTAAGGCTCAGCGCGGCGTAGGCCGTCGTGAGATTGGTCACGGTCACTTGGCATGGCGTGGTTTGAAGGGCCAGATTCCTGCAGACTTCCCTTACACAGTACGTTTGGTAAGCCAGATCTTGGAGTCTAACGGTTCTTCTTCTATGGCTACTGTTTGTGCCGGTACTCTCGCCCTGATGGATGCAGGTGTTCCTATGAAGAAGCCAGTTTCTGGTATCGCTATGGGTCTTATCAAGAACCCAGGTGAGGACAAGTACGCTATCCTCAGTGATATCCTCGGTGATGAGGACCACTTGGGTGATATGGACTTCAAGACTACTGGTACCCGCGATGGTTTGACCGCTACACAGATGGATATCAAGTGTGATGGTTTGAGCTTCGAGATTCTTGAGGAGGCTTTGATGCAGGCTAAGGCTGGTCGTGAGCATATCCTCAACTGCATGATGGAGACAATCTCTGAGCCACGTGCTGAGATGAAGCCACAGGTTCCACGTATCGTAGCATTCGATATCCCTAAGGAGTTCATCGGTGCTGTTATCGGCCCTGGTGGTAAGATTATCCAGCAGATGCAGGAGGATACTGGTGCGACAATCACTATCGAGGAGACTGATGGTAAGGGTCACGTCCAGGTGTCTGCTCCTAACAAGGATTCTATCGATGCAGCTTTGGCTAAGATTAAGGCTATCGTGGCTGTTCCTGAGGTTGGTGAGGTTTACGAGGGTACAGTTCGTTCAATCATGCCTTACGGTTGCTTCGTAGAGATTCTCCCTGGTAAGGATGGTTTGCTCCATATCTCTGAGATCGACTGGAAGCGTCTTGAGACAGTTGAAGAGGCTGGTATCAAGGAAGGCGACAAGATCAAGGTGAAGTTGATGGAGATTGATCCTAAGACTGGTAAGTACAAGCTCTCTCACCGTGTGTTGATGGAGAAGCCTGAGGGTTATGTAGAGCGTGAGCGTCGTCCACGTCCAGAGCGCGGTGAGCGTCGTGGTCGTCGTGATGATCGTCATGAGGGTCGTGGTGAGCGTCCAGCTCGTCAGCCACGTCGTTACGAGCATCGTAACGAGGAGCAGGCTCCTAAGGATTTCAACGATTCTTTGGATCATAACAATGATGTAGAATAATCCTAGTATTATATACATTAATAAATATAGATGGGTGCATTTCGTCAAAAAAGCGGAATGCACCCGTTTTTTTGTCAGAACCCTATGAAACTGTTTCCTTAAGGAAAAAAATAAATATCCTTAAGGAAAAAAATATTTTCCCTTAAGGAAAAAATATATTCTCCTTAAGTACACTTTTAATTGCAGAATTATATGTAAAAGATTTGCGATGAGTGTAAAGGGGGATAGCCTAAGAACATTGGGTGTAAACAGGGGGGACTTTAAGATGCCTAAAAACAATAAAGCCCTGCAAGTGAAAACTTGCAAGGCTTATGTAATGCGCTTCAAGATGGGCTTGAACCAACGACCCCCTGATTAACAGTCAGGTGCTCTAACCAACTGAGCTATTGAAGCGTTTTTTCTGTAAAGAACATGACGTTCCTTATTTGCGTGTGCAAAAGTACTAACTTTTCTTCATTCTGCCAAATTTTTTGCTGACTTTTTTCGCTTTTTCCCTAAAAAAGTGTATTTTTTCTTATCTTTGTGCCACTTTTTGCCTATTTTATGGTGTTTTTCGCAAAGAAATGAGTACTTTTGTGGTCGAAATCTTCTCCCGAGGGCGAATGCCGTGAAGAGGGGGAGGAAATAACCAATAAGTTGAATCATATACAATTAAATAAGGTAACAATGAAAAGAATACTGTTCTCCTTGCTTATGGTGCTCCTGGCAGTTCCTACTTTTGCCCAGGTTGACAAAGATCATGACTTCAAAGCCGCAAAGAATATGGAAATATTCAATGCCATCTACAAAAATCTCGATTTGATGTATGTTGATACGCTCGATGCTGAAGTTGTGGTCGGAAATGGTATCAATGCCATGTTGCGTAGTCTCGACCCTTATACTACCTATTATCCTGAGCAGAAGATGAAGGAACTCAAGAACCTGCTCACCGGCAAGTATGCGGGTGTAGGTGCGGTGATACGCTACAATTTCCAGTTGCAGCGCGTCTGTATCAGCGAGCCTTACGAGAATATGCCTGCTGCAGAAGTGGGACTGAAGAAGGGTGACATCATCCTGAGTATTGATGATGAGGATATGACCAATAAGGAGGTGAGCTATGTCAGCGATCATCTTCGTGGTGAACCGGGTTCTTCTTTCATGCTGAAAGTTAAGCGTCCAAGTACAGGCAAGACGATGAAGGTGAAGGTAACACGCCGTACCATCCAGTTGCCGTTCTTGCCTTATTATGGCATGTTGGAGGGCAGCATCGGTTACATCAACTTCAATTCCTTTACCGAGCAGTCTGCCAAGGAAGTGCGTCGTGCTTTCATCGATTTGAGAAAGCAAGGAGCCAAGAGTCTTGTCTTCGATCTGCGTAATAATGGTGGTGGTTCTGTTACCGAAGCGGTCAGCATCATCAATATGTTCTTGCCTAAAGGTAAGACAGTCTTGGAGATGAAGGGAAAGTTGCAGCGTTCTAATCATGTTTATAAGACCACGGTTGAACCGATAGATTCCGTTATGCCGATGGTGGTATTGGTGAACGAGAATTCTGCCAGTGCCAGTGAAATCATGAGCGGCAGTCTGCAGGATTATGACCGTGCTGTAATATTAGGTACGCGCACGTATGGAAAGGGATTGGTGCAGACTACCATGGATTTGCCTTATAACGGACAGGTGAAACTTACTACTGCTAAATATTTCATTCCTAGCGGTCGATGCGTTCAGGCACTCAACTATAAGCACGATAAGGGTGGTTATGTGGAGCATGTTCCCGACTCTCTTACCAAGGTGTTCTATACCGCAGGTGGCAGAGAAGTGAGAGATGGAGGTGGCGTGAAGCCGGATGTAGAGGTAAAGCCTGATTCTTTGCCAAACATCGCCTTCTATCTGGCTGGTGCCCGCGACAGTAATGAGGTGATGCTTAATTATGAGGTTGATTATATCGCCAAGCATCCTGCTATTGCTCCTGCGAAGGAATTCTCGCTGACCGATGCCGACTATGATGAATTCAAGACACGCGTGTTGAAGGCTAACTTCCAGTACGACCGTGAAACAGAAAAGTATCTCAAGGACTTGGAAAAACTCGCTAAGTTTGAAGGCTACTACGATGATGCCAAGGCTGAGTTTGAGGCTTTGAAGAAAAAACTGAGCCATAATGTGGCAAAGGATCTGGATTATAACAAGGATTACATCAAGCATCTGTTGGAAAATGACATCGTTTCTGCCTATTATTTCCAGCGCGGTGCCATCCAGAATTCCATGCGCTATGACAAGCAGATTAAGGAAGCAGTAAAATTGCTGAATTCTCCATCAGAATACGAAAAAATACTGCATCCTGTGAAGAAATAAGTACAAAAACGTGCACAATCGATTAAAAATGTGCACGTTGCGAATAAAAAGTTGCATTTTTTTTGGCTAATCACAAAAATATTTGTAATTTTGCAACGTTCAGTGGAATGAGGGGCTCACAAGAGTTCCTCATTTTATTTTAATAAGGTATATATGATTGATAAAAACGTCGTAAAAAAATTAGTTGAAGAATGGCTCCAAGATAAGGAATATTTCTTGGTAAGCATTGAAATCAGTCCCGACGATAGAATCGTTGTTGAGATTGACCATGCCGATGGAGTATGGATTGAGGATTGTGTTGCCTTGAGTAAGTATATTGAGGATCATTTGAACCGTGACGAGGAAGACTATGAGCTCGAAGTTGGCTCTGCAGGCTTGGGTCAACCGTTCAAAGTTCCGCAGCAGTATATCAATTTCATTGGCAAGGAGGTAGAGGTGCTTGATGCCGACGGCAAGAAGGTGAAGGGTATCTTGAAAGCTGTTGAAGGAAATGACTTCACAGTTGGCGTTGAAGAAAAGGTAAAGGTTGAAGGTAAGAAACGCCCGGTTAAGCAGGAGGTTGATCACGTTTACCAGATGGATAAAGTAAAATATACAAAATACATAATTAGTTTCAATTAAGTTATGGCTAAAAAAGAGCAAGAATTGACAGCGAGTATGATTGATACATTCCGCGAGTTTAAAGAAACAAAGAATATCGACCGTACTACATTGGTAAGTGTATTGGAGGAGAGCTTCCGTAATGTACTTGCCAAGATTTTTGGTAGTGACGAAAACTTTGATGTCATCGTGAACCCTGACAAGGGTGACTTCGAAATTTATCGCAACCGTATAGTTGTTGCTGATGGCGAAGTTGAAGATGAAAATAAGGAAATTACACTTTCTGAGGCTCGTAAGATTGAGCCGGATTACGAGGTTGGTGAGGATGTAAGTGAGACGGTTGACTTCAATAAGTTTGGTCGTCGTGCCATCTTGACTCTTCGTCAGACTTTGGCTTCCAAGATTCTTGAGTTGGAGCATGATTCTCTCTACAACAAATATAAGGATCGCGTAGGTCAGGTTATCTCTGGTGAGGTTTATCAGGTTTGGAAGCGCGAGGTTCTGATTGTAGATGATGAGAACAACGAGCTCATGTTGCCTAAGACTGAGCAGATTCCTGGTGATACTTACCGCAAGGGTGAGACTGTTCGTGCGGTCATCCTTCGTGTAGACAACGAGAACAATAATCCAAAGATTATCTTGAGCCGTACTGCTCCAATCTTCCTGCAGCGCCTGTTGGAGGCTGAGGTTCCTGAGATTGCAGACGGTCTGATTGCAATCCGCCGTATCGCCCGTCTTCCGGGAGAGCGTGCTAAGATTGCTGTTGAAACATTCGATGAGCGTATCGACCCGGTTGGCGCATGTGTAGGTGTTAAAGGTAGCCGCGTTCACGGTATCGTTCGCGAACTTTGCAACGAGAATCTCGATGTCATCAACTACTCAAGCAATACCAAGCTCTTCATTCAGCGTGCGTTGGCTCCAGCCAAGGTTTCTTCAATCAATGTTGATGATGAGAACAAGAAAGCAGAGGTTTACTTGCAGCCTGAGGAAGTTAGTTTGGCTATCGGCCGTGGCGGTATGAACATCAAACTGGCTTCTATGCTTACAGAATATACCATCGACGTATTCCGTGAGGTAGACGAGAATGAGGCCGATGAGGATATCTACTTGGATGAGTTCTCTGATGAGATTGACCAGTGGGTTATCGATGCTATCAAGGGCATCGGTCTTGATACTGCCAAGCAGGTACTCAATGCACCTCGCAACTTGCTGATTGAGAAGGCCGACCTCGAAGAGGAGACCGTTGATCATGTACTCAGCGTGTTGCGCGCCGAATTCGAACAATAATTCCCTTGCCAGCGAGTGCTTGCAGGGAATCTAACTTTAAAAATAGGAGAATAAATAATTTATGAGCATCAGATTAAATAAAGCACTACGTGAATTAAATATAGGACTTCAGACGGCAGTTGAATTCCTAGAGAAAAGAAAAGACCTGGGAGATGTCAAGGCAGAACCGAGCTTCAAACTCACCGACCAGCAATACAAGGCATTGAATGATGCCTTCAGTCAGGACAGAGAGGTTCGTGATCAGGCTGAGAAACTCTTTACCAAAAAAGCAAAAGATAAGAAGCGTGCGCCAGAGCAGAAGGACAATCGCGCTGAAAGCTTGTTGGAGTCTAATGGACAGCAGCAGTATAAGCCGCTGGGAAAGATAGACTTGGACAATATCGGTAAGAAGCCTGCTGCAGAGTCTGTTGCGGAAAAGCCTGAGACTGCTGCCGTCAGTCCTGAGCAGAAGAAAGACGCTCCTAAGGCTGAGCAAAAGAAGGAACAGAAGCCACAACAGGCTTCTCAGCATAAACAGCAAATGAAACAGGAAAATCATCAGAAATCACAGCAGTCAAACGCTCAGATGAATAAGCAGAATGCTCCTCAGGGAAAGAAAGAGCATCATCATGCTAAGAATGAAACTGCACAGCATTCTGCTGGCGCAGCAGACAACAGCGTGTTTACTCTCAAGAGTGAGAAGAAGTTTACTGCTAATGAGCCTAAGGTGTTGGGCAAGATAGATTTGTCTTCTCTCAACCAGAGCACTCGTCCTAAGAAGAAAACCAAGGAGGAGCGCCGCAAGGAACGTGAGGAGAAAATGGCTCAACAGCACAATGAGCGCAAAAAGCGTGTTCGTATCAACAAAGAACGTGTTGACATCAATGCCGAAGCTAAGAATAATGGCGGAGGTAATGGCAACAACGGCGGTAATAACAAGAAGAATAAAAACCGCAACAGAAATAATAACAATAATAATCGCGGCAATAACAACAACCGCGGCAACCAGCGCCAGATCGAGGTTGATGACGAGGCTGTAGCACGCCAGGTTAAGGAGACTCTTGCACGTTTGACCAGCAAGAGTCAGAACAAGAAGGGTGCTAAGTACCGTAAGGAGAAGCGTGAGGCTGTTCAGGAGAAGTTGCAGGATCAGGCTCGTCAGGAGCAGAAGGAAAGCAAGACCCTGAAACTTACTGAGTTCGTTACCGTTAGCGAGTTGGCTACGATGATGGATATCAGCGTTACTCAGGTTATCTCTACGCTGATGGGCGTAGGTATCATGGTATCTATCAACCAGCGCCTGGATGCAGAGACCATCAACATGGTAGCTGAGGAGTTCGGTTTCAAGACAGAATACGTGAGTGCCGAGGTTCAGGAGGCCGTGAGCGAGGAAGTGGATGATGAGAACGACTTGGCTCCACGTGCTCCAATCGTAACCGTCATGGGTCACGTTGACCACGGTAAGACCTCTTTGCTCGACTATATTCGCAATACCAATGTGATTGCCGGTGAGGCAGGTGGTATTACCCAGCATATCGGTGCATACAGTGTGACCCTGAAAAGCGGTCGCAAGGTAACCTTCCTTGATACTCCAGGTCACGAGGCGTTTACCGCCATGCGTGCCCGTGGTGCCCAGGCTACCGATATCGCCATCATCATCATCGCAGCCGATGACTCTGTGATGCCTACTACCAAGGAGGCTATCGCTCATGCCCAGGCTGCCGGTGTACCAATGGTATTCGCTATCAACAAGATTGATAAGCCAGGTGCTAATCCCGACCGTATCCGTGAGGACTTGGCTAACATGAACCTGCTCGTTGAGGAGTGGGGTGGTAAGTACCAGTGCCAGGAAATCAGTGCCAAGAAGGGTATTGGTGTTCACGATCTGCTCGACAAGGTGCTCCTCGAGGCTGATATGCTCGACTTGAAGGCTAACCCTAACCGTCGTGCCACAGGTACCATCATCGAGTCTTCTCTCGACAAGGGTCGTGGATATGTTTCTACCGTATTGGTTGCCAACGGTACCTTGAAGGTAGGCGACATCGTTCTCGCCGGTACTTCTTGGGGTCGTGTAAAGGCGATGTTCAATGAGCGTAATGCCAACATCAAGTCAGCAGCTCCTGCAGAGCCAGCTATCATCCTCGGTTTGAATGGTGCGCCTACTGCAGGTGACCAGTTCCACGTAATCGAAACAGAGCAGGAGGCTCGCGAAATCGCCAACAAGCGTGAGCAGCTGCAGCGTGAGCAGGGCTTGCGTACTCAGAAGCGCTTGACCCTGGGTGATATCTCTCACCGTATCGCACGTGGTGAGTTCCACGAGTTGAACGTCATCGTAAAGGGTGATACCGATGGTTCTGTTGAGGCATTGAGCGACTCATTCATCAAGCTTTCTACCGAGAAGGTTCAGGTGAACGTAGTGAACAAGGCTGTGGGTCAGATTTCTGAAAACGACGTGATGCTGGCATCTGCATCAGATGCAGTCATCGTTGGATTCCAGGTTCGTCCATCTGCTGATGCTCGCAAGGCTGCCGACCGTGAGGGAGTTGAAATCAACACATACTCTATCATCTACGATGCTATCGACGATATCAAGAGTGCGATGGTTGGTATGCTCGACAAGGTGAAGAAGGAAATCGTTACCGGTCAGGTAGAGGTGAAGCAGACCTTCAAGATTTCCAAGGTGGGTACTATTGCCGGTGGTCTCGTTACCGAGGGTAAGGTACACGCTAAGGATAAGGCTCGCGTCATCCGTGACGGTATCGTAATCCGTACTGCAGAAATCGGTGCCTTGAAGCGTTACAAGGACGATGTCAAGGAGGTGGTTACCGGTATGGAGTGCGGTTTGAGCCTCGTCAACTACAACGATATTCAGGAAGGCGACGTTATCGAGACCTTCACAGAGATCGAGGTAGAGCAGAAGTTGTAATATAGCATATATTATATATAATAAGGTAGGGATGAGTCCTCAGCGGCTTATCCCTATTTAGGGTTAAAATAACGAAAGGTTATTCTAAATAACAATGGCAGAAATAGAGAAAGAACAGAATCAGGTTGTCAAGGATGTGATAGACCAGAAATACGAGTATGGTTTTACCACCGATGTACATACTGAAATCATAGAAAAGGGTCTCAACGAGGATGTTGTGCGCCTGATCTCGCAGAAGAAGGGAGAGCCAGACTGGATGCTCGAATTTCGTCTGAAAGCCTACAATTACTGGAAGACGCTCAAGGAGCCAAAGTGGGGACACGTTCACGTGCCACCTATTGACTACCAGGAGATTTCATACTACGCCGACCCTTTGGCAAAGAAGCCAAAAAACAAGGAGATTGATCCTGAGTTGGAGAAAACATTCGACAAACTCGGTATTCCTCTGGAGGAGCGTCTGGCTTTGAGCGGTACCGCCGTAGATGCCATCATGGACTCTGTGTCGGTAAAGACTACTTTCAAGGAGAAACTCCGTGAGAAGGGCGTCATCTTCTGCAGTATTGGTGAGGCTGTGAAGGAGCATCCTGATCTGGTAAGAGAGTATCTGGGAACCGTAGTTCCTTATCGTGATAACTTTTATGCAGCCTTGAACAGTTGCGTATTCAGTGATGGCTCATTCGTTTATATTCCTAAGGGCGTCCGCTGCCCGATGGAGTTGAGCAGTTACTTCCGCATCAATGCCCGTAACACCGGTCAGTTTGAGCGTACATTGATCATCGCCGATGATGATGCCTACGTTTCTTACTTGGAGGGATGTACAGCGCCAATGCGTGATGAGAACCAGCTCCATGCAGCTATCGTAGAGATTATCGTCAAGGATAATGCTGAGGTGAAATACTCTACCGTTCAGAACTGGTATCCTGGTGATGAGCATGGTAAGGGTGGTGTGCTGAACCTGGTAACCAAGCGAGGTGACTTGCGTGGTGTGAACTCTAAGTTGAGCTGGACTCAGGTAGAGACGGGTTCTGCGATTACCTGGAAGTATCCTTCCTGTATCTTGCGTGGCGACAACTCCGTGGCAGAGTTCTACAGTGTGGCTGTTACCAACAACTATCAGGAGGCCGATACAGGTACCAAGATGATTCACATGGGTAAGAACACCAAGAGTACCATCATCTCGAAGGGTATCTCGGCAGGTCATAGCCAGAACTCCTATCGAGGTCTGGTTCGTGCTACATCCAATGCCGACAATGCCCGCAACTACAGTTCCTGCGACTCCTTGTTGCTGGGTAGCGATTGTGGAGCGCATACCTTCCCATATATGGATGCCCATAACGATACAGCCGTGTTCGAGCATGAGGCAACTACCTCGAAGATTTCAGAAGACCAGCTCTTCTATTGCAATCAGCGAGGTATTCCTACCGAGGAGGCTGTCGGCTTGATCGTAAACGGTTATGCCAAGGATGTGCTCAACAAGTTGCCTATGGAGTTTGCCGTAGAGGCTCAGAAACTCCTCAGTGTTTCACTCGAAGGCACCGTTGGCTAAGAATTATAAGAAAGAGAGGTGGTTATGAAAAGAATGTTGTTGATGTTATTGTTAGTTGATAGCTTGAACTTAACGGCTCAAGACCTTTTCAATCATCAAAAAAATGGCTTGACGGCACAGCAAGATTCCATCGTTGCATCTTTTGTTGCGAAATGCAAGCAAGAGCAAAATGTGTATCTTCGTTGTGGTCGATATTGTCATGTTGATGAGTCTGACCCTACATTGACCAAGTCCATTATGCAGACATCGAGTTATGTTCCGCAGATGAAGGGTAAGGTCATACGACCAGGTGAGTGCTCATTTTGGGTACTAGACCCTCCTTCGTTGTTTGTGCAATGGGGCTGGGAGAAGTCACCATCTTTCTTTGAAGAGTTATGTTCCAATATTTTGAACGCATTTTTTAAGTAATAATATGTTAGAGGTAAAGAATCTGCATGCTACTATTGCAGGCAAAGAAATATTGAAAGGTATCAACCTGACTATCAACGACGGTGAGATACATGCTATCATGGGACCTAACGGTTCCGGTAAGTCAACCTTGAGCGCTGTGCTTACAGGTAACCCTCTTTATACAGTAACAGAGGGTGAGGCTATCTTCAACGGCAAGAACCTCCTGGATATGAAGCCTGAGGATCGTGCCCGTGAGGGATTGTTCCTCTCTTTCCAGTATCCAGTGGAGATTCCTGGTGTATCCATGACCAACTTCATGCGTGCGGCTATCAATGCCAAGCGTGAGTATCAGGGTTTGGAACCATTGAACACAAGTGAATTCATGAAGCTGATGCGTGAGAAACGCGAGTTGGTGGAATTGGACAGCAAGTTGGCTCGCCGTTCTGTAAACGAAGGTTTCTCGGGTGGTGAGAAGAAGCGCAACGAGATTTTCCAGATGGCTATGCTGGAGCCAAAGCTCTCTATCCTCGATGAAACCGACTCTGGTCTCGATGTGGATGCGATGCGTATCGTGGCTGACGGTGTGAACAAGATGCATACCGACAAGACATCTGCCATCGTCATCACTCACTACGAGCGTCTGCTCGATATGATTAAGCCAAGTGTGGTTCACGTACTCTATAAAGGTAGAATCGTGAAGACTGCCGGTCCTGAACTTGCCAAGGAGATTGAGGCTCGTGGCTACGACTGGATCAAGGCTGAAGTAGATGAGAAATAATTAGGAGGATGGCTATGCTTTCAGAAAAACAATATTTAGACTTGTATCAGTCTTCTTCGAGAATAATCAAGAAGAACAGTGCTGAGGTGCTCAATGCGGTGCGCGATGCTGCGTTTGAGAACTTCCGTCGCTTGGGCTTCCCTTCCCGAAAGGTAGAAAGATACAAGTACACAGATATGAGCGCCATCTTCGAGCCAGATTATGGCTTGAACTTGAACCGTCTGGAAATTCCGGTAGATCCATACGAAGCTTTCCGCTGCGATGTGCCTAACCTGAGCACTTCGCTCTACTTCGTGGTGAACGATGCTTTTTATAACAAAGCATTGCCTAAAGTAGAGCTTCCGGAGGGCGTAATCGTGGACTCTTTGAACAAGATTGCTGCAGAAAACCCTGAATTCATCGGGAAATACTATGCCAAGATTGCCAAAACCGATGAAGATGGCATCACGGCATTGAATACATTCCTGGCACAGGATGGCTTGCTGATTTATGTTCCAAAGAATGTAAAGGTAGAGCGAACCATTCAGGTCATCAATATTCTCCGTTCGGATGTAGATTTGATGGTGAACCGCCGTGTTCTCATCGTCATGGAACAGGGTGCTGAGGCTAAGTTCCTCTTCTGCGACCATGCAGCCGATGACAAGAACTTCCTCGCTACTCAGGTAATCGAGGCTTATGTTGGCGAGAATGCCAGTCTCGACCTCTATTGTCTGGAGGAGACTCATTACAAGAACCGTCGTGTCAGCAACGTTTATATCGAGCAGCAGGCTAACAGCCGTGTAAACCATAACGTCATCACCCTTCATAACGGTATCACCCGCAACCGTCTTGACCTCGTATTCAAGGGCGAGGGAGCTGAGTGCTTCTGCAATGGTTGTGTGATTGCCGACAAGAACCAGGTGGTTGATAACAATACGCTCATCGATCATCAGGTGGGTCATTGTACCAGCAACGAACTTTATAAGTATGTGCTCGATGGTGAGGCACGTGGTGCTTTCGCCGGCAGAGTATTGGTTCGTCATGGTGCCCAGAAGACTATTTCTCAGGAAACCAACCAGAACCTCTGTGCAACGAAGACAGCCCGTATGTTCACCCAGCCGATGCTGGAGATTTATGCCGATGATGTGAAGTGTGCGCATGGAAGTACTGTCGGTCAGCTCAACGATGCCGCCCTGTTCTATATGCAGCAGCGTGGTGTGAGCCGCGAGGAGGCTAAGTTGCTCCTTCAGTTTGCATTTATCAACGAGGTCATCGACAAGATGGAACTGGAGCCATTGCGTGACCGCCTGCATCATCTCGTAGAGAAGCGATTCCGTGGTGAACTCAATAAGTGCGAGGGCTGCAAGCTTTGCAAGTAGATAATATCCTTTTAAAGGAGTTAAGTTCTTAAAAATATGTATGATATCAATCAAGTAAGAGCAGATTTCCCGATTTTATCGAGAACGGTATATGATAAGCCATTGGTGTATCTGGATAATGCGGCAACCACGCAGAAGCCATTGTGCGTGCTTGATGCCATGCGCGACGAGTATCTCAACGTAAATGCCAATGTGCATCGTGGCGTTCACTATCTCTCTCAGCAGGCTACCGACCTTCATGAGGCAGCCCGCGAAACCGTGCGCAAGTTTATCAATGCGCCTAAGGTTGAGGAAGTCATTTTTACCCGTGGCACTACCGAGAGCCTGAATCTTGTGGTTTCATCGTTCAGTGATGCCTTTATGAGCGAGGGCGACGAGGTGATTATCTCTACCATGGAGCATCACTCCAATATCGTGCCTTGGCAGTTACAGGCTGCCAAGAAGGGAATCGCTATCCGTGTAATCCCTATCAACGATAAAGGTGAGATTAACCTCGATGAATTCGCCAATTTATTTACCGAACGCACCAAAATCGTGAGCATTGCCCAGGTGAGCAACGTGCTCGGTACGGTGAATCCGGTAAAAGAGATGATTAAGATAGCTCATGAGCACGATGTACCTGTCATGGTGGATGGCGCTCAGAGTACTCCTCATTTTGCTGTGGATGTACAGGATATAGATTGCGATTTCTTCGCTTTCAGCGGACATAAGATTTATGGTCCTACCGGTATCGGTGTGCTTTACGGCAAGGAAGAATGGCTTGACAAGTTGCCTCCTTATCAGGGCGGTGGCGAAATGATAGAGAGCGTAAGTTTCGAGAAGACTACTTTCGAGAAGTTGCCTTTCAAGTTCGAGGCTGGTACTCCTGATTATGTAGCTACCCATGGTCTGGCAAAAGCCATCGATTATGTTTCTGCGCTCGGCATGGATAACATTGCCAAGCACGAGCAGGAACTCACCCGCTACTGTATGGAGCAGATGCGAACTATCGATGGAATCAGGCTTTTTGGTGAGCAGGAGGGCAAGGATGCCGTTGTCAGCTTCTTGGTTGGTGATATTCATCACATGGATATGGGCACCTTGCTCGACCGTCTGGGCATCGCTGTACGTACCGGTCATCATTGCGCTCAGCCTTTGATGGACCGCTATGGTATTCTCGGTACCGTTCGTGCCAGCTTTGCCCTATATAATACAAAGGAAGAAATAGATGCGCTTGTAGCGGGCGTAAAACGCGTGGCTATGATGTTCTAAAGATAAAGACTTTTTAGCCGCATACTGCGCACGTAAAAGCCTTATTTAGCCAACTGGCGAGCGAAAGACAATCCACTGGCAAGCAAAGAACAGCCAACTGGCGCTACTGCGGACAGTTGGCTGTTTGCGTTTGGCAGTTATCAGAAAGTTGAGGTTGGAATGCCCAAATACTCTTCACTCTTCACCCTTTTGCCGTAACGTATTGTTATACTGACACTTACGCGCTGAATAGACGTTCTGACTCTTCACCCACTCTTCACCCACTCTTCACCGCCTGGTGCTATGAGGGTGAAGAGTAGGTGAAGAGTGGGTGAAGAGTAGGTGAAGAGTTGAAATGCTCTTTACTTTGTAACTGTCTTATAATTAGGCGGTTACAAAATAGAGGTGAAGAGTGAAGAGATAAACGTAAAATTCATCATAATTATGTTAGAAAGTCATTATTACAAGGATATGGTAGAGGCTGGCTGCGATGAGGCTGGCAGAGGATGTCTGGCAGGCAGCGTATATGCAGCAGCTGTTATCCTTCCGCCCGGTTATCAGAATGCCGAATTGAACGACAGTAAGAAGCTCACAGATAAGAAGCGCAAGGCGCTCCGCGAGCAGATAGAGCGAGATGCTGTAGCTTGGGCTGTGGGCATTGTTACTCCCGAAGAAATCGATAAAATCAATATCCTCAACGCCAGTTTTCTGGCTATGCACCGTGCCCTGGACCAGCTCAAGGTTCGTCCGGAGGCAGTTATCGTGGATGGTAACCGCTTCAAACCCTACAAGGATTTGCCTTATACAACCATCGTAAAGGGTGACGGCAAGTATCTGTCTATTGCAGCTGCCAGCATCCTTGCCAAGACCTATCGTGATGATTACATGGATGCGCTGGCAGAAGAATATCCGCAGTACGACTGGAAAGGCAACAAGGGTTATCCTACCAAGAAGCATCGTGCTGCCATCAGGGAATTTGGAGTCACTCCATATCATCGCATGAGTTACAATCTTCTAGGCACAGGTGAACTCTCACTTGATTTTAAAGACTAGGCATCATAGCTGTAGTGCTATGATTTCCATATAAAAAAGCCGCTCAACAGATTTGCCTGTTGAGCGGCTTTTAATTTTGATTAGAAATCGAGGGTGATACCCTTTTCGTCAATCTTCTTGTATGTCTTGTCGTTGACAGTCACATTCTTCGAGTTCTTTGCATCGAAGGTGTGATTCTTTGCACTAACCTTGATGTTTTCGAGCTTCACGCCGTCAGTACGGTTGATGACGATACCATACTCAGCATTGTTTACCTCCATATCCTTGATGTGGATGTTGCTTACCGGCATCTCTGGGAGACCGTTGAAGTAAGCAGCACGACGGGCTGTGCGGCAGATGACATGGTTGATGTCGATATTGCGGAAGCAAGGTGTTGTCTCGTCTACCTTGAACTTCTGTACCTTCTGGCTCTTAGCCTCATCGCCATCGTTGAGAACCTCAACGGCAGACTTGCCACCGTAGTAAAGGTCGAAGGTGATGACATCTGTCTGAATATCAAACATTGACATGTTGTCGATGTAGATATTCTCTACTACACCACCACGACCGCGGGTACTCTTGAAACGGAGACCTACATCGGTGCCGAGGAACTGGCAGTCGCTCACCTTGATATTCTTTACGCCACCGCTCATCTCACTGCCAACAACGAAACCGCCGTGCCCCTTGAATACGGTACAGCCGTTTACGATGACATTCTCGCAAGGAATGCCGCGCTTTCTTCCGTCAGCATCCTTACCGCTCTTGATACAGATACCGTCATCGCCTACATCGAAAGTTGAGTTGACGATAAGTGCATTCTTGCAGCTCTCCAGGTCAAGACCATCACCATTCTGAGCATATGAAGGGTTGCGGACCAATACATCTTCTATAAGAACGTTCTCGCACATCAGCGGATGGATGTTCCATGCAGGTGAATTCTGGAAGATGACACCATTGAGCCAAACGTTCTTGCAGCTTACGAGACTGATCATTACAGGGCGGAGGAAACGCTTGATCTCATTCCATTCTTCTTCTGAAGCTGGAGTCTTAGGCACATTCATGTTGGCACTGTTGTCTGCCTTCAATGCACCTTCTGATGGGAACCAGTAGTCGGCTCTCTTGAATGCACCGCCACGTGAAGTAATCTGCTTCCACTGTGCATCGGTAACCTTCTGCTTCTTCAATGGGCGCCAGTATTCTCCGTTTCCGTCAATGCAACCCTGACCGGTAATTGCCACGTTGGTAAGATGATGACCAGAGATAGGCGACTGGCAGCGGCGTGTATCCAAACCCTCAAACGATGTTTCTATAAAAGGGTAGAGGGCATCATCTGGTGAGAAAAGGATGACTGCACCTTTTTCGAGATGCAGGTTGATGTTGCTCTTCAATACGATAGGACCTGTGAACCATACGCCCTGTGGAACGATGAGTTTGCCGCCGCCTTTCTGAGTCAGCACATCGATAGCCTTGGCAAAGGCTGTGGTACAGAGAGAAGAGCCGTCGCCAATGGCACCAAAGTCCTTGAGATTTACCTCGTTGGCTGGGAACTGTGGACGGGTTACCTTTTCCATCTGGAATGGCAGATTCTCATATAGAGCATCATACTTCTTGATGTCGGTTGCCTGGGCACTTAGCGCCAACAAGCAAGCACATACCATGCTAAAAAATTTCTTCATCTATTTTTTCGGTTTGTTGGGTTATTATATATAAGCTATTTCTTCTGCAAAGATAAATATTATCTTTTGAAAAGCCAAAAATAGAAAGGCTTATTCTAAATAAATCGTTGTAAACGTTTTCGTGGAATGGTGAATATGATATAAACGGATATATAATGATGTTATAAGTGCATATATAATAAGGTATATAAACGAAAAAAGGAGAGAAGTAAAACTTCTCTCCATCTTGGTACCCAGACCCGGGATCGAACCGGGATGGATTGCTCCACTGGTGTTTGAGACCAGCGCGTCTACCGATTCCGCCATCTGGGCAAATACCACCTTGCTTATTTGCGGTTGCAAAGGTACTAATAATTTTTGAACTGACAAACTTTTTGGTGACTTTTTTTTCTAAAAATGCATTTTTAATGCAGAAACATTAAATTTTTGTTGTTTTTATAGTCCACTTTATTAAATTTCAAGAAAATCTTTGGCACTTTCACGGATAATCACTAACTTTACAGATGAATTTTGAAAACCAACAAAATATTAGACTCAAGATATGAAGAGTAACGGAAATAATTATTGCGTGATATTGGCGGGAGGTAAGGGCCGCAGACTCTGGCCTTGCAGCCGCAGCAACTATCCGAAGCAGTTTGTCGACTTCTTTGGAGTGGGGCGCACCCAGCTTCAGCAAACCTTTGACCGTATGGCAAAGATCGTGCCTGCCGACCATATATTTATCAACACAAATGAAGAATATGTTCAACTGGTAAAGGAACAGTTGCCTGAGGTTCCTGTAGAACGGATATTGGCGGAACCTATTCATCGCAATACGGCACCTAGCATGGCATGGGCCAATCATCGCATCTCGATGCTCAATCCTGATGCCTGCATTATCGCCACTCCTTCGGATCAGGCTATCTTCAATGAAGATGCTTTCCGGGAAAACGTATTGGAAGGTCTGGCTTTTGTGGCAGAACATGACCGTTTCCTGACGATGGGTGTGAAGCCAACCCGTCCTGAACCTGGATATGGATATATTCAGATGGGTGAAGCTATCGGCAACGGATTGTACAAGGTGCAGTCGTTTACAGAGAAACCGGAAAGAGAGTTTGCCAAGATTTTTGTAGAGAGTGGAGAGTTCTATTGGAATACGGGTTTATTCCTTTCTAATGTGAAGTATCTGCGTGAGTGTTTCTGCAAGATTCTGCCCCCTGTACTCCGTGATTACGATAAACAGTATCCCGAATTCAGTGTGGAGACAGAGAATGCATACATGAAAGAGAGCTTCTCTTCTTATCCTAATATATCAGTAGATTTCGGAGTGCTTGACAAACCTAGCAATGTCTATATGATGAAGTGTGACTTCGGCTGGGCTGATCTGGGTACCTGGCACAGTATCTACGAGGCGATGCAGAAGAGCAGCGATGACAATGTGGTTGTTGACAGCGATGTGATGATGGAGAATTGTCACAACAATGTAATCAAGTTGCCTAAAGGAAAGCTGGCTGTATTGAACGGACTGGATGGTTTCATAGTAGCCGAGAATGACAATGTATTGTTGATATGCAAGAAAGAAGATTCTTCTGCCCTGGTGCGTAAATATGTAAACGAGGTGCAGATGAAGAAAGGCGATGAGTTCGTCTAAGCAAGAGCTTATGAAATAAAGATATAAAAAGAGCTGCGAAGCATATTCGCAGCTCTTTTTCTGTTTGAAACTTCTTGCATTTAAAGTTTCTTGAATTCTGTATAAATCTTATCAGCAATTTCCTTGAACTCTTCCTCTGTGAGTTTGAGATGCTCCTTGCGGAAGTTTACATCAGCTTCGCTGTTCATTGGGATGAGGTGGATATGGGCATGAGGAACCTCCAGACCCAAAACAACCTGCGCCACTTTCTTGCATGGGAAGGCTGCCTTGATAGCCTTGGCTACCTTCTTGGCGAAAACCTCAAACTCAGCCAGGTCTTCGTCTTCCATATCGAAGATGTAATCAACCTCCTTGCGGGGAATCACCAGAGTATGACCTTTGCCGATAGGGCTAATGTCGAGGAAAGCATAGAACTTGTCGCTTTCTGCACACTTGTAGCTAGGAATCTCTCCCGCTGCAATCTTTGAAAAAATGCTTGCCATAATCTCTATTTCTGTTTAAAATGAATAATATGTCTTGATGGGCTTACATATAACATAAAAAGGAACCGTCATACGGGCATCACTGTCCGTATGATAGTTCCTTTATTCTTTTTATTCAAATGAAATCTTGTCGATGCGAAGATTGATGGTTCCGCGAGGAATCTTGATCTCTGCAATTTCACCAACCTTCTTGTTGAGCAATCCCTGTGCGATAGGGGTCTTGATGGAAATCTTGCCTTCCTTCAGGTTAGCCTCGCTCTCGCTCACGATGGTATAGGTCATCTTTGCCTTGTTAGCCATGTTGGTCATCTCTACCTTCGACATGATCTGCACGCTGTCGGTGCTGAGCTGCTTGGTGTCGATGATTTTAGCCTCGGCAATGGTGAGCTTCAGACGATTGATCTTATCTTCTAGATGAGCCTGAGCCTCTTTAGCGGCATCATACTCAGAGTTCTCACTTAAATCACCCTTATCGCGGGCTTCAGCAATTGCGGCTGATGCCTTAGGGCGCTCTACAGTTACGAGCTGTTTCAGCTCAGCTACGAGATTGTCGTAGCCTTCTTGTGACATGTAAGCCATAATTTTCTTTTTGTTTATTGTTATTAATTAAGTTGGCAGGAGGCATAAAAAATAAAGAATTCCAGTGCCTGTTGAGCACCGGAATCCTATATCTTATTGTGTCTCTTGTTTATCCTTTTGTTTGTAATCCGATTGCAAAGATAGAACTTTATTTCTGAATCACCAAACTTTTTGGGGGAAATTTTGCAAAACGAGAAGCTTTTCCTGCTTTTATTCAACTTTCCGTCGCTTTTCTTTCCAAATATCCTCCCTTGCCTCTTACGTATTCTATTAATTCGCTAAAAATCTGATTATTGCGCAGTATCTCCGGATTACCGGTCATAATCATCTGTTTCCGGGCTCGGGTAATGGCGACATTCAGCTTGCGGTCGATGATGGCTCCGTCTTCCACAAAGCTGTTGCCGGCAAGAAAATCGAGCTGCCAGATGTTCTGGATGGTGAAACTGTAGATGATGACATCACGCTGACTGCCCTGATAGCGCTCCACGGTGTCGATGCTGATCTTTTCCAGTTCCGGGATGCCCAGCTTTTCGATGCCTTTGCGCACCATGGCTATCTGGTTGCGATAGGGTACGATGACGCCCACCGTCTTCTGGGCATCAAACCTGTCGCCGTAGAAACGGTGGATACGGCGAAGCATATCCACCACGATTTCTGCCTCGTTGGCATTAATCTTGTCCGATACATTCGGCTCCTTGCAGAACCTGGAAGGGAGGAAGATCATGCGGTGTTCCTTCAGCAGGTCATCAAGTGCATCTTCTGATGGGAGGGTGTACGACAGTTCCGACTCCAACTGATGCGGACAAGGTACGGGTTCCAGTTTCTCACGGCGATAGAACATCCGGTTTGGAAACTCGGCAATTTCCGGATGCATCCGTCCCTGTCGGCGCAGGATGCCGATGAATTCGGTGCGCTCCTCGTGGTCTTCCCATCTGATCAGGCGCTCGAAGAGGGAGTTGCGGCAGTTGGTGAGGCAGATGTCCTGCAGGATACTCATATCGATGACACCCCCTTTCTGACTGTCGTTGATGGTAGGGATGCCCGAATCCTTCTCGCTCTGCTGCACGACGGCTGGCAACTGCTTGTAGTCGCCGATGAGGATGAACTTATCTACCGCCGATAGCAGACCGATGAGATTAGGCTCCAGTATCTGGCTCGACTCATCGATGATGGCAAGCTTGAAGTGCTTCAGCGTAAAGATGAAGGGCTTGGAGGTCATCATCGAAGTGGTGCCCACAATCACACGCGTACCTATTATATATTGCTTGATGGCTTCCAGCTTCGGACAGTCGCTGATAGCCTTTTCTATCAGATAAGGGCGGAATCGCTCATCGCAGGAATACTCGCTGCCGAGGCGCAGAAATGGAATGCCGGAATCTACCAGCATCTCGCAGATTTCATCCACGGCACGGTTGGTATAGCTCATCAGCAGGATAGAGGAAGCAGGCTGAAAAGCCGACTTGCCTCCGGCGGCGATGCTTTCTGCTGTTGGCATTCCCGTTCCATCGTTCAATGCTTCTTCTACCATAAACTTCAGGGCACGACTGGTCTTTCCTGTTCCAGGAGGTCCCACGAGCAGGAAGTAATCCTGTGCCTGCTTGGCACGGAGGATGATGTCGTCCAATACATCGTCATAGTGTCTGGTCAATTCCTGCGAAGTGTCTCTCTCTGGAACACGCTGGCCCAGAAGAAGGTCGCGCTTCTCCTTAGGTGCACAGATAAACTGGTGCAGGTTGCGGATGCTTCCTCCCGTAGAGGCATCACTCGTTCCGTGTTCGATAGCATACGGCAGGTTCATCTCAAAGATGTCGGCGTTCTGCTGTCCATCGGTCAGGTGAACCACGATTTCATCGCTGTGAATCTCCTGCAGCACACCTTTATATAATATGGCCTTTCTTACATCCGGTTCTTCCTTGAGCTTGTAGGTATAGAGATACACCATATCGCCGATGCGGAAGTTGGGCAGGAAGTCCTTGCCCTGGTCGGGTACGCTCAGGGTGATGGTATCATATCCGCTTCCGGCGCAGCTCTGTTCCTTTCGGATGATGTGCAGGTCGGTATAGATATTTCCGGCATCCTTCTTCTCGGTGAGTGGCATGGTCCAGAGGTCGCTGCTCGATGTGTTCGTTCCTTCCTGTGCACCCACCTTACTGATCATCTGCTCCCGCAGTACGAAGGTCATCATGCGGCAGAAGTAGGCTTCCTCCAGGGGCGATAGGGTATGGAGCGGCTTGGTGATGGCTTCTATCTGCGGTTTCAGATACTTGTTGTAGAAGAAGTCCTGAGTGCCTGCCACATTCAATACCTCGGGGGTAAACTCGTTCAGTGCATGCTCGAATCCTTCCTTGGCTATTTCGAAGGAGGCGGCAACCAGCTGGTTGCGGTATTGGATGGCTTCCTTGAAGAGTTTCTGGTAGTAGGCTACCACCATCAGTCCGTCCTGTGGACGGTATTTGGAGTAGAGCAATCGGATGTTCACGCGGTCGTTGCTCAACTTGAAGTTGTGCTGCAATACACCATAGTAGAGCAGGAGCTGCACATAGTGAGGCTCCAGCTGATAACTGTGATAACCCGGATCCACCTGATGGGTTTCGATATTCATGTTGCGTCCCGATTTCTGTTCCACCAGCAGTTTGCAGTCGGTGGTCATCAGATCCACACGTCCCTGAATGCCGAGGGCTTCGCAGACGAACGAAGGTTCCAGAATGGCTTTCTTCCGGTCGTAAAGACTTTCGCCACGTAAAGCCGTCATCTGTGCCTGAGATGCGGTGCGGGGAAAGAGGATATCCACAACCTGCTGCAGATTGAAAGCCTGCAGGCTGGCATCGGTATAGAACTTCTTGGGGTCAAACCAGGGACAGGTGCAGAATTCCAGGGCTTTTTCCCGGAAGTTTGTCTTCACCGTTTCGTTCATCTGGTATTTGCCGTGGCTGTTGATGATGTCATCCAGCGCAGCTCCGGCAAAGTTACCCAGCAGGGTAGCCTGGGTGTTGGCTCTGGGCTTCATCAGGTTGAGAAGATAGAGCAGGGGATGATGGCCGAAAGCCGTAAAACAGGTGGCGATGCTACTGATATCTACCAGATAATCCGGTTCTACCACGATGAGGCGGGGAGTGATGATGGGCTGCTTCACCTGACAGTCGAGCAGGTTGAGCTGCATCCCTTCCTTCAGGATATCCCAGAGATAGGTATGGTCGATATGATTCTCCTCATCCTTCAACTGCACGAGATATTCCTCCTCATCGGCATCCTGGTCGATGTCCACACGGATGAAATCTCCGTCCCAGTTCTTCACGATGCATCGGATACGGCGGTTGTTGATTTCCAGTCCCTTCTGATAAGGTCGGGGAGTATGCGGAATGAGCACGTTGAGTTCGTGGGGAACATCCACTCCGAAGACAGCGGAGATGAAGAGGGCGAGGGCACGTGCATCGTATTTCAGGTCTTCGCCCGAAAGCGGTTCCTGCGAGTTGCTGTGTCGGCGCATGGTCTGGATGGCAATCTTGTCTGCCACCTTGATGCCGCGTGCCTTGCAGAGATAGTCCACCTGCGAGAAAAGGTTACCGAAAGCCTGTTTCGTATCCTTTACTCCTTCGTGGCAGCAGAGGATGAGCGTGTCGTGCATCATCTTGTTGCGAGTCTGCGGTTCCAGTTCTGGGAGCATCAGGAGTTCCCTTATCCTTTGGAAAAGTTCTGCGGCGCTGATATTGTTCTGATTCATGAATTGTTGCTTAATCTTGAGAGATGTTTACCTCATCTCTTTCCTCGAAAATGCGATTATTGATTGCTTTTATTCCCATTATGGTAAAATGTTGTATTCTCTCTTCAGCCAAAGCTCGAAGACAGGATCGACGAATGAGAAATCTTGAAGATGTTTCTCAACGAGATCTTTCTCTACTAATACTTTCTTGTTACGTGTGATGCTCTGTGGCTGCCCCAGACCATACTTCTCTACGACATCCTTGGCATTGAAGTGCTTTTCGCCAGAAGCGATGGCTTTCAGCATGCCGATTTGGGTGGGAGTGAGCTCGTCCATCTCTGTCAAGAACAAGTCTTCGTTGGTGTCCAAAACCAGTTGGAGCTGGTTGTCGAGGAGTTCTTGCGTCACCTCTTTGTCTGTGTGTGACCATAGGAAGAAGCAATATTGCTGTACGTACCAAGAGTTATACTTCACTCTTTCGCATAGACATTCTGCTTGGCTCTCAGAGATAGTTTTTCCTGTCTTCTTAAAATTGCTCATGATGTATGGAATCCAATATTCCTTGGCTATTCTCTTCAGGTTCATCAGTTGTCCGAACTTAAAGAAAGGACTGTTCACCTTGTTGAAAATATCTTTCATCATGTGCATCTTGCTGCCGTAGAGACAATAGGTGGTATGGTGCTGCAACTGCCATTCAGCCCTCAGCATAGCTTCAAGGTTCTTCCATTTTGGCAGGTTGGCGAGTTGCTGAAACTCATCGATGCAGACGATAATCTTGATGCCTTTAGCCTCGGCTATCCTTTCGGGGAGTTGCAGAATGTTTTCAGGACTTTCCTTTACTGGATTCACCTTTAGGTTGACCTCTACGCTATTCATTGGGTCGGAAGCTATCGTGATGCTTGGGGTAAAACGATTGATAAATTTCACCAAGTCAGATAATTTCTGTTCCAATGTGGAAGAAACTCCTTGTATCACGATGGAGGCAAATTTGTTGTAGAATTCTTCCTCCGTATGAATCTTGGAGGCATCCATGAAGCAAACCTTTGTCTTGGATTCTTCCTGCATTAATTCTTCCATAGAGGTTCTGACAAGCGAAGATTTTCCCCATCTTCTTGGAGATACCAAGATGACGTTGATGCCGTGGCGAAGGAAATTCTTCAGCTCCCTTCGGTCTTCTACTCTGTCGATAAAACTCTCTTTATCAGCGAGTCTTCCATAAATAAAGGGTATATCCATAATCATTTTTTTATAAGTGATGGCGCAAAGTTACAAAAATTATAAATACTCTTATAATAAATGTATTTATAATTATGGATAATTAACGAGGTGATGGGAAAAAGAAGTATTCCATTAAGTATTTTTTCGTATGAAAGCCTTGCAGTCTCATTTCTTTTTTGTATATTTGTAGCCCCCCAAATGAAAGATGGGATATTATTAATCTAAAAAATTAAACGAATGACAAAAGAAGAATTGATGCATAGAGCCATTGAGCTCTCAAAGAATAGTGTGAAGACCGGTGGCGGACCTTTCGGTGCCGTTATCGCCAAGGACGGAATCATCATCGCTGAGGCTTCCAACAGCGTGACCATCGACCTCGATCCTACGGCACATGCCGAGGTGAACTGTGTGCGCCAGGCTTGTTTCAAGCTGAAGACCTTCAATCTGGAGGGCTGCGAGATTTATACCTCCTGCGAGCCTTGCCCGATGTGTCTGGGTGCTATCTACTGGGCACATCTCGACAGAATCTATTATGCCAATGATAGAAAGGATGCGGCAAAGATAGGTTTCGACGATGAGTTTATCTACGAGGAGATAGACCGCAGGATAGAAGACCGCCACAAGCCGATGATTGCCCTGATGCGAGATGAGGCGCTGGGTGCTTTCCGTATGTGGGAGGAAAATACAGAAAAAACGGAGTATTAACACTCCGTTTTTTCTTTTATACAACGAATTATTCTACTAAAAGAACCGATTTCTCGGATTTTCTTTGTAATTTTGCCGCCAAATTCAGAAAGCCCTGAATTATGGAAGATGGAAATTCTCTAATTATAAGGAATTCTCTGAATAAGGAATTCTCTGATTATATGGAAATTCTTTAATTATTATAACGACAATGGAACAGTCAATAGAAAATCTCTACAAGCTTGACGGTAGAGTGCCCGTCGGTAAAGCACTCCCATTTGGTCTTCAACATGTGTTGGCAATGTTCGTCAGCAACATTGCTCCAATTATGATTCTTGCCGGTGCGATAGGATTGGATAGTTCGGTGAGCGCCGTGCTCATCCAGAACTGTATGGTCATCGCCGGTATCGGAACCCTGGTTCAGCTCTATCCGGTATGGCGCATCGGTTCTCGTCTGCCTATCGTGATGGGTATTTCCTTCACCTTCCTTTCGCTTGCCATCGCTATTGCCGGTGCTCATGGCATGGGTACTCTGGTGGGAGCGGTTATCGTCGGCGGTCTGGTAGAAGGTACGCTCGGACTTTTCGCCAAGTACTGGATCAAGCTCATTCAGCCTGTAGTAGCCGCTACTGTGGTAACAGCCATCGGTTTCTCTTTGCTTCCAGTAGGTGCCAACTCTTTTGCCGGTGGTCAGGGCGCAGCCGATTTCGGAAGCATGAACAACTGGGTAGTGGGTTCAGTAACCTTGCTCGCATGTCTCCTCTGCCAGATTTTTGCCAAGGGTTTCTTGCGCTCTCTGTCGGTATTGGTAGGTCTGCTGGTAGGTTATGTCTTGGCTCTCTTTATGGGAATGATAGATTTCAGCGGACTTTCTGGTCTTTCTATCATTGCCTTGCCAAAGTTGTTGCCATTCACTCCTGAATTCAATATCGGTGCCATCCTCTCGGTAGTAGCTGTTTATCTGGTTTCTGCCACAGAGACCATCGGTGATACTTCTGCGCTCTGCAACAGTGCCTTAAAGCGCGATCCTAATACCAAGGAGATGGGTGCAGCCGTATGCTGTGACGGTTTTGTCAGCACCGTATCGGGTCTCTTCGGATGTACTCCTATCACTTCGTTCAGCCAGAATGTAGGTTTGGCAGCCATGTCGGGAGTTGTTAACCGCTTTACCATTGCCTTGGGTGCCATCATCATGATTATCGGTGGTGTGTTCCCGGCTATCGGATATGTGCTCACCACCATTCCTCAGGCAGTATTGGGTGGATGTACCATTATGATGTTTGGTAGCATCCTCTTTGCCGGTTTCGGTATGATGGCTCGCACGGGTTTCTCTCAGCGCAACATGGTCATCGTGAGTCTTTCTCTCAGCGTGGGTCTCGGCTTTACATCAGCAACAGGTATGTTCAACATCTTCCCGGAGATTGTGCGCACCGTTTTCGCAGATAACTGTGTGGCAGTAGTCTTCCTGCTCGCCGTGATCCTGAACCTCGTATTGCCAAAGAATCTGGATAAGGCATAAGATTACTGTCCTCCCAGTCTTTCGAAGAAGGTAATGATTTCTTCGAAGGTCTTGAATTCATCGCTGCCGTATTCTATCGTCGTACCCATGAAACCATCGCATGGGCTAGGGTCGATGAAGTAATCGCCGTAGAGCAGGTTCTTCTGGTTGCAGAAGATGATGTGGTTGTAGGCTGGGGTAGAGAGATATTCCTCCACCCAAGTCTGTACCTTCGCCATGTATTCATGGTCGTTGGTTGGCGCTGGGGCTACGATGTATACGTTGTAATGCTCTATCAGCATCTCGTAAGCCTTGTGCATCGAGCTGGTTGCCTTCATGTAACTGTCGTGCAGGGCATCGAAGTCGATGTATACGATAGGGCGCTCCTTGCCGTTCTGCTTGTCGTCAATCCAGCGGATAACCGGACAGAGATAGTGGAATGCTACCTTGTCGATAAGTCGGTGCTCGCCATGGAATGGGATGGCGAGCGGATAGTGCTCGTGGAAGAGGTCGAAGGTATGGACCAGCGGATCAGCATCGCCGAAGAGACCGTAAACACGTTGCTGCTCCTCGGGAGTAATGTCCTGGAAGCAACGCTCGGTAAAGTCACGGTATTCCTTGATGAGGCCTTTGTTAACCATCAGTTCGTTCACTCCGTCCTTTCTCGGGTTCTGGAATTCCTGCTTGCCGGTCATGCTGCTCATCGTATCGCCCATCTTGAAGGCAGGGTTTACGAGGATGCGGTCGTAACCTTTCAGCAGTTCGGTATACATGCCTCCCATCGAGGTACCGATGATGAGGTCGGGCTTCTCAGTCTCCGCCATCTTCTGCAGCATCTCTATGCCCTCTTCCGGATGTACCGGGATGTCTTCAGCCACGAGGGTGGCATTCGGCATCAGTTCCTGCAACATCTTTACGGTGCCGCTCTGTGCAGAAGAGAGGAAACCGTGAACATACATGATTTTCTTGCCCGCCATGAGGTCGGGGAATTGTTTGATATATGGATTCATATTCTTATAGTTTAATGTACTGCTATTTCCTTAAGCGATTTGTACTAAGTTTGTGGTGCAAAGATACTAAAATTATAAATACGCATATAATAAAGGTATTTATAATTATTGATAATTAACCATTGGAGGTCATTAAAAAAAGAGGACCACCCATCGCTGGCAGTCCTCTTTCATTATTCTTCTATTTTATCGTTGAAATAATTGCTCAAGAGTTATCAGGTGATTGATGATACTTGCATGCATATTGGAACTAAGTCCCATTGTTGTCACCAAAACAGTTTGTATTGAGCGAGTTTTGTTATGCATCTTACTATTTGCGAAAGCGTCTATCTTGTGACGTATATTCTCCTCGACATCTTGTGTGATAGTAAAATTACCTGTTGAAAATTTCATTTCGCAGAGATAATCTGTTTGAGTACTTTTACTCTCCATGACTAAATCTATTTGAGCACCTTTTCCGTCTTCAGCTTTCCCACACCAACTGTAGTTCCTTTCAACCGAATGGATACGTAGAGTGTCTTGTATGTTTTGCAGATGCTCTATGCTCAAAAGTTCAAACGTATCTCCAGCCCATGTGTAGAATGTGGCTGTCCCATGGATAGCGTTCCATCCTCCTTGTTTGACTTGTTTGCCATGAACAAATCTCAGATAGAATAGAGAAAAGAAATCTTTTAGCTGATATACAGTTTCGACTCTTTCCTTTCCATAGCGGGGATACTCTCTCGTAATTCCTGATTCTCTAAGGTTGTCAAGTAGCTTTGTCAGGGTACCCCCAGTTTTGATACCTGTAGCCTTGGAAAGCTCTGATTGTGTCATTCCATAGAACTTACTGCCAATAGCTTTAACGATGTCGACGTATTTCTCTTTGCTGGAATAAAGTCCTGTATAAACATCTTTGAATTCCTGATGAATTAATTCGTCTGCAAAGAATATGCTGTCTATATTGTCTGTCATAGTTCTGTCGTTGCGGAGCTTATCCAGATAATAGGGGATTCCACCTATAGCCATATAACTCACGCACATTTCATAGCGTGAGAGATGAAAACCATTTTTCTTGTAGTACTTTTCGCATTCTGCTAGAGTGAAAGGGAATAGTTTGATGGTTTCCGTGAGTCTTCCATGCAGACCTCCATAGTCATGTATCACATTATCAAGCATCCAACTTGTAGCCGATCCACAGACAATGAGTATAATATTTCGTTCACTGTCTGCCCATGAATTCCAAAAATATCCCAGTTCTGCTATCATTTCTGATGATTGCGGTCCTGCAAGCCATGGAAGTTCATCGATAAAGATGATTTTCCTTCTGTTTCTTTTTCCTTCCAGAACTTTTCTCAAAAGTAAAAATGCCTCTCTCCAACAAGTGGGTTTCGACTCCTTTGTCGATAATCCTGCAATCACTAGCGAATCATAGAAATGCGCAAGTTGAAGTTGACGGTAAGACTCATAGTCCTTGTCTCCGTCTTTAATATAAGTACCTACTGCTTTGAAGAGAATCTTCTTTCCAAAGCATTCGCTTACGAGATAAGATTTGCCTACTCTTCGACGGCCATAAATGGCTACAAGTTCAGATTTCTTTGACTTGTATATTCTATCGAGTATATTTATCTCTTTATTTCTTCCTATGATATTTGCGTAACTCATTGTAAGATAGTTTTATAATGTTGGTTGCAAAGATACGTTTTTTTTAGGATAACACCAAGAAAACTACTTAGAAAATCAGCGAAAACGATTGAATTTTCTTGCTTTTCGCTGATTTTCTAGAAAAGAATAACACTTTTCCTATAGGTTTTGCTTTTCTCGGCGAGGGTGGCATCGTCATAATAGATGAAACCTTGCAACCAGTAGGTATAAGTGTCCATGTTTTATGCGCTCATGACGAGAGGAGAGTTCTCGTTGACCGTGATTCCTTGCTCTTGCACGATGATTTCTGCTGCAAAATTACGCTAAATTGCAGACAAAACAAAATTATTGGGCGATAAACTTCCTTGTTTGCGAAAAAAGTAGTAATTTTGCACCCAATAACCATATTAAAGTTCAAGTCATAATGGATTTACTGAAAGAAAGAATTATGCAGGAGGGCAGATGCTTTCCTGGTGGAATCTTAAAAGTAGACAGCTTTGTAAACCATCAGATGGACCCTATTCTGATGATGGACTTAGCTAAGGAATTCGTGCGCCTTTTCAAGGACATCAAGTACAACAAGATTATTACTATCGAGGCTTCGGGCATCGCGCCTGCCATCATGGTAGGTTATCTGACCAATCTTCCTGTTGTATTTGTGAAGAAAAAGCAGCCTAAGACGATGGAGGGTATGATTACCTCTGTGGTTCACTCTTTTACAAAGGACCGCGATTATACGGTTTGTGTGAGCAACAGTTATCTTACTCCTGAGGACCATGTTATCTTTATCGATGACTTCCTTGCCAATGGTAATGCGTCTAAGGGCGTGATGGACCTTTGCGAGAAGGCTGGTGCCAAGATTGAGGCGATGGGTTTCATCATCGAGAAGGCTTTCCAGCATGGTGGTGACTTCCTGCGCAAGGAGGGAATCCGTTATGAGGCGCTCGCTACCGTAGAGAGCCTGGATGATTGCAAGATTGTCTTGAAGTAAAACATCTTATTATATATATTAAAAGCCGCCTGTAATAGGGCGGCTTTTTTCTTACTTGACGATATCAGCGGCATAGATTCCCATCGCCTTGTATCCTGCAGGGTTCGGATGGAGCCAGTCGTTGCTGGCATATTCCCGCTTCATCCTTCTGTCATCATTCGGGTCTTGAAGCAGCTTGGCGAAGTCTAAAATGCCATCTGCTTTCTTTGCCTGACTTCGAATCCAGTCGTTTACATAGAGTCGGGCTGCTTCGTGGAAGTGGCTGTAGTAGCCGGCACCCTTGAAAGGCGTGATGGTGCCCAGGTAAACTTTCATCTTCCGGGCCTTCGCCTTCCTCATCATTCCCTGTATGCTCTCTATAATCTGGCGGGCTACCGTCTCGCTGTTGCCGCTCTTGGCAGCACCTATGTCGTTGATGCCTTCAAAGATAATTACCTTCTTTACGCCGCTCTGTATCAGAATGTCTCGGTCGAAGCGTTCCTTGGCGAGTGCCCCGAAACCGCCCGGCACGGTTACGCGGTTGTTGCCGATGCCCAGGTTCAGTACACCCTGGTTGGTTATCTTATGTTTCAGCTGCAGCATCTCCGACATAACATCCGGCCACCGGTTCTGGGCATTATCCGTAGAACATTTGCCGTCGGTGATGGAGTTGCCCATGATGGCGATGGCACTCATATTGGTGCTCATCGTATACACATCGATGCCGCTGATGTTGTACCAGTGGTTCTCGCGGAAAGCCTTTTCGAAGTTGGAGTGGGCATTGGTTACTCCCTTCATGATATAAGAGGTGGTACGTGAGCCCATGTGAACGGTAGGCACATCGGGAGCCGAGGTGTAGTTGATGGTGATGGCTACGCGCTCCAGGTTCTTGAGATTGAACTTCAGCGCATCGCTCACTATCTGTCTGCCGGCAGGGATAGTAGCCTTGTAGCTGTTGCCGAACTTGAAGTATTGGGCCGATTTGGCATCAATCTTGAAGGAGTCTTTGGCGTGGGCGATATAGATGGAGCGTATCACTACGGGTTGCATCGAGTAGATATTGCTCAGCTTCAGTCTTATCACGTCGCCTCCTACGCTTACCTTTACTATCTGGCGAACCGAACGGTTTGTCATGTTGTTATTATAGGGCATAAACGCTTTCACCACAGTCTGCGGTGCCGTAGCCCAAGTTCCAATCCATGTTTGTGCCGCCATCTGTAGTGTGTATGTGCAGATGAAGCATAGTATCATTATAAATCTTTTCACCTTGTTGTATTTTAAAAGTATATATTTGTATGTTAATGGGGTGTTGTCACTAGGCTCGGCAGACCTGCTGACTGCAGTCGGCAGAGCTGCTGACTGCAGTCGGCAGAGCTGCTGACTAGGCTCAGCAGGTCTGCTGAGCCTAGTGGCAACCTTCGAGAAGCAGTCTCCTTAAACTCGAGAAGCAGTCTCCTAAAACTAAAAGAGACGTCTCTTTGAACTCAAAGAAACGTCTTCTTTCGCTTATTCAATCATATTCTTTCGCTTATTCAAACATCTGAATACGCTTATTCAATCATAATCTTCTGCTTATTCAAACATCTGAATTCTCCAGCAGAACTATCTCCTTCCTCCGGAAGAACCGGATGCTTTATAGAACTTTCCTTTCTGGCGGGAGATGAAGATGCCGCCTTGAGCAGAGGCTTTATCTACTTGCTGGCCATTGAGATTATAGATAATCTCTTTCTCATCCTTTTTATGAAGGGTAGGAGAGGCGATGAAAGTTGTGCCGGAAACAATGTCGAAGCGGATGAATTTTTGGGTAAAATTCTGCCAAAATATTCAGAATAGCTTAAAATGAGCGATTTATGAGTGTTTCACCTCAATGGAGGTAATGATTTGGCAACAGTGCTAAATTCTGCAAATTGCATACGTTTGCTTACCAAACAACTCTTTTGTCTGCAAAAATACAATATTTCTTTAAAATAGAATGCGAGAACCACGTTAAAAAATTATATATTGGAATAAAAGTGAGAATAATTCATTATCTTTGCAGAAAAATAAATTATTATGGATATTAATCGCTTGAAAATAGTACTTGTTGAAAAGAAAAGAACAAGCAAATGGTTGGCAGAACAGTTAGGAGTGAATCCTTCTACTGTATCAAAGTGGTGTACGAATACATCGCAACCTCCATTAGAATCTATAATTAGTATATCGAAATTATTAAACGTTGACATTAAAGAATTAATAAATAATTATGAGTAGCAAAAGTAATGACCAAGGACGTGCTTACGAATACATTTGCTTGCTTTCTTTGCAGAATGCAATAAGTGCTATTCGTAAATCACAAATAATTCATAATAGCAGCTATGAAGCTGCTGAACACGCATGGAACACATTAAGTGTTGCAGAAAAAGCATTATATACATTGAGTGCGAAGTCAACTATTGATACAATATTTGCATTAGAACCAAATATTATAGAAGTTGATGACGATACCCTAAATTTATATATCCAAAGCGATGAACATGGTGAAGAAGCTGATGTTCGTGATATTATAATTAAACGTAAAGATATTATTTGGGAGATTGGACTAAGCATAAAGCACAATCACATGGCTGTAAAGCATAGTCGTTTAGCAAAAACTTTGGATTTTGGTCAAAAATGGTATGGAGTTAACTGTTCCGAAGAATATTGGAACGCTGTAAAGCCAACATTTGATTTTCTTGAAGTAGAAAAATCAAATGGAACTTACTTTAGAGATTTGAAATCTAAGGAAGATGATGTATATGTGCCATTATTGAAAGCTTTTATGCAAGAAGTAAAGACGCAAGTTGCGAACAATGCTGACATTCCTCGTAAACTGGTTGAATATTTACTCAGCAAATATGACTTTTACAAGGTTATTAGTATAGACAATAAAAGAGTTACCACAATACAGTCATTCAACATGTATGGAACTTTAAACCAACCGAGCAAGAAGCTGAATCCGTCTTTAGAAGTTCCTGCAATGGAATTACCTACGACTTTACTTTATATGGATTTCAAGCCTAAAAGTAAAACGACTGTAATAATGAGTTTCGATAACGGATGGCAGTTCTCATTCAGAATACATAACGCCAAAGATACGGTAGAACCATCTTTGAAGTTTGATGTTCAGATTGTAGGAATGCCTCCTGCTGTAAATATAACTTTTAACTGTAAGTGGTAAATATGAATTTGATTAGTCTTTTTTCTGGCGCTGGTGGTCTTGACAAAGGATTCCATAATGCAGGATTTCATACTGTTGTTGCCAATGAATTCGACAAAAAAATATGTCCAACATTTAAAGCTAATTTTCCCGATACGAAATTGATTGAGGGAGATATTAGGAATATACCGTCAGATGCTTTTCCCGTCCATGTGACAGGTATAATTGGCGGACCGCCATGCCAGTCATGGAGTGAGGCTGGTTCATTAAAGGGCATTGAAGATGCCCGTGGTCAGTTGTTCTATGAGTATATCAGAATATTGCGTGATACCCAACCTTTGTTTTTTGTAGCAGAGAATGTGTCTGGTATGCTTGCCAAACGACATGCGACTGCTGTTAGTGGATTTATGGAGTTGTTTGATGAAGCAGGGTATGATGTTAATTTGAAAATGCTTAACGCTAATGACTATGATGTACCTGAAGACCGAGACCGTGTTTTCTACATTGGCTTTCGCAAGGATTTGCACATAGATGATTATGAATACCCTAAGCCACAAGAGCATAAACCTACTTTACGTGAGGCTATTTGGGATTTGCAAGACACTGCAATACCTGCAAGAGAAAAGAACCATACAAATGGAAATGCTTGCGTGGTGCCAAACAATGAATATTTTACGGGTGCTTTCTCACCAATATTCATGTCACGTAATCGTGTAAGGTCATGGGACGAGCCAGGGTTTACAGTTCAAGCGAGTGGAAGACAATGCCAACTTCATCCGCAGGCACCTAAAATGATAAAGGTAGAAAAGAACTTGCAAAAATTTGTTGAAGGGAAAGAATATCTATATAGAAGAATGACTGTCAGAGAGGTCGCTCGTGTTCAAAGTTTCCCTGATGATTTTAAGTTCATATATGATGAAGTGAATTATGGATACAAGATGATAGGTAACGCCGTCCCAGTCAATCTTGCGTACCATGTGGCATTAAGCATTATCGAAACTTTAAAACAACATAATATCAATATAGATAATTGATGAATGTAATATCACTATTTGCAGGATGTGGAGGTCTTGACCTTGGGTTTGAAAGGGCTGGTTTCAATGTGATTTGGGCAAATGAATGTGATTCTTCTATATTTGAAACATATAGAAAAAATCACCCAAATACCATGTTGAATACTGCCGATGTGCGCTTACTCAAAGACCAAGACATTCCTTCTTGCGATGGTGTTATTGGAGGTCCACCATGCCAGGCATGGAGTGAAGGTGGCAAGCAACTTGGATTTGAAGACCCAAGAGGTCAGTTGTTTTTGGAGTATATCAGGATCGTAAACTTGAAAAAGCCAAAGTTCTTTGTCATTGAAAATGTGCAGGGAATACTTGAAGACAAACACAAGCAATCGTTGAAATTTATAATTGAAAGTTTACGGTCTATTGGTTATTCAATAAGTTATCAACTCTTAAACGCTGCAGACTTCAGAATTCCACAGGATAGATTAAGGGTTTTCTTCGTGGGAATACGAAATGACCTACAAAATACATTTGCTTTCCCGAATGCAATGTCTGGCAAAAAAGTGACTTTAAGAGAAGCTATTGGAGATATTATTGAGAAGCCAAGATTTTTCAATGAAGGAAAAGTCATGTCGGAACATCCAACAAGAAAGAATCATGATGTCTACACAGGAAGTTATGATGCAAAGTATATGGCACGCAATCGTGTTCGTTCTTGGAATGAGCAATCTTTTACGATTCAAGCACAGGCAAGAAATGAGCCTCAACATCCACAGGCTCCAAAGATGCCTTATGTTAGTTCAAATGTTAGAATTTTTGCAAAAGGACGCGAGCATCTTTATCGTCGTTTGAGCGTTCGGGAATGCGCAAGAATACAAACTTTTCCTGATAGTTTTGTGTTCATATATGATGACATAAAAGACGGATATAAAATGGTGGGTAATGCAGTACCGCCACGATTAGCCTATGCACTCGCTGTTCAAGTAAGAAAAGCTATGTGCTAATAATTTTCAAAATGTAAACTTGTAAAAAATGGAAGCAAATCGACAGAAACTTTCCGAATGGAATGCAATTAAAAATCTTATTCCAATAATAAACAATAAATTGGGAATTAATATCTCTATGTATGATAAACAATATGAGGCAGAGATGCCTGATTTCATTTTCCATGATGAAAAAGGGTACTCCATAGGTGTTGAAGTCGTGGAATGCCATCCTTCTGTAAATATAAACAAGAAACGTAATGCGGTAGAGAGAAATACGTTCAAAAACAAAGTCTGTAACATAGTGCAAAAAAATATCTTCTTGGAAAGTATGACCAAAGAAAAGAAGTTAAACATTTTCATTGATAGATATAATTTTACAAATAAGGGAGATTTGGATGGAGATAAAGTAAAATTAACACCAGAAGCATTTGCTGAAGAAGTCGAAATCTATTTAAGAAATATGTTTAATGGATTTATATATCCTACTAAGCATATTAAAAGAATTAAAGTTTGGGAGACACGTGGTAGAAACATAGTTCAATTCAATTCTATAGCTCGAAGGGATTCTGTACCTTGGCAAGATTTAGAAAAATGTATAGAATCTAAAAACAGCAAATACTCTATCTATCAAAAGAAAAACAAATGTGATGAATATTGGCTTTGCATTTATCTTCCTTTTGAAGAGAATAAGCATCCTTATGAGGTGAGTAATGAGTTGCTTTCAGAAAATGCAAAACAAAAGGTTATGTCAAGTCCATTTAAATGTATTGTTGTAACATCGGTAATGCCTATAGATTTAGCGATACTAAAGGATTGATAAAAATTAGATAAAAACGTAGAAAGCATTGGAATTAAATTGTTACTAACTTCAAATTGTTCGACTTGGGAGGAACAATTTCCCAACTAACATATTTCTTTTGGGGAGTTACCCAAAAGGTTTTGAGTAACTCAAAACATACCTTGCTGTGTCTTTGTGGACACAATGTTTTGGCAAGAATAAAACCTAATACCATGATTCCTAAGACATCACCAAATTTTTGAGAGTTTTTTTGTGTTAAAATAAGCAAAACACCCCCCAACAAGCATATAGGCATACCTACCCCTGTAGCAGAAGAAGGCATTTTTGACTTTTCTGTTACAAAAAAACGACACAGAACTCTTTCTTTTAATAGCTTTTTGCTCGATTCCTAATTAGTTATCCGTGTCTGTCCTCACAAGACTATAAGAGACAATGGTACATTGTCATAGTTCACTTGCTTTGGACTTTTCAATATGTAAGTTCTTTCTGTCGTCAGAGGTCTTCAACACTTCCCATTTTCTCTTTTGCTTGCCTATGGCAAACATTCTGCGAATGAGCTTAAACTTGACGGCATTCAATGCCTTACGCTTAGTATCAGAATCTTTTCTGCCTCCTAACTTTCGATTATAAAATATTTGCATTTCCACATCGTACTCAACAGCTCTCAATGCCGCCATAGACAGGTCAGCTTTCACTTGACCATTACAGTGTGCGGAAGGTCGGGCACGCCATTTCACACTGGTACCAGAAGTGTGACTGCATGGAGCTACGCCAACATATCTCGCATATTGCCGAGCTGTGTCAAAAGCGGTAAAGTTTCGTGTGATGGCAATTATGTTTGTTGCATTGACAAAACCAATTCCTGGTATCGTCAACAAATTCTGAAAAGTGTCAAGGACATCTTCCTCCTTGGACATTAATTCACACTCTTCCTGATCTATCTTCTCAATGTCATGATTGAGCTTTTTAATGTAGCTCTCATACATGGCAGAATTCTCTTTCGTTTCAAACATCTGCATTCGGTTCATAAAGTTTGTCCGTTGCTCCACAAGGAACTTACGCTCATTGACAAGTTGCTTCAACTGTTGCATAGCCTTGCTTGGCAACTTGTATGGCTTGGCACATTCCGTGCCATCATAACGATAGAGGAAGTCAGCTATCTTTGCAGAGTCATTCTTGTCACTCTTATCTATTGTCCCCATAGGATGATGTTTTACTATACGTGTACTAAGCATACAGAAAGAGTAATTCTTGGACGTGAGGAATTTTTCCAAGTCCAAGGAGTAGCAACCTGTAAATTCCATGCCAAACAGGGCTTGGGAAAGTACCACACGGCTCTTTTTGAGCCATGAGCACATATCGCCAAATCCCTTGCGAGTGTTGTTGAACACCTCATGAGGGAACATTTTGATGTTGGTGTCCTCACGAAATATAGATACATCTATGACCTTTTTAGAGATGTCAATGCCTACAAATGATTTATTTTTCATATCTTTGCACCGCTTTACGAAAGGAACTCTCTATGTCAGGATAAGCCAAATCTTTTAAAAGCTGGTACGGACAGCTAATTCCCTAAAAGGCACTGAGTCTGACATTTCGGGCAGAGGAGACTATATCAAGGGAAAGGGCTTTGCCTAAGATTAAAAAGTTCACTACCTCTGTCTGGAGTTCCTTCCTTTTGAGGATTCCTCGCAAAGGTAGTGCCAAAAGCAACCAAGAGACTCTATCATGGTATAGTAATGGTCTTAAAACACTGTTAGTTCACTCATGGTTGCTTGTTTTTCCCATTTCGATAATTGTCCGTCTCCACATACGGAGTACCTCGTTTTATAACGGCAAACATACGGAGTATCATCTTAAACTTGATTGCATTAAACACTATTCCACTGCATTTTTCCTTTCTCTTGCGTTCCCAGTAATCTCTGATGTTCGGAATGTGCTGCATGCAAACCAAACAGGCAATGGACAAATCTGCCTTTGCCTGTTTAAAGCCTTTCTTAGAGACTGACGAGCCTTTTCTCACAGATGTACCGGATTCTTTCTTGAAAGGAGCGACACCAATATAGCAAGCGTATTTACGTGGGTTATCTATTGCCATGAAGTTTTCGGTCAATACAATGGTTTCAAGAGCGACAACACGCCCAATACCAGGTATTGATGTCAGCAGGGAAAAGTTCTTGTTGATGTCCGCATCTTCTTTTATGTACATGTCAATTTCATTGTCTATGCCTTTAAGTGCATCATTGAGCGTTTTAAGTTGCCCATTCTTACGTTCCACAGACAAATCTGTGTCATACGCACATATATCATGAAGCTGCTGCTTGTAAAGGACTGACTGCTTGACTGTCTGCTTGCGTTCCGCCAAAAGCCTCTTCAACTTAAAATATACAGGAGGAGGAAGTTTTGATGGGTTGCGAAGAATCTTTCTGTGATTCTGCTCACAGTAAATGGCTATGCGGAAAGAATCAAGCTCGTCAGTCTTGATGCGGTCAAGCGAACGCAGTCCATCATCCAAGTCTGGCTCAAAGCGATGCATCTTGCGAGGTTCCACCATCCTATAGATATAATGTTTCTCTTCCAACCACAGTCTAAAGTTTTGGGTGTAAAGTCCTGTATATTCCATACAGAACAAGACTATATCAAACCTCTTGCTTACCTTTGCCACCCATGAACCAATTTTCTTGAAACCTGCATTGTTGTTGCTCACCTTTATATGGGCATTCTTCCAATCAATGCTTTCTCCGTCATAATAAGCAAGGTCGAGAGTCTGCTTTGAGACATCCACGCCTATGTAAAGTTCTTTATCCATAATTTTGACATTTAATAGTTAAATGGAATCAAGAAAGTTGGCTGGATTGTATAAGGACTATGACATGAGAAAGGGCATACCTTGAAAGAAAGATAGTTCACCTTAACACCCATTAACCAAATATCCTAACTTGATTCCTGGGTGCAAAGGTAAAAGAAAGAAAGTATATTTGCTTTGTGGGGAAAAAGAAATCCTCAATATGAGATACAGTATGATGAGACCATAGTCAGACAGTTTTGTGATTATGGCAAAGGTACGACTCAGTATTCTGCTGATAAGGCTAAAATACTAGGAGCTGGTTATGAGGCTTATATTATTGCCTTTTTCATAGGTCTATACAGTGATAAGCGTATACCATTAACCGAAGATAAGCTGAAACTTAAAGGTTTGGGGCAGCCTATTATGTATTGGGGTAACCAAGAAACTAGAAAGAATCGTAAGTCTTATAATGAGATAGTTCAGTATATGTTTGCAGCCTTGGTTGTTAAAACAGATATCGATATACTTGAAGTAGATAAAGGTAAAGTTACTCCTCGCTCTGTTGTAGACAAGCTGATTGTAACGATGGAGGAATATGCCAATTATGGTTTTATGAAGATTGCAGATTTGTTAGATGAAAATCCAAATTACTTTTATAACAATGATGCATTCTTAAAATTATTCTTGTCCTTTCTACCAGAGGAACCTGAAGTTGGGATGACTTGGAGTAGCGACATGATGCCTGATGACGAAGCTGATTCTTTGGGGGAAACGAACTGTGGAGAGAAAACTTCTAGTGTTTCTTCTGACGAGGTCCCTGATGAGTTATAGTATATACAGATAATAGCGTTGTAATCGAGAGCTGCGCTAAATTGTATAGGAGAGGGTAGTGTATTTTAAAACTTGACATAGTTTAAATTACACTACCTATCCAGCCAGTCGGTATCTATGTCGAATAATTCAAACAATCTTCTGCAAGATTTGATTGGCAGGGATTCCTCGGCTTGGCCGATGAAGTCATCTTCGTGGTTTCTGATATAAGTATCCATATCTTCCTCCTTAACAAGGATTGGACCTTTGATGTTTGTAAAGATGAAAGGGTAGCTATCGTCATATTTTATATTGAAATAAAAATTCCCCAACCCGTTTAAGAAAGTCGGTTGGGGAATTTTTTCTTCTGTCATAGTCTTCGTTCCTATCCTGATTTATTCAGGTTTCCCTGATTTCTTCAGTAAAGGGGCGAGGAACTTGTAGGTATATCCTTTTTGCTGCTTTACCATTTCTTCTGGTGTACCGGCAAAGAGGAGCTGACCGCCGCCTCGTCCACCTTCCGGACCCATGTCGATGAGCCAGTCGGCGAGTTTGATGACATCGAGATTGTGCTCGATGATAATGACCGTATTACCACGGTCTACCAGTTTCTGGAGTACATCCATCAGGATGCGGATGTCTTCGAAATGCAGACCGGTTGTCGGTTCATCGAGAATATAGAGCGTCTTGCCCGTATCACGCTTCGAGAGTTCGGTAGCCAGTTTTACGCGCTGACTTTCACCGCCAGAGAGGGTAGTGGAACTCTGTCCTAACCTGATGTATCCGAGACCTACATTCTGTAATGCTTTGATCTTCTGCAGTATCTGAGGAACATTCTCGAAGAAATCTACCGCCTGGTTGATGGTCATGTCGAGGACATCGGCGATGCTCTTTCCCTTGTATCTTACCTCCAGCGTCTCGCGGTTGTAGCGTTTGCCGTGGCATACCTCACAAGGTACGTAGACATCCGGCAGGAAGTTCATTTCGATGGTCTTATATCCGTTACCCTTACATTCCTCGCATCTTCCACCTTTCACATTGAAGGAGAATCTGCCCGGCTTGTAACCGCGGATCTTTGCCTCGGGAAGTCCTACGAAGAGCGAGCGGATATCGCTGAACACGCCTGTGTAGGTAGCTGGATTGCTGCGAGGCGTTCTGCCAATCGGACTCTGGTCTACATTCACTACCTTGTCAATATTCTCGATACCCTCGATGCTCTCGTATGGCATCGGTTTCTTGAGCGAACGGTAGAAATGCTGCGAGAGGATAGGCTGGAGGGTCTCGTTGATGAGAGTAGATTTGCCTGAGCCGCTGACACCCGTTACGACAATGAGTTTGCCGAGTGGAAAATCAACATCCACCCTCTTGAGGTTGTTGCCCGTTGCTCCGTGAATGGTGATATGCTTGCCGTTGCCTTCTCTACGGAGAGCAGGCACCTCAATAGCCATCTTGCCGTTGAGATACTGGGCGGTGATGGTATCGGTCTTGAGCATCTCCTGAGGTGTGCCCTGGAAGACAACTTCACCTCCCTTGCGTCCCGCCTTCGGACCGATATCTACAATCCAGTCGGCAGCCCGCATCATATCTTCATCGTGCTCCACCACAATAACGGTATTGCCCAGGTCGCGAAGTTCCTTCAGACTGTTGAGCAGACGTTCGTTGTCGCGCTGGTGCAGACCGATGCTCGGCTCATCGAGGATATAGAGCACGTTGACCAGCTGGCTACCAATCTGAGTAGCCAGACGGATGCGCTGGCTCTCGCCACCCGACAGAGAAGCCGACTGGCGGTTGAGCGAGAGATAATTGAGTCCCACATCGAGGAGGAAGGTAACGCGTGAGCGCAACTCCTTGATGATTTCGTGAGCTACCTTCGCTTTCATCGAAGGCAGATGCTGTTCCACTTCTTCGAGCCAATCGCGCAGTTCATCGATGTCGAGACTGGCTACTTCGGATATATTCTTATCCCAGATTTTGAAAGAGAGCGATTCTTTTTTGAGTCGCAAACCATGGCATTCAGGACATTCGATGGTAGAGATAAACTGGTCGGCCCATTTCTTGCCCGCCGCACTCTCGTCATCCTCCATCACCTTCTGCAGGTAGTCGATGATGCCATCGTAGGCGCAGAAGTAGTCGGTAGAGGTATGCACCTTTTCCTTTTCTATCTTCACGTTTTCGAGCGAACCATAGAGAATTTCCTGCATGGCATCGCCCGGAATCTCACAGATAGGTGTCTTCAGGTTGAGGTCATACTTGCTGAGCAATGATTCTATCTGCCAGAAAATCATCTGGTTCTTGTATTTGCCGAGCGGAGCGATGCCGCCTTCATGGATGCTGAGTTTATCATCGGGAATTACCTTCTTGATATCAATCTGGTTCACTTTTCCCAGACCCTTGCAATGCGGACAGGCACCTTCGGGAGAGTTGAAGGAGAACATGTTAGGAGCTGGATCCTGGTAGGCGATACCCGTTACAGGGTCCATGAGACGCTTGGAGTATGTCTTGGCCTCCTTGGCACCTTTCTCAAGAACCATTACCATGCCGTCGCCCTGTTTCATAGCCGTTGCCACACTCTTGCGGATGCGTTCCTCATCTTCTTCCTTCACCACCAGTTTATCGACCACAGCTTCTATATTGTGGTTCTTGTAGCGGTCGGTTTTCATGTTGGGAACGATTTCGAGGATGTTGCCGTCGAGTCGCACGTAGAGATACCCCTTTCTGCGCATGCTTTCGAAGAGTTCGCGATAATGACCCTTGCGCTGGCGTACGAGGGGAGCGAGCAGGAAGATAGCCTTGCCCTTATAATCGCTGAGAATCATGTCGATGACCTGTTCCTCGGTATATTTCATCATCTCCTCGCCACTCTGATAGCTGTATGCAGTACCGGCGCGGGCATAGAGCAGACGGAGATAGTCGTAAATCTCGGTGGTAGTGCCCACGGTAGAGCGGGGATTCTTGTTGGTGGTTTTCTGTTCTATGCTGATGACCGGACTCAATCCCGTAATCTTATCAACATCCGGGCGTTCCATATTACCCAGGAAGTTGCGGGCATAGGCAGAGAATGTTTCGATATATCTGCGCTGACCTTCGGCAAAGATGGTGTCGAAGGCCAGTGAACTCTTGCCCGAACCCGAGAGTCCGGTAATCACGGTGAGGGAATCACGCGGAATCTCCACATCTATGTTCTTGAGGTTGTGGACCCGTGCGCCCCATACATTTATCTTTTCTTCTGAATTCATATTCCAATTCTGCTAATTGCTGTTTGCCTAATAGTTACTGTTCTGCTCTTCGGTATAACCTCTGAGCAGGTTGACATCACGTTTGATGTTATACACCACGCCATCTGCTCCCTTCGCCTTGACGAGACAGAAGTAGACACCCTCCTTGACCGGTTTTCCGCGGTAGGTGCCATCCCATCCCGTGGCAGGGTCTGTCCATTCATAGAGCTTCTGTCCCCACCTATTATATATATAGGCGTGGAACTCCTCAATGTTCCGGTAACCATCCTTGGGCTTGTAGATGTCGTTAATGCCATCGCCATTTGGAGAGAAGGCATTCGGCATGAGAAGAGAACTGACCTTGGTCGTCTCTTCTGTGTTGTCCTCCTCGTCGTCGTTGACTTCCTGAGCGTGTAATTGACACGTCAAAAGTGGCAACATGGTGCAAAGTAATGCTATTTTTCGTCTCATTTCTAAAATAATTTGTGCAAAGATAATAAAAAGATGAGAGATATTGCGTCAGATGCAAGATTTTTTGTATTTTTGCAGATGAAAACATGAAATATTTGAAGATAACGTTAAAAAAATCTTGAGATATGAGACAAAAAATGAGATATTTCCTGCTGTTCGTTGGGCTTCTGCTCAGTGTCAGCATTGGCGCGCAGACTGTAAAATGGCGCGACATTTACACGGTTAAGAAGAAAGATACCATCTTTGGTATCGCCAATAAATATGGATTGAGCCTTCCGGAACTGATGGATGCCAATCCGGAGATGAAGCGTGAGGGATACATGCTGCAGAAGGGAGCTACGCTCTTTATTCCATACGCCAAGGACCAGAAGAACCCTAACCAGGTGAACGGTCAGAAGTCGGGCAATGGGGCAGCGGTTCAGAAAACAGCTACAGCTCCGGCTACTTCAAAGGCTGCTGTTGCCAGAAATGCGGTAAAGGTAGGCGTGATGTTGCCTTTGCACAATGTAGATGGCGACGGCAAGCGAATGGTAGAATATTACCGCGGATTGCTGCTGGCTTGCGAAACCCTGAAGCAGCAGGGCACCGATATTGATGTGCGTGCCTGGAATGTTCCTATTGATGCTGATATCCGGAACACACTCCTGCAGGAAGGCGCTAACCAATGCGACATCATCTTTGGTCCGCTTTATACCAAGCAGGTGGCTCCGCTTACCAATTTCTGCAAGACCTATGGTATCAAGATGGTGATTCCGTTCTCTATCAGCGGAGATGATGTGGAAAGAAACAGAGAGATTTTCCAGGTTTATCAGAGCGATGATGCGCTGAATGATGCGACCATCAAGGCATTTCTGAGCCGATTTACCAATGTGCACCCTATCTTTGTAGACTGCAATGATTCTACTTCACGAAAGGGCAACTTTACGTTCGGTCTCCGCAAGGAACTGGAACGCAGGAAAATCAATTATAGCATCACCAATGTGAATTCAAGCATCGAGCAGTTTGCCAAGGCTTTCATGCCGTCAAAGCAGAATGTGATTATCCTGAATACGGGACGTTCACCACAGTTGACTCAGGTATTGAACAAGCTCGACGAATTTGATGCGAAGTATCCGGGTGCAGCCATCTCGCTCTTCGGCTATACCGAATGGCTGATGTATGCCAAGTATAATCTGGAAAGATTCTATAAGTATGATACTTATATCCCTTCCACCTTCTATTATAATCCGAACTCAGCACAGACCAAGGCGCTTGAGAGCCGTTATGAGCGCTGGTTCCATCAGCCGATGATGGTGGCACAGCCAAGATTTGCCATCACCGGTTTCGATCACGGAATGTATCTGATTCAGGGAGTCAAGAGATACGGCAAGAACTTTACAGGTGAGCGCCAGCAGATGACTTACCAGCCAGTTCAGACTCCACTCCGTTTCGAGAAGACCAGTAGGGGAGGTTACAAGAACAAGAGTTTCCAGTTGATTCACTATACTTTTAATCATCAGATAGAGGCAGTGAAGTACTAGTTTATAGTTTACAATTTATAGTTTACAATTTATAGTTGATAATGAATAGAAATATAGGGCTGCTGATTCTGATGCTGATCTTCGGAATCCCGGTTTCGGCACAGATAGGAGAACATCGTAGTGATTTCGCCATTGGTTTTAATGGGGGCTATATGATGAGTAGCGTAGGATTCACACCCGAGGTACAGCAGAAGCAGCACGGCGGACTGACGGGCGGTTTCTCGATGAGATATACCTGCGAGAAATATTTCAAGACCATCTGTTCTATCTATGCCGAGGTTAACTATTCGCAGGCTGGATGGGAAGAGGATATTCTGGATATGGAGAATAATCCGGTGATTATCACCGAAACCAAAGAGGCGATGGCTTACAAGCGTACCATCAACTATATTCAGGTGCCAATCTTTGCGCATCTGGCATGGGGTAGGGAGACAAGAGGACTGAATATCTTCGTGAATGCCGGTCCGCAGTTTGGCCTCTATCTGAGTGATTCGCAGAAGACCAACTTCTCGGTAGAGCACATGCCGGCAACCGACAATAACCGTGTAAGTCCGGTGGTGGCTCAGGATACGATGGCAGTCAAGAACAAGCTCGATTATGGTATCGCCCTGGGTCTGGGTGCTGAATACAGTATTCCGAAGGTGGGGCATTTCCTTGCCGAAGCCCGATACTACTATGGTCTGGGAAATATCTACGGTGCTTCTAAGCGTGATTATTTCGGAAAGAGTAACTATGGACAGATTGTTCTGAAACTCTCTTATCTCTTTGATATCACCAGAACGAAGAACGTGAAACGGAAATAGATGATAATTAATAATTGATAATTAATAATGATAACGGGTTTATCATTTATGTTTTGAAAAAAAATGAGTACAACAGAAAAAATGCAGATGAAATTGAGCGACTCTAAGTCAGCTCGCTGGACCGCCCTCCTCATCGTGAGTATCACGATGATGTTCGGTTACTTTTTTACAGATGTAATGTCTCCACTGGAGCCTCTCTTGACAGCAGCCAAGGGGGCTGAGAATGGTCTTGGACTCGGATGGAGTTCGGATGAGTACGGCTTTTTCTCAGGAGCCTACGGATACTTCAATGTGTTCCTCCTGCTCCTCTTCTTCGGTGGTCTTATCCTCGATAAGTTTGGCATCCGTTTCACTGGTATCCTTTCTACCGTCCTGATGTTTGGTGGAGCCTTGTTGAAGTGGTATGCTTTAGGTCATGAGTTTGACGGAATGGTTGCTGTACCATTCTTCGGTACTTACAGTACGCAGGTAGTGATAGCTGCTCTTGGCTTTGCCATCTATGGTGTAGGATGCGAGATATGCGGTATCACAGTGAGCAAAGTTATCGTGAAGTGGTTTACGGGCCATGAGTTAGCTCTGGCAATGGGCGTACAGGTAGCTACGGCTCGTTTGGGAACTGCTGCAGCTCTGAGTGCTTCTCTTCCTTTTGCCAAGGCGATGGGTGGAGTCTCTGCTTCTGTTGCTTTAGGTGCCGTATTGCTTTGCGCAGGTGTACTGGTTTATCTGGTTTATTGCGTGATGGACAAGAAGGAGGATGCTTCTGCAGAAGCTGTGGCTACTGAGCCGGAAGAAGGTTTCAAGTTTTCAGACTTGGGGCGTCTTTTCAAGACTACAGGTTTCTGGTATGTGGCATTCCTTTGCCTGATGTTCTATGCCGGTGTATTCCCATTCCTGAAGTTTGCCACCAAGTTGATGATTTTCAAGTATGGTGTCGATGCCAATTTGGCAGGTCTGATTCCTGCGATGTTGCCATTCGGTACCATCTTCCTTACACCAATCTTCGGTAGCGTATATGACAAGTATGGCAAGGGTGCCACGCTGATGATTATCGGCAGTTGTCTCCTGACTCTGGTACACGTAGTATTTGCCCTTCCACTCAACTCATGGGTGCTTGCCGTCGTGATGATGCTCATCCTTGGCGTAGCTTTTGGATTGGTACCATCAGCAATGTGGCCTTCTGTGCCAAAGATCATCCCAATGAAACTCTTAGGAACTGCATACGCCCTTATCTTCTATATCCAGAATATCGGACTGGCTCTTATTCCTGTATGGATCGGTAAGGTGAATCAGGCTAACACGGGTGCCGATGGTGTCATCGACTATACAGAGACGATGACCATATTTGCAGCCTTTGGTGTGGTTGCTATTGTCATCTCCTTCCTCCTCTTGCTGGAAGATAAGAGAAAGGGCTATGGATTGCAGCAGCCTAACGTGAAGAAATAATACTAACAGGAGATTTCCCTTTCAAGTTCACAGGGGGAATCTCCATAAACAAAAAGAAAGGAAATAACCATGAACGCTACACCTGAATCATTGATTAAGGAATATGCTGACCCTATTGAGCAGCAGGAAATAGACAAGTTTATCTGTTCTGAAATGAGCAGGCAGATTCACCGATATATCAAGGGTATGTCGGGAACCAAACAGGCTATGCTCAAGTTTGAGGAAAAGCTGGCGAGCCTCTCTGTCACAGAGAAAGAGAAGGCGATTGCCAAGTATATTGATTTGAATCGCAAGGCTTTGGATGGACTGGATCTGAAGATGATTCTCGTCCGTTCGGTGGCTAACTACTGTGATACCTTCCAGTATATGCTCGACTTTGTGAACGACAAGCGTAAGATGGTGTTCTATTATCATCGCTTGAAGGAGAAGTATATCCGCTACCATGAGGTCTTCGAGGAAAACGGCAAATTTGGCATGAAAGATCATCAGGGCAACGTGATGCTTCAGCCTGTCTATGATTTCCTCCGCACTTGCTATATCTATAATGATGACCTGAGCATCATGCCGGTTATTGCAGAGAAGAATGGCAAGATGGGACTCGTGATGCCTGACGGAAAGGATACCATCGTGGCTGATTTCCTTTATGATGAAATCTGTCTGAGAGATGAGTATCCATATTTCGAGGCGGTGAGAGACGGAGTAAACGGATTGATTGATAAGTTCGGAAACTTCGTTAACAATTAATTGTGAATAAAGCTTTTGCCCTTTCAGGGCGACAGGTTAGCACCTATGACAACCCAGGGTGTTGCCCTGGGCTAGGAGCTTTTGCCCTTTCAGGGCGTGTGTGTGTATAAAAGAGAAAGGGCAATCAGATTGGAATGAACCAACTGATTGCCCTTTTTACTTTCGTTGCTATGAGCAACTTAGTTTTATCTAATTTTCTCTCGTCTTCAAACCCTAGTGAAGAAAAGCAAAAGAATTCTTCGTTCTTCGTTCTTCACTCTTCATTCTTCACTTAAATTATCCCAGGTATTTCATCAAGATCTTGATCTTTCCGCTTTCACGGAGCTTGATGATACTCTTCTCGCGAATCTGGCGTACACGCTCACGGGTGAGGTTGAATTCGCTTCCGATTTCTTCCAATCCCTTCTCGTGGCAACCGATGCCATAGCAGTAGCAGAGAATCTTTCGCTCGCGTTCCTTCAATACTGTTGCCAATACGCGCTGGAGCTCGCTCGCCATAGACTCGAAGTCAACACCCTTGTCGGTACGGCTATCATCACCTGAAGCCATCACATCTACCATCGCATTGTCATCGTCATCACTACCGAATGGAGCATCGATACTCATGTGGTGGTTGTCTGCCTTGATGGTCTGGTCAATCTTGCTTTCCTCCATCTTGGTAATCTGTGCCAACTCTGCAACAGAAGGCTTGCGCTGGTTTTCCTGCTCGAACTTGCTGATCTCGGCGCTGATCTTGCTCAATGCACCTACCTGGTTCAAAGGCAGGCGAACGATACGGCTCTGCTCAGCGATAGCCTGGAGGATGCTCTGGCGAATCCACCATACTGCGTATGAGATGAACTTAAAACCACGAGTTTCATCAAATTTCTCTGCAGCCTTTACCAAACCGATGTTTCCCTCGTCGATGAGGTCTGTCAGACCCAAACCCTGATGCTGGTATTGTTTAGCAACAGATACAACGAATCGGAGGTTTGCCTTGACCAGTTTTTCCTTGGCACGCTCACCCTCACGACCGCCTTTGCGAATCTTCTGGGCCAGCTCAATCTCCTCATCAATAGAGACCATAGGTTCTCTACCAATCTCCACCAAGTACTTGTCGAGTGCTTCACTGGAACGATTGGTTATACTCTTGCTAATCTTAAGTTGTCTCATAAATATCCTTTTACCTTTCTTTTTTGTTTTAATCCAATATTTATACTGTCGGAATCCACCTTTACGGTTTCGGGCTGCAAAGGTACAAAAAAAAACGCAATCTTGTTGTAATAGAAATGGAAAACTTTTGCTTTATTTGTCTGTTTTTTAGAAATTTAGACGTTTTTGAATATAAAAATGGTATTTGATATAACGATTTTTAGGCATTGAGTTTGAAATATGGAATAATTTGTGTATCTTTGCACAGAATTTGCGAGAAAAGAATAACTAAATAATAAAATTATAAAATAACAGAAAATTATGTTTGAAAATCAACCAAAAGGTCTGTGGGCCTTAGCTTTGGCTAACACGGGTGAGCGTTTCGGTTACTATACCATGCTTGCAGTGTTCTTGCTCTATTTGCAGGCTAACTTCGGTTTTGAAACCGGATTGGCAAGTACAATTTACTCTACCTTCCTGATGATGGTTTATTTCCTCCCTATCATCGGCGGTATCGCAGCCGACAAGTTTGGCTTTGGACGTATGGTTACCACGGGTATCTTCATTATGTTCATCGGCTACCTGGTGCTTTCGCTTCCTCTTGGCAAGGACACCGTAGCCATTGCTGCCATGGGCATTTCGCTTATCCTCATCGCTTTGGGTACCGGCTTGTTCAAAGGTAACCTGCAGGTGATGGTAGGTCGTCTCTACGACGAGCCACAGTATGCCAGCAACCGTGATTCCGGTTTCTCTCTCTTCTATATGGCTATCAACATTGGCGCTATGTTCGCTCCTACAGCAGCCATCAAGATTATGAAGTGGGCGCAGGAGAGTCTGAGCGTATCAGTGGAGGATTCATACCATTTTGCATTCGCTGTGGCATGTGCTTCGCTTATCATTAGTATCGCCATCTACTATGCCTTCAGCTTTACATACAAGCACGTGCTTGCTTCTGAGACCAAGGGTAAGGACGACAAGACTCCGGTTAAGGAGACTAATGAGCTTTCCAAGGCTGAGACCAAGGAGCGCATCATCTGCCTCTGTCTCGTATTTGCTGTGGTTATCTTCTTCTGGATGGCTTTCCACCAGAATGGTAATACCTTGACACTCTTTGCACGCGACTATACTCAGAAGACATCTGAGGGCTTGCAGTCAATGGCATTCGACGTTACCAACCTCGTAGCCTGCATCTTCGTGGTTTA
>ENA-OUOU01000145-OUOU01000145.1-human-gut-metagenome-genome-assembly--contig:-NODE-145-length-48633-cov-12.645251_pt1 | contig 48633 bp, 73 predicted proteins | sample MGYA00237936_ERZ548765 | MGnify/ENA primary metagenome ERZ548765 (study PRJEB26490, sample SAMN05356889) | human gut metagenome | biome: terrestrial biome; feature: human-associated habitat; material...
ATTGGGGCGTAAGGTCAGCGGCGACTCGCCGCTTGACCGAAAAAGGGCACCCTCTGTAGCAGAGAGTGCCCTTTGAGAATTTGCTGTGTATTTCCTGAAGCTTACAGAGTTACCTTGTCCTGCAAATAGCTTACCAGTTCATCGATCGGCATGCGAACCTGTTCCATAGTGTCGCGGTCGCGGACGGTGACACAGTTGTCCTTTTCTATGGTGTCGAAGTCTACCGTGATGCAGAACGGAGTACCGATCTCGTCCTGACGGCGGTAACGCTTACCGATAGAGCCGGTTTCGTCGTAGTCTACAGAGAAGTGCTTTGCCAGAACGGCGTATACTTCCCGAGCCTTGTCGCCCAGCTTCTTGGACAGCGGCAGAACCGCAGCCTTGTACGGTGCCAGTGCCGGATGCAGGTGCATTACCACACGGGTGTCGTTCTTTTCTGCATCTACCACTTCTTCGTCATAAGCTTCTGTCACAATGGACAGGAACAGACGCTCTACGCCCAGAGAAGGCTCGATAACGTAAGGAATATACTTGGTATTTTCTTCCTGATCCATGTATTCCAGCGACTTGCCGCTGTGTTCCTGATGCTGTGTCAGGTCGTAGTTGGTTCTGTCTGCAACACCCCACAGTTCGCCCCAGCCGAAGCTGAACTTGTATTCAAAGTCGGTGGTTGCCTTGGAGTAGAAGCACAGTTCCTCCGGATCGTGGTCACGCAGCCGCAGGTTTTCTTCCTTCAGACCCAGTGTCAGCAGGAAGTTCTTGCAGTAGCTTCTCCAGTACTGGAACCATTCCAGATCGGTGTCCGGCTTGCAGAAGAACTCCAGCTCCATCTGCTCGAACTCGCGGACGCGGAAGATGAAGTTGCCCGGGGTGATCTCGTTGCGGAAGGACTTACCGATCTGGCACACGCCGAAGGGCAGCTTGCGGCGGGTGGTGCGCTGGGTGTTGACGAAGTTGGTGAAGATGCCCTGCGCCGTCTCAGGCCGCAGGTACACGGTGTTCTTGGCATCCTCGGTGACGCCCTGGAACGTCTTGAACATCAGGTTGAACTGGCGGATATCGGTGAAATTATGCTTGCCGCAGGAGGGGCAGGGGATGTTGTGCTCCTCAATGAAATCCTTCATCTCCTGCTGGGAGAACGCGTCGATGGGCTTGGGCAGCTCCACTTTTTCCTGCTGGCACCAGTCCTCGATGAGCTTGTCGGCCCGGAAGCGCTCCTTGCACTCCCGGCAGTCCATCAGAGGATCGGAGAAGCCGGACAGATGGCCGCTGGCCACCCAGGTCTGGGGGTTCATGAGGATGGCGGCATCCTGCCCCACGTTGTAGGGATTCTCCTGGACAAACTTCTTCCACCAGGCCCGTTTCACGTTATTTTTCAGCTCCACGCCCAAAGGACCGTAGTCCCAGGTGTTGGCTAGGCCGCCGTAGATCTCGGAGCCGGCGAAGATGAAGCCCCGATTTTTGCACAGGGCCACGATCTTGTCCATGGTCTTTTCCGTGTTTTTCATGTGTCAAATCTCCTTTATGTGATGTTTTTGGATGCAAAATAAAAGCCGCCCCGAGCCATAACAGCTCAGGGCGAACGAAATAACGTCCGTGGTTCCACCTGAATTTGGATATATCCACACTCTTGCGCCGGTAACGGGGCGTCCGGCGGGCATTTCCTCCCGCGGCTCCGGGCTGCCGCACCCATCATCGCCTGTAACAGCATGAGGATACCATGTTTTTCCCGCCGCGTCAAGGAAAATTTGCGGCCTATTCCAGGGACATGACGTACACCTGACAGGGGTTTCCTTCGTCCCACAGGGTGGGGAACACCTCAAACTCCCGGAAGCCCAGGGCCAGATAAAATCGGTTGGTCCGGTCGTACTCCTCATATTTCCCCATCTGCACGGTTTTCACCTGCATAAAGGCGTACCCGGCCCCGGCGGCGGCCTCCCTGGCCTGCCGGAACAGCTGGCGGCCTATGCCTCGGCGGTGATACTCCTTCCGAACGCCCATGACATACAGCTCCACAGTGGCGTTTCCCGTTTCCTTCAGATACAGAAAACCCACCGGCCTGTTCCGGTCATAGGCGCAGAAGAATATCCTGCCTGCGCTTTCCCGGATATACGCCTCCCGGGCCTCCGGAATGCCGAACCACTCCGGCAGTGCCTCCAGAATCAGGCGCGTTACGGCCTGTTTTTCCGTCGAATCGGTAAGCTGTCTGATCTCCATAAATCCCCTCCGTCACATGGGAGACGTGACCCACAGGTATCCCAGCACGGCTGTGCCGACGGCCATAACGGCCAACGCCAGGCTGCCCAGTGCCTTGCGCCCGGACCGGAAGGCAATGACCGCAAGGCCGGTCAGGGCCAGACAGGCAAGCAGTAAAATTACGGTAAAGCCCATGACAGCCTCCTTGGACCCAATCTTAAAGCTTCCAACATTCTACCACGCATGGGTGCAGAATGCAACCTGGAGCAGGAATTAAAAAGGCGGACGTCCTTAGAGCCGGAAAAAAGGACGTCCTCTCGGGACGTCCTTTGGTTTGGCTTCATCAACCGATCTGATTCAGCTTCAGAGTCAGAGCGCTCTTCTTGTGGGCTGCATTGTTCTTGTGCATCAGACCCTTGGCAGCGGCCTTGTCGATGGACTTCACTGCGACCTTGTAAGCGCCCTCGGCCTCGGTGCGATTGCCTTCCACGGCAGCAGCCTCGAACTTCTTGATAGCAGTCTTCAGCGCAGACTTGTTGGCCTTGTTGCGAGCGTTACGAACCTCGGCGATCAGCACGCGCTTCTTAGCAGACTTGATATTCGGCAAACCAAACACCTCCCCGGCGATAAATTTTCTTGCACGGGCACTTAAATACCCAGGCAGGATAGTATTTTATCACCTTTGCCAGAAAATTGCAAGCACTTTTTGAAATTTATCTGTAGTTTTTCGTATAATTTCTTCTCTCCCGGGGAAACTGGGCTATAGCCACAATATTTGGTGTTTTCTGGGGGGCGATGACCATAGATATGAGCATGACACGAACGGACCTGGCGCTGGAATCCGTCCAGGCCGCTGCAAAGGCGGCCCGGGAGGATGCGGTTCCCGGGGTCCGCAGCCAGGAGAACCGGCGGGAAGGCTATGCCATAACACACATCCGGATCGACAGCGACGTCGGGGCCCAGGCGCTGGGGAAGCCTGTGGGCCGATATGTCACCGTGGACCTGGAGCCGTATTTCCGCCGGGAGGAGGACTATTTTGACCGGGGCGTCCGGTGTCTGGCGCAGGAGCTGCGGGGGATGCTGCCGGAGGGACCGGTGCTGGCGGCGGGCCTGGGGAACCGGGCCATGACCTGCGACGCCGTGGGCCCGGCGGTGGTGGACAATCTGTTGGTGACCCGCCACATGATCCGGGCCATGCCCCGGCAGTTCGCGGATTTCCGCCCGGTGGCGGCAGTGTGCCCCGGCGTTCTGGCCCGCACGGGCATGGAAGCCCTGGAGCTGGTGCGGGGAGCTGTGGAGCGGGTGCATCCGGCGGCGGTGATCGCCGTGGACGCTCTGGCTGCCCGGGACAGCGCTCACCTGTGTGCCACGGTGCAGCTGTCGGACACGGGGCTGGTGCCCGGCTCCGGCGTGGGCAACCGCCGCAGCGCCCTGGATCAGGGTACCCTGGGGGTGCCGGTCCTTGCCGTGGGTATCCCCACAGTGGTGGATGTGGACCCGGAGGCAGGGTTGTTTCTGACGCCCCGGGACATTGACCAGCGCATCCGGGAGCTGGGCCGCCTGCTGGGCTATGGCATCACCTTGGCTCTCCAGCCGTCGCTGACGGCGGCAGACGTGACTGCCCTGCTGGGGTAGAAACCATCAAAGGTGCGGACCAACGGTCCGCACCTTTGATGGTTTCTGGGATGATAGTGATTACTTCTTGATTTCGCCGTTAGCGGCGGCAGTCAGATAGGCGTTGATAAACCCGTCAATATCGCCGTTCCCCCACAAAGCAGCGCTTTGTGAGGCCCCTGGATCAAATCCTGTCGGGCAGAAATGAATTCCGCCCGACCAAGGTTTTGCCTCGGGCAAAACGCTTGTGCGCCGCAGAGCGGCGAGTCATGGACGGCTTGTGCGTCCCGCTTACTTCTTGATTTCCCCATTAGCGGCGGCAGTCAGATAGGCGTTGATAAACCCGTCAATATCGCCGTCCATGACGGCCTGGATGTTGCCCATTTCATAGCCGGTGCGGGTGTCCTTGGCCAGGGTGTAGGGCATGAACACATAGGAGCGGATCTGGCTGCCCCACTCGATCTTCATCTGCACACCCTTCAGGTCGCTGACCTTTTCGGCGTGCTGCTGCATCTTCAGCTCCGCCAGCTTGGCCCGCAGCATCTTCATGGCGTTGTCACGGTTCTGGAACTGGCTGCGCTCCGTCTGGCAGAACACCACGATGCCCGTGGGCAGGTGGGTCAGGCGGACGGCGGAGGAGGTCTTGTTGATGTGCTGGCCGCCGGCGCCGCTGGAGCGGCAGGCCTGCATCTCGATGTCCTCAGGCCGGATCTCGATCTCGCTGTCGTCGTCCAGCTCGGGCATGACCTCCACGGCGGCGAAGCTGGTCTGCCGCCGGGCGTTGGCGTCGAAGGGAGATACACGGACCAGCCGATGCACGCCGTTCTCGCTCTTGAGATAACCGTAGGCGTTGTCGCCCTCGATGAGGATGGTGGCGGACTTGATGCCTGCCTCGTCGCCTGCCTCGTAGTCCATCAGCTGATAGGTGTAGCCGTGGCGCTCGGCCCAGCGGGTGTACATGCGGTAGAGCATCTCGGTCCAGTCCTGGGCCTCGGTGCCGCCTGCACCGGCGTGGAAGGTGAGAATGGCGTTATTGGCGTCGTATTCACCGGACAGCAGCGCTGCCAGACGCCGCTCGCTGATTTCCTTTTCCAGGTTCTCGTACCCGCCGGTGACTTCCGGCAGCAGGGAGGCGTCGTCCTCCTCCTGGGCCATTTCGCACAGGGTCACGGTGTCCTCCCACTCGGACACCAGCCGGTCATACTTCTTGATGCGGTGCTCCAGCCGCTTGATCTGCTGGGACACCTTCTGGCTGTGCTCGATGTTGTTCCAGAAGCCCTCCTGCTCCGTTTCGGCCTGGAGATTCTTCAGCTCCTGGCGATCCTTGGGGATGCCCAGGGCCTTCTCCAGCTCCCGCAGAGTGGGCTCCAGGGCCTGGAGCTTCTGTTTGTACTCGTCGTATTCAATGACTGCCATAGATGGTCGTCTCCTTATCGAAAAAATTCCTTAGCTTATCCATTATAGCCGGATATGGCCATTCTGTAAAGGAAAATATACCATTACCAGGAATTTTCTTTACAGGATGAAGCCGCCGTCGCAGGTGAGGACCTGGCCGGTGATAAAGGATGCCTGCTCCCCGGCCAGGAAGGCCACGGCGTGGGCAATGTCCTCCGGTGTGCCCAGGCGGCCCAGGGGCGTTTCCTGAGCCAGCTGCGGCAGTACCTCCGGCGGCAGGGCATCCAGCATATCCGTGCGGATAACGCCGGGTGCCACGCAGTTGACCCGGATGTGGGTGGGGGCCAGCTCCATGGCCAGGGAGCGGGTCAGGCCGATCAGCGCCGCCTTGGTGCAGGAGTACGTCACCTCACAGCTGGCGCCCCGCTGACCCCAGATGGAGGAAATGTTCACGATGCAGCCTGCGTGCTGATGGAGCATGTGGGGCAGCACCGCCTGGATGGTGTGGAACGCGCCGTCCACATTGACGGAGAAGTACCGGTGCCACAGCTCCGGGGTGATGTCCTGGAACAGGGCCTGACCCGCCACACCGGCGTTGTTCACCAGCAGCGATACCGGGCCGAAGGTTTCCTCCACCTGCCGCACCATGGCTGTCACCTGGTCCTGTTGAGACACGTCGGCCTGGACCATCATGGCCCGGCAGCCCTCTGCCGTCAGCTGCTCCAGCAGCGACCGGGCGCAGTCCTCCCGGAGCCGATAGTTGATGCACACGGCCCAGCCCTGCCGGGCCAGCTCCGCCGCCACAGCCCGGCCGATGCCCCGGGATGAGCCCGTTACCAGCGCGATTTTTTCCATGATGTTTGTCCTCCTGGGTGGTTTTGAGAAAAGTATAGCAAAAAAAAAGAAACTTGGCAAGAAAACTGTTGACAAATACGGGCAAACCGTGTAAAATACATACTGTTCCGCGCGGTTAGCTCAGCTGGTAGAGCACATGCTTGACGTGCATGGGGTCACAGGTTCGAGTCCTGTACCGCGCACCAAAAAAGTCCCGGCTTCATGTGAAACCGGGACTTTTTCTTTGTTTTTGCCGCAAAAAAGTTCCAACATTCTATACCATACTTTTCCTTGTTAGTAACGTGTTAGTAACACGCTATTTTTTGTCAGCCGCGTCTACAGCTGCAATCAGCTCAGGAATGTCTGTGTGAACATAAATATTTGCCGTTGTGGAATAGTCGGCGTGGCCCAATATCTTTTGCAGAATCTCCGTGGCCATGCCTGATCTTCTGGCCCAGCTGGCGTAGGTGTGCCGAGTGGCATGAGGAGTTTTCCGCTCAATCTTGAGCTTTTCCAGTAACGGATAGTAATCCCGCCGGCGAAAATTTGCCGGTACCTGTTGTCCGGTATAGCCGGACAGCAAGAGCGCACCCTTCGCCCTTGCGGCAAAATATGCAAAGTATGCCCGGCCCTCCGGCCTGATGGGGATGGCCCGGTTGCGCCCGGCGGCGGTCTTTTCTCCCCCGATGACGTAGGTTTCGTGATAGTCGGCCAGCGGGAGACCGAAAAGCTCCCCGATTCTCATGCCCGTGTAAATCAGCATCAATATAATTTTCGCGGTGTCGCTTCCGTTTTTCTCCAGCTTCTCAATGTCCACGTCGGAGAAGATTTCCTTTTCTTTTTTCACGTTTTCTGGCAGATGGATAAATTTTGCAAAGCTTGTTGTTGCGATTTCCTCCCGGATCGCCCATGCGGACATCTGCGTAACAAGCTGCTTGTACTTGCTGCATGTGCTGTGGGATTTATCCGCATATTTGTCCATAACCGCCTGGAAGTCTGCTGTCCGCAAACTGCGGAATCTTGCATCGTGGAGCGGCTGGAACACGTCAAAAGCCCGGTTATATGACTCCACCCCACGGGGGCCTATTTCCTTATAATGTTCCTCTTTCCATGCTTCAAATACTTCCCTGAAGGTCATGTTATACCGCTCTGTCAAATCCTTCCCCGCCAAGCGTTCCAGAGCCTCAAGAGCGTCTTTGCGCGTGGGGTAATATCCTATAATCACCTTACTTTTTGCCGCCACCCACGGGCGGCTCCTTCGGCCTTGCAGTTTATAGACCGTTCCGGACCCGTTGGGCCTCTTGATGGCCCTGCGGGATTGTTTGGATTGCCGCTTTCCGCATGCTGGGCAAAACAGAGCGCCGTCCGGCAAAACTCCACCGCACTTAATGCAGTTCATTGTATCCTCCTTTATATTGTGACATGGCCGCCCCATGTGGGGCGGCCTTTTTTCATACTTTTTTGCGCAGGGCCATAGAGATGATGACCGTAGAGGCTATCACCGCAGTGGCTGCTATGACAATAACAAACCACGCCACGGCGGTGGGCTGTCCGTTGCGGATGAGCCCCTGGGCCGTGATTTGCGAGTCAATAAACAGGTACGCCACCAGGCACATGGCCAGCACGGCGCACATACCAAGCAGGACGAAGATGACCGGCTTGCGAGTGCGCATTTGGTCCTTCTGTATGGCGTTTACTTCTTCCAGCCTTTTTACGTTACCGGACAAATGCGCGTTTTCCAGCTCCAGTTGATGTATCCTGGCTTGCATAGATTCCGGGTGATCTATAGGCTTGTCCAGCCCAAACAGCTCGTCAAGCGACAGATCCAGCACCATGCACATGGCGACCGAGTTGTAGAGCTTTGGGTCCATTTGTGATCCGTCCAGGAGCTTTGACACGGCGGACTTTGACACGCCGGACAGATCCACGATGTCGCTGATGGTGTACCGTTTCTTTTCCTTTGCCTCGCGAATCCTTTTTGGGTATTGCTCAATGTTTCCCGCGATTTCCTGCAACGCAGACATGGTTATTCGCCTCCATAAAGTAGATTTCACCTGTGGCGGGACAGAATCTCAAGCGCGGGGATTGTTTGCCCTATATTGGCCGCGCAATTCCCCATCTTGTGCGTGGACATGGTTTCTTGGCACTGCTATGCTTAAAGCGTAGCAGGCGACAGCCTGATGGGCTATCTGCTATATCGGCCCTGCCGCCCGGTGCGGGGGCGGCAGGGCCAACATAACCCAAGATTTATCCCTTTGTTGCCTATTATAGGGCAACGCGGTATGCAATATTTGTCCTATTTGGGGGAATAGGTGAAAATATTTTTTTACGAGGGGGAAATAAATCGTGTGTTTTTGCGAAAAGTATGATATAATAGAACAAATGGACGAGTGCAGCAAGCGAGAACTATTCATAGCCGCCGTCCAGACACTCACACAGGAAGAACAAAGACGATTATGGAAGGAGTTAGAAAAACATGGAATTATCAAACGCAAAAGTCCTGATTGCATCTGACGGAGAAAAGACATTCGTCCTCGTAAATGGAACACCGCTTATCGGAGATAAGGTTGACTTTAAATCTGATATGTGCGGTGTCCGGCTCAGTGTGTCTAATGCCCTGCTTACACCTAACCTGTATAAAGCCAGTGACTTTGCCGCATTTGTGAAGAACAAGTTAGGTTATGACCTGTCCGTCATGTAAATCCCACATGAGGACGGTTTCCGGGTCTTGCTGGTCCATGTAGGCAATGCCCGCATCCGTCAGGACAACACCACAAAAACGAGAATACTCGGCATATCCGGCAACGCAAATCTCCTGCACACCATCTTTTATTGCTTCTGGAATCTGCATAAAGAATGTGGAGTTTTGCTTCGACTGCCCGTATGCCCGGCGCTGGCAGTAATGCGTGTAGAGAGCTGCCAGCGCCTTTTTTGCGCTTCTTGTCAGCTCAACGCCCATCGCTGCGCCTCCTCTGCTGAATCTCTACAAGCTTCTGCATGGCCTCAAGAATCTGGTCATCCGTCCAGTTTTCGGCCTGTTCTTCCCAATCCTTCATAGTCGGCACGAATCCCTCGGCATTTATGCCGGGGGCTTTTTTTATGGCCAGACCATCGGCTTCTGCAAGGAACGACTCCGGAGATACGCCGAAATAATCTGCGATTTTCCTTATCGTCGTTGACCTTGGCACCGCTCCATTTTTCCACAGCGTTACCGACCCAGACGACAGCCCAAGCGCTTTTGCCACGGCATTTGGTGATACCTCTCGTTTTGCGCACAGGCCAACAAAGACTGACCAGAACATAAAATTACACCCCTGAAAATTGTGAGATTCTCCAAAAGTGAGAAATGTGAGATTTTGCACTTTACAAAATGAGATTCCTGAGGTATCATATAGGCAAGCCCCAGAAAAAAGAGTACAAAAACACCAGCCCCCCATAACAGCGGCTTCAACAATTTCTTTTGGCAGAGTCATTGTAACGCGGTTTGGGCGGCGTGTCAAGTATGAAGTCTCACATTTGTGAGGTTCGGGGCAATGACTGCGGCGGGGATAGAAAAACCGTCTGCGGGCTGTTTCCGCAGACGGTATTCCCCCAAATTTGTTCACCAGAACACCCTTGCAACCTTCCGCACTGTCGGCGTGAGTTTGATACCTGCTTCACTGCATGACCCGACAGTGGCAAGCTGCGTTTTTTTACACGCTTCACTGCGTGGACGTTTGCCGGTTCTACGAGAGGTACACGATGAGACAGCCGTGCTTCTTGGGGGTGCCGCTCACTTTTGCGGGATGGGTTCCGCAAAGCCCATTTGCATCACGCCGTGTCCCCACGGTCTGGAACGGGCAAGGTCAAAAGTTTGGTCAAAAGGCCACCTCCTTTGATTTTGCCACAAGGGCTATCGAAAGGGTACCACATTTCCCCGCCGCAGTCAATGAAAACTCACACATTTAGAGAGGAGGCAGACGCATTTGACGCTGAGAGAACTCCGGGAGAATGCCGGAGTAACCCGGGCACAGGTCAGCAAGAAACTGAATGTTGACCTGTCCTGTTTGTCCCACTGGGAGGTGGGCGACTGGAAACCCGGGCGGAAGTATCACAAGGCGCTGGCCAAACTGTACGGCTGCACCGTGGACGAGCTTCTGGCAGGAGACGAGTCGGGAAAATGAGGAATGTAAAAAATGCCCCGCCAGGCGGCAACCTGACGGGGCGGCGAAGAAGCATTGGCAAGGATTCTTCACGGGTATTATACCACACCCGCGAAGCAATGGCAAGGAGGAAAGTATGGTAAAAACTATGACAATCGACGAGGCCGCAAAGTATCTGCGGGAAAACGGCGTCAAAATCTCCAAAGAGACACTTTCCGACGGGATTCAGGCTGAAAAGCTGCCGTTCGGTGTGTGCATCGAGACCGGACGGAGTCGGGTGTTTATGATTTTCAAGCGACTTGTGGACAGGTGGCTTGAGGAAAGGGAAATCTGATGAAAGATTACAAGGGGTTTGCCAAGCGCAGAAATCTGCTGCTGAAAGCATTCAAGGGGTTCGACAAGCGCCTGAGATGCCGTGGTTTTCAGTATGAGGTAGGCAAAGTATACCAGGAACCGGTAGCGGAGTTGTGCAACAAAGGCTTCCACGCCTGTGAAAACCCGCTGGACACGTTCCGATACTACCCGCCGACGGATTCCCGCTATTGCGAAGTGGAGATTGATGACAACGGGCAGCGTAATAGCGATGACTCCAAGGTGTGCGGCAAGGAAATCAAGATCGGCGCGGAAATCGGGCTGGATGGCGTGATCAAGGCCGGGGCTCAATTCATCTTTGAGATGTGCGGGGGATCCGCTGAAGATCATGCATCCGGAACGAGGGGCAACGCCGCCGCATCCGGAACGAGGGGCAACGCCGCCGCGTCTGGATTGAGGGGCAACGCCGCCGCGTCTGGATTGAGTGGCAACGCCGCCGCATCTGGCGAGAGTGGCAACGCCGCCGCATCTGGAACGAGGGGCAACGCCGCCGCGTCTGGATTGAGTGGCAACGCCGCCGCGTCTGGAATGAATGGCAACGCCGCCGCATCCGGAACGAGGGGCAACGCCGCCGCGTCTGGAATGGAGGGCAACGCCGCCGCGTCTGGAATGGAGGGCAACGCCGTTGCGTCTGGAACGAATGGCAACGCCGTTGCGTCTGGAACGAATGGCAACGCCGTTGCATCTGGATTGAGTGGCAACGCCGCCGCGTCTGGATTGAATGGCAACGCCGTCGCTTCTGGAGTGATGGGCACTGCTACCGCCACCGGATGTGACGGCTTGGCATCAGCCGTCGGAACGCAGTGCATTGCAGTGGCGTGGGGCGAATATAGCCTCGCAAAAGGCACACTTGGAAACTGGATCGTGGTTTCCGAGCGGGACGACTCAGGCGATATCGTTGATGCCAAACTGGCCCGGGTTGATGGAGAGACCATCAGAGCGGATACCTGGTACACCCTGAGACGCGGCGAGATCGTGGAGGCGGAGTAATGACTATCGTATGGATCTTCTGCTTCATCGGCGTTGGGGCCTCCGTCTCCGGCCTGCTGAAGTTCTTGGACTGGATGGAGGGCGAGCGATGAACAGACTTACCCCGCAGGAAATTGCGGACGAGCTGCGGAAGTGCGCGGACGAGACTGGAGCATGTAGCTCATGCCCGTGGGCATGTGGAGACGGTAGTTGTATCCGCTCGATAATGCATGCAGCCGCTGATGCCCTCGACAACCAGCGCGCACACATCCAGGCCCTCATCAAGGCTAACGAGGCGCACCGCGAGATGGTGGCCCGCCCTGCGAAACGCTCTGATATGGTGGAGGCCTTGGACGCAATCGAAACCGGCATGACCAAGGTGGCCATTGACCGCGACATCTGGCAGAACGATTTGATCTATGCGCTGTGTCAGGGGGTACGGCTCCTTCTGGAAGAGAGGGTGAAGAAATGAGCTGCAAGAGGTCAATCGTAGAGCACCGCCGGACGCTTATTCGGGAGTGCGGGACTTGCGGCAAGACGTTCCTCGCGACAGCCGATACGCCGTGGGTTCGCCAAGTCCCTCGCGACGGCAAAAAGGCGGCTACTACATATTATTGCCGCTCAAAGTGCTTTGCCGCGTCATACAAGCACATCGGATGGTATGACGGGAAAGCCGAAGAACGCAGGAAAGACCGCGAACGGAAACGCGATAACGCCGAACGGTGCCGGAGATACAACGAGGCGCACCGCGAAGAACGCGCCGCTTACGCAAGACGCCGCAGGCAGGAAAACCCAGGCTTGGCTGCTGCGGATAACGCGTACTACAAGAAAAAACGCCGTTTGGCGGAAAAGGAGGCCCGATGATGTACATTTGTGATGAGTGCGGCGCTGGGTTTGAGGAACCCGTCCGCAAACGAGAGTACTCCGAAGAATACGGAGACAGCACCGCATACTATTGCCCTCACTGCGGGTCTGAAGAATACACGGCTGACGAGTGCCCGTCCTGCCACGGCGCGAAGAACGCACAGGACCCGGTGTGCCGCAAGTGCAAGCTACGTGTCAAAGGGCTTCTCCGGCTGTTCGTCAGCGATTTCAACCGAGCTGAACGCGAATACCTGGCCGACATTCTGGACGGCGCTACGCTGGACAACATTGCGAAAGGAGAAAGAATTTGAACCTGTATCAGATTGATTCCGCGATTGCCGAGTGCGTAGACGCGGAGAGCGGCGAAGTTCTTGATTTTGACAAACTCACGGAACTGAGCATGGAGCGCGACCGCAAGATCGAGAATATCGCCCTTTGGATTAAGAACGACCTCTCCGAGGCCAAGGCCATCCGGGAGGAGGAGAATTCGCTTGCCGCCCGCCGTCAGTCCCTGGAACGCGCGGCAGAGAGCAAAAAGCGCTATCTGGAGTCTGTGCTCAACGGGGAAAAGTTTTCCACGGCCAAGTGCTCCGTCAGATTCCGTAACACCGCGAGCGTTGAGATAGATGACATGGCCGCTGCGGTAGCGTGGATGGTGGCAAACGACCACGTGGATGAGGTTTCCTGCCCGGCCCCCACGGTGAGCAAGACTGACTTGGCCCGGCTGATGAAGTCTGGTGCGCAAATCGACGGTGCACGGCTCGTCCAGGGCCGCAGTATGGGGGTGAAGTGATGGATAACCTCGCAATCTATAACGCCGTGCGCAAGGTCCCGGAGAATGCCAAAAAGCCCATTGCCGGAGGCCCACTGAAGGGTAAAACGGACATTAACCCCATGTGGCGCATTAAGGCGCTCACAGAGCAGTTTGGCCCCTGCGGCATCGGCTGGAAGTACGAGATCACAGACAAGCGCCTTGAAAACGGCGCAAATGGCGATATCGCCGCATTTCTGGACATTAACCTGTACATTAAGGTAGGCGATACCTGGTCTGATGCAATACCGGGGACCGGCGGTAACTCGTTCGTTGGCAAAGACAAGAATGGTACGCACACTTCCGACGAATGCTTCAAGATGGCCCTGACGGATGCAATCTCTGTGGCTTGCAAGGCCCTTGGGTTTGGCGCCGATGTTTACTGGGACACCGACCAGAGCAAGTACGGCAAGTACAACGAGACTCCTAAGCGGGATGGACATCTTCGCGCAGAGAATCCCTCCGCAGGGGAAGAGCAAGCCATACCGCAGGAGCCTAACGGCCCTATCTGCGACAGGTGCGGGCGCGTCATCTTGCCCCAAACGGTTAACGGGAGAGAATTGCCCGTCGCTTTTATCGTCGCCAGGTCCACAGCCAAGTACAAGCAACAGCTCTGCTTGGCTTGCGCGCAGGCCATCAATGCGGAGAATAAGTCATGAATGATTTGGTTACAGAGATCGGCAACAAGAGCCGGATGTTGGATGTGGCCATTGCGGAACTGAAAAAGCGCGGGCAGAAATATGCGGAAGCTGAAAAAGCCTACCGCATAGCCCTCGCGCAGCGCATCCTCGATGAGCGCGAGAAGGGAACGCCGGTGACGATCATCTCCGATATTTGCCGAGGGTCCACACAGATAGCCGGTCTGCGGTTTGAGCGGGACTGTGCGGAAGTGGTGTACAAATCCGCTATGGAGGCAATAAACTCCATGAAACTGCAAATCCGGCTCATGGACAGTCAACTTGACAGAGAGTGGGGTGCCGCAAAATGACACGACGCGCGTTTCCCCGAACAAAGGACATATCCGGGCAGCGCTACGGGAAGCTGGTGGCGCTATACCCCATCTCTCTCAAGGCGACGGGGAATAACACGTACTGGGTTTGCCAGTGTGACTGCGGCAATAAGACAATTTCTAATGGCGCGAATTTGCGCAGAGGGCACAAGAAATCTTGCGGGTGCATCAAACACCGGGTTACGCCGACCTTCCTGACCTGGAACGGCGAGAAGAAGACCGTATGTGACTGGGCAATAATTACCGGAATCAGCCCGGATTTAATCCGCAAGCGCTGGAAGGCTGGGTGGCCCGTAGATGCAATCTTCACAGAGGTCGAAAAGCCGCAACTGTGCTGGGGCTGCGCCAAGGCATGCGGCGGGTGCTCTTGGTCAAAACGTTTTGAACCGGTCCCCGGCTGGACCGCAGTGCCAACGCTACTGTGCGGAAGAATACCATCGTACCGAATCACAGAATGCCCGGAGCTTGTATCGGACGGTACGGAGTACGATGTCGATGAGTGAAAGAAGATGTTTTCTGTGCGGTAGGAACGGCGCACAGGACCCGCTGGAGCGTCACCATATTTTTGGGGGTTCTTACCGCGGCAAAAGCGAGAAATACGGCGCGGTGGTGTGGCTCTGCGGTGACAGGTGCCACAGGAACGGAAAGTCCGCCGTGCACCGGAACGGCGACCAGATGCGGCGATTGCGTCGGTACGGACAGCTGACGATCATGAAGAACGAGGGCTGGTCAGAATCCGATTTCAGGCGCGAGTTTGGAAAGTCATATCTATAGGAGGCAACGATGGAAAAGAAACTGCTGTACACAAGAAGCGAGACGGCCAGGCTGTTGAGCGTAAGCGTTGACACGCTGGACGCCATGCGGAACGACTGCGTTATCCAGGGCTATCATGTGGCCCGAGGGAACCCCCGCGTCTACTTCAAGGCCAAGGATCTGGAGAAGTTTATGGAGCGCTTGGAGGTGGCAGAATGCTGAACAAGATCATCATCATGGGCCGGTTGACCCGGGACCCTGAGCTGCGCCGTACCCAGGGCGGCACCGCCGTCACCAGCTTCACCATGGCCGTGGACCGGGACTTCAAGTCCCAGAGCGGTGAGAAGGAAACGGATTTCATCGACGTGGTGGCATGGCGCAATACAGGTGAGTTTGCCGCGAAGTACCTTGCCAAGGGCCGCATGGCTGCCGTGGAGGGCCGCATTCAGGTCCGCGACTGGCAGGACAAAGATGGCAATCGCCGCAAGGCCGTTGAGGTGGTGGCCGATAACGTATATTTCGCGGACTCCAAGCGGGACAGCAAACCCCAGGAGTCCCGCGCAGTCGACGATCAGGAATTTGACGAGATCGAAGATGATGGCGACCTGCCGTTCTGAAGGAGGTCTGCCATGCCGAATAGAATCATAAAGGAAAGCTTATGCGACTCGGAAAAAATCGCAGCTCTTTCGGATTTTGAGTTTCGGCTTTGGGTTGGATTGATTACGCAGGCGGATGATGCGGGGCGCGGAGATGCCCGCCCCGCTATCATAAAAGGACGTGTTTTCCCGTTCCGGGAGAGGTTATCCATCAAAGATATCGATGCTGCGCTCCAAGAATTGGCGGCAAAAGGCTGCGTGTCCCTCTACACAGTGGACGGGAGGCCCTACTTTTTGTTCCCCGGGTGGGTCAAGCATCAGCGTATCAGAGATTGCAAGCCGAAGTTCCCCGAGCCTCCTGAAAACACAGTTTTGCCGCAATCTGCGGCGAGTCGCGGCAATCTGCGGCAAGTTGCCGCAATCTGCGGCGAGTCGCGGCAATCTGCGGCCTTAATCCAATCCGAATCCGAATCCGAATCCAATCCGAATCCAAGAGAGAAAAACGCGCACGCCGCGCGTTTCTCCCCACCAACCGTTGATGCTGTGGCGGAGTATGTCCGTGAGAAGGGGTATCACGTCAACGCAGATCGCTTTGTGGCCTTCTACCAGCAGAAGGGCTGGATGGTCGGCAAAAACCCCATGAAGGACTGGAAAGCTGCCGTCCGCACATGGCATTACCGGGACAACCCAAAGCCGCCAGCGGAGCAGAAGGCCCCAAAATGGACGTACAACTCCGACACCGGCGGCTGGACGCAGGAGGACTGACGCATGCGGGACTCTCTCTACCTGGAGCAAAACGTCATTGGGGCGCTACTCATCCAGCCAGAATGCTACGAAGCCGCAGCAGAGCTGTCTCCGGATGACTTCATGGTGCCGGAATACGCAGAGCTGTTCCGGGCCATCCAGCGGCGGAATGAGGCCGGGGACCCTGCGGATGCTCCGTCCGTGCTGATAGACGCATCCAGCCGCAACGATAACGTAACCAGCAAGATCATGACGGACTGCATGGAAGTTGTCGTGACCACCGCCAACATCGACGTGTGGGTGTCTGGAATGCGGGATGCATCCATGGGGCGGAAGCTCAGGGATTTGGGCGAGGAACTCCGAACAGCGGATCTATCTCCGCAGGATGCACTCAGAGCGGCGCAGGAAGCCGTCACGGCGATTCAGGACGGCACGGGGGTATCCGGGGGCCTGGCAGTCTCCGATGCCGTGAAGAGCCTTAAAAATCGCGTCGACAAGGGCTTTGCCGGCGGACCCCCACCATACGTCAAGACCGGCTTGCAGGAATTTGACCGATTGCTGGGCGGCGGGCTTATCAACGGCGGGTTTCACATCGTCGCCGCGCGGCCTGGAAAGGGCAAATCCGCCCTGGCTATGCAAATCGCCCTCAATGCGGCAAAACGCGGCGTGAAGGTGCTGTATATTTCCTTGGAGATGTCACCGGATGACTGCACCAGCAGGTTGACGGCCAACATGGCGGGGATATCCTCCCGGCTGCTGATGTTCGGCGGCACACTGACAGAGGCAGAATACGCCAAATACGCGGAAGCGTCCGCCAAGCTGTCCGAGTTGCCCATCGTGTTCAACCGGCGGACGGGCATGGACATGCGGGGCGTGACGGCACTGGCCTACAAAGAGCGACCGGGGTTGATTGTGCTGGACCACATCGGCCTGCTGGAACAAGAAAACAAGAAAGCCACGCTCTACGAGAGCACCACGAAAAACAGCCGGTCGGCAAAACTGCTGGCCATGCGGATGGATATCCCACTACTGTGCCTGTGCCAGCTGAACAGAGCCGGTGCATCAGACCGTGGCGGCGAGTTTCGGGCTACTATGGCCAACCTCCGGGAGTCCGGCGCGATCGAGCAGGACGCGGACACCGTGACGCTGCTGCACCGCCCGTGCGAGAAAGAGGACCGGGGCGAATGGGACCCGGACATGCTGGAGCTATACCTGGACAAAAACAGACGCGGCCCCACCGGGATGGTGAGGATGGCCTATTTCCCCAACACGGGCCGCATAGTGAAGTGAGGGTGACATGAAAAAGATCGTTATTCCCCTGCCCCCTGTGACCAAGAAAAATCACCAGCGCATTGTGCGAGGGCGGTATGGTGCGCCGATGGTGTTGCCGTCCGCACAGTACGAGGCGTACCAGCAGGCCGCCGCATGGCATTGCAAGGGCGGCGAGACCATCGCAGAACCGGTGGAGGTTAAGTGCCTGTTTTATATGCCCACCCGGCGCAAGGTGGACTTAACCAACCTGCTGGAGGCTATCGACGACATCCTGGTGTATGCCGGGACCCTGGCGGATGACAACAGCAGTATCATCGTGTCGCACGATGGGAGCCGGGTCCTGTACGACAAGGACAACCCCCGGACGGAGGTGTATATCAGCCGGTATGAATGACTTTGACTACGATTGCATGCAGAAAAAGCGCACTGCGCGAGGTGCGTTTGCGCATATCAGCCGGAAGCGCGGCGGGTGTACACTGCCCAGCGACAACCTGACCGCGAAGCAAAGAAGGGAGAAAAATGGAGAAGTGAAAAGCTACAACATCACCCGGCCCATGCCGTGGCCGGAGTTCAAGACACTGCCGGATGACCTGAAACGCGAGTTCTTTCGTAACATGCAGAGCTTCGGCAGCACTGCAAGCTGGCTGGCGGATGAAATGGGCGCGGCAAGCGCGACCATAAGAGCCGCCGCAAAAGCCGAAGGGACACCGTTTGCGCGCGGAGGTGGGAATTTGCTACTGTGGGGCCGGAAGGTTGCAGAGTGGGCGAACGCCGAACAGCAGACTGCCGCGGAGACTCCCGCCGAAGAACCTACAGCTCAGGAATCCGGGAAGAGTTTGATCCTGGAGCATGCCCGCATGGAGTTTAGTTTCACCGATTTTTCGGATTTGGTGCAATTCCTGCGGGTAGCGGTGCCGGAAAGCGGGAAAGTGACGGTGGAGTGGTGAGACGATGGAAACATATCTGGAATTCCTGAAATCCAAGATCGTTTTGGCCAAAAAGAGCGGGTTCGACGTTGACCCCGGTGAGATCAATTCGAATCTGAAGCCGCACCAGCGGGACTCTGTAGTGTGGGCGCTTCGCGGCGGACATCGGGCATTGTTCCAATCTTTCGGCCTTGGAAAGACGGTGCAGGAGATAGAGTTCTGCCATCAGGCCGTAAAGCACGACGGCGGACGGGCGTTGATCGTCCTTCCGCTTGGCGTTCGGCAGGAGTTTGCCAGGGATGCGGAAACCATTCTGGGATATCCTGCACCGACCTATATCACCAGTATGGCGGAACTCAGGAATACGGATGCAGAGATCGTCATGACCAACTATGAGCGCGTCCGGGACGGGGACATTGACCCAACGCAGTTCACGGCCGTGGCACTAGATGAAGCGTCCGTGCTGCGTAGCTTCGGGAGCAAGACGTATCAAACCTTCCTGCCCAAGTTCCGGGGTGTGAAATATAAGCTGGTCTGCACGGCTACGCCGTCGCCCAACCGGTACAAGGAGCTTATCCACTATGCCGGATATCTGGAGATCATGGACACGGGACAGGCCCTGACCCGGTTTTTCCAGCGCGACAGCACCAAGGCAAACAACCTTACCCTGTACCCCCACAAAGAAGATGAATTCTGGCTCTGGGTATCCTCGTGGGCGCTGTTCGTGGGGAAGCCCTCCGATTTAGGATATGACGATACCGGGTACGACCTTCCCCCGCTGGACGTCCGTGTGCATATCGTTCCGGACGAATACGGCACGGAAACGGACCGGGACGGGCAATACAAGATGATGAACGCCGCGGCAACATCTCTGGCGGAGGCCGCGCGGGAAAAGCGTGACAGCATTCAGCGGCGCGTAGCCGTAGCCAAAGGAATCGTAGACAGCGACCAGGAGGCACATTTCATCTTGTGGCACGATCTGGAAGCGGAACGCCACGAAATAAAGAAGTCCCTGCCGGAGACCGTGGACATTTACGGCAGCATGGATTACGACGAGCGGGAGCGCCGGGTAATTGATTTTTCGGAAGGCCGAACACGTCTGTTTGCAACGAAAAAGAGCCTATCTGGCTCCGGGTGCAATTTTCAGAGACATTGCCACAGGGCTATCTTCATCGGTATTGACTATGAGTTCAACGATTTCATTCAGGCAATCCACCGAATTTACAGGTTCCTGCAAACGGAACAGGTGATTATCGACATCATCTACACAGAAGCGGAGGACCCCATCTACCGTGTCCTGATGCAGAAGTGGAAGCAACACAACGACATGCAGGCACGAATGCGGGAGATCGTCCAGAAATACGGGCTTTCCGGTGAGGCTCAGACGGAGAAAATGAGCCGGAGCATAGGAGTTGAAAGAGTGGAAATCAAGGGAAAGAATTTCATCGCCGTGAATAACGACTGCGTAGAGGAAACGGCGAAGATGGCGGAAAACAGCGTGGACCTTATTGTGACCAGTATCCCGTTTTCCAACCACTATGAGTACACGCCCAGTTACAACGATTTCGGCCACAATGAGGACACACGGAGATTCTTTGAGCAGATGGACTACCTGACGCCAAACCTCCTGCGCGTACTGAAGCCGGGGCGTGTGTTCTGCTGCCACGTAAAGGACAGGGTTCTGTTCGGCAACGCTACGGGCATGGGCATGCCAACCATGGAGCCGTTCCACGCGATGTGCATCCGGCATTACATGCAGCATGGGTTCGCGTATTTCGGGATGATCACCGTTGTGACGGACGTGGTGCGAGAGAACAACCAGACATACCGGCTGGGCTGGACGGAGCAGTGCAAGGACGGCTCAAAGATGGGGGTTGGCTGCCCGGAATACATTCTTCTGTTCCGCAAGCTGCCTACAGACCGCAGCAAGGCTTACGCAGACGAAAAGGTGGTAAAGAGCAAGGACGAATACACCCGGGCACAGTGGCAGATCGACGCGCACGGTTTCTGGCGCTCATCTGGCGACCGGCTCATGACCAAAGAAGAGATCATGGCCATGGACACCGGGAAGATTCAGGCGGCATACCGGAAGTACAGCCGAGGGACCGTGTACGATTATGCGGAACATGTCCGCATGGCGAAGGAGCTGGACACAGATGACAAGCTGCCCGCCACGTTCATGGTGGTTGCCCCCGGCAGTTGGACAGACCAAGTATGGGACGATATCAACCGGATGCGCACCCTTAACACCACGCAGAGCCAGCGCCGCCAGCAAATGCACGTTTGCCCGCTCCAGTTGGATATTGTAGACAGGCTTATCAATCGCTACAGCAATCCCGGGGAATTGGTGTTGGACCCCTTCGGCGGACTTGGCACTGTCGCCCTGGAGGCGATGAAGGCCGGGCGGCGCGGGTATACCATCGAGCTGAACAACGGGTATTTCCGCGATGCTGTGGGTTATCTCAAGGAGTACGAGCGGGAGGACATGAACATTTCGCTTTTCGACATGATGGAGGAAACAAAATGATCTACGCCCAAGAATCCCTCGTTGACGAGATCATCGTGGACAACTTCGCGGGCGGTGGCGGCGCGTCAACCGGGATTGAGTTTGCCACGGGCAGGCGGGTGGCAATCGCCATCAATCATGACCCGGATGCCATCCGGATGCACCGTACCAACCACCCATACACCGAGCATTTGCAGGCGTCCGTATGGGATGTGGACCCGGTAGCCGAGTGCCGGGGCCGTCCGGTAGGGCTGGCGTGGTTCTCTCCGGATTGCAAACACTTCTCCAAGGCCAAGGGCGCTGCACTGGTGGACCGCAAGATTCGCGGACTCGCTTGGATTACGCTGCGCTGGGCGGCAAAAGTGCGGCCCCGGGTCATCATCTTGGAAAACGTGGAGGAGTTCCAGACCTGGGGGCCTGTGCGTAGAGGTAAGCCGGTGAAGAAGCTGGCAGGAACGACTTTCCGGAAGTTTATCAGCCAACTGGAGGCGCTGGGCTACACCGTGGAGTTCCGGGAATTGGTGGCGGCGGACTTCGGAGCGCCCACCTCTCGCAAACGCTTTTACCTGATTGCCCGTTGTGACGGAAAACCCATTGTTTGGCCGGAACCGACTCACAGCAAAACCGGCGCAGACGGATTGCCCAAGTGGCGCAGCGCGGCGGAGATCATCGACTGGAGCCTGCCATGCCCGTCGGTATTTGCATCTAAGGCGCAGATCATGGACAAATACGGTCTGAAAGCGGTTCGCCCTCTGGCGAAGAACACCATGCGGCGGATCATCCGGGGCGTGGACAAGTTCACCATCAGGAGCGGCAAGCCGTTCATCGTACCCACGGGGTACGGTGAACGCAAGGGGCAGGCACCCCGCGTACATGATATTGACGCGCCGGTTCCTACGGTGGTCGGCACCGGAAAGGAAAATCTGTGCATGCCGCTGCTGGCACCTGTGACGGTGACCAACACCAGCAACAGCGTGGGCGGAACGGTCGGGGAGCCGGTGCATACCGTAACGACCGCAGGGAATCAGATGCTGGTAACGCCGTTCCTTGCGGAGTGCAACCATTCCGGCGGCGGTCATATCGCACCCGTGGGAGATGCATACAAGACCATTACCGCAAGGCATACGGGCGGTATTGTGTGTCCGTCCCTCATCCAGTATCACACAGAGCAGACGGAGAGTGTCCGGGCGTCCGGGCTGGGTGCGCCCATCAATACCGTGGACGCCTCCAACCGCTACGGCCTGACCTGCGCAAATTTGGTGGAGTATTACACCGGCGGAAGGCCGTTGGACATTACGGACGCTATGCACACGGTAACAAGCCATGATCGTGAGGCCGTGGTGGCAACTCATGTGGTGAAGTTCAAGGGCGACAACCTGGGGCACGGCATGAAAGAGCCGATGCAGACAGTGACCACCAGCGCCGGGGAGTTTGCCGAATGCGTGGCATACATGGCGAAGATGCACGGCGGTGACAACTTGGGGCACTGGCCGGAGATTCGCGACCTGCTGAACGAGTTTTGCGGCTACACGCTGGCGGAGGACGAGGTACTTCTGCTGGAAATCGGCGGAACCCTGTACTACATTGCGGATATCGGACTGCGGATGCTGTCCCCGCGTGAGCTGTACAACGCCATGGGCTTTCCGCCTGATTACATCATCGACCGCGACTATGAGGGTAAAGAGTACAAAAAGAGTGCACAGGTGGCCCGGTGCGGAAATGCCGTGTGCCCGCCCATGGCAACGGCTCTGGTGAGGGCAAACCTCCCGGAATGGTGCGGGGCGGAGATCACGACCATGGCACAGTTGACGGACTGTGTGGCGGTGTGAAAGGATGCCCCATGAAACCAATCGCGTAAAGAGATTGCCGCAACCCTGCGCGAATATGCAGAGTGGGCTGATGCGAATATCTACGAAGTACCTATTATGCTACCGGATGATTTGAGAACAGCGGCTGATATGCTGGAGAGAGGAGAATGATATGGACGCGATGGAGTTTTTGAGCGAAGCCAAGCGGATGTGCGACCACAATACGGGACCCTGCGAAACATGCGCCGCGAACGAATTTTGCGGCTTTACGCCGGAGTTCCCGAGCAGCTTCGGGGAAACGACTCAAATGCAGAAGATGGTGGAAATCGTTGAGATGTGGAGCAAGGAACATCCCCGCAAGACGCGGCAGGATAAGCTCTTGGAGCAGTGGCCCAACGCGCAAGTGGTATCTGGAGTATTGCAGATTTGCCCCAAATCTGTTATGGGGACGAACGGATGGTGGAAAGATGGGTGTGGCGGAGTGCAATGTTGCGTCTGCCGCCGCGAGTTCTGGATGCAGGAGGTGGAGTGATGGAAAACATTTTGCAAAACTTCGCCAGCGGGCTGTGGATCGTGTTGGGCGTGTACTGTTTCTTCGGACTGAGGAAGTGGAACAAGCGGTTCAGCGAGCTGTATGAAGAACTGAAACGGGAGGTGGAGTGAATGAACGATATCACACGCCAGCCCTGGGCCGAATGGCTGGAAAACTCCCTGAGAACGGTAATGGATATCGGGGCGGAACGCATGTGCATTGCAGGAAAAACGCCGGATGGGACCGTTTTTACCGGATATTACAACGCCGATGCAACGGATAAGGCCGTGTTTGCGCACAATATCCAGAGCGATGTGACCATGGATATCATCCGGGAGAACATCGGGAAAATCAAGGAGATGCTTGAGGAGAATGACGATGGATAAGCTGAAACCGTGCCCGTTTTGTGGATATAAGGGCGTAGAGATACTTGCGGATGAAAACGAGTATTTGTACTATCGGTACTTCTCACAGTGCCAGAGATGTGGGGCCGGTGCAAAGCGAGCCAACACAGAAGAAGATGCTGTTAAAGAGTGGAACAGGAGGGCTGACAATGGCTGACTACATCGAGCGCACGGAAGAACTCATGCTTGCCATGAACGCCGGTGCGAGGGCAATCGAAAACACGAAGCGTTATCATGGTGCTGTTTACACCAAGGATGTATTATCGGAGAGCCCACAGGAAATCCCGTACTTGCAGGCCGCCAAAGTGTTGAGGGAAGCAAGCGATGCTCCCGCCGCCGATGTGGCCTCGGTGGTGCATGGGCGGTGGGAATACATCCAGCAAACGCTTAACACGCTCAGCCAGCTTAGGTGTCCGTTTTGTGCGTGGTGGTCTCTTGACCAGTCCATTGACGGCATTTATAAATACTGCCCCAACTGCGGTGCGAAGATGGACGGAGGCGACAACAATGCGGCTGATTGACGCTGATGAAGCATTGAGACTGTTTGGCGAAGAATACGAGGAAACGAAAGAATTGATACACAACGGTGAAACTCAGCTTGATAGTCTTGCCGAGGGATTTACAGAAGCATATCACATAATCAAGTATGTTCTTCCAACCGTTGATGCAGTGCCCGTGGTGCGGTGTAAGGAGTGTAAGTGGGCAGGCGGCGATTTTGTGTGCTACCGGGGTGTGATGGTACAGCACAAGCCGGAGGATTTCTGCTCCTACGGCGAACGGAAGGAAGGTGCGGAATGTTAATTTGCACTTGCCCTAACGAACTGGAATGTCCCGCATTATTATCAGATGTGGTGTGTTTTCCGTGGTGCGAATATCTGGAGGACGGTGGCGAGGATGATTGATGAATGCAAGTGGATGCAAGACGAGGTTTGCGTCAACGCAGATTGCCCGATGTGCGCGGATTATTGCCCTGTGGCTGATAATCCGGGCGTATGCAAATACGAGGAAAGGGGGAATAGCGATGCTCAAAAGGACAAACGGCAGGCCGGTGCCAAATAATCCGGCTAAGGCTTACGAGCTGGGGCGCCTGGATGGCACCAAACAATGCATGGACAATGTTTCCTGCGTACTGCTGGACAAGTTCGGATTCCATGTGCGGGAGGAGACGGCGGACAAGCACGACACCCGCAGTTTGGAATACTTACAGCAATGCCTTGTGGAGCTTGTGGAGGCCAAAAACAACGGATACATCAAGATGGCGGACATCGAAAAGGCTCTGCGGGGCGAATATAAGATGGTAAACAGCGCGGAGTAAAGGAGGGCAAATGAGCAAAAAGGCGACACTGCCTTATGACGTGCGGTTGGAGTGCATTGCTTATGTGCGTGGGTATCCGCGCCGGGTGCGGGCGTATCGCGAGGCCCGGGCGGAGATCCTGGGCGGGACGCATAGCGCTACGGAGGGCATGCCAAGAGGACAAGGCACCGGCAGACCCGCCGAGAGCAAGGCGGAGCAGCTGACGATCATTGAGAGCTGGCCGGAGACGAAGAAAATGCGGGCCGTAGAATACGCCATGGACAACGTAGGCCGCGATATCGCCAATGAGAACGTGCGGCGCAAGCTGGTATGGGCGATCATGCGGAATTGCGACAGCCAGAAACAGTACCCCATCGAGATGATATCCCCAGCCGGGATAAGCCCACGCACATTCCGGCGGCGAAAAGATAAATTCCTGTGGCTGATTGCACAAAACGCAAAAATTATTGAAAATGTGGCCCCAAACCACGTTTCAGGTGGTGTAAAATAGTATCATCGGAGAGTGGAACCAATCAGCCCACGACCCGAAATTCCATTTTTATCCTCTTTTTTCTTTCCTTCTTCCATAGGTTAAGGCACAGCCGGTAATTGGTGCCTCCGCGCAAGCGGCCTCGCAAGAGCGTTGCCGGCATGCAGACACTCACGGGATATCTCGCGGGTGTCTGCTTTTATGCGGGCGTAGCCAAAAGGTAAGGCACGGGACTTTGACTCCCGTATGTGCTGGTTCGACTCCAGCCGCCCGTTCCAAAATCAAAAGATATAGGGGTGCTCTATGGGAATTGAAATTTGCCCGATGACGCTCAAAGAAGCCAATGCGTACGTTGCAGAACACCACAGGCATCACAAGCCGACGGTTGGGCACAAGTTTAGCATTGGATGCACCGACGGAGAAAAAATCGTGGGCGCCGCTATTGTGGGGAGGCCTGTATCCCGGTATCTGGATGACGGGAAAACTCTCGAAGTAAACCGGCTATGCACGGACGGGACGCATAACGCATGCTCTATCCTCTACGCGGCGGCGTGGAGAGATGCAAAGGCTATGGGCTATAAGCGAATAGTTACATATATCCTGGAAAGTGAGAGCGGTGCAAGCCTCCGGGCTGCTGGATGGGAATGCACGGGAGAAGCTGGCGGACTGCGATGGACTGGAAAACGGAAGCCGAAAGAGGACCTGTACCCGGCACAAATGAAGAAAAGGTACGAAAAGACGGTGTGATGAAGCGGGAGCCCCCGAGTTTCTGCATAACACAGCCCCTCTGCGGGCATACAGAAACACATAGGAGTGCCCAATTGGGCGGGTGAACTTGTGCCATACATAGCGCAGAGGTGGGAGCGCGGCACATAAACAGGAGAAGTCATGAAAATCATTAAGCACGGGAACCAAGATAAATTTGCCCGGGCAGAATGCCCAACGTGCGGGTGCGTATTCGAGTTCAATACGTGCAAAAAGGTTGAACGCGACTACATGACCGGTAGAACGATTGTCCGACCGGCAGATGCGTATGTCATGTGCCCGGAGTGTAACGAACTTTTTGAAATCACCCCAAATATGGCAAGACGGGAAGAAGGTGACATAGATGGCAAGTAAAATCACGCAAGCTATGAGAGAGCAAGTCCTTGCCGACTATGACGCATGTAAGCATATAGCGACTGTGGCAAAACAAAACGGGCTTTCCGAGCCGACTATCCGCAAGATCATCGTACAAGAACGCGGAGAGAATGCCATCTCACACACCAGGGGCGCGGCATCAGCGTCTGTTACGGCCAGGTGCACTGCAACAAATGAAGAAATCTCGCAAATTGTTAGGGAGTCATTCCAATACTTCAAGAGGTCGTGCGTAAAAACTGATGAAGAATGCGCCGATAAGCTTAACGACTATTTCAAACAGTGTGTAGAGGAAGGACAAATCCCCACGGTGGAAGATATGTGCCTCGCTCTCGGTGCCGTAACTCAAACGGTTCTGGACTGGCAAAAGGGATCGTTGGGCCCCGTGAGGGCTGGCATGATAAAAAAAGCCAAACAAATTCTGGCCGGAATCGACGCAAAACTGGTCTCACAGGGGAAAATTCCGCAGATTACGTACATTTTCCGCGCAAAGAACTTCTTCGGCATGACCGACAAACAAGAGGTCGTTCTCACGCCCAACAATCCCCTTGGGACAGAAACGCCGCCCGAAGAACTTCAGAAGAAGTACATCGAGGCGGCGTCTTGCGACTATGAAGCCTGATTTTCTTAGCGACTATTCAGCAACTTTCGAAGTATTGGCAACGATTTTCCCGGGTTTATACACGGTTTAGCGACTATCAGCGACTTTCGCGCAAAACTGGGCGACTTTCGCAGCGACTTTCGGCGCGAATCCGCCAGATTGAGCGCATGCGCACAGCCGCTTGACCAACTCCCCCGCCTTTCCCCAGCCACGCCCTGAGCCGGACGGCGCGCACTGTCTCGCCCGGGATTATGCCCCACCTGCGCCATAGCGTTGATGGGCCTGTCAATACGATTTGCGGCGCTGCCATATCCCCCGGCCCCGGAAGCGGCCACGCCGCCATGATCAAGCCGGGAAAAGCAGGGCGGCCACACACCGCGCAAACACACCATACCATGACACCGCCACAAACCCCGCTAAAACGCCGCGCGCAGCGTGTTGCGTTGGCGGAGGTATCCCAATACCACCCAACACCAAAAGCCCGCAAAACGCCATTAAAACGCCATTGCGGGCAAGGCACAAAAAACAACCGCCCCGGAGCTATCCCGGGGCGGCCTGTTGCCTGGAAGATTATCTATAGAGATACTGCCGGATGCAGTATTGAGTGCTGCAATAGCAGGGGAGCAACACATACAGTTGGCCCTTGCGGGTGCCTCCGGCAGTCCGTACCGGCTGCGCGTCGGGATCTGCCAGGCGGCTAATATATCCGCGCTGGTACTTGGCATCGGCTGTCTTATATCCGGCCTTGATCGCGTCTACATATGTCATGGTGATATATCCTTTCCGGGGCGTTGCCCCTGTCAGATGGTTAATTACTTGGATTTGCGGACCACGTCGGCCAAGATGGCCAACGGGAACCATATAATCAGTAACAAGAGAGTTAGCAATCCGGCACCCCCTTAAAACAAGACAAACAGACTGGAGCAACGCCCGATAATGGCGTATAACTGCCCGGTTTCGGTATCTTCGGCCAATCCGCCATTGATACCGTAAACGCCCGTAGAATAGCCCACCTTTTCAAGCCTGCGCAGCGTGTAAATATATTCGCTCGGCTTGTTGGTGTAATCCTCAGCCACCCCGAGCCGCACCAGGTCGCGCAGCTCTTTCAATTTATACTTCCTCATTGCTGCACCTCCTGTTCCAAAACCTAACCAGCTTGTCAACGTCTTTGCTTCTCGGCGATGCCATCGCGCCAATCATGCACCCATCTTTATGACGAGGATTCCCAACGAGCAAAGCGGTTTTGATATAATCGATCGTTACAGCTTCGATTTTCATGTCGCATCCGCAAAACGGACACGGCTTGAGTTCGCGTTCAGTTTCAGCCATCGCTTTCTCCTCCTTCCAGCAGCACAAGCTCCCAGAGCTGCGTCTGCGTGTACTTCCTCATGCCTGCACCTCCTGCCGGGCGGCCCGGATAGCTCCATACATCCGGCGAAAAGCCTGATGCAATGCCCTGGCCTGCACATCAAGCCATTCTTCCTGGCTGTTCGGTCTGCGCTCCCCGTTACGGGTGCGCTTGAGTTCTGAGGGGGTGCAGAGGGCGGCGGCGATGTCCCCATCATACACAAGGGCAGAGCCGCCCCAGCTGTATTCACTCCAGTTACGCGCCCCATTCAAGGCCGCAGTCTGGCAGGCGGTGCAGTTTTCCAAAGTTTCGCCGGAGATATAGCCGCCCTTGTAGTAGTCCGTGAGCTGCTGGAGCATGTCCACGGCGTAATCATTCACGCCCCGGCCCCATGCGCTGCGGTCCTTGCGCTGTTCAAGCGTCTGCGCTGCCTTTGCAAGTACTGTTGTATAATCCATTGTATTACCTCCCGGCCTTGTGGCCTTATCTCTTGACCAGGCAGGCCGGGCGTGGTACACTGTACGCGCTGGGCCTCTGGTCTGGTGTGGGGGGCTGCTCCGGGGCTTGGTAGGCTGTAACCGGTGCGGCCCTCTCTCTATGCTGATATGATAACACTCCCGGCGGAGTATGTCAATACCTTAATGCACAATTTTGCAATATTGCAATGGATTATTTGCAAGGCATGCGCAACGCGCCGCCGGTGTTGCATATGGGTATACCTTTTGACACGCTGGCGGCGGTGCGTGACCGGGGCGGGGGATATCGTGGGCGGGAGCGGGGCCGGGTAAGCCCAAAAATACCCGCAAAAAACAAAAGAGAAAAACCTGTGCATTGCATAAACTGAAATTGACATATTGACACACCCTTGCAGACGTGATATAATCACAGCAAAGGAGGGACGAAACATGAAAGTAGGATACGTCCGTGTGTCAACGAAAGAGCAAAACACAGCAAGGCAGGAAATCACGATGGAAGCGCTCGGCGTGGAGAAGCTGTTTGTAGACAAGTGCAGCGGCAAGAACACTGACCGGCCAGAACTGAAGAAGTTGTTGGCGTTTGTGCGCGAGGGCGATACCGTGGTTGTGAGCGAGATCAGCCGGTTTGCAAGAAATACGCGCGATTTGCTAAACCTTGTTGACCAACTGACAGAGAAGGGTGTACAATTTGAATCACAGAAGGAAAAGATAGATACCACCACCCCGGCGGGCAAATTTATGCTGACGGTATTTGCGGCAGTGAGCCAGCTGGAGCGTGATTATATCAAATCCCGGCAGAAAGAGGGCATCGACGCGAAAAAGGAGCGCGGCGAGTATGTAGGCCGTCAGGCTATCCCGGTGGACAGGAAGAAGTTCGAACAGGAATACGACCTTTGGAAATCGGGCCATATCACCGCCAAAGCGGCTATGGGTCATTTGGGACTGAAGCCGAACACATTCTACCGGCGTGTTAAGGAATACGAATCCGGCGAGATGAAGTAATTCCCCCGGCCAACCGGGAGAAAATAAATGTGGAGGAAAAGGAAAATGAGAGCAAAGAAAGTGTGGGCAGTGCTGCTTGCCATCATGGTGGCGGCAATTGCTATGGTCGGGTGCGGAGGCACCGCAGACCAACCGGATGACGGCGAGACCGGAGGACAGACCGTTGAGAAGGTCGTGTATGACGGCGAGACGTTCAAGGCAACGTACCTGGGCATCACGGAGTTGGATTCCGTGCCGGGTGTTTGCTACATCCAGATGAAATTCGAGAACAAGACGGACCAGGAAATTACGGTATATCCGCAGGACAGCTCTGTGAATGATACGATGGTCCAGTACCTGGGTGGAGTCCCCGCAACAATGCAGGGCGGGAAAAACATCAATTATTCCATGTTTTTCTACCTTGAAAAGGCTGGCCTGTCCGACATTTCCGAGGTCAAGACGCTTGAGTTCAAGCTGACCGCTGATTTCAACGAGACCTCTGACACGATCACAATCAACGTGGGCGAGTAACCTATACAAGCAAAATAAAAGAGACGAGTTCTTTCGGGAACCCGTCTCTTTTTATGCGCAAAAGGAGGGCGCATGGACTACACGAAGCTGGCGGAAAACATAAAACAGCATATTGCGCGGAATCCGTCAGACCACGTGCCGTACATGGACCTTCTGTCCGTATGCCGACAACTGGAACCGGATGATTTCACCCTGGCCCATGAGCTGAGCAAGGATTTGCGAAAACTGAGTTCTGCGGCCCTGCACAAGTGCAGCGCAAATGCGGCGGATTCTTTGTTTGACGTGTACAAAAAGGCCATGTGCTTTGACGCACCGCACGATTTCGACACGTTTCTACTGTACATTGAGATGAACCGCAAACCAGAGAAGAAGTTCTATGCACCCAGGCGACATTATTTGCGGCCTATAGTGGCGGCGTATCAAGAGGTTTTGGACGGAAAGCTGCGGCTGTTAACGCTGTCGATGCCCAAACGCGCCGGGAAATCCCAGTTGGGCATCAATTTCGTCAATTTTCTGTCCGGGCGGGAACCGGACAAGTCGTCCCTAATGGAAGGGACGGGGGACGACCTGGTGAAGAGCTTTTATTCCGGGTGCCTGGAGTATCTGCAAACGCCAAATGAATATTTATTCTATGACGTTTTCCCAAATTCTCCGTTGGTGCAGACCAATGCGGACACAAAGATACTGAATCTGCGGTCAAGATCCCGTTTCCCCACAGTCATGTGCCGATCTATTGACGCAAGACAAGTGGGATTGTCGGAGGCTACGAACGTCCTATATCTGGATGACTGCGTAGATGGACGCGGGGAAGCAAAAAACCGCCAGAGGTTAGACGATAAGTGGGAGATCATATCCGGTGATATCCTGGGCCGAGCCATAGAGGGAACCCCCATTGTCGCCACGGGGACCCGCTATTCGCTGTATGACCCCATCGGCCACCTCCAAGAGGAAGCGCAAAAAGGCGGCTGGGCGTGGAAAGCCATTGAAATACCGGCACTTGACCCCGTTACGGACGAGAGTAACTACGAATACGAACGGGACGGGAAAAAGGTGTTTACCACAGCATATTTCCGCGAACAGAGGAAGCTTTTGAGCGCGGAACAGTTCGAGAGTGAATTCCAGCAGCAGCCCTTTGAAGCAAAGGGGCTGCTTTTTAACAAAGATGAGCTGAATTATTTCTTTGAACTCCCCACAGGCCGTGATCCGGACGCCGTTATTGCCGTGTGCGACACCGCAGAAAGCGGAAGCGACAGCACCGCCCTTCCCGTTGCGGCGCTGTACGGGGATGAAGTGTATATCGTGGACGTGGTGTTTGATGATTCTCCGCCGGAAGTCACAAAGCCGGAATGCGCCAGGTGCCTGATCGACAACCGCGTTGCGGACGCGCTGTTTGAAAGCAACAACGCGGGCATGTATTACGCCAGAGACGTTGCGAAAATCGTTCGGCAGCGCGGATATAGCGTTGGAATACGTACAAAAAGGACCATTTCCAACAAACAGACGCGAATTGAATTTGCGTCCGACAACATCAAGAAACACTTCTGGTTCAAGCATCCATCCACCTATAAGCGGGGAAGCCAGTACTTCAATTTCATGAAGGAAGTCACCACTTATACCCGGAGCGGAAAAGTGCCGCACGATGACGCACCGGATTCTTTATCCCTGCTGGAGAACGAAATCCGGATGCGAGTGGGCGGAAAAGTGGAAGTGTTCAAGCGGCCATTTTAAGGGGGTGTGCCAATGAATCTTTTTGGTCGGAAGGTTATCTACACGGACGTTGAGCACGTCACCCGGGGAAATGTGGTGGATATTTTGCAAAAGGCTTTGCCCATCCACCAGATGAACCGGGCGGACATTGAGTATCTTTACAGGTATTACAAGGGAGACCAGCCCATTTTGGGAAGGGTAAAGGACGTCAGGCCAGAAATCAACAACAAGATCGTTGTGAACCGGGCGAACGAGATTGTTTCGTTCAAGGTCGGGTATCTTCTGGGTGAGCCTGTGCAGTACGTCAGCAGGGGGAACGATGAATCCGTCGCTGAGGGCGTGTCCAAGCTCAACGATTATGCGCTTTCGGAAGACAAGGCCGCCAAGGACAAGGAGCTGGCGGACTGGTTTCATATCTGCGGAACGGCTTACCGCATGATTCTGCCGGACAAAATGGCGGACGTGGATGAAGATGAAGCACCGTTTGAGATTTTCACACTGGACCCGCGCAACACCTTTGTGGTGTACTCCAGCGGCTTAGGCCACCGGCCCATTCTTGGCGTGACGTATGTGCAGAAAGAGGACAACACCGTTGTTTTCTGCTGTTACTCCGAGGATACGTATTTCGAGGTGACGGAAACCTGGGATGTGAAAGCGGAGCCGCAGATTTTGGGAATCCCCATTATCGAGTACCCCGCCAATGAAGCCCGGTTGGGTGCTTTTGAAATCGTGCTCCCCCTTCTGGACGCTATCAACAACGTCCAATCCAACCGCATGGACGGCGTGGAACAATTTGTCCAGGCGCTGATGCTGTTCCACAACGTGGACATTTCGTCCGAAGACTACAAGAATCTGAGGGAAGAAGGCGCTATTAAATTCAAGGACATTGATGCGACGCTCAAAGCTGACGTTGGGTACCTGACGGCGGAGCTGAACCAGACGCAGACCCAAACATTGACGGATGACATGTACGACACTGTCCTGACGATCTGCGGCATGCCGAACCGAAATGGAGGCTCCTCCACCAGTGACACCGGGTCTGCGGTCATTATGCGCGACGGATGGTCGTCAGCAGAGGCGCGGGCAAAGGATTCCGAACAGATGTTCAAACGGTCCGAAAAGCAGTTTCTGAAAATCGCCATCAAAATCTGCAATAATCTGCGGGCACTTTCTTTGAAAATGTCCGCCCTGGAAATCCGGTTTACGCGCCGGAACTACGAAAATATCAGCGAAAAGGCCAGCGTTCTGGTAGCTATGTTAAACAACGGGAAAATTGCCCCCCAACTGGCATTTACACACTGCGGCATGTTCTCCGATCCTCAGCTTGCGTACAAAATCAGCGCGGAATATGCCGAAAAGCAAGAAGAAAAGGAACTATCGACAGGGAAGTCGTTAAAACGCAACGGGGAGACAACCTCGGAAAAAACAGAAAACGGTGCGGAGGGAACCGCCGAAAAAACGCAGGAGGTATCAACATGAAAATCGACACCAGCAGAATCGAAGGTTACGCAGATATGTCCACCGAGGACAAGCTCAAGGCCCTAGAGGGCTTTGAGTATGAGGACAACGCCGCAGAGCTTTCTCGGCAGAAGAACGCTATTTCCAAGGCAAACTCCGACGCCGCCCAGTGGAAGAAGAAGTACAACGACATGCTTTCCGAGGACGAGCGCAAGAAGCAGGAACAAGCCGATAGCATTGCCGCCATGCAGAAAGAGCTTGAGGAGCTGAGAACGGCAAAGACCGTCTCTGAGTACAAAGCCAAGTTTGTGGCGCAGGGCTATGCAGAGGACTTGGCAGATGACACCGCCAAAGCTCTGGCGGCTGGTGATTCTGCAAAGGTCTTTGCGAACCAGCAGAAGTTCTTGGACGAGTATGCCAAGAAGGTAAAGTCCGACATCCTCAAGGGAACTCCCGCGCCGCACGGCGGTGCCGGTCCCGTTGGAGTTGATTACGACAAGAAGATCGAGGAGGCGCGTGCAAGCAAGAACTATGCGGAAATCGCTTATTACACGCGCTTGAAGGCACAGGAAGAATCCGCAAATAACAAATAAAAGGAGTTAAGACATGGCAGATACTTTTGCTACCAGCTTTGCAACGCTGAACTATTCCGGCATGCTCTTCAACAAGGGCAATACCAAGACCCCCCTGAGTTCCATTATCGGTTCCCGGGCTAAGGTGACGAACCACGTAGAGTTTGTTACCGGCCAGGAGTACACCACCGGCGGCGGAGAACAGCCCGCCATCTCCGAGTCTGCGTCTTTGACCGCCCCCGATGCTTCCATTGTGACCCGGGAGCAGCAAACAAACGTTACCCAGATTTTCCATGAGGCTGTCGGCATCTCCTATGCCAAGCAGTCCAACATGGGCACCCTGTCTGGCCTGAACGTAGCTGGTCAACAGGCAAACCCCATTAACGAACTGGACTTCCAGGTGGCCGCCAAGATGCAGAAGATCAACCGCGACATTGAATACACGTTTATCAACGGCGTGTACAACAAGGCCACCGATGACACCAAGATCAACAAAACCCGTGGTCTCGTTACCGCAGCCACCACCAACGTCACGGCTATGGCCAGCAAGCCTCTGGGCCTGTGGGAAATTGCCGACATGGTGAAGAAGATCTATGCCCAGAACGCTCCCACCGATGGCCTTTGCCTGTGGTGTGACGCTGTGACCATGTTCCAGGTCAACGCCGACGCTGTTCAGAATGGCCTGACCGTGGTTCCCGCTTCGCGCGAAATCAACGGTATTTCTCTCTCCAGCGTGGTTACTCCCCTGGGCGTGGTGTACCTGTATCTTGGCGAGTGCCTACCCGCCGGCACCGCTCTGCTGCTGAACCTGGACGTTATCTCCCCCGTGTTCCAGCCCGTGCCCGGCAAGGGTAACTTCTTCCTGGAGCAGCTGGCAAAGACCGGCGCGGGCGAGAAGTATCAGCTGTTCGGCCAGATCGGCCTTGACCATGGCCCCGAGTGGTATCACGGCAAGTTTACCGGCATCGCCACCAGCTTTACCAAGCCCACCTACAGCCGCAGCGTGTTCATCGCCAACGACGCCAGCAATCCCGTTAACACCAAAGCTGTCACCGGCTGATCTGGAGGTATGAGATGCGCGACGAAGAAAAACTGGCCATGCTGGGAGACATGACCGGAGAGACAAGCGAATCGATTCTCTCTGCGTATCTGAATATTGCGGCCAGCAAGATTCTCCGCAGAGCGTTTCCGTTCGGGACAGATGCTACTGCTGTCCCCGCATGCTACGAGATCAACCAAATTGAGATCGCCGCATATCTCATCAACAAGCGCGGAGCAGAGGGGGAAACAGCGCATAGCGAAAATGGCGTTTCCAGGTCTTATGAGGGCGGCGATGTGCCGCCTTCTCTTATGCGGGAAATTGTGCCGTTTGCGGCCACCATGTGAGGTGCAAGGATGAAAATCATGAACCGAAACAAAAGGCCGTGCTGGTATCTTTTGTACCGAGGGACAGAACTGGAGAAGGACGCTAATGGCTACGAAACCGGAGAAAAAAGCGTGAAATACGCGGACCCGGTGAAAATGGAAGCCAATATCTCCCCGGCTGCCGGGTATGCGCAGATTCAGCAGTTTGGGCAGTTCATCTCCTATGACAAGGTGATCATCACAGATGATACGGCTTGCCCCATAGACGAAAATACAGTACTTTTTATTGACAAAAAGCCGGAATATAAAGACGGGAAACCGCTTTATGACTACGTTGTAAAGCAAATTGCCAAGTCTCTGAATTTGGTTTCCATCGCCGTCAGCAAGGTGAATGTGTCGTGAAAAGGACTGTAAAGACGGCGCTGTCCGCTGCGGGCATTCAACGGATGATTGACGTAGTCGAGGATTACCGGACATGGCTGGAGGACCGGGCGAATGTGCTTCTCCGAGAGCTTTCTTCCATGGGGTATGATATCGCATCCGCGAAATTTGAGTCTGCCGTATACGACGGCACAAACGACGCGAAAGTAAAAATCGAAGAACGAGACGGACGCACGGCGGCGGTGGTAGCTGTCGGTGCGTCCGTCCTGTTTATTGAATTTGGCACTGGCGTTACATACCCGGACAACCACCCGGAAGCCGCGCGAAACGGCATGGTTCGCGGCGCTTACGGAAAGGGTCACGGCAAGCAAAGGACGTGGGGCTACTACGGGGACCCCGGAACGAACGGAGTTGAGAAAACGAACCCAAAAACCGGCAATACGGTGGTTCTTACTCACGGCAACCCGGCCAACATGTCTATGTACGACACGGTAAAGGAGCTTTCAGACAGGCTCCCAGCCCTTGTCAAGGAGGTGTTCCGATGATCGACATCGAAAGCAAGGTGTATACGCCAATCGCGGAACAGCTCCGCGAGAAATACCCGGGCATTGACGTGGCCGGGGAGTACATCAATGCGCCCCCTAAATTCCCACATGCCAGCATTGTGGAGCAGGACAATTACACCTCCGCAAATCGTTTAGATTCATCTGAAAGCGAGAGATATTCCGTACTGATGTACGAGGTAAACGTCTACTCCAACAAAACTGGCGGGAAAAAGAGTGAATGCCGTTCCATCATGGCAGACATCGACAGGATGATGTATGCGCGTAACTTCACAAGGATTTCCATGTCCCCGGTCCCGAACATGGAAAACGCTTCTATCTACCGTCTTGTTGCCAGATACAGGGCGGAAACAGACGGGGCCACTATTTTCAGACGATAACAGAAAGGAATGATGACCTATCGCTATCTCTACCTACAAGGTTTTCCTGATGCATAAAGATACCAGCGCTGCGTCGTGGTCGAAGCTGATCGACATCAAAGAGTTCCCTGATCTGGGTGGCGACCCCGACATGCTGGAAACCACCACGCTTTCCGACAAGATGCAGACCTTCATCGCGGGCATCCAGTCCATGGACGGCCTGTCTTTCACTGCCAACTACACCTTGACCGATTATAAGGCGCTCAAGGCGCTGGAGGGCAAGCAGGAGGATTACGCCGTATGGTTCGGCGGAACCGAAAGCGCGGGAACGCTGACTCCTTCCGGGACGGACGGCAAGTTCAGCTTTAAGGGCGAGTTGTCCGTGTACCCCACTGGAGGCGGCGTCAACGAAGTTGTGGGCATGGCTATCACCATCGCCCCCTCGACCGTAATCAATTTGGAGAACGAATAAGGAGGAAACAGAACATGGCAAAGACGCTTACTGTTAAGGACCCCGTGACTGGCATTGCGTACACCCTGGAATATACCCGGAAGACCGTGGAGCTGATGGAGAAAGAAGGGTTTGTTGCGACCGAAGTCGAAAACAAGCCTATGACCAGTCTCCCCGCGCTGTTTGCTGGAGCTTTTAAGGCTCATCATCGGTTTGTTAAGCGCGACGTGATCGACAGGATTTACGCGGGCATGCCCAAGAAGGACGAACTGATCGGCAAGCTGGTTGAGATGTACAACGACCCCATCATCGCCCTGCTGGACGAGCCTGCGGAAAGCGAGGAAAACCCTACCTGGACGGCGAACTGGTAAACGAGTCGCCGTCGAATAAAGCGGGGGAGCCAATCCCCCGCTATTCCGATAAATTCTATGAGCTGTTTCCATATTATCTGGCCATTGGCATGACCTATAGCCAGTACTGGGACGAGGACTGCGAACTGGTCAAATATTACAGGGAAGCAGCGAAGATTAAACGCGATTTGACAAATCAAACCGCATGGCTGCACGGCGCGTACATTTATGAAGCCGTGGCGGATTTGGCACCCATTCTCCGCATGGGTGGCAAGAAAGGCACCAGGCCAAAGCCGTACCGTGATTCCCCATACGACCTGTATGCACAGAGCGAAAAGCCCAAAAAACAGGAGCAAGGCGACAAGAAGGCGCGGTCCGTCATGGAGATGTTTATGATCGCAAACAACAAACGATTCGAACAGGGAGGTGGCAAAAATGGCGGATAATGTGGAAATCCAGGGTATTGAGTTTCAAATTAAGGAAAACAGCGACAGCGCTGTAGCGTCCCTGGAAAAGCTGCAAAACACCCTGGTTCGTCTGAAAACGGCCACATCCGGGGGCGTGTCGGCTTTGCGCACTACTGCCAGGCAGTTGGACTCCCTGAACAAGGCCCTGGAGAACACCAGCGCAGATAAGATTCAGAAGATCCGGTCCTTGACCAGCGGACTGAAGAGCCTGAGTGAGGTCGGCGCCGTCAAAATCTCCAGTTCCGTGCCGAACCAAATCGCCGCACTTTCTACGGCGCTGAGCCAAATCAAGACAACGGACGGCGATAAGCTGATTGCCCTTGCAGACAGTATGCGCCCGCTCTCCGAACTGGGACGTTCCCGTCTCACATCGTTTATTAGCCAACTCGGCAAACTCCCGGAGGTCATGCGTGAGCTTGATGCGGCGGACTTGGATAAGTTTAACCGCCAAATGAAAGAGCTTGCGGCGGCGATTCGCCCGTTGTCTGACGAGATGCAGCGACTCGGAACGGGATTTGCTGCGCTACCCGCCAGACTCCAGCGGGCCATTACGATGGTAAACCAGTACAACGCCGCCGTGCAGCGCGGGACTCGCAGAACCAGCATGTTCAGCAGGGCTACGGGCATGATTCGGTTCGGCATTTTGTATGCTGGGCTGCGGCGCGTGGTGGGCCTTATCGGGACGGCCATCACGGAATCCAACACATACCAGGAGGACCTGAACCTGTTCAACGTCGCGCTGGGTAAATACGCAAAGGAAGCGCAGAACTACGCAGAAAAAGTATCTTCTGTGATGGGCATCGACCCGGCGCAGTGGATGCGGAACCAGGGCGTGTTTCAGACGCTTCTGACTGGATTTGGAGATACAGAAGACCGGGCATACACCATGAGCAAAAACCTGACACAGTTAGGCTATGACCTGTCCTCTTTCTTCAATATCTCTATTGAGGACTCCATGCAGAAGCTGCAATCCGGCATTGCTGGAGAACTGGAGCCCCTGCGAAGATTGGGCTATGACCTGTCTGTTGCGCGATTGCAGCAGGAAGCGCTGAATCTTGGTATTACCAAGAGCGTTTCCGCCATGAATCAGGCGGAAAAAGCAGAACTGCGGTACTACGCTATTATGACACAGGTGACTACCGCACAGGGAGACATGGCCCGAACCCTGGAAGCTCCTGCGAACCAGCTGCGTGTGCTTAGAGCAGAAATCACTCAGGTGTCCCGTGCAATCGGCAATCTGTTTATCCCGATTCTGACCAAGGTTCTGCCTTATGTCATTGCGTTTCTGCAAATTGTCCGCGAGTTAGCGAACGCGCTGGCTAAACTGTTTGGGTTTGAGCTTACGGACGTTGACTGGGATGGCGTGAATCGTGGAGCTGTTGCCGCCGGGGAGCTTTCGGACAACATGGATGCAGCGGTAGATGCTGCCAAGGAGTTTAAGCGCTACACCATGGGCTTTGACGAATTGAACATCCTGCCGTCCAACACGGGTTCTTCCGGCAAAACGGATGCTGGCATTACCGGCTCTGGTGGACTCGGGATTGATTTGCCCGAGTACGATTTCCTGACTGGGGCTGTTCAAAGCAAGGTTTCTGAGATCAAACAGACAATCGAAGACAACATTGCAGAAATCAAAGCCACATTAGGCGCGGCCGATTTTGTTATTGGCGCGATTCTCGCTTTTACCGGGATTAACGTGCCCGCCGGAATCGCCATGATGGCAAGTGGCCTTGCTCTGATGATTTCCGGCAACGAAGATAACCCGGACGCCGTAAAGAATGTTTTGGAAAATGCCATCGCAAACATTGACCTTGTAAGCGGAACTGCAGCGTTGGTCATCGGCGCAATCCTTGCCTTTTCCGGGGCAAATATTCCCATCGGCATCGGCCTTATGGCATTTGGCGCAACGGAACTGATTGCGTCTCAAACTCTGACGTGGGATAAACTGTCGGAAGATGTCCGACAAATCATCGGCGGGCTGGTCACATTTGTTGCATTGGGCGCACTGGCGGTAGGCGCCATTTTGGCCTTCTCCGGGGCGAATATCCCGCTGGGTATTGCCTTGATGGTGGCTGGTGCGTTCGTGCTGGCCACAGCAATTGTTCCAAAGTGGAACGAAATGCCTGATTCCGTGAAAAAAACAATCACCACCGTTATGGTGATACTTGGTGCCGCGCAGTTGGTACTCGGCGCGTTGCTTACGTTTACCGGAGTAAACATCCCTCTGGGCATTGCTCTGATGGTAATCGGAGCGGCAAGCCTCGCGACAGCTGCGGCGCTGAACTGGGACGCCGTCTCGAAGTTCCTGAAAAAGTCGATCTCTTATATTGCGGGTATTGTTGGCGGTGCACTTATGGTTCTCGGCATTTTGCTGCTCCTGTCTGGCGCGGGAATTGGACTCGGCCTTGCCGTGCTTGCCGCCGGGCTTGCATCATCTCACGCCGCATGGAAGCTGGACGACAACCCTATTACCCGATTTGTAAAGAAGATGGCCAACGGGATTATCTCCATCGTCAATGTCGTGATTGATGCGGTAAATGAGATGTTCCACCTGGACTTCAAGGGTCTAAAAATCGGTGGCATTCAGATTATACCCGCTTTCAATAAGAGATTGGTAAACATCCCGAAAATCAAACAGTTCGCCGAAGGCGGTTTTCCCAACGAGGGCCAGTTGTTTGTTGCCCGTGAAGCTGGCGCGGAGATGGTGGGCAACATCGGCAGACGGACATCCGTTGCGAACAATGACCAGATAGTCTCCGCCGTGTCCGATGGCGTGTACCGCGCTGTAATGTCGGCCATGTCCAATAAAGATGGAGTGTCCGGGGATATCAATCTCACTATCAATATGGATGGTGATGTGGTGTATCGCAACGTCGTAAAGAAGAACAAAGAGGTGGTTCGGGCAACCGGCAAATCTCCTCTGTTCGCGTAAGGAGGGCACATGGCAATCATCACGGTAAAAAAGAAAGACGAGACCACTGTGCCGCTCCCTGACCCCAAATCTTTTTCCTGGGGCTTACAGGACGTAGATGCAGACGGTTCCGGAAGAAACCAAAATGGTGATGCGTTCCGCGACAGGGTGGCCAGGAAACGGAAGTGGACCATGGAATGGCCCCCTCTGACTGCTGAACAATGCTCCACAATCCTGAAAGCCGTCACGGACGTATTTTTCCAGGCGACAGGGCCAGACGCGGAGGACGGTACAAACCGCACCATGACATGCTATGTGGGCGACCGGACTACTCCCATGTATTCTTGCATCGATGGAGAGTGGAGATGGGAAAGTCTTGCTATGAACTTCGTGGAGAGGTGACGCCATGTACAATGTCTCCACCGCATTCCACACCGCATTTGCGGATTATGGCCGCGAGATCAAGGCCAAGGTGATTTTCAACGGGCAGACAGAGCTTGACGGAGACTACGTTCAGGAGATCACCGCCACACCGGCGTTTGACTCCTCGGACGGAATCTCCGTCGGCTCTGCCTGTTCCGGGCGGTGCAAAATCCGCATTTACAAGCCGGATGAGCCGCTGCAATTGTCCGGCGGGTACTTTGTGCCGTATATCGGCATCTACGTTCCTGGTGGTGATACAGGCGCGACAGCCATCGCCGGTCAAGCTGTGGCCGGTAAGGCAATCGCCGGCGTAAGCACAGTAGCATCTGGGGTGGAATATGTCCCCCTGGGGCGATACTACATCCCCGCAGACGGCGTAGAAAATTTGGTGTATGGCTGGGAAATCACCGGCTATGACCAGATGGCATCCTTGACGGAGCAATACACCCCGCAAATTGAGTTCCCCGCCACGCCAGATGCTATGCTGACGGACTTGTGTGCGCAAAGCGGCCTGACTCCCCCAACGGTGACTTTCCCAGATATGACAATCGAGTCTGTGTTTGAGGAGACCATCCGACAGCAGCTGGGGTGGCTGGCTGGACTGTGCGGACAGTCCGCGCACTTCGACCGGGACGGCAATCTGGTGTTTAAGTGGTACGCAAAGACTACTTTTCAGGTCAGCCGGGACCAACAGTACATGTCCGGCCTTACCCGCACGGCAGACGGTCTGTACACGGTATCCAGCCTCACCACCGGCACGGAAGATGAACCCATTACATCCGGCACCGGCTTGGGCATCACATCTACAAACCCATACATGAACCAGGCCGTTGCAGACCTGATTCAGCCGGAGTTAGAGATATCCTTCCAGCCCTGCGACGTAAAATGGCGTTGTGACCCGTCTGTTGAGGTGGGCGACGTCATCCAGGTGGAGGGTGATACCGGCGAATGGCTGGACGTGTGTGTTATGGAGCAGGAAATCCACCTGTACGGCGGTCTGTCCTCTACGATGCACAGTTACGCCCCACAGGACGCGGATTACGCCATGGAAAGCCCCACAGAGCAGCGCATCAAGCGAGCTTATGAGGGCCTTACCAAGGCCATGCAAAACGCCACGCAAAAGATCATCGGGGCAAAGGGCGGGTATTATGAACTGACACTGGACGAACAGGGCTTCCCCATCGGGTGGACCCTGCGAGATACGCCCACCATTACACCCAATACACGGATGTGGATTATGTCCACCGGCGGTTTGGGATTCTCCAAGGACGGAGGAAATACCATTTCCGGTGTTGCCTTGACCATGGACGGCGAGATCAACGCAAATGTCATCACAGCTGGGCAAATGTCTGCCGAAAGAGTCACCGTCAACGGCCAGACTCTTTCTGATTTTATCGACGCCAGTATCGACGATGACGGACATCCGGTGCTGCGTATAGGGTCCTCTGCGTCGGAAATTGTCCTGAAGGAATACAACGACAAAATCGGATTCTATGATACGGCTGGTACGTTGCTGGCGTACTGGAACAACAACAGTTTTGAACTTGTGGAACTGAGCAAGTTCCGCCTGGGACCCATGGGCATTGTCGTACAGCCCAACGGTTCCGTGTCCTTCGTGGGGGTGAATTGATGGCAAGCATTTACGGCGCAAAATCTTCCACCGGCTGGCAATTACGGCTGGATTACAGCGTATCCCAGAGCATCGCGGACAACAAGTCCACACTGTCCCTGACGCTGTACATCTATGACGGCACCGGAGAGAGCTACAACCTGGACGCCAATAGTTGCTATTACACTCTGCAAGGCACCAAGGTGTATAACCCGTACCGGTACAATTCCAGGGGCTGGTACAAGCTGGGCAGCAAGTCTATCACCGTGGCCCACAACAATATGGGCAAGGGGTCTGTGGTTCTTTCTGCGGACTGGCACAGCGGGTTTACGTCATCTTACACGCCGTCCAGCCTGACGGTTTCCGGCACGGTCAATCTCCCGGATATCCCCCGGGCATCTTCCGTTTCAGCGACCGGACTTGTGCTGGGTTCTGCCGGTACGCTTGTAGTGACCAGGGCCGTGAGCACTTTTACACACACCATCAAACTCAAGTGCGGCTCTGCGGCACAGGTAACTGTGGCGACAAAATCCAGCGCCACATCCATTCCGTACACGCCGCCACTGGATTGGGCCGCGCAGAATACGTCTGGAATCTCCGTAAACATCGCGGCGGAGATCACCACTTACAACGGGGACACCGTGGTGGGCACCAATACGACCACACTGACGGCATCCATCCCTGCGTCGGTAAAACCCACCCTGTCCGTGAGTCTGTCCGACACCTCTGGGTATCAGCCCACATACGGCTGGGTGCAGGGCAAGAGCACTCTGAAAGCCACGTTTTCCGCTGCTGGGTCTTATGGCAGCACCATCAAGGCCAAGTCCCTGACCATCGGCGGGAAATCCGCCAGCCCTGACGGGGCGAATGTCCTTACAGAAAGCGGCACAATGGCCGTTGTAGCCACCGTCACGGACAGCAGAGGGCGCACGGCACCTGTTGCCAAGAACATCACTGTGAACGCGTACAGCGGCCCAGGGGTCCAGGATTTGACCTTTGTGCGCGGCTCTTACGCGAACAGCGTGTGGACGGAAAATTCCATGGGCGCAGATATCAAGCTGACGTTCACCCTGTCCCTCCAGCTGACCGGGAACAAGGCATCTGTGGAGATTACCGGCGCGTCCACGCTGACCGACCAGATCAGTGGCGCAAAGACCGTGTATCTGGTGTCCTTTGGCACGGACACGACCAGCGTTGTACAGGTCAAAGCTACGGATTCCCTGGGCACCATGGTAACGCGGGAGATCACCATCCCTACCGTTTCGGTGCCCATGAACATGAGTTTTTCTCTGCCAGGGGTATGCTTCGGCGGCGTGGCAGAACACGAAAAGGTGGTAGAGTTCAAGTGGCCCATCCGGTATTTGGGGAAAGCTCTCCTGGACTACCTCCACCCCGTCGGCAGCATCTACCAGTCCACAGATTCCACGTCCCCAGCGGACCTGTTCGGCGGCACCTGGGAGCAGATCAAGGACGTGTTCCTCTTGGCGGCAGGCGACTCCCACGCGGCTGGCTCTACCGGCGGCGAGGAGACACACGTCCTGACGGCGGCGGAGATGGCAAACCACACCCACGGCTACGATTACACGGGCCAGAGCATTACGGAGGGCGTCAACGCCATCCGCCTGTATAATGCTGCGAGTACCCAGTACAACCCTTACACGGGCAAGGCTACGTCCAACTGCGGCGGCCAGGCCCACAACAATATGCCGCCGTACCTGGCCGTGTACACATGGCGCAGGACGGCATAAGGAGGGTATTACATGCCTGATATCAGCATTACCGTTACCGATAAGCGCCCGGTATGCACCGCCGGGACGACCGTTGTGTGCGACAACAGCGATTATATCGTACACTGGGACCTGGACGCAGAATGGAGCGCCTACGACACCAAGACCATGCGCGTGATCTACATGGACAGCACCTACGCCGACACCGTGTTTACAGGTGACAGCGTGGCTCTGCCTCCGGTACCTGTGCCCGGATGTGTGCAGATCGGACTCTACGCCGGGGACATCCACACCAGCCGCATGGTGCTCCTGCGGGCACTGTCGTCCGTGCGGTCTGCCAGCGGCGCGCCCGCCAACCCCACGCCAGACGTGTACGACCAGCTGATGGAGCTTATCAAGGGCCTGGGTGGCGTAGACCCGGATGACATCGCCAAGGCGGTTGCTGATTATCTGGCCGCACACCCAATTAAAGCAATTGCGGGATAAAGGAGGATTACAGATGGCGCTTACAAAGATAACTTACGTGAGTGGAAAAACAGTTATAACTGCGGAAAACTTAAATGATATACAAGATGCAGTCCTCGACTTAGAAAGCAAGGGCGGCGTGGGAATGGGCATCACCGGCGCGGCGGTCGGCCAGATTGCCAAGATTGCCGCCGTGGACGCGGACGGCAAGCCAACCGCGTGGGGTCCGACGGATATGCCAAGCGGTGGAGTCTCTGGAGATGTGACAAACATCATCACATATCCTGTTGCACAGAAATAGGAAGTCAGCGACTACTACAAATACGTTTCATACACTCAAGCAACGCTTAACGCAGACGGGACGCTAAACGAAAGCGGTATTGGGTTTACCACGGATTATCTTCCGGTGATCCCCGGAGAAACGTTGTTTTTGTCCGCGACTGTCACTACCAAGGTGGCGTTCTTCAGCAAGAACAAGGATCTCATCGGCCAGATAGCCGTAGCAAGCGGCCAAACCAACTACACAGTGCCAGAGAATGCAGCACTTGCACGTTTCCAAAACCAGTATAACGGAGGCTCAACGGTGCGATTTGAGTGCCGCGAGAAACCACAGCAGGGTATCACACGCCTGAAAGATTTAATTTTCTCTCCGCTGCATTCTTCCGTAGATTTGCTCGTGACTGGAGATAGTAACACATATGGCTACGGCTTGAGCGACCGGGAAAATGAAGGGTGGGCTTATCTCTTCGCAAAAATGCTTGCCACGATCACTGAGATCCATGTCGGGTATATGTCTCCATATGCCCACGCAGTAGCGTATTCCAGCTACGGCAGTACTGCCAATTTCAAAACCGGTTCGAGGCTTGCAATATACACCGATGCACAGAGCGTCACGCTCAACTATGGCGAGGCATATAGCGAGACGTGGAAATGGTATGTGAATGACGTGGAGCAGGCGGAGACGGAGAAAACAATTAGTGGACTCGGCGATGGGGAGAAGAAGGTCGAAGTGCGTTTTACTGGTGGACAGACGGTCAATCCCAATCTGTCAATAAGCAAAACAATCACAGTCACAAACAAAGCTTCTGTCGGCTGCGGAATCCTCAACTGTCCAATTGAGACGGGACATGATTGGCTGGTGCTGATGATCGGGACAAATAATCGTGGGGCGAGTGGCGGTATGGTCGGCCATGGCAGAGAGTATTTGGCCTATGCTGGAAAAGGAACGTTTGTAGTGCCATTCCCCAACCGGAAAACAGACGCATCCTACGTTGTCTCACAAGCTCAGGTATATGGTGATCTGACCTCTACCCTCAGGAGCATAAATTATGAGATATGCGATGCATCTGATTTTGGATATGCATTTATTCAAGATGACAGTTTGTATCAATCTGACATGATCCATTACAGCGCAAAGGGGCACAAGGCGATTGCAAACATCGTAGGTGGAAAACTCGGGTTCCCCGTAACGGCATTGTAATGAAATGCCATCCAAGGCGCAAAAAAAAGGAGGGCGATTAGCCCTCCCGCTTGAGCGCCTGCGTTATCAGGTGCTCGATGTAATTTGAGACGCTGCGGCCTTCTGCTTCGGCAGCGGCCTGGATCTGCTCCTTGAGTTCCGGCGTGAGCCGGATGTACAGACGTTCCGTTTTTGCCATGACCCTTGTCTCCTTATCCAATGTCAACGTTGCGGCTAATGCGGGGCTGGTCAGGGTGAGCTTCGCTCCACGCATCCGCGAATGCGATGTCCGTGAACTCGATGTCGTCAGCGAGGTGGAGCTTGCCGACAGGGGTGATGGCGTTTGCAACGGCTACGGCGGTCTCTCTGGTCATGGGAGCCATGTAGAGGGACTTGGCATACTCGACGATGTCCCAGTAGGCACCATTCGCTGCGTCGTCCAGCGATAAGGCGGACTCGCCTCCAAACATGGCCGCGAGAGGGACGCTTTCGCCGATCCGGGACTGCCAGTCGTCGATGATCTGCATCGGGTCCCCGCCGAGGTTGTATACAAGCAGTCTGGCACTGCCGCTGTGGAGCTGGCCCATTCTCTCGATGATATCCATAATGTCGTCCTCTCTGGCCTCGCGGCCTGTCTGTTTCCTTTATTTAATGCTTACTTTTCGCGGCTTTTTCGGATGCGCAGGGCATTGATTGACGGATACTCTGCGCCGTACTGCCCCTTGGTGTAAGGCAGGCGGCCAAGCACCGCTTTCGGAGACTTGCCCAGTTTATCGGCGATTTCCTCAATCGACAAGCCGGTAGCAAATAACTGGCTTTCGTCTGTTTTGATTGCACCGATGGTAATCAAGATTTTACGTACTTTAGGTTCGGATATGCTCAAGCGATTAGCTATTTCGCGCTGCGAACATTTTTGCTCCCATAGCCGTGCAACGGCAGCGAATGTAGCATCCATTTTTATCCTTTCCGGCCGTTTGGCCCGTCTGTTATCTTTAGATTGATTGTATTGTACGCCTTTTGTGCGTACAATACAATTGACAAAATAGCCAAAAATTACACAAAAATTAAAGCAAAATCACAAAACGAAAGGAGTTTTTTTCACATGAAAGAAAACGCGATCAAAGCCGCTATGGCGGCAGCCCTGGGGGCGCTGTGTGCCTACGGGGTGCAGCTGCTGGTGCCGGTGCTGGTGCTGGTGGTGGTGATGCTGCTGGACTACGCCACGGGTATGACCAAGGCATGGAACGCCGGGGAACTGTCCTCCCGGGTGGGCCTGCGGGGCATCCTGAAAAAGGTGGGCTACTTGGTGATCGTCGGCGTAGCTGCTGTGGTAGACTGGCTGCTGCGCTACGGAGCCGACACCCTGGGCTGGGACTGGCCGGTGGAGTTCCTGTTTGCCAGCATTGTCATTATCTGGCTGGTGATCAACGAGCTGCTGTCCATCCTGGAGAACGTGTCGGCCATCGGTGCGCCGGTGCCTGCTTTCCTCCGGGCCCTGCTGAAAAAGTTGAAGGTACACACCGAGGACACGGCGGCGGACAAGCTGCCGGGAGAGGAGGACAACAACAATGAGTAAGCGAGTGTACATCAGCCCCAGCGACCAGACGGAAAACCGCTATGCCTGGGGCAATACCAATGAGCACGCCCAGTGCCAGAAGATCGCCGAAGCGGAGGCTGCCGCTCTGCGCCGCAGCGGCGTGGAGGTAAAGCTGGCGGCCTTCGGCACCACCATGGCCCAGCGCTGCGCCGAGTCCGACGCCT
>ENA-OUOU01000157-OUOU01000157.1-human-gut-metagenome-genome-assembly--contig:-NODE-157-length-46899-cov-8.488878_pt1 | contig 46899 bp, 33 predicted proteins | sample MGYA00237936_ERZ548765 | MGnify/ENA primary metagenome ERZ548765 (study PRJEB26490, sample SAMN05356889) | human gut metagenome | biome: terrestrial biome; feature: human-associated habitat; material...
GATAGGAGTCCGTCTCGTGGGCTCGGAGATGTGTATAAGAGACAGGTGGCAGAGGGCGCATGGTACTATGATGCCGTGATGTGGGCCGTCAAGAACGGTGTGACCGCCGGCATGACCCCGACGGTGTTTGCGCCGCTTGAAGCCTGCAACCGCGCGCAGATGGTCGAGTTCCTGTGGAACGCCGCCGGCAAGCCGACCGCGACCATCAAGGCTGTTCCGTTCACCGACGTTCCGGGCGCTGCCTGGTACGAGGATGCGCTCCTGTGGGCCTATGAGGCGGGCATCGTTGCCGGCACGACCAGCACTACTTTCAGCCCGGCTAAGGAATGCACCCGTGCCGAGATGGTCTGCTTCCTCGTGCGTCTGCTGTCGGACGGCGCAACGGACAATATGCCGTTTGTTGACGTTCCGGCCAGCGCATGGTACTACAACGAAGTGCAGTGGGCATGGGCCAACGGTCTGACTGTCGGCACCAGCGCTACCACGTTCAGCCCGGACAAGGTCTGCAACCGTGCCGAGGCTGTTGAGTTCCTGTACAACGCGTTCGCGAAGTAAGGAGCTCACTGAAAATTACATGTTTTTCTATCAGGACTTCGGTTGCTAATAGACAAATCATAGACCCCAAAGCACAAAGAAGAGATGGGAAAACCTCATCTCTTCTTTTTTCATACATCGAGCTGACAAATTTAGAGAGGAAACTACAGAAAAGGAGCTGATGTGAGTCGTGAAAGCGACCCGATTCGCGAACAGAGCGTGGGCTTTTGTGTTGGCCGTCCTGATGACGCTGACGCTCATTGCCCCGCAGGCGCTGGCTGCGAACACCGTAGACCCCGTCGAACCTGCCAGCGGTAAGATCCTTGTGAGTCAGACGGATTACACGCTGATCGACGGCGTGACGGAATCTGACATCTTCCTGAATACGAAGGAAGGCAATGCACAGATCGCCGGTTTTATGACGACGATTGCACCGGGTGCGAAGGCGACATTCAAGGCCTCGTACAACGGTTACTATACAGAAGGCAGCACGCCCGCGTCCCGCAAGGACAAGGCGGCCAATCTGTCCTGGAGCATGGAAAAGACCACGATGCAGGCTGCTAACTATACTAAGGCCACCGGCGGCAACGTCATCATGGCCATGAACGGCGACTACTACAACATGCAGACGCTGCAGCCGCTCGGTTACCTCATCATGGAGGGCAACCTCATTCAGAAGAATAACGGTGTTGCCAACGAGCCGTATTTTGCGGTTTTGAAGGACGGTACCTATGCCATCCGTGACGCCGGGGCGGACTGCTCCGACGTTCTGGAAGCGATTTCCGGCCCGTTTTATCTGATCAAGGATGGACAGCCCTGCTACAACGGGAATCCGGACCTCATGCCGCGCAACTGCATCGGCATCAAGGCGGACGGCACGGTCGTGACCTTCTTGGCCGACGGCCGCCAGAGCCCGTACTCGGTCGGCATGACGATCGATGAGGAGATTTCGTTCCTGTATGCGCAGGGCGTGGTGAATGCGATCTTCCTCGACGGCGGCGGTTCCGCCACCTGCGCCACCAAGCGCGAGGGTACCACGGACCTCCAGGTCCGCAACCGCCCGTCCGACGGTGTGGAGCGCACGGTCGCCAGCGCCCTGCTGCTGGTCTCCACGGCGGAGAGTGACGGCGTGTTCGATCATGCCTCCCTTTCCCCGAACAACACGGTCTACACGCCCAACAGCCAGATCCAGTTCTCGGCCATCGGCGTGGATAAAAACGGCGGCGAGGCCGCGCTCCCGGAGAATGTGACCTGGACGGTCGCGGACGCCAAGAGCGGCACGATCGACGCCAACGGTCTGTTCACGCCCGCGAAGAACTATAAGGGTGATGTGACGGCGCGTCTGCTTGTGGATGGCACCGTCAAGGGCACGACGACCGTGAAGATCGCGGACATCACGGACCTGTATTTCAGCAGCGCATCCGTGTCGCTCGACTTTGGCGCGACATCCGATCTCGGTCTTGTCGCCAAGTGTGACGGCGTGGACATCGCCTATAAGCCCGGTGACTTCAAGTGGACGATCAAGTCCAAGACGGCCGGTGTGCCGGATAATGACGTCGGCCACATGGACGGCAACACGTTCGTGGCCGGTACCGGCAGCGGCACGATGAACGCGACCGTCACGGTTACTTACGCAAACGACCGTGCCAAGTCGGCGGAGGTCGGTGTGGAGATCGGCAAGCTGCCGGTGACGCTCATGGACTTTGAGCCCATCAACGGCCAGCGCCAGACCTGCGCGCACTACCACTGGGGCAAATCCACTTACGTGGATAACGGCATGAATCCCGACCACGGCTACATCGGCAATGTGTCGCCGATCACGGTCACGACCGGCGGCACGTATTCCGACAACCCGACGACGGCGGAGCTCTCTGCGCCCTACCGCTTCACAGGCAACTGGGATAGTCCTGTTCCGGCTTCGGACATCTTCCGCGCCAACGGCTATAGCTATTACCTGTGGCCGAACGCCTCTATCACGCAATATCTCTGCGGCGACCTGAAGATGACGACGGCGGCCGAGGGCGGTCAGGTGCGCTTCGGCGACTATGCCATGGAGCTGAACTATGACTACGAGTCTTATGACGGGTCGAAAAACTCCAACTTCTATGTTCGCTACTGCGGCGACCAGATCAAGATCGAGGGCACGCCCACGGAGATCGGCGTCTGGATCTATGCACCGGAAAACACGCCGTGTTATTCGCTCTATGCCGACATTATGTTCTGGAAGGGCAGCGACTATGGAACTAAAAATTACCTTCTCTCGCATAAGGGCGCAAATGGCGAGCGCTCCACGATCATTGACTGGACCGGGTGGATGTACTGCTCGGCAAATATTCAGGACATTTGGCAATATCAGAATGATGAGCACCCGCTGAGCATCATCCCCGGCGCAGGTGTGTTCTGGCTGTCCTATCAGCCAGCAAAGGTCGACGATATGATGGGACATGCGGGCGCTGGGCGGCGCAACGGCACCATCTACTTCGATAACTATCGCGCCGTCTACGGCACGAACCTCGATGACCTGGATAACCCGGTCATCAACGACATGACGGTCAACGGCCAGACGCTCGCGGACGACGGCTCCACCGTCATTAACTCCAACTCGATCGAAGCGGTCGCCTCGTATGACGATGTGGACGGTCAGAACCGCTCCGGCATCAATGCCAAGGCAACGGTCATCAAGATCGACGGCGAGGAGCTCCCGTCGGACAATTCCGACACGAATGCGACCGTCCGTCTGACGCTCCAGAACGGCAAGCACACCATGACGGTCTCCGTGTCCGATGCGTTTGGCAACACGGTCGAAAAGACCACGGCCTTTGTCGTTGCCGGCGATATGCAGGACACGGCCACGGTCAGCGTCAGCGGCTCGGACTTCGTCCCGCTCGGCAGCGACTATACGCTGACGGTCACGGCAGGCGGCAAGATCCGCTCCGCGGACATCACGATGCTCAATCTCAACGATGACATCGGCCAGCCGACGGTGACCTATGCCAACGGTGTGACCGGCAAACTGGTGTATACCAAGACCGGCTTTAAGAAGGCCATGCTGACGCTGCACCTTGAGTCGGCGGCCCCGGTCGAGGGCGAGCTGGCCACACTGACCTTCAAGATTGACGCCGGCCTGGACACGACGGTCAACCAGTTCACGTACACGGTATCCAACATCGCGCTCACCGCAGCGAACGGCGAGGCCTATACGGCGGCCCAGGCGGCGGTGCGTCTGCCACTGTCGGCATACTACAGCATCCAGCCCGGCCCGCAGGCGGTCGGCATGTCCAGCGTGATCGCGGTCTATGAAAAGGACGGCAGTCCCGCCGCCGGTGTGACTGTGTCGCTCGACGGCGCGGAGATCGGCAAGACCGATGCCAACGGCCTGCTTGAGACCGATGCCATGAAGACCAAGGCCGCCGGCACGGTCTGCGTGCTCACGGCTGTCGGCACGAAGGGCGTCGCCGAGGCGACGAAGGTCACCGTTCTGGCGGACGCTGCCGGCGCGGAGTATACCGCCGTCCATCTCAACGCCGTTCAGGGCAGCAGCACGAACCAGAACATCAGCTGGCTGTCCGGCATTGGCACGGCCGGAAAGGCAGTCGCGCAGTACCGTGTCAAGGGCGCGGATGCCTGGCAGACGGCCGATGGCACCTCTACGCTCACCGGTTTCTCCACCTCCAAGGATGCGGCTTATATCAACACCATTCAGCTTACGGGCCTGACGGCCGGCACGGACTATGAGTTCCAGGTCGGCGACGGCAGCACATGGTCCGAACTGCACACCTTCCGCACGAACGCGGCGCAGCAGGATACCACGGCCTTCGTCGTCATGGGCGACACGCAGATGTCCGGTGACCGTGAGGCGGATGCCGAGAGCATCGCGATCCTCGACGCGCTCGGCGATCTCGTCAAGGACAAGCAGGTCGATTTCGGCCTCCAGACGGGCGACTATGTCGACAACGGCACCAACTACGCCATGTGGGCCGAGATGCAGGAGGCGTTTAACCACACGTTCCCGAACGTGGACTTCATCCACACGCTCGGCAACCATGAGTACTACGGCGACTTCAGCGGCAGCACTGCCAGCAATATCCTTCAGCTTCCGAGCAAGGACTACTACTCCATGGAGTACGGCGATGTCTACGTCGCCGTCATCAACAACGGCGCCGACCTGAGCGCAGCCTGCGAATGGCTCAAGCAGGACGCGGCGCAGAGCACCTGCATGTGGAAGGTCCTGTCCATCCACCAGCCGCCGTATTACACGAACGCCAAGGGCGGCAGCGAGCGGTTCCATGAGCAGATCCCGGCCGCGGCAGAGGCTGCCGGCATCGACGTGGTCTTCTCCGGCCATGACCACTCTTATGCGCGCATCATGGCCAAGGACGGCGCGGCCGTTACCGAAAACGGCGTGACCTATTTCATTTGCGGCGATCTGGGCGAGAAGTCCAAAAACGTCAACTATGCGATGACTTCCGATTTCTCGTTTGCCTACAAGGAGCAGGCTTACGATGGCCTGATCCTGTACGTCACGGCCAACGGCGAGGAAATGACGATCACCGCTTACGACAGCAAGGACGGCCGTGTGGTCGATTCCACGACGCTGCAGTCCCGCTGCTCGAAGGGCCACCAGCTGACGACCTACCAGAATGGCAAGTCTGCCTGTGCGGTCTGCGGCAAGCTGATCGACGTCAAGGACGCGCAGTACACCGGCTGGATGACCGTCGAGGGCACCGAAAAGCAGATGTACTTCCTGGCCGGCGACTATGTCACCGGCTGGCAGCAGATCGGCGAGAAGATGTACCACTTCGGCGATGACGGCATCGCCCACGTGACCGAGACGGTCGACACCCGTACCTGCACGAAGTACGGTTGGCTGGAGACCACCTGCAAGACCTGCGGCGCCGTTCATCACAGTGCATCTCTCTGGCCGGAGGGCCACAAGTGGGATGATAACCATGTCTGCACGAAGTGCGGCTTCGTAGGCAGGGATATCTCCAAGGCAACGGTCAAGACGTGGCCGGCCACGTATAAGGGCGGCAGCACACCGTGCTATGTGGAGGCCACCTACGAGGGACAGAAGCTGACAGTCAAGACCAGCGACGCGGGTGTTGACGGCTATGTTTCCTATTCCAACAACACCAAGGTCGGCTATGGCGTCGTGACGATCCGCGGCATGGGCGATTACTATGGCATCGTGTCCGCACAGTATGAGATCGTTCCGCCGGTCGTTTCCGGTGTTGCGGTGACGGATGTCGGTCAGAAGCGTCTGACCGTCGGCTGGAATCCGGCTCCCGGTGCTGAGAACTACCGCGTGGAGATCAGCAGCGACGGCGGAAATACCTGGAAGGTCTTGGAGGTGACCTCGCAGACCAGCTGCGTGGCCACGGGCCTGAACCCGTCGACGGCGTACAGCTTCCGCGTATACGGCTGCACGAAGGTCGGCGACACATGGTTCAATTCTCGGCATTATTCCGATGTCGTCAGCGCAACGACACTCAACGCCGACCAGTTCGCGCCGTCCGAACAGTTCAAGGACATCTGTGCGACGGTCGACGGACAGACGATCTCCGGCCTGCAGTCCGGTGCGGATCAGTATCTGTTCCTGCCGGCCAGTGCGAAGCTGAGCAAGCTCGCCCTGACGGTCACGACGCAGAACAGCGACGCACTCAAGATCGAGCTGCAGGGCACGAAGGGCACGCAGACGCTCGACGGTGCTGCCGTGAACGTCACCAAGCTGGCGGATGCGCAGGACGGCCTGTATGATCTTGCGGTTCTCGTCAACGGCCAGAAGGCTGCGGTCGTGCACATCGCACAGTCGGCCAATATCAACGCGCTCTACATCACGAGTGACGATCCGGCCACACAGGGCAGAGACTTTGTCGATGCCAGCAAGTCCAACATCGCGACCGGCAAGCTGCTCGTCGTAGACAAGGACGGCAAGGCCGTGTATGACGGTGCGCTCACGCAGCTCAAGGCGCGCGGCAACACCACCTTCACCAACGCCGAGAAGAAGTCCTACCAGATCAAACTCGACGGCAAGTCCGACCTGATCGCCTGCGGCGAGAAGGTCAAGACCTGGACCCTGCTCGCCGGCTCCCACGACGCAACGCTCATGCGCGACAAGATGTTCAAGGATCTTGCCAAGTCGCTCGGCATGCCGTACACGGCCAGCACCGACTGGGTGGATCTGTACTACGACGGCGTGTATCGCGGCACTTACCTCGTCAGTGAGAAAAACTCCGTCAACAAGACGGGCGTCAATATCACTGACATGGAAAAAGCCTACGAGGCGTGCAACCCCGGCTACGGTGAGAACGCTTCCACGGCACTGGCCGAGAACAAGTACGGCCAGACTTACCAGTACACCACCGGCCTGACCGAGCCGGAGAACATCACCGGCGGCTACCTGCTGGAGCTCAACGGCACGAAGCTCGACGACAGCTACAATCCGAAGTATGACGAGGCCAGCGGCTTCATCACCGGCAAGGGCTCCGCGATGAATGTCAAGAGCCCCGAGTGGTGCGGCAAGGACGCTATGGCCTACATCAGCGAGTACTATCAGGAGTTTGAAGACGCCGTCTACGCGCAGGATGCCGACGGCAACTATACCGGCTACAACGCGCAGACCGGCAAGTACTACTATGAGTACTGCGATCTGAACTCGCTGGTTCAGGCTTACCTGATCCAGTACCTTTCCGGCAACTCCGATGCGTTCTACTCCTCGTTCTTCTTCTATAAGGACGTGGACGGCCTCATGTACGCCGGCCCTGTCTGGGACATGGAGCTGACCGGCGGCGGCGGCTGGTCCGGCGTGATCACGTCGGACAACACCTTCATCAACGGCCGCTATCTTGTCCAGGCACTCACCCAGATCCCCGGCTTCCGCGCTGCGGTGAACAACTACTATCACAACACCTTCCTTGCACAGGCGCAGGCGCTTGTCGGCGACAATGGTAAGGTTCAGGGGTATTACGATCACATCTCGGCCAGCGCCGCGATGAACTACCGCCAGTGGCCGCTGGTCCGCGTCGGCAAGCCGAGCTCGGACAATCACTTCTGGCCCGACGGAACGACTTACGGCGACACCGTCAAGGATCTCAACACGTGGCTGAGCGCGCGCATCGCAAAGATGAGCGCAGAGTTCAACGATACGTGGGACGATGGCGTCGTGACCAAGGAGCCGACCTGCACCGAGAACGGCGTGCGTACCTACACCTGTGAAAACGGCAACATCATGTACGAGAGCATCCCGGCGCTCGGCCACAAGGAAGTGATCGACCCGGCGAAGGATGCGACCTGCACGCAGACCGGCCTGACGGAAGGCAAGCACTGCTCCGTCTGCGGCGAGACGCTCGTTGCGCAGACAGAGGTTCCGATGAAGCCGCATACGCCGAAGGCGACGGAGATCGTTCCGGCGACCTGCACGGAGGATGGCACGGCGGGCGGCATCGTCTGCGCTGTGTGCGGCACGACGCTGGAAGGTTCGAAGCGCATCCCGGCAAGGCACCACTATGTCGGCGGCTACTGCACGGTCTGTGAGCGGCAGGATCCGCTGCGCATCCCGTGCTCCGGCGATCAGCATTGCCCGGGCCACATCTTCAGCGACATGCCGTCGACCGACTACTGGTCACACGGCGCGATCGACTATGTCGTTGCGCACAAGCTCTTCTTCGGCACGAGCGCGACGACCTTTGAGCCCATGACCAAGCTTTCCCGCGCAATGATCGTCAAGATCCTTTATACGCTCGAGGGCGAGCCCGCCGTCACCGGGGAGAATCCGTTCCGTGACGTTGCGGACAACAGATGGTACACCAACGCGGTGATCTGGGCGGCGGAGAACAAGATCGTGGCCGGCATCGGCGACGGCAAGTTTGACCCGGACGGCGATGCAACGCGCGAGCAGGTCGCAAAGATCCTGTATGAGTACGCAGCGTTCAAGGGCTGTGACATGAATGTGTATGGTGATCTGTCGGCCTTTGCAGACATGGGCAAGGTTTCCAATTTCGCGAAGGAGCCCATGACATGGGCGGTCGCCGAGGGCCTGATCTCCGGTGTCGCAGTCGGCCGCGAGGCGCTGCTCGATCCGCAGGGCGCGGCGACGCGCGAGCAGTTTGCGATGATGATGGCGGAGTACATGATGCAGGTGCTCCCGCTGACGCCGGACGAGCCGGATGAGCCGGATGCACCGGATGTACCGAGTGCGCCGAGCGCTCCGGTCGAGCCCAGCGCCTCACCCGAGGAGCCCAGCGCTTCGCCCGAGGAGCCGAGCGCTTCCCCTGCACCCAGCGCGCAGCCGGCTGAAACGGTGAAGCCAGAAACGGTGCAAACGCCCGCAGAAGGCGAAACGCCGTAATCACGGCGCGGGCGCACAACCTCCAAAGCCCCAAAACGGGACATCCCGGAGCGGCAATGCCGCTCCGGGATTTTTGGTTGGCGCGCACACATTTTTTCGTGAAAATTCCGTAAAAAGTGCGGAAATTCCTGTCATATACTTGACAAACCCCGCTGCCGCGTGCTACACCTATTTTATCGTAAAGGGAATGCAATCTATACGGAAAGGCAAAAGCAATGACATTGGATAAACTGAAAATCGGTTCTTCAGGCGTCATCACGGCGGTCGGTGGGGACGGCCCGCTGCGCTGCCGCCTGCTGGACATGGGGCTCACGCCCCGCACACGCGTCACGCTGCAAAAGGTGGCGCCGATGGGCGACCCGATCGAGATCCGCGTGCGCGGCTATGAACTGACGCTGCGCATCGAGGAGGCGGAGAAGATCGAGATCGAGGGGGTGTCGGCATGATCTTTGCACTTGTCGGCAACCAGAACTGCGGCAAGACGACGCTGTTCAACGCCCTCACGGGCTCGAACCAGCACGTGGGCAATTTCCCGGGCGTGACCGTCGACCAGAAAATGGGCGAGATGCGCGATGAGAAGGGCTGCTCCGTCGTCGACCTGCCGGGCATTTACTCGCTGCGTCCGTACACGCAGGAGGAGATCGTCTCGCGCGATTTCATCATCAATGAAAAGCCGGACGGCATCATCAACATCGTCGACGCCACGAACATCGAGCGCAACCTCTATCTCACGCTGCAGCTGCTTGAGCTGCGCGTGCCGATGGTGCTGGCGCTGAACATGATGGATGAGGTGCGCGCCAACGGCGGCGCGATCGACGTGCAGAAGATGAGCGATGCGCTGGGCATCCCCGTCGTGCCGATCTCGGCGGCGAAGGGGGAGGGCGTGTCCGAGCTCGTGGATCAGGCGCTGAGCGTCGCGCGCAGCCGCACGCTGCCGAAGGTGACGGATTTCTGCTCGGACGATTCCGCCGTGCACCGCTGCATCCATGCGGTCGTGCACATCATCGCCGACCATGCCGACCGCATCGGCGTGCCGGCGCGCTTTTGCGCGGCCAAGCTCATTGAGGGCGGCGATGATCTGGCGCAGGTGCTCGATCTCGACGAGAACGAGCGCGAGCTGCTCGAGCACTGCATCGTGCAGATGGAAAACGAGACCGGGCTCGACCGCAACGCGGCGCTGGCCGATATGCGCTATACGTTCATCGAGACCGTCGTTGCCTCCTCCGTGGTCAAGTGCCACGAGAGCAAGGAGCACGCGCGCTCGATGAAGATCGACCGCATCCTCACGGGCAAATATACCGCCATGCCGACATTTCTGCTCGTCATGCTGCTCACGTTTTATCTCACCTTCAACGTCGTCGGCAAGTGGCTGTCCGACCTGCTGCAGCTCGGCATCGACGCGCTGACCGGCGTCGTGGACGCGGCGCTCACGGCCTACGGCATCAACCCCGTCGTGCACAGCCTCATTATTGACGGCGTGTTTGCCGGTGTCGGCAGCGTGCTCGTGTTCCTGCCGATCATCGTGACGCTGTTTTTCTTCCTGTCCATTCTGGAGGACACCGGCTACATGGCGCGCGTGGCCTTCGTCATGGACAAGCCCCTGCGCAAGATCGGCCTGTCCGGGCGCAGCATCGTGCCGATGCTCATCGGCTTCGGCTGTTCGGTGCCGGCCATCATGGCCACGCGCACCGTCTCGTCCGACCGCGACCGGAAAATGACCATCCTGCTCACGCCGTACATGAGCTGCTCGGCGAAGATCTCGATCTATGCGTTTTTCACCGCGGCGTTTTTCCCGCGCTACCGTGCGCTCGTCATGCTGGGGTTGTATGCGCTCGGCGTGCTCATCGGCATCGTCGCAGCGCTCATCATGAACAAGACGGTCTTTCGCGGCAAGCCCGTGCCGTTTGTCATGGAGCTGCCGAACTACCGCATGCCCGGACTCAAGAGCGTGGCGCTGCTGCTCTGGGAGAAGGCAAAGGATTTCCTCCAGCGCGCGTTCACGGTCATCTTCCTCGCAACGATCATCATCTGGTTCTTGCAGAGCTTTGACACGCGCCTGAACGTTGTTGCCGACAGCGCCGCGAGCCTGCTCGCGCTCATCGGCCGCTGGATCGCACCGATCTTCCGGCCGCTCGGCTTCGGTGACTGGCGCTGCGCCACGGCGCTCATCTCCGGCTTCATCGCCAAGGAGTCCGTTGTGAGCACACTGCAGGTGCTGCTCAGCGGCGCGGCGATCTCGTCGCTGCTGAGCACGCGCGCGGCAGTGAGCTTCCTCGTGTTCACGCTGCTGTATACGCCGTGTGTGGCCGCTGTTGCGACCATCCGGCGCGAGCTGGATTCCCGGCTCAAGACGGTCGGCGTCGTCCTTTTGCAGTGCACGGTCGCGTGGATCGTGGCGTGCGCGGCGTATGCGATCGCGGGACTGGTGTGATGCGGGCGCTGGATTATATTCTGCTGGCAATCGTTGCGGTGTGCGCCGTGATCGCGTGGCGCGTCTGGCGGCGCACGATGAAAAAGGGCGGCTGCTGCGGCGGAAACTGCACCGGCAACTGCGCGCAGTGCGGCAGAGCGTGCGCGCACAAGCCAAAAAAGTAACCGCGGCACATGACCACAAACCTGAAGCTCCTGCGGCGGGACGCTGCGGGGGGTGACAAGCCGAGCAAGGCTTCCCGGATCTGGGAAGCCTTGCTTTTTTTGTGTGCAGCAGGAAAATGCCTAGAAAAATACGGCTTCTGTAGGATTCTGATGGAAATGTGCAGAAAACGGCGGCCGGAGGGCGGCCCCCGACTATTGAAATTGCGCAAAGAATGCGTTAAAATGGTGCTGCATTTGTCACGCGTTTGGCAAAGGCCAAAACGCATCATTTTCATTTGAAAGAGTTTCGCATTGCGCGCGCCATGCTGCGCAGCGCAGACTACCTCCTGCCCGACGAGGCGACGAGCAACCTCGGCGTCACGAGCACAGCGCTCGTCACCGAGGCGATGGACCGGCTCATGAAGGATCGCACGACCGTCATGATCGCGCACAGCTATGAGGCGGCCAAGCGCGCCGACTACGTCATCGTCATGCGCGACGGCACGGTCGAAGCCGCCGGCACGCCGGATTAGCTGCGCGCGAGCAATGCATACTATCAAATGTTCAGCAAATCACTTTGATGTCAGCGAGGGAACCATGATCAGAGAAAATGTGAAGCTTACCGACGCTCAGCCCGGCGATATCTGCTGCGGCTTCGAGCTGGAAAAGAAGCAGTACGTCGCCTCCAAGGCGGCGACGCTGTACACCATGCGGCACAAGAAGTGCGGAGCGGAGCTCCTGTACTTTGACCGCGACGACGAGAACAAGACCTTCTGCATCGGCTTCAAGACCCTGCCGGAGGACGACACCGGCGTGTTCCACATCCTGGAGCACAGCGTGCTCAACGGCTCGAAGCGATTTCCCGTCAAGGAGCCGTTCGTGTCCCTGCTGCAGGGCTCGATGCAGACCTTCCTCAACGCCATGACCTACAGCGACAAGACCATCTTCCCGGTCTCCAGCCGCAGCGAGCAGGATCTCTTCAACCTCATGCGCGTGTATCTCGACGGCGTGTTCTGCCCGAACATCTACGAAAAGCCGGAGATCTTCATGCAGGAGGGCTGGCACTACGAGTTTGACGGCGAGCAGGCGCAGCCGTACTACAACGGTGTCGTCTTCAGCGAGATGAAGGGCGCCTATGCCGATGTCGAGCGCGTCATCGGCGAGGGGACGGACCGGCTGCTGTATCCCGACACCTGCTACGGGTTTTCGAGCGGCGGCAAGCCGGAGCACATCCCCGAGCTGAGCTATGCGCAGTTCATCGCCGCGCACAAGCGCTTTTACCATCCGTCGAACGCGCGCATCTTCCTCGACGGCCACATGGACGCCGAGCGCGTGCTTGCCTATATCGACGCGGAGTACCTGTCGCAGTACACATACCGCGCCCCGGATTTTGACTTCACGGTGCAGCAGCCCCGCACGGGCGAGGCCACGGTGTACTATGAGGCGATGCCCGGCGAGGAGACGCTCTGCCACATGAGTCTCTCCAAGCTCCTGTGCCGCTATGACGATGTGGAGACGGTCTACGCCGCCAAGATTCTCTCGGACTATCTCACCGGCTCGAATGAGGCGCCGCTCAAGCGCGCATTCCTTGAGCGCGGTCTTGCGCAGGACGTGACGCTTGAGATCTCCGACGGCATTTATCAGCCGAGCGCCGCGCTCATCGTGCGCAACACGACCAAAGACGCCTTTGACAAGGTCAAGACCCTTGCGGCGGAGGTCGCGCGCGATATGCTCGCAGCCGGGCTCGACCGCGCGGCGCTCTCGGCGTCGCTTGAGCGCTTTGCCTTCACCAACCGCGAGATCACCGAGCCCTACGGCGTAGAGCTTGCCTGCCGCGCGTTTGACAGCTGGCTCTACGGCGGCGACCCGATGGCGTATATCGACAACGCCGCCGTGTTCGACGCGCTGCGCGAAAAGATCCATGCGGGCTATTTTGAGCGCCTGCTGTCTGACCTGCTCGGCTCGAGCGGCGACCTGTGCACCCTCTATGTGCTGCCGTCGCTCACGAAGGGGGAGGATGACGCCCGCCGTGAATCCGAGCGGCTCGCCGCCGCCACCGCCGCGTGGGATGCCGGTCAGCGCAGCGAGGCATACGCGGCCTTCCGGCGGATGCAGCAGTGGCAGCGGAGCGAGGACAGCGCGCAGGCGCTCATGAGCCTGCCGCACCTGCGCCTCGAGGATGTGCCGCAGACGGTCACCCCTGTGCAGACGCAGCCGGGTGAGGTCAATGGCGTCCGGACGCTGCACGTCTCGGGCGATACGAACGGCATCGTGTACCTCAACCTGTACTTTGACGTCTCCGACCTCACGGACGAGGAGCTGTGCATGCTCAACGTGCTGAGCACCTGCTTCGGCGAGCTGCGCACGGAGACCTGCCCTGCGGACGTGCTGCAAACCCGCGTCAAGGCGCTGCTGGGCTCGCTGTTTTTGCGTGTGGACTGCTTGCAGAAGCAGGGCGACACCGAGCACGTGCACCCGTACCTGCTCGTGTCGGCGAGTATGCTCGAGGAAAACGCGGCCGAGGCGGTGCAGCTTCTGCGCGAGCTGCTCACGCAGGGGCGCTATGACGAGACGGACCGCATCGGCGAGACCGTCATGCAAAATGACTATTTCATGCGCCAGTCGCTCATCTCGAACGGCCACACCTTCGCCGTCACCAAGTCGCTGTCGGCGTTTTCGGCCGGTGCTGCGCTCAGGGAGACGCTCGAGGGCGAGACCTTTGTGCGCTGGTTTGCGGCGCTGGCCGCCGGCTTTGCGCAAAACGGCGCGCAGGTGAGCGCCGCGCTTGCCGCACTCACCGAAAAGGTGTTTGTCACGAGCCGCCTCTTCGCGGGCTATTCCGGCGCGCTCGATGCCGGTGTGCTTGCCCGGCTCATCGCCGCGCTGCCGCAGGGCGCGCCCGGCGCGATGGCTGCACACAAGCGCTATGACGCGGCCGCCTGTGCGGTCGAGATCCCGGCGGATGTTGGCTTCTGCGCGCTGGGACACAACCTCTACGCCCTCGGCAGCAGCTATTCCGGCGCGTGCCCGGTGCTGTCCTCACTTGTGAGCTATGGCTATCTGTGGAACATGGTGCGCGTGCAGGGCGGGGCTTACGGCACGGGCATGAACGTGCGCCGCAGCGGCGACATCTTCTGCTACTCCTATCGTGACCCGAACCTCGACAATACGCGCGCGGTGTTTTCCAACGTTGCCGATTTTATCGAGGATTTCGCGGCGCAGGGCATGCCGCTCGACGACATTATCATCGGCGCGGTCAATACGACCGATCCCTTGCTCGATCCCGCCGGCGTGTGCGAGAGTCAGTGCGTGCGCGCGCTCAAGGGCGTGACGCCGGAGGAGCTGGCCAAGACCCGGCATGAGCTTCTGGCGACCAAGCCCGCCGACCTTGCGGCCATGGCCGGCGTCCTGCGCAAATACGCGCGCGAGGGAAAGTTCTGCACCTTCTCCGGAACAAACGGCGGCGCGTAAGGCGCAGCAAAAAAGAAAAAACCTGCGGTGTCCGAGGAAACCGCAGGTTTTTTCTGTCTGAAACGGAGGTGCCGTTACGTTTTTGCGAGCGCATCGGTGACCGTCCGGCTGAAGGCGTCCGACTGCTTGTTCCAGTCGGCGTAGGCCGGGTCATCCTTATGGCTCGGGAGCAGACCGGTATCGGCAAGATACGCACCGAGTACGTTCGTGGCCTTCTGCGCACCGAAATAATTCAGGTGGTCACCCTTGTCGCGGGTGTCCGTGTTCCAGTCGATCGCAACCTGCTCGTGTGCGGTGTTGAGATCGAGGAAGCCGATGCCCAGCGCATCGGCAAACGCCTGCGTGCTGTTGTGACGCGCCATGTTCCAGTTGAGCGTGCTGGGCGCACTGACGAGCAGCAGCTGCGCGCCGTTTTCGTCACAGAAGGCCTTGATGCGCTCAACATAGGCGCGGTTTCGCTTCGGGATGGGAGCGTAGGCATCCGATGGCGTCATATAATTGCTGGCGTCCGCCGGAGCGGCGTTGCAGCGCAGCTGATACCCTTTGGCATTTTCGGTGTGGGTGTAATTGACGGTCATACGCCAGTCATTTGCCTTCAGAGATTTCCACCGGTCGTGGTAGGAAAACACAGGGAAGAGGTCGCCGGCCTCCTGCAGCAGCATGCTGCCGTACGAAAAGTCGATGTAGATCACATCGGTCTCCAGGATCACAAGCTTGGGCGACTGCTTCTGGAAGGCTTTGTGCAAGAACGCTTCCGAATAGTACAGTGTCTGTCTGGATGTGCCGCAGCAGTAGGCCGTGTAACCGTATTGCTGCCACAGCTGCATCGGGATGAAGGCGGAATAGCTCTCACTGTCACCAAGGATGAGCAGGTCGATCGTGTTGTCCGGTTCTCCGAGGATGCCGTTGGCCGCGGGGTCATGGATGCCGTCGCTGCGGGTGTTGTTTTTTGGCCGCACCAGCTGCGACACGCCGGTCAGCAAAAGCGCCAGCACAGCGAGAAAAACGACGCATCTGAGCGTATGTTTGAGAAAACGGGACATGCGTGCCTCCTAAAAGTTCGCATACATGGGGTCGACGGGAATGTAGCCCTTTCCGTATGCTCCGAAAACGATGATGAACAAAATGAGCGCGTAGAAGACCGCCCAGCGTACCGCAGCAGGGCGCTGTGCCAGCAGCGTGCGCACGGACTTGCCTTTTTCGTTGATCACGCTCACGACGAACACGATCAGCAGCGTCACAGCAACGATCATGAGGTCAAACTTGTCAATACCGAGCGCCTTGAAGAGCGCATCGTCAAAGACGGGGAATGCAAATCCGGTGACCATGGTGCGGAACATCTGCATACCTGCGCGCAGGCCGTTTGCACGGAAAAACAGCTCGCCGATGATGACCAGCACCGTCGTGCGCAGCATCTGCAGCAGACGGTATGGGAAGCTCTCGGCGCGGATGTGCAGCCGCGCGTTGACGGCCCGCACCGGCGGGGCGATGATGTTGCCGCCGAGGATCAGCACGAAGTGGTACATGCCGAAAAAGAGATAGCTCCACGCGGCACCGTGCCAGAGACCGTTGCAGAACCACACGCAAAAGAGCGCGACGGCGCTCGCCAGCAGCGGACCGTAGTGGTTGCCGAGGCGTTTGCGGGCGGCGGAAGTGAGCTTTTCCAGCGGCTTGAGCGTGACGACCGGGTAGAATACATAGTCCTTGAACCAGGTGCCGAGCGTGATGTGCCAGCGCTTCCAGAATTCCGAGATCGTCTTAGAGAAAAACGGTTGTCGGAAGTTTTCCGGCATTGTGACGCCGAGAATCTGCGCCGTGCCGGTGACGGCGTCCATCGAGCCCGAAAAGTCCATGTACAGCTGCACGGTGTAGCACACGGCGGCCAGTGCGATCACGCCGCCGTCAAAGTCGGTGTAGTTATTAAAGACATTCCTCACGAGCGGGTTGAGCCGGTCGGCGATGATGATCTTTTTCATCATGCCGTAGGCAATGCGCTGCAGACCGAGCGTCAGGTTCTCGTAGGTGATTGGCTTTGCGTCCCAGAGCTGCTGCGCGGTCTGGTCGTAGCGGCAGATCGGCCCTTCCACGATCTGCGGGAAGAAGCTGATGAACAGCGTCAGGCGCAGCAGATTCGTGTCCGCTTTTGTGACGCCGCGCTGCACGTCCACGATGTAGGACAGCGCCTGCAGCGTGAAAAAGGAGATACCGATCGGCATCACATACTTCGGGATCGCCAGCTGCACAGGAATGTGCAGGTGCGCCAGGAGCGTGTTGACATTCGTCGCGGCAAAGCCGGAATATTTGAGTGCGAACAGGACGCCGATGTGCAAAATGACGGCCAGCAAAAGGATCCGGTGCTGCACGGCCTGCTGCCGCTTGCGCACGGTCTTGCGCTCGGCTTTTTCCGTCTGTGCGAGCAGAAGCTTCGTCTCCGACTGTATTTTGTCCAGCCACAGTCCGAAGTAGTGCATCGAAAGCGCCGTCAGAAGCAGGTACACGAGCAGCTTGCCGCTGATCAGCCAGAAAAAGGCGCAGTCGGCGGCGAGCAGGAAGTATTTTTTCCCGCGCCGCGGCATGAGACTGTACACCACGAGACAAAACGGCAGGAACACGACGAGAAATGCCGTCGAGAAGAAGGAGGTCAGGGCGCTCCCTTTTCCCGCGAGGAACAACGAAGAAAGCTCCATATCAGCAGCCCTCCTGCGCGTATTTACACACCGCGGCAGCTTGTGTCCCAAGCGCACGGGCGCAGAAAAGAGCGCCTGCAGATCCTGCGGCGCCGCTTTCCGGATGGCGTCCGGGGCACTGCGGTCCGGCCGGGAGAAAGGCTCCCTCCGGCAGAGCCGCCGCGCTGCATGTATGCTGTTCGGTCATTGATGGTTCTGTGCTTGCCATTTGCTCTGTTCTCCTAAAGACGCATTGTTGTGTGGAAACATTATAGCAGGGTTGTGCCGAAAAAAATAGCCAATGATACCTGAATTAGTCTTAATTCTTGCCACCGCTCCCAGGTACAGCGTCTTGCACATTCAGACGGAAAATACGCAGCTTGGTTTCGGCTTGCGTGAAATGCCTTGAGGTTTTTGAAGAAAATGGTCGGCATACGTCTGCGGGTATGTTATCCTAAAAGCAGTGATAAGAAAGCGACACCAAAAGAAAGCGTGACACCATGCCAGAGAAAGAAAAGATTGCAGTTGTACGGAAGGCGACGTTTTTCGCACCGCAAAGCTTTCCGAAAGCGCCACAAAGCATTGATAAACAAAGAAAAACCAGCAATCTCAATGGATTGCTGGTTTTTGCTGTGCAGGCTAAAGAATGCAATTTCAACAAAAAGAGGGTAATCGTTGAATGAGACTCACATCACTCATTTTTCCATATTACTACCTCTGTAGCGATAATAAGAGTCCATAACAGCCATTGCAGATTTTCTTGGTCGATCCATCCATCTGAATCTCAGCATACTTTTTTGATATTTTCCTCTTTCCGCACCGGAAGCAAAAGAACTCAATGTTCTCGTCAAGCTTCTTATACTCGTACATATACTCGACGTTGTTAATCAGTAATTTGCTGTCACTCATCTGTGCTCTCTCCTAAAGTACCATCTGATATTGTTTTCAAGTGTAAACTTGTTCTGGACGTGGTATCCACGTTTTGGCATCTTGCTAAATTCAAAAATCTCCGATTTGCTAAAAGTGGAAATGCTGTTGATCGTATTCTCAAACGAGTCCGCAGAGTTAATACAGAAATAGGCATTTCCGGCCTCGAAGGATTCCAGTACGATCAAACCAATTTCATTGTAAACGAAAACAAAGTAATTCGGAAGCGAAAGGATACCCAGATCCGCGGCAATTATGTCCGGTGAATAAGACATCCACAGATTGAGCCGATACTGAACCTCTGCGTTTGTTAACTGCTGTATACGATTCTGCATAGATGAGATGGAAATGCGCTTAAGCAAAACGCTCCCATCGAGCTTAATCTCATTGTTGCCAAACATGTTTTCATCTATGGAATCAATTCTTTTTGAGTAGTACCGGAGCTGCCTTAGCCACGAAACAAAGTTTGTATGCAGAACATCTTCATTCTTCAGCGTGAAAGCTATGTTCAGCTCATAGTTAGAGACAAACGCGGAGTGACTTATGTTAGATGAACCTATTACAATGACGCTTTCGGTTTCACTCTCAAAGATATACAGCTTTCCATGATAGAACCTGTCTGGGCAGGTGAAGAGGTTGAAATTGGAGAAGGCTAAATAATGATTCAGCTCTCTGACCGTTGTTTTATCAATACCTGTGATTACGCTATCCGGGTTTGTCTCATCATAATTCTGCAAAGAACCCACATAAAGCTCGAACGGAATGCCCGAGCGCAATGAGTGTTCAATTACATCTTTCAGAAGAGAAAGGCCGCTTGAAAAGCAATACCCGCACGCGATCATCATCCTTCTGATGTTGAGCTTGGAAATGAGTTTTCTGACTTGCGTGTGAAACGGTTTTTGACTGTCTAGAATCGAAACCGATACGGACTCGCCAACGATTCCGTCAAGTATTCCAATATCTGAGTAGTCTTCTTGCTCCGCTTTGAGTTTCTCATAATATGCTGATACTGATGGGCTTGCGACAGAAAGGTAATTGTACGCGTCAAGGCTTTGCTCTAATGCATAGAATGCCAAGTCATCTGACAGTGGGAAGAAGTTTTGGATATACTTGTAATCAACGGAAATGATTTTCTTTTGTAGGTCTGGTGAGGGGTTTACAATGCAATCATAGATTGTTGGCAGTTCGGAATCAGAAACGACATGCCTTGGTTTGTCCCCCCAGAGGCGATATTTCAGCCATTCGCTGTATTCGTAGACATTATTCTCAATAATGAGGTAGTTCCCAGCATTTAATCTGCATACAGTCTCAATAAACGCTTTGAACTCTTTTTCACCTGAAATCTGTCTTGCTTTCCGAAAAACTGAATCAGACAGATTAATATTAAGCATGGGAATGCTATCAGCGCTTAAGAAACCATAACCGGAGAAGAAGGAAGCAGAGCGGATTTGGACGCTTCCGGTTTTCGCAATAAATAAACGGATTGCATCCTCGCTGTCTACGATCTCTCCGTTTGTGAAAAAATGTTGAACACCAGAGACCATACTCTCGTACGCAATATGCCATACTTCCTTCTTTGCATAACGCATTGATTCATCTTCACAGACAAATGCTATAGGGCTTTCCCCACTTCCAATAACGACTTCAGCATGGAAAATCTCATTACCAGCCTCATAGTTGTTGATTTCGGTTTGTATGCCAAGCGCGGATAGATGCGTGATAAGAGCGAACCTGTAATCCGTTTCCAGATTGAGCTTTCTGTCCGAATAAAACTTCTCTACTGAATCAGCAAAAAATTGAAAGAATTTCTTGTCGGGGGAAAAGTTAGACAGGAAGAATACTGCAATTATTCCATTCCCAATCTGAATCTTGTCTCTATCTGTTACGGAGCCCTCGTTTGGGATCTGCATCTCATCATATAGAACATTCCAAAATTCATTATGGCGCAAGATTTTTATCAACTGAGCGTGGATGTCCTCAGGACTAATGGCGTTGTTCATGATGTCATAAGACGACAAATCCACCGTATCTAAATAATGTGCTTTAAGATTGAAATCAAGCAGTTGCAAAAGTAAGAGTTCTTGCCCCCAGTTAATAATACCCCGTTTCCATCGTGATATTCTAGTGTTAATTGCTTCAGGCTGAACTATTCCCAAGCGACCCCATAACTTTCCTCCCATTTGGCTTCGAGAAAGTAAAGCCAAGCGCATCAAGAGGTGATCTACCCCATACTTATCAGCAAATTGAGCGACAAGATCATCAGACTCTATATAATCCATAGACTCTATTTGTAAGCTGTGCTTTTCAATAGGTGTATAGTTTTGAGAAATAGCAACTCTTGTCCTCTCTTTATCCGGGAGAGCCCTATTGACAACTGCTCTTGATAGTCGCTCTATTGCATGCTTTTTATTATATCCTGTTGCATAATACTGCTTTCCTCGAAAGAATGTGGATGCTGAATGAATGATATCTTTGTCGGAATAGCATGCTTCGGTTTTTACAGTATAAGATACTTTTAGGTGCAGTTCATTCCATGCATATGATTCCAAGAGATGCGTATAGTTTGTGATCGGTAAGTCAAAAAAATCAGCAAAATCCGATTCAAACACTCTCTGAATGGTCGATAGGACATGGTCATATCCGGCCTTCTGATAATGAATACCCATCACCACAAAGCCTTTGCGGATCTTATACCGAAGTCCATGCTCTTCGGATTCACAGATTGAAGAGAAGCCCAATTCCCGCAAGTAGCCGAGCAATACGTCTTCTTTCGGGATATTTCTAACCAAGTGCCCGCACTGCTTGGAATTCTGTGTTACCCTTGAAAACAGATATGCATAGACAACGGCATTATATACCTGTTGCCCTAGGATTAACTCTTTATAGAAATCAGCACTTTCGTCTTCAATTGTTAAGACGGCATTTGAAATCTCATTATTCAAAGTGTTTTCCTCCTCGAACAACATAGTTTTATGACATAAAGTTTTCGTAAACGCAATTGTAAACAGTAAATATTGTATCTCCTTGTATCTCCGATTTGCATCTCATCTTTGCTCAGAAGCAGCTTCTTATCCTGCTTCATCTTGGCAAGGATTTTTCTTTCAGAGTCGTCAGTCGGTTCCAGAAATCCCGGGACTGGTTTTGGTGTTTTTTCGGTCATTTGCCCTAAAGATTGATGCTTTTGTAGTTTTATTTGCTTTCCGCATTCGGTGCAGAAAACGGTATCATCGTCATGCTCCGCGCCACAGTGTTTACATGATAAGGCATACAATCACCTGATGGACAGTATTGTATTCGTATGATAGCACAGGAGGTTCAAGTGGTCAACGGAGGCGCAGACCTGTCATGGAATTATTATTTCTTACTTAAAAAGAGCCATGAATGCAAGAATCCTGAGCTGGGACAAACCCGGTTCAGGATTCCTTTTTAATCTTACTTATAGCGATAGCGAAAAATGCCGAGAATGGCCATATTTCAAGGCGTTCGAGACACTTTTGGGTAAAAAAGTAGGATTGCTATCTTATTAAAATAGCAATCCTGTTCTGGTGGAGATGGGGGGAGTTGAACCCCCGTCCGAAAGCGCTTAAACAGGAACTTCTCCGGGCGCAGCAGGTTTTTTCGGGACGCCGAACGCCCCTGTTCCCTTCAGGACAGGCAAACCGGCAAGCCTGTCAGTCCGGTAGCTTCATGATGCATGGCACGCGCAAAGCTTAGCGTGCACACGTTCACCACTCATCGACGCTCCGCTGCCGGGCCGTGGTCCTCCCGGCGGGAACGCTCGCTATTTAAGCAGCGAGAAGAACAGTTTCGTTGTTGTTCTTTAATTTATAAGATGCCCGTTTTATGGCGGTCAGGCGCCGCCGCCCGCTATTCCTGCCTCCACACCCCCGTCGAAACCGGTACATCCCCAGGATGTCGGGTGCGCCGGCCGCCTGCACCGCGAGCGCGGTGCAGGCAGGAACGCATTCTAAATCTTCAGACGAAACTGCCGATGTGTTTGTTCCCTCAGCAGGTCTCCGGCTCGGCATATTCCTCGCCGAAGGTCTCTACCGTGACGGTCTTCATCTTCTGCTCGTGGGTGGGCTTGTCGTTGAACATGCTGCGCGGGGTGCGCGCAATGGCATCGACGACGTCCATGCCTTCGGTCACCTTGCCGAACGCAGCGTACTGCTTGTCGAGGTGCGGAGCGTCCATGTGCATGATGAAAAACTGGCTGCCGGCGGAGTTCGGATCCATGGCGCGGGCCATGGACAGCACGCCGCGGGTGTGCTTGAGGTCGTTTTTGAAGCCGTTGCTCGTGAACTCACCCTCGATGCTGTAGCCCGGGCCGCCCATGCCGGTGCCGGTCGGGTCGCCGCCCTGGATCATGAAGCCGGGGATGACGCGGTGGAAGATCAGACCGTTGTAGAAGCCGGCGTTGGCCAGGGAGATGAAGTTATACACGCTCTGGGGTGCGATGTCGGGATACAGCTCGCAGGTGATGATGCCGCCGTCCTGCATCTCGATGGTGACGATAGGATTGGCCATAACAGTGTCCTCGTTTCTGCAAAATATAAGGTGGTATCAGCCGCGGTTCTTTTCCCGCATGGCACGGTCCATCTCCCGTTTGGCATCCCGCTTGGCCACGGCATCCCGCTTATCGTAGGTTTTCTTACCCTTACACAGGCCCAGCTCCACCTTCACGCGGGAGTTTTTGAAGTAGACGGACAGGGGGATCAGGGCGTAACCATCCTGCTTTTGCAGGGCGTGGAGCTTGCGGATCTCCCGCTTGTGCAGCAACAGGCGCTTGGGACGGTCGGGGTCGCGGTTGAAGATGTTGCCCTGCTCATAGGGGGAGATGTGGAGGCTGTAGGCATAGATCTCGCCGTCCTTGGCGACGCAGAAGGAATCCTTCAGGTTCAGCGTGCCGGCGCGGATGGATTTGACCTCCGTGCCGAACAGCTCGATGCCGGCCTCGTAGCGGTCCTCCACAAAATAGTCGTGGAACGCTTTGCGGTTCTGGGCGGCGATCTTGACGCCGGACTTTTCCATGGGAGGACCTCCTTTCCCTGTGGGCTGATTTATATCAGTATAGCACATCCTGCGGCGGGACGCAAGAGGATCATGGGACTGGCTTTTTGCCGCGGGGTGTGGTATACTGCGGAAAAACGGCGAGAGGAGCGTACAGCATGGATCTGACGGAGAGGACCATTGACAGTCGGGAGGTGTTCCGCGGCCGCATCATTCGGGTGCGGCAGGACACGGTGCGCCTGCCCAACGGGAAGGAGAGCAGCCGCGAGGTGGTAGAGCACCCGGGCGGCGTGGGTATCCTGGCCATCGATGGGGAGGACCGCGTGGTGCTGGTGCGGCAGTACCGGTACGCCTTTGAGCGGGTGCTGACGGAGATCCCTGCGGGCAAGCGGGAGACCGGCGAGGAGCCGTTCCTCACGGCGCGGCGGGAGCTGAAGGAGGAGATCGGCGCCGAGGCCGGACGATGGACGGAGCTGGGGGCGCTCATCGCGTCGCCGGGGTGCTACGGAGAGACGCTGTATCTCTATATGGCGGAGGACCTGACGTTCGGGGAGACCCATCCGGATGAGGATGAGTTCCTGGAGGTGCTGCGGGTGCCGTTCGAGGAAGCGGTGCGGCAGTGCATGGACGGGACGCTGACGGACGCCAAGACCGTGGCGGCGGTACTGAAGGGCAGATTGCTGCGGGAGAGGGCTTGCGCTCCGGCGGCGGATGCGATACACTGAGAGGGACGGTCAGGGCCGTCAGGGAGGTAGAGAAGATGTCGATGAATACGAAGAAAAATGTGTCCATTGGGCTGCTGGCGCTGGCCATGCTGCTGTGGGCGCTGCGAAAGCTGAATGTGCTGTATGTGCCGGGACTGAGTATGATCCTGCTGGCGGCCAGCATGCTGCTGGTGGGCTCCATCATGTTCCAGCTCAAGGAGAAAAAGAAGGTGGGCGGCACGCTCATCTTCGCGTTCGGGCTGTTCTGTATCGTGGCAGCTGTGGTGGAGATCAGGAATTTCGTGGCATAAGCAGAAAGAAAAAAGAGACGGACGCTTCAAAGCGTCCGTCTCTTTTTTTGCCTCCGGCGGCCCCATTTCTTCCCACAGCGGAGAGGACGATTCCGCGCTTCCGAGCGCGGAACTCTCCCTGTCGGTGACATGGAGGAAACATGGGCGGGCCGTCGAGGACGCCGGCCCCTACGGGGTGCGAGAACGGGGCCACGGCAGGGCAAACAGAGGGACAGACCCCAGCCCCTACGGGGTGTGTCCGTCGGGGCGCGCCGGAGAATAAGGACAGGAAAAGAAAAAATAATTTCCTGATGTGGACGGAAAAGGGCAACCGGAGGGGGACGCGGCGGGGGAGAGGTGAAGGGGAGGTGTACATATGTGCAGAGACAAAGAGCAGGAGCGCGGCGTATGGACGGAATGCGATCTGTGCGGCGGGGAGATCCGGCGGGGCGATCGCTACTACCGCGTGGCCGGTGAGAACGTGTGCCGGAAGTGCCTGGCGGATTTCGCCGCCCAGATCCTGGCGGTGTACGAGGTGAGAGGAGGAGAGGAGAGATAGGCAGGAAGAAGGGTATCCCGTGGGAGGAGATGCGGGAGAGATACGAGGCGGGCGGCATCAGCTTCCGCGCGCTGGGGAAGCTGTACGGCGTGACGGAGCGGGCCGTCAGCCGGCACGCGCAGGACGAGGACTGGTACGGCCAGCGGCGCTGGAGCCGAACGAAGCGGATGGAGACACAGACATGTCTGGCCAATGTGGCGCGGCAGCTGAACCGCGCTGCCGCGTCCGCCGCAGAGCGGATGGATATGGGCGAGGCGGACGTCAGGGAGATCAAGGAGCTGGCGGGGCTTTTGCAGGCGCTGGTGGGGCTGGGGAAGTCGCTGGAGCCCCCGAAGCCGCCGGAGAAAAAGAGCGGAGGCACGGTGCGGGTGGTGCTGTCCGGCGAGGCGGAGGAGCTGAGCCAATGAGGGCGGAGGTCATGACGCTGGGGACGCCCAACCCGCGGCAGCGGGAATTTCTGGCCTGTGAGAAGAAATATGTGGCCTTCGGCGGGGCCAGAGGCGGCGGCAAGAGCTGGGCGGTGCGGTGCAAGGCCAAGCTGCTGGCGCTGCGGTACGCGGGGATACGTATCCTGCTGGTGAGGCGGAGTCTGGCGGAGCTGGAGGCCAACCATCTGGCGTTTCTGCGGCAGGAGCTGGCAGATGTGGCGGAGTATCGGGCGGGGGAACGGCAGTTCCGGTTCTGCAACGGAAGCGTATTGCAGTTCGGCTACTGCGGGTGCGACCGCGATCTGGACCGGTACCAGGGCGCGGAGTACGACGTCATCTTTCTGGACGAGGCCACGCAGCTGAAGGAGCAGTGGATGCGGCAGATCGCCGCCTGCGTCCGAGGGGTCAACGACTTCCCCAAGCGCATCTACTATACGTGCAATCCGGGCGGGCCGGGGCACGGGTACATCAAGCGGCTGTTCATCGACAGGCGGTTCGAGGACGGAGAGCAGCCGGAGGACTACGCCTTTATTCCGGCGCGGGTCACGGACAACACGGCGCTGCTGGCGCGGCAGCCGGACTATCTCAAGACGCTGGAGGCCCTGCCCTACAAACTGAGGCGGGCGTGGCTGGAGGGACGGTGGGACGTGTTCGCGGGGCAGGTGTTTCAGGAGTTCACCGATGACCCCGATCACTACGATGACAGGCGGTGGACCCACGTGATACGGCCCTTCGACGTGCCGCGGGAATGGAACATCTACCGCAGCTATGACTTCGGCTACGCAAGGCCGTTTTCCTGCGGCTGGTGGGCGGTGGACCACGATGGGTGCGTGTACCGTATCGCGGAGCTGTACGGCTGCACCGGCACGCCGGACGAGGGCGTGCTGTGGACGCCGGAGCGGCAGTTCGCAGAGATCCGGAGAGTGGAGGAGGAGCACCCGCTGCTGCGGGGGCGGAGCATACAGGGCGTGGCGGACCCCGCCATCTGGGACGCCAGCCGCGGCGAGAGCATCTATGAGACGGCGCTGAAGCACCGTATCTTCTTTGTGAAGGGGGACAACCGGCGCATCGCAGGGTGGATGCAGATGCACTACCGCATGAGCTTCGACGGCGAGGGATACCCCATGCTGTACGTATTCCAGCACTGCCGGGCGTTTATCCGCACCATCCCGCAGCTTTTATACAGCGAGACGGTGCCGGAGGATGTGGACACCACACAGGAGGACCATGTGGCCGACGAGAGCCGGTACTTCTGCATGACGCGGCCCATCGCGCCGGTGCGGGCGGCGGCACGGGAGATCGCGGAGGACCCGCTGGACCTGCGGTCGGGGCGGTTCGGCAGCTGGGGCGGCGTGAGAAGAATTTGAGGAGCGCTGCACCAGAGCGTGCAACGTTGGGCCTGTGGCGGGCAGAGGCAGTAACAAGGAAAGGAAGGTGCGACATGGAACAGGAGGTCATGCGGCCAAGGATCGGCACGCAGGAGGTGGTCCGCGCGGCGGAGATCCTGCGGCAATACCGGCGCGGCAAGGAGAATCTGGACAAGCGCATCATCGACAACGAGCAGTTCTGGAAGATGCGGCACTGGGAGCAGATGGAGAAGGAGGGGCGGGGCGGCAATCCCCACGATCCCCGCCCCGCCAGCGGGTGGCTGGTGAACTGCATCCTGTCCAAGCACGCAGACGCCATGGACAGCTATCCCGAGCCTACGGTGCTGCCCCGCGAGCCGGACGATCGGGAGGAGGCGGAGAAGCTGACCCGCATCCTGCCGGTGATCTTGCAGAACAACCGGTTCAAGAAGGAGTATGCCAGGGCGTGGTGGAACAAGCTGAAGTCCGGCTGCGCCGTGTACGGCGTGTTCTGGGACGAGGGAAAGCTCCACGGGCTGGGGGACATCGACATCCGCAGCATGGACGTGCTGAACCTGTTCTGGGAGCCGGGAGTGCAGGACATCCAGGCATCGGAGAATTTCTTCTCCGTGGAGCTGACACCCAACCACCGGCTGCTGCGGGACTATCCCCAGCTGGAAGGGAAGCTGGGGCGCGGCGGCGCGTCCCAGGTGAGCCGCTATCTCTACGATGATCGGGTGGATACCTCCGACCAGTCGCTGGTGGTGGACTGGTACTACCGCACGGTGACAGAGGGGCGGCAGGTGCTGCACTACTGCAAGTTCGTGGGAGAGACGGTGCTGTACGCCTCGGAAAACGACCCGCAGTACGAAAAGCGGGGATGGTACGACCACGGGCAGTATCCCTTCGTGTTCGACGTGCTGTTCCCCGAGGAGGGGACGCCCTGCGGCTACGGCTACGTGGACCTGTGCAAGCCGGCGCAGAAGCAGATCGACCTGATGAACCAGGCTATCCTGAAGAACACGCTGGCCGCCGCCACGCCGCGGTTCTTCATCCGCTCCGACGGGGCGGTGAACGAGGAGGAGTACGCCGACTGGACGCAGCCCTTCGTCCACACCAACGGCAATCTGGGGGCCGATTCCATCGCGCCTATCCGTGTGCCCACGCTGGACAGCGTGTATGTGGCCGTCTTGCAGAACAAGGTGGCGGAGATGAAGGAGACGGCGGGCAACCGCGACGTGATGAGCGGCGGCACTGCAGGCGGCGTCACGGCGGCCACGGCTATCGCGGCCCTGCAGGAGGCGGGCGGCAAGCTGTCCCGCAATATGATCGACGACGGGTACCAGGCATTCGCGCAGGTGATGACGCTGTGCATCGAGCTGGTGCGGCAGTTTTACAGCGCACCACGGCAGTTCCGGCTGCTGGGCCGCGGGGCGGAGCGGGAGTTCCGCATGTTCGACAACGGCGGTATGCAGCCCAAGGCCCTGGCGCTGGGCGGCTATCGGGTACCGGAGTTCGATCTGGAGATCGCGGCGCAGAACGAGACACCCTACAAGACCATGGAGTACAACCAGCTGGCGCTGCAGCTGTTCCAGATGGGGTTTTTCCGCGCAGATATGGCCGAGCAGGCCCTGCGGTGTCTGGAGCTGATGGAGTTCAAGAACAAGGACCAGCTGGCATCGGTCATCCGGCAGGGACAGCAGCGGACCCGGCAGGTGGCGTGGCTCCAGCGGCAGCTGCTGACGGCGGTGCAGCTGCTGGACGCCAAACAGGGGACAAGTCTTGCGCAGGCGCTGGAGCAGGAGATGAACGGCGGCGAGGCGCCCGACGTGGGCGCGGTGAAGGCGGGCAGCGCGCCGGACGCCATGGAGCGGCAGAGAAAGCAGTCCCGTGAGGCCGTGAGGCCCCGATGATACGGGCGGTGTTCGACGGGACGCATGTGACGGTATGCGGTCACGCGGGGCACGCTCCGGCAGGGCAGGACATCGTGTGCGCCGCCGTGTCGGCGCTGGTGTACGCACTGGCGGGCAGCCTGGAGGAGACGGGGCAGGCGGCGCGGGTGTGCATCCGCAGGGGCTTTGCGGAGGTGGAGGGTGCAGGGGACTGCGGCGCTGCCTTCACCCTGGTGCGGTGCGGGCTTGCGCAGCTGGCACGGCAGTATCCCGCGTGTGTGCAGGTAACAGGGTCGTGACCTACCACGGGAAGGAGAGGCTATGAAGCAGCTTTGGATGGACTGGCAGACGTTTGCAGAGGCGGCGGAGGCCGGTCAGGAGACGGGCGGAGAGACAGGCGGTCAGGCGGCTCCCGACGCCGGGGAGCAGGAGGCGTTCAGCACCCTGATCCGCGGGCAGTACAAGGAGCAGTTTGACGCCCGTGTGCAGAAAATTCTGGACGGGCGGCTGCGGGGACTGCGGCAGGAGAACGCCCGCCTGCGGCAGGAGGTGCAGGCGCGGCGGGAGTCCCAGGCCGGCGCGGTGCTGCGCCTGCAGGCGGAGGAGGGACGCATCCGGCAGGTGTATCCCGATTTCGACTGGCGGCGGGAGATGGCATCACCCCGGTTCGGGCGATTGGTGACGGCAGGTGTGGACGGCAGGACCGCCTATGAGATCGTACACCGGCAGGAGCTTCTGAAGGCGGCCATGGGCTATGCCGCGGCGCAGGCCCGCAGTCAGATGGCGCGTTCCATCGCCTCCGGCGGCGGGCGGGCTGCGGAGAACCGCGGCGGCAGCCGCTCCGTGACCCGCAGTGATCCCAGAGGACTGACCAGCCGCGAGCTGGCGGACATCCGGAAACGGGTACAGGACGGAGAGAAGATACGATTCTGAACAAAATGAGGAGGACAAGCATGGAGAAGATGAATTTGCAGCTGTTTGCAGGGGAGATGAACACACAGACCACCGGCGCTCTCAGCGCCGAGATGAAGACCTACTACGGCATGGAGCTGCTGGAGAACGCCAAGCCCCAGCTGGTACACAACCAGTTCGCGGCCACAAAGGGACTGCCGGTGGGCGGAGGCAAGACCGTGGAGTGGCGTAAGTTCGGCGCTTTCGACAAGGCGCTGACGCCGCTGACCGAGGGCGTGACCCCCGATGGCAGCGGTATTTCGGTGAGCTACATCACCAAGGATCTGGCGCAGTACGGCGACTACACCACCGTGTCCGATATGCTGGACCTGACGGCCATCGACGACGTGGTGCTGGAGATCACCGACCGCCATGGCAGCAACATGGGCCTGACGCTGGACACCGTGACCCGCAACGAGATCCAGCAGGGCAACCAGGTCATCTACGCGCCCCAGAAGAAGGCAGACGGTACCGCCGCCGAGGTGCTGAGCCGTTACGCGCTGGACGGTACGTGCAAGATGACCAGCGAGCTGGTGGCCAAGGCGGCCACCCAGCTGAAGAAGATGAATGCCCCCACGTTCGACGGCAAGTACGTGTGCATCATCCATCCCAGCGTGGCCTTCGACCTGCGGCAGGATGAGGCATGGATCGCCGCACATCAGTACGCCGCCGCCACGGAGCTGTTTTCCGGCGAGATCGGCGAGCTCCACGGTGTGCGCTTCGTGGAGACCACCGAAGCCAAGATCTACCGTGGGGAGGATCTGGCGCAGAACGCACGCACCCTGACGGTCAGCGGCGCGGCGGCCAACAGTACCGAGGTGAGCTTTACCGGCGGCACGGTGGCCGCCGACGCACTGGCGGGCCGCTATGTGCTCATCGGCGGCCAGCGCGTGAAGGTGAAGTCCAACACTGCGGCCAAGCTGGTGCTGGAGCAGGCTGTCACTGCCACCGACAAGGCGGTGATCTATCCCGGCGAGGGCGGTAAGGACGGCTGTGCCGTGTATGGCTGCCTGTTCCTGGGCAAGGGTGCCTACGGCGTGGTGGATCTCAGCGAGGGCACGGAGGTCATCGTGAAGCCCCGCGGCTCCTCCGGCACCGCAGACCCCCTGGACCAGCGCTCCAGCGTGGGCTGGAAGGGTGTCCACGCCGCCGCTATCCTGTACGATGAGTACATGGTACGCGTGGAGTGCGGCTCCAGCTATTCCGGCGAGGACAAGGCCAACTGACAGGGCACGGGAGGGGCGGCAGGCCCCTCCCGCAGCTCAGGGAAACGATGAAAGGAGAACGGCGTGATGAAGGAAAATATGGTGTCCATCTTCCTGCCCCGCGGCAGAAAGAATGAGGAGAACTTTGTGATCGTGTCCGTCAACGGACGGAGCTGGAAGATCATGAAGGGCGTGCAGGTACAGGTGCCCGACTACGTGGCGGAGGTGCTGGAGAACAGCCGCATGATGGCGGAGACCGCCCGCCGCTATGTGGACGAGCGGGCCAACTGACATGGACAGAATGACGGCGGGGCAGATGCTGGGCAGGGTGGACGCCCTGCTGCCCAACCAGTACGGCAGAGAGGAGAAGATGCAGTGGCTGGCGCAGGCCGAGGGCTTCGTGCTGCGGGAGGCGGAGCAGGTCACGGGGGCGCTGCCGCAGGTGACGGAGGAGTACGCGCTGACGGCGGAGGCGCCCTACGACGAGCTGTACCGCCACTATGTGGAGGCGCAGATCCACTACGCCAACGGCGAGATGGCGCGGTACAACAACGCGGCGGCCCAATGGAACAACGCCTTTCTGACCTACAAGGATTATCGGTGCCGCAGGGAGCGGCCTCAGCGGAGCGCGGCGGCACTGCGCCTGTTTTAAGGAGGTGGGGGGATGTATTTTCCCAAGCTGACGGCGCCGGCGCAGCGGCGCGTGACGGTGGACCGGTTCCTGGGGCTGGACCGGCGGGCGGGCAGCGCCATGGGCTGCTTTCAGAATATGGAGAATCTGTGGAGCGGCGGGTACCCGGCGCTGGAGACCCGTCCGGCCAGAGGCGAGGCTGCGGTACTGAGTAAGCCCAACGGGCTGACGTGCCGCGATGCGCTGGTGTGGGTGGACGGCACGGCACTGTACGTAGGCGGAGAAAAGACGGGGCTGGCGCTGTCCGACGGCGAAAAGCAGCTGGTGAACATGGGGGCGTACCTGTTGATCTGGCCGGACAGAAAGTACATCAACACGCAGGACCTGTCGGACTTCGGCAGCATGGAGAACCGGAACGTCACCGCGGGAGAGGTGACGACGGCGCTGTGCAGAAGCGGCGGCGAGGAACTGGGGGACTATGCCGCAGGGGCGGCGGCCCCTGATGCGCCGGAGGCGGGCACTCTGTGGCTGGATACCTCCGATGCCGAGCCGGTGATGAAGCGGTACGACGGCAGCGCGTGGCTGGACGTGGAAAACGTGTGTACCAAAATATCCGCTGCCGGTATCGGACGGGGCTTTGCCGCCGGAGACGGCGTGACGGTGGAGGGCTGCGAGGCCCAGACCCTCAACGGCCTGCACGTGCTGGATGCGGCGGGCGATGACTGGATCGCGGTGCCGGCGGCGACAGCCAAGGTGGGGAGCCAGACGGCGGAGGTGACGGCGGCGCGGCGCGTGCCGGACATGGACTTCGTGGTGGAGCAGGGTAACCGGCTGTGGGGCTGTAAGTACGGCATCGTGGACGGGCGGCCGGTGAACGAGATCTACGCCAGCAAGTTGGGGGATTTCCGGAACTGGAACAGCTTCGCAGGGCTCAGTACCGACAGCTACGCGGCGTCCCGCGGCTCTGACGGGGCGTTTACCGGCGCGGCGGCGTGTCTGGGCGGCGTCATCTTCTTCAAGGAGGACTGTATGGAGCGGGTATACCCCAGCGCCACCGGCGCGCATCAGATCGTGACGCTGCGCTGCCCGGGCGTGAAGAAGGGGTGCCACGGTACGGCCGCCGTGGTGGACGGGACGCTGTTCTACCTGGGGCTGGGCGGTGTGTACGCCTTCGATGGCAGTATGCCCGGCTGCGTGTCCATGCCGCTGGGCAGTGTACGGTATCAGGACGGCGCGGCGGCGGGCTGGAACGGGCAGTACTGGCTGGCGGCGCGGGATGGAGACGGGAAGCGGCATCTGCTGGTATACGATACGGCGCGGGGACTGTGGCACCGGCAGGACGACGCCGACATCATGGCGTTCACCGTGTGCGACGGGGCGCTGTACGGTCTGGCGAGGGACGGCAGGCTGCTGGACATGACCGGCGGCAGCGGACAGCAGGAGACGGCGCTGCGGTGGATGGCGGAGACGGGGGAGCTGGGACTCTCTCAGCCGGAGAACAAGTATCTGGCGCGGCTGGAGCTGCGGGTGCAGCCGGAGGATCGGGCGCGGCTGGAGGCCAGCGCCAGCTATGACGGCGGACGCAGTTGGGAGACGCTGGGACAGGTCATCGGCGGTGACGGACAGACCCGCGGGTATCTGCTGCACCTGCGGCCCAGACGATGCAGGCAGGTGCGGCTGCGGCTGCAGGGCACCGGCCGGTGCCGCGTGTTCAGCATGTCGGCGGTGTATGAGAAAGGAAGTGACGGCCCGTGAGTACCATCCCTATGCCCGCGTGTCCCGCAGGCAGCGTACAGCAGCAGGTGATGCAGCAGTACTCGTATCTGTTCCAGATGGCCCAGCAGCTGAATCTGGCGCTGGAGCGGCTGGAGCAGGGCACCGGCGCGTCCTCCGGCGGAAAGGGGACGGAGCAGCAGTACCGGAAGCTGCGGAGCCTCATCGCCGGTGGGGAGGAGCGGCTGAAGCGGGCCGTGGAGGAGTTGGCGGCGCAAGTGGAGACGGAATACGTGGCGGCGGACAGCTTTGATGGGCAGGCGGCGGCGCTCAGCGGCCGTCTGGAGGCGGAGCCGGAGAAGCTGGGAGCGTATTACGGCTTTGCCGCGGCGCTGAGGAACGGCCTGGCAGCGGTGGCGGACGCCTTCGACCGGTACAGGGAGAACGCGGCGGCCTGTGTTCGGACGGGCGTCGTAGGGTACGACGGGACCGCGCCGGTGTACGGCACGGCGGTGGGCTTCGGACTGGCCTGCCGTGATGCAGACGGGGAGACGGAGGTGGAGCCTAACGGCTTCCGTGCCGTCTTTACCGGCGAGGAGCTGTCGCTGCGGCAGGACGCTCAGGAGGTAGCTCGTGTGGCGGACGGCAGACTGCACGTCAACGGTATGGCGGCGCTGGGCGGCGCGGATGTGGGCGGCTGGCGCATGGAGGACAACGGGGACGGATTGGCAATCCGCTGGATCGGAGGGTGAGAGATGAACGCGGCACAGAGGAGCAGCCGCACCGTGAGTATGGCGGGGTTCGAACTGACGGCGAGGGACGCTGTCATCGGGCAGAGCGGCACGCTGACGGTGGTGAAGCCGGGGAACGGGTACACATTCCGATTCTCCTACGCCTTCGGCGGGGCGTCCGGCACGCTGGAAAGCGGCGATGTCCGGCAGGTCAGCCATGCGGCGGGCAGGGCGGTGTACCGCTGGCGCGTGCCGGAGGAGCTGGCGCAGCAGATCCCGGACGCCCTGCGGGGTACAGGGACCATGTCCATGGCGGTATACAGCGGCGCAGAGCAGGTGGGCAGTGTGCAGACGGCGTTTACCGCCTATGTGCCGCCGTCTATGGCGCCCACGGCGTCGGTGCAGGTGTCGGCGGTCAGCGATAACACGGTGGTCAGCGGCTGGGGCGTGTGCGTGCAGGGACTCAGCCGCGTGCAGTACACGGTGACGGCGGCAGGGGCCGGCGGCGCATCGGTGCAGGCGTGCCGCTTTACCTGCGGAGGTCAGACCGTGGCGGGACTGTCAGGAAAGACAGCACCCATCGCTGCGGCAGGGACGCTGATCCCCTCCGCAGTAGTGACGGACAGCCGAGGCCGCTCGGTGACGGCGGAAAGCGAGGCGGTGACAGTGTATGCCTACCACCGGCCTACACTGGCGGCGGAGGTCATCCGGTGCAAGGCGGGCGGTACGGCAGCGGAGGACGGCGCGTACCTGAAGGTGACGGGCACCGCGTCCTGCGCCTCCGTAGGAGGACGGAACACCGTGCAGGTGCGGGTGCGCTGGCGTCCTGCGGGCGGCAGCTGGAGCGGCTATACCACACTGGTCAGCGGCGCGGAGACAGTGGTAGGCGGCGGCCTGGCGGCGGACGCGGCCTATGAGGCGGAGGTATCCGCCGTGGATACGGCGGGCGGCGTCCGAACGGTGCGGCAGCTGCTGCCGCCGGTATCGCCGGTGACGCTGCACCTGCACAGCGGCGGCAGGGGCGCGGCCTTCGGCAAGAGAAGCACCGGTGAAGCGCTGGAGTGCGCGTGGCCGGCGGTGTTTTACGGCGATGTGGAGGTGTCCGGCGGGCTGACCCTGGGTGGCCAGGCGCTGGCGGACGCGCTGTGGCCCGTGGGCTGCGTGCGGCTGACGGCGGAGGATACGGAGCCCCAACCGTCGCCGGAGGGTGCGGAATGGGAGCGCGTGGACTGCGGCATGGCGGGTATCTATGCCTGGCGCAGGATCACTTGAGGAGAAAGGACGGAACGATGGCATCGACATATACCATGGTGGGCTATGGCTCGCAGGGCGAGTCTGTGCGCCGCCTGCAAAGCGAGCTGAACAAGCAGGGCTATCAGCTGGACGAGGACGGCGTGTTCGGCGAAAAGACCCGCGCGGCGGTGCGGGACTATCAGAAAAAGAACTCCCTGAAGCGGGACGGCATCGCCGGTGACGAGACGTGGGGCAGCCTGATGAGCGCGTCGGCATCGGCGGCGGAGGAGCCGCAGGCATCCGTGCCTAAGGCCGCGCCTACGGCCAGAACGGCCAAGGCACTGGCGGAGCTGGAGGCCGGCTACAAGCCGTCGGACAGCGTAAAGGAGGCGCTGGCCCATCGCGACAGCGTGGCATCCCAGCGGCCCGGGGACTATGAGTCCCTGTACGAGCAGCAGCTGGCGCAGCTGTACGAGGAGCTGACGGGGCGTGCGCCATTTTCCTACGATCCCGAGGCGGACGGCGGCTTTCAGCAGTATACGCAGCTGTACACTCAGCGGGGCCGCGCCGCCATGGAGGACACCATGGGTCAGGCGGCGGCGCTTACCGGCGGGTACGGCTCCAGCTATGCCCAGGGCGCGGGGCAGCAGGCGTACAGCCGATACATGCAGGAGCTGATGGCCCTGCTGCCGGAGTTCGAGGATCGGGCACGGAGCGCCTATCAGCAGGAGGGGAACGACCTTCGCGCCCGCTACGACCTGCTGGATCAGCGGGAGCAGAACGCCTATGGCCGCTGGCAGGACGATGTGTCACTGTGGGAGAAGCGGCTGGCTCTGGCGCAGGAGGAGTATGACAACGCCAGCGCGGAGGATCGGAAGCTCTACGAGACCATGCTGGGCCACTACCGCAGCAAGGCCCAGCAGGAGCAGAAGCTGTCGGCCTCCGGCGCGGAGGTCAGCGATGGGCTGCCATACGGCGGCGCTTCCGGTCCTTCCGGCGCTTCCGGTTCTTCCGGCAGCGGCTCCGGCAGCAGCGGCGAGTCACTGAGTTCCGTGGCTGCCGCCAGTCTGCACCGCACAGTGGCCAGCTATCTGAGGCAGGGTAAGCTGGCGGAGGCCAAGGCCCTGCTGGCATCCTACAAGGACCGGATGACGCCCATGCAGAAGCGGCAGTTTACCCTGATGCTCCAAGGCTACGATGAGACAGCGTCGCTGTGAGCGATCGAATGGGTCTTGCATTTGCGGGCGGCATATGGTAAGATACCCCCAGCGTAGAGGTGCGGGGCAGCGGGCGCGCTGTCCCGCATTTCTTGCCATCAGGTGACAGGCATGCGTGCCCTTGTCAGCTGATGGTATCCGCACTGCTGAAAGGAGACCATCATGGGAAAGAAAGGGTATATTCTGTCAGGCGCAGCCCTGCTGGCGGCACTGACGCTGCTGGCCGGCTGCGGTAAGAACAACGATACGGAAGATAAGAACAAGCCGGACACCGACCCGGCGCAGGAGATCGTGCTGGTGCAGCCTGAGGCCGCCGACGTGCCGGTGGACTTCGAGACGGCGCAGAAGGCGTGGCCCGACGCCTACGCCTATATGAAGATCCCCAACGCCACGGGCTGCGCCATCCGCGAGGGCGGCTTCATCGCCCAGCATCCGGTGGATGACGGCTGGTATCTGTACCGCGACCTGGACGGCAACGACAACAAGGCCGGTACGCTGTATACCGAGGCTACCTACAACGATACGAAGCTGGACGATCCCGTCACCGTGGTCTACGGCCACAATATGGCCAACCGCACCATGTTCGGCGGCCTCCAGAGCTACGCCGAGACGCTGAAGTTTGACGACAAGGCGGTGGTGGAGGTCTATCAGAGCGGGCGGAAGATGACGTACCGCATCTTCGCGGGCATCCCTTACGACACCACCCACATCCTGTACTACCACGATTTCACCGATGAGCAGGTATTTACCGACTTCTTCGCGGCGCTGGACAAGGCGGCCACGGACAAGAGCTATTCCGGCAGCGACCATAAGAACGGCTTTGCACCCTCCGCCGGCAGCGTCAACGTCAACCGCGACGATCTGCCCAAGTGGGGCGACAAGGTGCTGGTCCTGTCCGTGTGCAAGAACGGCGATGACGCCCACCGCTATCTGGTGATGGCCAAGCTGGTGGAGGACTCCGCCGAGCCCCTGCGCATGACCCGCGAGGAGGCGGAAAAGGCCGGCCTGACCGACCGCATCATCGGCGTGGCGCCGGCGGAGGACGACGCCGCGGCGGATACGACGGGCAAGACCGACACCGCCAAGACGGATACGGCCAAAACGGATACCACGAAAACCGACACCTCCAAAAAGACGGATACCACGAAAAAGGACAACTGAGAAAAGCCCTCTCCCGCCAGGCGGGAGAGGGCTTTTGCGATCCTTTACAGCATTTCGGGGAGGGTGAACAGGTCCCAGGGCGCCGTGTCCGGCGGCGGGCAGGTGAAGGTCACGGGCTCGCCGGTCTGGGGATGGGCGAAGGACAGGCGGCAGGACCACAGGGCGATGGGATACGGCGCGTCGGACGCACCGTACTTGCGGTCACCTGCCAGAGGCAGACCGCGGGAGGCGAACTGTACCCGTATCTGGTGGGTACGGCCGGTGTGGAGTCGGATGCGCACCAGCGTCATACCGTCGGAGCTGTCCACAGTGGCGAAGGACAGGCGGGCCTCCCGCGCGTTGGGGGAGGGGGTGTCCGCCACATAGGTCAGACGGCGCTGGGGATCACGGGCCAGCAGGTCCGTCAGGATGCCGGAGGGCTGGGACGGCGTGCCGCACAGGACAGCCAGATACTCCTTGGTAAAGCGGCGCTCCCGTATCTGCTGGGACAGCAGGGCCGCCGCCATACGGCTGCGGGCAAAGACCATGACGCCGGACACCTGGGCGTCCAGCCGGTGGACGGTGCGGATGCAGTCGGTGTGCAGCTGGGCGCGGAGCAGCTCCGGCATACCGCCGGGCTCATCGGTGGACAGTACGCCCACGGGCTTTACCGCCACCACGATGCGGTCGTCCTGATAGAGAATGTCCATGGTCGTCACCTCCTTACGGGGTGAGTGTAGCATAAATCGGGGCGGGATGCAAATTTACCTTGACAAGATGGGTCTAATGGGTTAGACTACCGGCAAGAGGTCTAACTAAGTAGACCTATCGAAAGGAGGAGGTGCGGGTGGAGACACCGAAGATCTTTGACAGCGAGCTGCGATTCTGCGAGATCCTGTGGGAGCATCAGCCGGTGCGCAGCAGCGAGCTGGCGCACCTGTGCGCGGAGAAGCTGGGGTGGAAAAAATCCACCACCTATACCGTCATCAAGCGCCTGACGGAGCGGGGCGTGGTGCAGACGGAGGACGCCGTGGTAACGGCGCTGGTGTCCCGCGACCAGGTGCAGCGGGCGGAGAGCCGCGCCTTTGTGGAGCGGAATTTCAGCGGCAGTCTGCCCGGCTTTCTCAACGCGTTCGTGGGCGGGCGCGGATTGTCGGCGGAGGAGGCAGACGAGCTGCGGCGGATGATCGCCGATCTTGAGGAGAAAAATCATGACTGATCTGTTTCTGAGAGTGGTGGAGCTTTCGTGGCAGGCCGGCGTGCTGGCGCTGGCGGTGATACTGGCGCGGCTGGCGCTGCGCCGCGCGCCCAAGTGGGCGGTGTGCATGCTGTGGGCGCTGGTGGCGGTGCGGCTGATCGTGCCGGTCTCCTTGCAGAGCCGCGTCAGCTTGCAGGCGGAGCAGAGCCCCGTGACGGCGGCGCTGGAGCAGCTGCCCCAGACACAGGAGACGGCGGACGCCATCCTGCCCAGCGGCGGGGAGATCCTGACACCCGTCCAGCCTGTGGGATCGGTCACGTCCGCGGAGCCGGTGCAGGCGGCCCGCCCCGTTATGACGGTGGAGGTGCTGACGGCGGTATGGCTGGCGGGCGCGGCATTCATGCTGGCGTATATGCTGGTCAGCTATCTGCGGCTTTACCGGCAGGTGCGGACGGCGGTGCGCGTGGAGGATAACGTCTGCCGCTGCGACCGGTGGGGCACTCCTTTCGTGCTGGGCATGCTCCGCCCCCGCATCTATATACCGGCGGGGCTGGACGAGGCGGACCTGTCTCAGGTGCTGGCCCACGAGCGGAGCCACATCCGGCGGGGCGACCACGTGGTGAAGCCGCTGGCGTTCCTGCTGCTGACGGTACACTGGTTCAATCCGGTGCTGTGGGCGGCGTATGTCCTGCTGGGCCGCGACATGGAGAACGCCTGCGATGAGCGGGTACTGCGGACGCTGGACGGCGCGGGACGGGCGGCCTACTCCCGTGCGCTGGTGGCCTGCGCCGTGCGGCAGCGTCCGGCGGCGGTGTGCCCCCTGGCCTTCGGCGAGACGGCGGTGAAGGAGCGTGTGAAGAACGCCATGAGCTATCGGAAACCGGCGCTGTGGGCGGCGGTGCTGCTGCTGATCGCGGCGGCGGTCATCGGTGTGTGCTTCCTGACCAGTCCCCAGCGGCAGCAGCCTGCCGCCGACGGCGACTGGGACGCGGAGACGCTGTACGCTCTGCGGACGCCCTATGTAGGCGACAACAGCGCTGTGGGCGGCATCATCAGCGCCATCGGACTGGATCAGCTGGGCGCGGGTATCTGGGATGATTTCTCCATCCGGCTCAGCACGGAGCAGGAGCCCTACGGCCTGACGCTGTGCTACGGCACCAGCTACGAGAACGTGGTGGGGGCCGGCGAAGGGATCACGCTGCGAATGGAGGCCGGCGGTTATCTGGCCATGGCCCTTGTGGATAATCTGGACTGGGTGGCGTGGCAGATGGACGGCGTGGAGTCCGGCCGCGTCACCAACGACGGCACCTACGACATCGCCGCGGCGCGGCAGAGCGTGGACGGCCTGCGGCAGCTTATCGCGGCGCTGGAGACCGGGCTGGACAGCGGCTCTGTGGGCGGCGGGCGGCAGATGTACTTCGGTCCCGCGTCCATGACCCGCGACGACGGCGTGAAGGCCGAGCTGGTGAACGTGACGTATCAGAATGACTGGCTCAACGGCGAGATGCGGGTCACGCTGCCCGCTGCGGCGTCGGCCCGGTACGCAGGGGAGGGCGGCACCGCATCGCTGCTCAACGACTTTACACTGTATGCCCAGACGGACGACGGCCCCAAAAACGCCGTGGCAGAGGATGTCCGCATCGAGAAGAACGGGGAGGATACCGTCCTGTGCCAGCCCTTCTCTCTGGGTATCCAGATCCCCACGGCTCAGGGCTTCACCGTGCGATTCTGGGCCGGGGAGCTGGGCCCCCTGCTGGCGGAGGTCACCGCGGAGGGCGCCGCGGCATCGGAGATCACGCCGTGGCCCTCAGAGGGCGACAACGACCCCGTCAGCATCGACCCGGCGGATTACGGCATCGTGTATGATACGGAGCACATGCCGGACTGGGAGACGTGTCCCCTCAGCTATCTGTGCGCCTATTATCTGGGCGCGGACGGCGCGTATGCCCAGGGCGCTATGGACACGCTGGCCCAGCGGTACCGGCAGGCGCCCAACACGGTGCAGAACTATCTGAACACGCTGGCGGCCAAGTATGCCGGCGTGGACCGGCAGCTCCTGTCTCAGATCCGGCTGGCCGCCGAGAGCCTCTACGGCGCGGAGAACGGCACTTCCGCCGATCCGCTGGTGGGGCTGCTGTATAACGAGTCCTTCGACTATTCCGACGGCGTGGGCAACAGCGGGCACTACACCTACCGCGTGCCCCAGCTGCTGGCGGACACGGCGGATGCCCGCGCCATCAACGCGGCCATCGCCGACGAGTACGGCCCCATCGTGGAGGAGACGTTGGATGACCGCGCCTCCGGCGTCAGCCTGTCCTGCCTGTACGTGATGTGGGAGAGCTATCGCTGCGGCGACATTTTGTCGCTGGTGGTATCCTGCGGCTGGAGCTTCGACAGCAACCAGTACAGCGTGTACCTCTACGATACGGCCAGAGGCGTCCGGCTCACCACATCGGAGCTGCTGACGGCGCAGGGCGTGGACGAGACGGCGTTTTTGAATGCGGTGCGGCAGGCCGCCGCCGATACGTTCGATGCGCTGTACGGACAGACTGGCGATGCTGCGGCGGAGCGCCGGACGTGGACGCTGTCCGATGCCAATATCAATAGAGACGTACCGGCTTACGCGGACGCCGCAGGACATCTCTACGCGGTGCTGCCCATCGGCTCGCCCGCCGGTGCGGACGCCTATGAGCAGGTGCTGGCGCTGGATGTGGGCGCATGATAGACAGAAAAACGGGGGAGGGCCCGCGGCGTCGCCGCGGGCCCCTTTTTGCTCTTTCTGGAGAGTTTTTCGGAACAATACCGGATTTTTCCGGGAGATGTCTTTTCAAAACGGGCATAGGATGGTACAATAGTACGCAGCTGAAAGACACGAAAGGAGTTTTTCCATGAAGAAGAGTATCCTGCGGGAATACGCCCGCCTGATCGCCCGCAGCGGCGTCAATATCCAGCCGGGTCAGGAGGTGTTCATCACCGCCGAGCTGGATCAGCCGGAGTTCGTGAAGATGCTGGTGGAGGAGTGTTACAGGTGCAAGGCCAGCAAGGTAGTGGTGGACTGGAGCTACCAGCCCCTCCAGAAGCTGCACTTCCGCTACCGCACGCTGACCAGCCTGTCCAAGCTGGACAACTACGAGGAGGCCCGCTGGCAGCACTATGTGGACACCATCCCCTGCCGCATCTACCTGCTCAGCGAGGACCCGGACGGTCTCAACGGCATCAATCAGGAGAAGATGGCCAAGAGCCAGCAGCGCAAGTACCCCATCATCAAGAAGTACCGCGACCAGATCGAGAACAAGTACCAGTGGTGCATCGCCGCCGTACCCGGCGAGGCGTGGGCCAAGAAGCTGTTCCCCAACCTGCGGAAGTCTCAGGCGGTGGAGAAGCTGTGGGAGGCCATCCTGTCCACCAGCCGCGCGCTGGAGGGCGACCCCGTGGCCAACTGGGACGCCCACAACAAGGATATGCACGACCGCTGTGCCTATCTCAACGGCCTGCACATCCGGGAGCTGCGCTACAAGAGCGCCAACGGCACCGATTTTCGGGTGGGCATGATCCCCGAGGCCCGGTTCTGCGGCGGCTGTGAAAAGAGTCTGCAGGGCATCGTCTTTAACCCCAATATCCCCACGGAGGAGTGCTTCATCTCCCCCATGCGCGGCAAGGCGGAGGGCATCGTCTACGCCACCAAGCCCCTGAGCTATCAGGGCCAGCTCATCGACGGCTTCTGGATCCGGTTCCACGAGGGCAAGGCCGTGGAGTGGCACGCGGAGAAGAACAACGACCTGCTGACCAAGCTCATCACCATGGACGAGGGCAGCGCCTATCTGGGCGAGTGCGCGCTGGTACCCTACGACTCCCCCATCTGTCAGTCCGGCCTGCTGTTCTACAACACGCTGTTCGACGAGAACGCGGCCTGCCATCTGGCGCTGGGCATGGGCTTTGCCGACACCATCCGCGGCTTCGAGGAAAAGACGCTGGAGGAGTGCCGCGCCCTGGGCGTCAACGATTCCATGGTACACGAGGACTTTATGATCGGCTCTGCCGACATGAGCATCGACGCCGTGTGCGAGGACGGACGCACCGTCCCCATCTTCCGCGACGGCAGCTGGGCGTTCTGAGAACACATAAACGAAAAAAAGAGAAGGGCTGTGCCGCAGCCCTTCTCTTTTTTGGCACCTGCGGCGCGGTAAGAGCATAGCATGAAGGGAGACGACAAGGAAAGGGAGGCTTTAGATATGGAGAGCAGCAGCGTGCAGAAGGGGCCGGAGCAGTGGTTCCTGGATGCTCATCCGGAGCGGGGCACCCTGCGGGTGCAGGTGTCCACGGGACGGGGCCTGTTCCCTGTGGAGGGGGCGCGGGTGGAGATCTACCGGTATTTCGGGCCGGAGCGCACCGTGTTCTACGAAGGGGTCACGGACAGCTCCGGCATCGTGGAGGGCATCCGCCTGCCGGCCCTGCCGGCGGGGTGGTCCCAGTCGTCGGAGACGGCGAGGATCAGCGGCACCGCGTATCAGGCATCGGTGCGCCACCCGCAGTACGGCACGGTGGACGCCCGACAGGTCGCGGTGTTCCCGCAGATCGAGACGATTTTGGCGGTGTCGCTGGAATCGGCCTGAGAGGGGGGAGGAGCCATGCCGTTTCCTGTGGTGCCGGAGCATATCACCGTCCATCTGGGCCCGCCGGATCAGGCGGCGGAGAACGTGACGGTGCCGTTTACCGACTACATCAAGAACGTGGCCAGCAGCGAGATCTATCCTACGTGGCCGGAGAACGCTCTGCGGGCCAATATTCTGGCCCAGATCTCCGTGGCGCTGAACCGCATCTACACCGAGTATTACCGCGGCCGCGGCTACGATTTCGACATCACCAGCTCCACCCGCTACGATCAGGCCTACGTCCCGGGCCGCAGCACCTTTGAGAACATCGACCGGCTGGTGGACGACAGCTTCAACGACTACATCGTGCGGCAGGGAAACGTGGAGCCGCTGTACGCCCGGTTCTGCGACGGTGTCCGTACCCAGTGCCCGGGCCTGTCCCAGTGGGGCAGCGTGGACCTGGCGGAGCAGGGCCTGACGCCCTATGAGATTTTGCAGCGCTACTTCGGCGACAATATCAACATCGTGTTCAACGCGCCGGTAGGGGATGGCACCCCGTCGTACCCGGGCCGCCCGCTGACCCGCGGCTCCGTGGGAGAGGACGTGCGTACCATCCAGCAGCAGCTGGAGCGTATCCGCCGCAACTACCCGGCCATCCCCCGTATCACCGAAATTTCCAACGTGTTCGATCAGGAGACGGAGGACGCCGTCCGCACCTTCCAGCGCATCTTCAATCTGGAGGAGGACGGCATCGTGGGCAAGGCCACGTGGTACAAGATCAAGATGATCTACAACGGCGTCAAGAGCCTGTCGGAGATCACCAGCGAGGGACTCACCATCCCGGAGGCACAGCGGGTGTATCCGGAGGCACTGCGGCTGGGCGACACGGGGCTGGACGTGGAGACGGTGCGGTTCTATCTGGCGTTTCTGGGCTACTTCCTGCCCCAGGTGCCGCCCATCCCCATCACCGACACCTTCGACGAGGCTATGCTGGACGCGGTCTACGCCTTCCAGAGCGCCTACGGCCTGACGGTAGACGGCGTGGTGGGCCGCAATACGTGGAACGCCCTGCAGAACGTGTATGAGCAGACGCTCTACACCCTGCCCGCCGACTATCAGGAGTTTGCGCGGGAGGTGTACCCGGGCCGCTTTCTGGTGCTGGGGGACACGGGGCCGGAGGTGACGCTGCTCCAGACGCGGCTGAACCAGATGGCCGCCCGGGACAGTACCATCCCTGCCGTCGCCGTGGACGGCGTGTACGGGCAGGAGACGGCCCGCGCCGTCCGTGCCGTCCAGCGCTCGCTGGGATACAGCGCCACCGGCGCTGTGGGGCCTGTGCTCTGGTCCTACATCATCACCCAGGGCCGGGGCTACGGCGTGTTCTGAGCACAAAAAAACAGGACCGTTTCAACGGTCCTGTTTTTTGTGCTTACAGGCTGCTGCCGTCGGTCTGCTTGAGCAGGTCGGCCAGCGATACGCTGTCCAGATAGCCGTTGATGAGGCTGTCCAGCTTCTCCCACATGGGCAGGGTGTGGCACTGACCGGCCCGGGGGCAGGTGTTTTCCGCCCCCTCCAGACACGTGACGGGAGCCAGCGAGCCCTCCGTCAGCCGCAGGATCTCGCCCACGGAGTACTGGTCGATGCTGCGGGTCAGACGATAGCCGCCGCCCTTGCCGCGGACGCCCTCTACCAGTCCCGCCCGGGACAGCAGGACCACGATGCTCTCCAGATATTTCTCCGACACCGACTGCCTTTCCGCGATCACCGGCAGCGGCGTATAGCTGTCCGCGGGCCGTTGGGCCAGCTCCAGCATGACACGCAGGGCGTACCGCCCCTTGGTGGAAACCAGCATTTGGGTCCCCCCTTTCTTAATTACATAGTATATCAGTATGTTGAAGAAAACGCAAGTCTTACATATAGTGATATTTGTTCCGCTTCAGCAGCAGGAACATGCCGGAGATGAGGAACGCGAATACCTCCGCCACGGTGATGGCCCACCAGATGCCGTCCACGCCGAAGAAAACGGGCAGGATCAGCACCGATGCGGACTGGAACACCAGCGTCCGCAGGAACGAGATGGCGGCGGAGACGGCGCCGTTGTTCAGTGCCGTGAAGAAGCCGGAAGTGAAGATGTTGAAGCCCGCCAGCAGGAACGACCACGCGAACAGCCGGAAGGCGTGGACCGTCAGGGCGAACAGACCGGCATCGTAGCCCACGAACAGGTGGGCCATGGGCTGGGCCAGCGCCATCGCCAGCGCCGTCAGCACCACACCGCCGCCGCCCATCAGCAGCACGCTCTTTCCCAGCAGATTTTTCAGCTCCCCGTGGTTCTGCGCGCCGTAGTGATAGCCTACCACCGGCGCGCAGCCGATGGAGTAGCCCACGAAGAGGGAGATGAAGATGAACTGCACGTACATCAGCACGCCGTAGGCGGACACGCCGTCCTCACCGGCCAGCCGCATCAGCTGAAAGTTGTAGAGCATGCTTACCAGCGATGAGGAGATGTTGCTCATCAGCTCCGACGAGCCGTTGCCGCATGCGGCCAGGATGGGGCGGATGCGCAGGCGGGTAGGGGACAGGCGCAGCAGGCTGGTGTTGGGCTGCAGAAAGTACGCCAGCGGCAGCACACCGCCCACGCACTGGCTCAGGCCGGTGGCCAGCGCCGCTCCGGCCACGCCCCATTTGAATACCGCGATGAACAGGGCGTCCAGCACCATGTTGGTGACACCCGCGGCCACTGTGACCTTCAGACCCAGCTTGGGCTTCTCCGCCGCGATGAAAAAGCTCTGGAACACGTTTTGCAGCATAAAGGCGAACGTGAAGCCGGTGACGATGCGGCCGTACAGCACGCAGTCCGCCATCATGGCGTCCGTAGCGCCCAGGAAGCGGGCCACAGGGCCCATGAATGCGATGCCGATGCCGGACAGCACCACGCCCAGCGCCAACGTGAACAGCACCATCATGGAGAACGTCCGGTTGGCGTTCTCCGGATCGCCCTCGCCCAGAATTTTGGATACCAGCGCCGTGCCGCCGGTGCCGATCATGAAGCCCATGCCGCCCAGGATCATGACAAACGGCATCACCAGATTCACCGAAGCGAAGGCCGTTTTGCCCACGAAGTTGGATACGAACAGCCCGTCCACCACGCCGTAGATGGACGTGAACACCATCATCACCATGGACGGCAGCGTGAAGCACAGCAGCTTGCCATAGGTAAAGTGGTCGGATAAGCGAATATTTTTGGCCATAAAATTCTCCTGTATGCAGTAATGGCCTGCCTTTCCGGCAGGCGGATGTACGCTGTGGCGTATGTGGGACCGCGGGAAGCGGCAAGAGGACGCAGGGAAAGGGACGTGTGCAGGGGAAACCGTCGTCGGGTTTCCCCTGCGCGTGCAGTCACCCGCCCGCAGGCGCAGTTCTTTTGCGCCGCAAAAGAACTGTCACCACAAAATAAAAGGACACACAACGTGTGTCCTTTTATTTTGTGGTGACCCGTACCGGATTCGAACCGATGTTAAAGGCGTGAGAGGCCTCTGTCTT
>ENA-OUOU01000164-OUOU01000164.1-human-gut-metagenome-genome-assembly--contig:-NODE-164-length-46188-cov-14.145514_pt1 | contig 46188 bp, 54 predicted proteins | sample MGYA00237936_ERZ548765 | MGnify/ENA primary metagenome ERZ548765 (study PRJEB26490, sample SAMN05356889) | human gut metagenome | biome: terrestrial biome; feature: human-associated habitat; material...
GGGGAGAAGACCGAGATGAGAGGTGGAGCCTTCTTTAATGGTAAAGAAGGACGGGATGATTTTAGAAAAACAGCACTGAGGGCGGTTACATCCCTAATCCCTATGGTAGGGATTTAGGGTTTGGGTATAGGGTAAGGACCCCCTCTTCGCAAGAGGGGGACAGGGGAGTCGAAAAATGTAATAGGGCGTTAGCTGCTTATTACGAAGCATGCAATGCTGAAAGATTTTGCTTCACCATTCGATATAAACATAGACCTCTACAATTAATTGGTCAGAGTTGTAAAAACTCCTTTGAAAATTTGGTAGTTTCACAGAAAAAACTTATATTTGCAGGCAAAAAAGGAGATTCAATTATGAACACAATAGCAATTGACAGCAATATATATAAAGGTGCAGAAAGTTATGCTAAATTACATAATATTAGTGTGACAGCTGCAATAGAAAAGGCGATTTCTTTGTTTTTGCAAAAGGTACAACCTAAGCAAAAGCTATTAGAAACTGCTGAGTTTAATGACGCTTTGTCTTATGTTAAAACATTAAAGGCAAAAGGTGGCAAGCCGATACCGGCAGATGAAAATAGCTTAGATGCGTTGATTGATAAAAAATATGCATTATGAGAGTTTTTATAGATACGAATATCTTAATAGATTTCGTTGTAAATCGGGAGGGCTTTTCTGAAGATGCAGATAAACTCTTTGCCCTTGGAATAACAGGAGACATAAAGTTGATGACATCAGCTTTGTCTTATGTTACAGCCATGTATATAGCACACAAGTATGAGTATCAAAATGTAAAAGAAACTCTTCTGGCGGTGTCGAATTTTGTAGATGTTTTGGACTTGCAAGGCAATACGGTAATTGAAATGCTCTCTTCTGATTGGAAGGATTATGAAGATGCAACTCAAAATGCCACAGCTTTGCGAGCTGAGGGAGATTGTATTGTAACTCGTAACAAGAAGGATTTTACGAATTCTTCTTTACCCGTTTATACTCCTGCAGAGTTATTGAATATTTTAAACCAATAAAGGTGGCGTAGCTACTAATATGTTGAAGCTTGAACATTGGTCATGTGGTCATTCCATAGACCGATGCTATCACATCCTGAATATTCCTCATTCGAGCGATGACAAGCGCAGAGCGATACTGCAATGAGGAACAAAATATAAAATCATGAAACCCTTTTTATCAATCAAACCAGGAGCAACCTTTTTTAGGTAGCTCCCAGACCCTCTTCTTTTATAAAGATAGCATCGAGATCATTTTACCGTTACCAGTCAGGTAAGAAAAGCTTCTACACCCATGTTTACATGTACATCGTAGATGATACCAAGGTAACCCTTTATGCCGATTGGGGTGATTACGAAATTAAATCGTACTTTTGGCGCTAAAATGTATGATTATGGCAAACGACAATAATATACAGCCTATGGCTGATGATTCACAGATTGTACTTTACCAACCAGACGAAAGCATTAGGTTGGAGGTGAAACTGGATCAAGATACGGTTTGGCTTACTCAAGCACAGATGACGGAGTTGTTTCGTACAACTCGTAACAATATAACTATGCATATTCGTAACATCTTTAAGGAGAAAGATGTTAGACGAAAAAGCAGTTTGTAAGGGATCCTTACATACTGCCGCAGACGGTAAGCAGTCAATATGCTGAAAGCATGTGACAAGCTCGATTTATACGTAAGTCCCAACTTGAAAAAGATGAGACAACCAGGCGAATAGCCAAGGAGATGTTGGATAATCCAATAGTGATCTTGAGCCGTTTGAACAAGCAGGAACTCCAGATAGTAGATGAGTTTGTAAAAGGCGATGCCAGCACCTACGTGGTGCGCAAGACCCAGTATAAGCTTCAGAAACTATTCTTGGTAGCAACCTACGAGGATAAGGAGAACCAGGAATGGCACATGCTGATGCCAGCAAAGTTAACCCAAGCCTTAACCACCAGTCTGAACTTCTATTTGGATATGGCCAACAAAGGCGTCAAAGCTCCATCTGCCAAGCAACTCCGCATGATGTCCGCCTTAGGTCAATTCTTCGGAGGAAAAGAACTTTGATGGCTTTCAGGTCTAGTTCTCGATATGATCTTCATGCAAATCAAAATGGTTAGGTCTAACTTCTTGTAATATAGTTGGTACGTTGAGCTGGCGCATTCATCGTAATGTTTTTGGTGTGAGATTTAAGCTATGATATATAATACGTTATGGAAGAATCTACGATTACTTTAGGAATTGATTTACATTATTTTATGGATGATGAGCAGCGTCATGAAATGGACGCTTCTATTCATAATAAATGTGAGGCAAGTATGATACAAGTATTAAACCATCTTGGGGATCTTTTTGGGGAAGATATCCAAATAGATGTATCTGCTTTAGGTGAAGGTGGCCTCATAGATAAATTTAAAATAGTATTTAAAAGTGAGGCTTTCAAAGACCTATTCATGCTGCTTTCTGGTGCTTTGATAAATCATTTTATATGTGTTTCTCCATCGTTGGATGAATCTGAAAAACAATTGAATAGAGCAGAATTATTGAAGAAGATTAAAGAAGGGGATTTTACAGAAGAAGATATACTCTTTTTAGTAAAAGGAGATCCTGATATTTTAACTAATAGGAATAAGTATTATTCAGAGTTAGTAAAAGAACCTCATGTTACAAGTGTTTCTTGTTCTTCATATAATCGCAGAACTCCAAATGTTAAACTATTAGAAGCGAGTATTAGTAAGTCGGATTTCTCAAGACAAATAGTAAAGGGATCAACTAATAGTGTAACGAGTAATTATTCAAATACTTCTGTTTTGGTTGTTTCCCCTGTGCTATTGAAGGGTAGTCAGGCTAAATGGAAAGGAATATTCAATGGTGAAGAAATTAATTTTAAAATTGTAGATAAGGAGTTTTTAAAACAAGTATATGCGAAAGAAATAGGATTTACTACAGGAACAGTTTTAAACTGTGACTTGAAGGTTACTTCCAAGACAGATTATGATGCTTATGGTAAACCAACAAAGACTACTTATGAGCGTGAAATCTCAAATATACTATCCTGGGATGATGGAAACCAGATTTTACATAAGACAAAGAGATACAAACGTTTAAAAGCAGAAATGTCAATGCCTTCTTTGTTTAAAGATAGTGATTTTGAATAAAAAATGTGTTTCTTATGAAAAGTATAGGCTTCTTTTGGACGAATAGTAAGGAGGAAAATGAATGCTGCCGAAAATGTCCTCATCTTAAAGATGATACGACACAATCTAATTCTGCTTCCAATGAGCAAACTGGTGATAAATTTGAGTTCCAAATAAATCTCTGGAATTCAGATGTGAAGTCAACAGTAACGAATGAAAAATATAGATTTCGAGCTGTAGATTTTGGTATTGTATGTCCCTTGTCTATTCGAAAATTCGTTCTTTTGCTTCCTTTTAAAGCAGATATATCTGAGTTTCATGACTTGGTCAGATGTTTGTCGTTAGATACAGATTTGTTATGTACAGTATTCAATGAGGATCTGAAAAGTACATCAGAACCATCAAAAAGTTATCATACCATAGAAGGTGGAAAGATTAAACTATTGATGTATGAACTGTCTAAGGAAAATATAGAGGATTTTACTTATGATGAACAAACCGGAGTCACGCAAATAACAGTAACGATTAATTCTGATTTTAATACAGAATCATTTAGTGAATACCGATTATTTGTCAGGTTTCGTATCCAGTTAAAATCCTTTTTGGCTTTCGCGAAAAAGAAAAAAGTTTCTAATGATTGGCTACAGTCTGCGTTCTCAAGTTCGTATTTGTTTGATATTCGTTTGAATGATGTTAGAGAGTTATCCAAAAAGAAGAAAGAGCTAGTTGAGTTTAAAGGTTTTAGATTACCTAAGTTTTCTAAGGTTCATTTTTTCTATATGGCCGATTCAGAAGAAAGTGTTGAAAATGGTAGCTCTATAAAGCTAGATAAGCGATTGTTGGAAAACGAACGATGGCATTCTTATTTAGGTGATAAAATAGAATTTGTATCAGAGAACGTAGCTCACCACTGGAAACGTAAAGAAGAATTTAAGTTTGGACTCGAAAAAGTGAATACTCAAAATCTACAAAATCCGAACCTTCAATTTAAACCTTCTATTCAGCCAGTGAAGAACTTTACTTTGTTTTTTAAGACAGAGTTTTCTGATTGTCAAAAAAAGCGTTTGTTTATATATATACTGATAGTAGTATTATTGGGAACAGTAGCATCTGCTATTATCGCATTCATAGATTCTTTGATTCCAAAAGCTCTTGAGTATTGTTGGGGTATTTGGCTCCTGGTGAATTTCGGGTTGATTTTTCTGCTTTGCTGTTTTTTGTGGAGTAGTGTAAAACAAACAAGATAAATGGAATATCATATAATAAAAAAGGGAATAGACTCAGTTTTGGCTGATAATCTTTTATTTAAGTTGAAGTTGTTTTTAGCAGATTTAGCTTTTGAATATCCATTTTTTACAGAATGGTTAGAAAAGGTTTTTAAAGAACTGACTTTAACTGATAGTCGCTTAATTATATTGTGTTGTGATAATGGTATTTTTGATATAAAAGGTGTTTCTATACTAAAGAAAACTAGTGATGAAAAAAAAATATGTACTCTACGTGTAGTTAAGTCATATAGAAATCAAGGAATAGGATCTTGTTTACTACAAAAATCCGTAGAACTGCTGGAGGAAAATAAACCGTTAATAACGGTTTCAGGCATACATATGAAGGAATTTTCTTCTTTCTTAAAAAAACGTGGATTTGTTCTAAAAGATAAAGTCAAGTCTTTGTATAGAAGAGGTTCCTATGAATATTTTTTTAATGTTCCTTATAAGCATAAATTTGTTTTATTATCAATTAAACCGGAATATGCTTCTGCTATAGCAAAAGGTATTAAGAAAGTTGAGTTTCGAAAACGCATATTTTCAGAAACTGCAGAACGTGCATTCGTATATTCATCTTCACCAGTGAAGAAAATAATAGGTAGTTTTTTGTTAAGTCATATTGAAAAAGGGACACCGGATTATATCTGGGAGAAATATTCGAAATGCGGATCAATTTCTAGAGATAAGTTTTTTGATTATTTTCAAAACCATACTGTTGCTTTTGGAATTGAAATTTCAAAATTTGATCTTTATAAAGAACCACTTGATCCGTCTAGTATAGATTCAAAATTTAGAGCGCCTCAATCTTTTTGCTATATAGATAATGTTGAAATTATTAAAAGGTTATTTACAGGCTATTATGATAACAAATGAGTGAATATATAGAGGTTCCCTATTTGCATAACCGACACGATCACAATCTGCCCTTTGGTTTATATAGCGCAGCCAGCTACATCCTCTCGTCCCTGAGGGTTTCTGTCCCCCAGAACTGGGGGAACCGAAGGGGCGTAAAGACTATTGAAGAGAAGCTTGGTGAGAAAGGTGGAGCTCCCTTTGGATAAAGAGGCGAAAAATAACAGAGAAAAAACGAAGCATGCAATGCTTAAGGATTTCGATACTTCATTCGATATCAATTTCGATTTATACAAATAGGGTCTTAGGCAGCTAAAGAAATAGCATCACCTCACATTTGCTATTCATATGGGAGACTAAGTCTCGTATTCTTTTCTCAAAATACACAAACAATGCCGCCGTGCCAAGATGCTAAGTTATAACTTTGCCTTTTTTAAAAAAAATATCTGTGAAATATAACTAAAAAGTTTGCAGATAACGATATAGTTTTTTATCTTTGCACCATCTAAGTGACAATATATGAATGCAATTCAGTAAATTATGGCAATGAACGACAATAAATCTATATTGCGTGTGCTTCGTGAAAAATTCAAGTACACCCAAGAGGAGGTAAGCAAGTACCTTGGCATCAGCCAACCAGCCTACCTGAAGTACGAGACGGGGGAGACTGAAGTCTCTATGGAGGGCTTGGAGAAGTTGGCTCGTCTCTATGGTATTGATGAGTATGACATACTCGAAGGTAACATGGAGCAAGTGAACTTTGCATACGCTTTCCGACGTGATGGTGTGGCTAATCTTGAAGAGGTGTCTCACTTCCAGCAAATAGTAAAGAACTATATCATGATGAGCAATGAACTTGAAAAAATCAGATAAAATACAATTGGAACTCTTGTCCCTTTCTCTTCGCCAAGAGCAAGGAGTCAAGTTTAATGAGCCTGTTAGTGTTCATCAAATGCTTCGCAACAAGAATATCATAGCAAGTTTTCAACCTTTGTCTGAGGGTTTTGAGGGCATGGCTATCAAGATACTTCGTAAGGAGCATGGTGTGCGACTATTCATGCTTGTCAATACAAGCAGCAATTATAGTCGCCAACGCTTCACGGCTTGTCACGAACTTTATCACCTGTTGTTTCAAGAGGATTTTAGTGTATCCTATGAGACGGATAACGAAGATGGCAAAAAGAGCATAGAGGAACAATCTGCTGATTATTTTGCTCGTTGCTTACTTTTGCCAAGGGATGGCGTGCTATCGTTAATACCAGTAGAGAAGCGAAAGAGAGATGCTATTTCCATGGCAACGGTATTGAAGATAGAGCAGAACTTTCGTTGTTCTCGTTCCTGCCTTCTCTATCGACTCAAGGAGATGGATTTGATTTCCGAGACGGTTTATGGTTTATTTCAGCATGATGTGATAAGGAGTGCTGCGGAGTATGGTTATCCTACCTCTTTATATATGCCGACCCATAGCAAGGAACTGATAGGAGATTATAATGTAAAGGCTCGCCAACTTTATGACAAGGGATTGATTTCCCAAGCCAAGTATTTTGGTTTGTTATATGATATGGGCATCGATTTCGGAAAGGAGGCTTTGGATGGCAAGAGCGAAGGTCATATTGGTTGATGCGGATGTCATAGCGCATTTCATAGCCACAGGTCACATCATGGAATTGAACGGTATCTTGTCACCTCATCAACTGTATGTTGTCGAGAATGTTTATCGTGAGGCAACACGTCATCCCGGCGATGCCAACCGTAAGCAGAAAGTGGATGAGTGGATTAAGGATTCAAAGACTTGTGTAATCAAGTTTCCCAGTCAGAACCAGAATATCAAGAGGGAGTTTTTTAAGTTGAAGCATGACAATGGTCTTTTGGGTGATGGTGAGTGTGCCTGTATGGCGATGGCTCGCTATGGACAGGAAACGATAGCCAGCAGCAACTTTCGTGATGTGGCACCTTATTGTGATGCCAATGACATTGAATATATCGGTGTGATGGACATTTTGCAGATTGCTATCAACAAAGGTTATTGGACGGACGAGCAATGCGACCAATTTATTATGGATGCCATCAAAGAGAATAATGCTCGTTTCCCCGTGGATAGGATGGAGGAGTATAAGACAGAGAAGGATTTGGGAGGATTCTGAGCAATATAATAGTCATGAGGCTGCTGAAAACTTAGCTTTTATGTATTCTTTGTATGAAAGCTGCTTTCAAATTGCCGAGAGCAGCTTATCTTATGCAAAACGATAATAAAATAACTTTTTTCGAAAACTGATAGGTGTAATACAACGAACAAAGGGGAACGACCAAAGACTGGTTGTTCCCCTTTGTTCGTTTAGAGGCAATTGTATCAGGTGTATCTGCCATCTCTGATTTTCCCATCAATTATCGGCTTGCGGTAATTGGTGGTGAGGAGGGACTGGTAGATGATGCCAACGCCAAAATACTGGCAGCCCTATAAGCCACAAAAAAGAATAAAAAGAGGGATTTTGTAAAATGAACCAAAATGAACCAATTTTTCAGAATCTTTATGTAAGAGATACAGAAAAACCGAAAACTTTCGTTCAATCAACGACTTAGGAAATTATGTACGAAAAGAATAGTAAAATAATGTTGATTTTCGTAGAATGATATTAATTTTTTAACACGCATAATTTGCTAGTTTCCAACAATTTTCGTATTTTTGCAAGGAGATTCTGTGTCTCTTAAATCGAGATTCAGATGAACGTCATCAAAAAATGAACTTGATTCGTATGATGAAAGAGACAAATATACAATCACAGGTTACGTCCACTATTGCAGTGGGACGACGGCGAAGCCATGGCGAAAAGTGAAGGATATGTAGCTGAAAATGGTTTTGTAGCAACAGATCCGACGCACTTTTGAAAGACGTATCATGATAAACTCCTTTAGCTAGCAATGCCAGCCAAAAGGAGTTATAAGAGTTAATCAAGGCGGTGTCGGGCAGCCCAGCTTCTAGCATCCAGACACGGACACTCCTTTGGAGTAGTCCCAGGCAAGTCCCGATGGCCCACAATCTTCGCTTTCGGAAAGAGAATCTTCAGATTCCTGAAAAGGTCAATGAGTCTCGTTTCCTGCTCAGTTGTCATGGTGTTGCAAGGCTTGCCTTGCTCATCGAGCCCTCCCTCATAGCAGATGCCGATAGAGCATCCATTATAAGGTCTGGCATGAGCCCCCACCTCCAGCAGCTTACGGTGCTGCGTCATCGTTCCATCCTTACGGATGTAGAAGTGGTAGCCGATGTCATAAAACCCACGAGCCTTATGGTCACGGCGCAGCTGTTCCACACTATAGTCCTGATTGCATCGGCTAGCCGAGCAATGCAGTACCAGAAATCTCACAGAGTCGGCAGACATCATGTTCTTGCCGTCTTCAACTCCGGCGAGGAGCATGCGCTCAGAGCGTACCTTCCCCCCGCCAATGTTCATTGGAAATGTATCTTTCGTCATAGGAATAATTCAACATTCAACACTCAACATTCAAAATTGCTATAAGGCACTCGCGCACGAGCTTACTCCCAGTGCCGTGAGAGCAGCAATCAGCGCCTGTACGATGGCATTCACGATTTGAGTCCAGGAAATCTTGTTTGGATTTGATTCAGAGTTAGAACGAAACATTTTCATAATCAATAAAATTTAAATGAAACAATAAGTTATCAGAGTTTAGCAGTGCCTCCCTTTCAGAGAGGTAAGGCTCTGCCAGAGTTGGAGACTATTCCAATCCGTCACCATTGTCGGAACCAGTTCCGCCAGCCTCGGTGCCGGAACCGCCGCCAGTGGTTTCACCACCAGTACTCTCACCGCCAGTGTTCTTTCCGTCAGTGGTCTCGCCGCCTGTGGTCTTATCCTTCTTCTCTTCACCGTACTTGACGAGTTCGATGGAATCAGGAATCAGGTTGTAGAGACGAGTACCATTCTGCAACTTGGTGAAAGAAGGACGGAAGGCAGGAACGAGACTCTTGACGAGTTTAGCGTTCGCCTTACTCTCATCTTCTACAGCTTTGCCGGTAATGAAGCGGATGTAGAGCTTGCCGAATCCAAGCAACTCGATGTCGTAACCCTTCTTCAGGTTCTCCTTCACGTAGTAAGCATAGCGGTCGAGTACCGCCTTTACGTCTGCAGGAGTAGCTGTAGATTCCACTGCGATTTGGTTAGCAACCTCCTCGGTGGTCAAGGTTCCGTAACTGTAAGGTCTAACAGAAAAGAGTGTCTGACCCTTCTTCTCACCCATGTTAATGGTCTTCTTTGCAACTTTGTAGCTTTTACTCATAATTGAAACATTTAAAAGATTAATACTAAAGTTTTGTCATCGTCAGTCCAAAGAGATTTGCAATCACATTTGTTCTGATTGGCAGTGCAAAGATACAACATTGGCGAGGCGAAAACAAATGCCTTCACTGACGTTCACCATCAGTTTACTGCTCATTCACTATACGTTCACTTTTAATAAAAATCATAGCAATGGAAGATAATAATAAGGCAAATATCGTCTTTAATATCTCTGGCGGTAACAACCAGATTCTGCCCAATGCTATCAAGGCTGAGCAAAACTTTTATGGCGACAAGTACATAGAGGAGATGATGAAGGCGAAGACCACAAGTCAAGAGCCTGTTCTCTCACCCGAAACAACCCGTCTTTCCTTATATATTAATAAGGTGGAAGCATTAGCAGAATATGTAGCCAAGTTCTCTGCATGCACCAATGCCAAGGAATTGGCACAGGTGGTGATGGATATGGTGAATGATACAGATGTAAAGGTTGACCAAGATATTATGGTGAAGCAGGAGTTCATCGAAGTCTTACAGCCCTTGGCTCCTCAGGTTACTACGGGCATCAGTAATATCCGCAAGTATATCAATGAAGCCTGGTATAAGTGGAAATGATCACCAATGAAGTAGCGTGAGGAAAAATGCTGACAAAAGGCACTTTTACGCACTCCATAATTTCAGAATTTTCAATGAATCCAAATTCGTTTTGTAGAATTGAAATTATGTTGAGGCTTGGCAAGTTGCTGATAATCAGCAGTGTATAAAAAATGAAAAATATACTTGATCTCTTGGAAATCTATAGTTGTACGACTATGACCCCTATAGTTGTACGACTATAACTCCAGAGTTGTACAACTATAGCATGTATAGTCGTACAACTGTAGCTTTACAGTCGTACAACTATAGGATTTTCAACTCGCAAAACTTGCGGATTATGGTTAATTGCTGCTGAAAATTGGCTTTTATTGATTCTAGATGGTTAATTTAGTATGGAGGATAAAAATTTGTACATGATACAGAAGGCACAGGAGTTCATGAATGAGAATCACTTTGCCGACGTCTCCCGAGTGCAATGTCTGCTACGCAAGATGATGTCCAAGGAGTATCATGGCCTCATCGATCAAATCAAGGAGTGCCAGGATCCCCATGCTATCTTCAATATTCATGGCGGAAACAATCTCATTGCGCCCACTGCCAGTCAGGCAGAGCAAAAATTGGTGGAGAAACCTGCTGACGAGATAAAAAAAGATAAGGAATAATCAAGAAAGAAGACCGAGATAGAAAGTTTTATGGCAACAATGAGGATACCCTCTCCATGCACCCACTTTCAGCAATATAATTGCAAGCTGATCCCCATAACAGCCTGGCGGTCCCATCCCGCAAAACCTGGCGAGGGCTTTGATGCCCCGCCAACCTTATAGCGTAGCGGTTCCGAGCACCGAGTAGGGCGGTTACATCCTTCCTCCTGAGGTTTCTGTCCCCTACAAGGGGAACCGAAGGGGTCGTAAAGACTATTGAGGAAGGCTTGGTTAGAGGTGGAGCTCTCCTTGCAGGAGAGACGGAGAGGTAGAAAAATCAGCACAAATGGAAAAGCGAATGCGTGATAATTATCGCCGCAGAACCGGTAAGGAAGCAGAATCATTTTGTGTATTGTAAGAATGAAAAAATTAGATTTAGTCAAGATTAATAGTTATGCACCATATGCAGTAATATAGTAGAGACGCAGTCTTGGTGATATACGAATCGTTGCTTGCAACGAAAAAAATCCGTGAGATCCGTGTGAGCCCTTCAAAAAAATATTTAAGAAATCGCTTGGCGTTTTCGAAAGAAAGTCGTATATTTGCAGACGTAAAGATATAAGTTATCGTTATGAGTCGTGTTAAGTTAAACATAGAAAAATCCATTCTTGCTTGGGCTATAGAACGCTCAGGTAAGGATTGCTGTGCGTACCTTGAGCAGCATCCTAAGGTAAAAGAGTGGGTGGATGGTTTGGATAGGCCGACTCTTAAGCAGTTAGAGCGGTTTGCCAAGGAGCTTTTTGTGCCAATGGGCTATCTGTTCTTGCCAACTCCTCCTGTCGAGACGATGCCTATACCTTTGTTCCGCCGAATCAATGACAGGCTCGATATCAATGTCTATGATACGGTCAATGAGTTGCAGGAACGTCAGGAGTGGTTGAGTGGTTATCTTCATCAACGTGATTTTTCCAAAGTTCCTTTTGTGGGAATTCATCGTGTGGAAGATGGCATTGATAAGGTATGTTCTTCTATGCGCCGAATTCTAGGCTTGCCTGTCAACTGGATGATGGAATATAGCAAGGTAGATGATGCTTTGAGATTCCTGACAGAGACGATAGAAAACCTGGGTGTAGTCATAAGCTATAATAGCGTAGTCGGTTTTAATAATAAGCGACCTATAGCTGTAGAAGAGTGTCGTGGCTTCGCTTTGGTAGATGATTATGCTCCGTTTATCTTTGTCAATAGTAGGGATGCCAAGTATGCCCAGATGTTTACTTTGGTGCATGAATTTGCGCATATACTGACAGGATATAGTGCCGGATTAGGTAATAGCGATATTTCCAGCACGGATATTACGGAACAATTCTGCGATGCAGTGGCTGCTGCATACCTTGTGCCGGAAAACTTGCTGAAAGAACTCTGGACCGAGGTGGGTGAAAACTATGAGATCTTGTCAAAGAAACTCAAGGTGAGTCGCTTTGTTATCGCTCGATGTGCAAAGGATTATGGCTTGATTACGAAAGAGCATTTCTTTGCTTTATATCAGAAATGGAAGGCAGAGCCTCTTGTCCACAAAGAAATAAAAGGTAGCGGCGGTGATTTCCGTCGTACAGCCATCAAGAGAGTGAGCCGTTTGTTCCTGATACATGTAAGCAATGCAGTAGAGAACAATGCGCTGCTCTATATGGATGCATTCCGTTTGACGGGACTAAAGGGTGATACTTTCCGTAAAGTTGTTGACAGCCCATTCTTCGTATAAGTTCAAAAAGTAGAAAGGAACAGTTATGAGGTATATAGTAGATTCCAATAGTTTTATCACTCCCCATCGAGGATATAGTCCTATAGATGTAGCCAGGAGCTTATGGTCGAAGATTTCGGCATTGGCTTCGGAGCATAAGATATATTCTCTCGATAAGGTTAAGGAAGAATTGTATCTACATGATGACGAGTTGAAGGAATGGATGAAGGCCAATATGCCATCAGATTATTTCTTGTCGTCCGACCATGCTGAAGTCATCACAAAATTGCAAGAGATTATTGCATGGGCTGATAGTCATACTTTCTACACTCCAAAGGCCAAACAGAAGTTCCTCAGAATGGATAAGGCTGATATTTATCTGGTAGCTTTTGCTGCAGTAGCCCCCGAAGAATGGACTATAGTATCCATGGAACGTCCTGCGCCAAGAAATGCTGGCGAGATAAAACTCCCTGATGCGTGTGCCAAGTTTGGTGTAAGATGCCTGATGCTGCAGGATATGTTTAGGGAGATGGGAGAGAGCTATTGATAATATGAGTGTGCAGATGAAAGTTCAAAAAACAAGCTATGATTTATGAAATTTGCCTCATTCCGTCATTGTTTATGCCCCAGGCGGTCCCATCCCGCACAACATGGCGAAGACCTTTGATGGTCCGCCAACCTTAGAGCGTAGCGGTTCCGAGCACCGAGTAGGGCGGTTACATCCTTCCTTCTGAGGAGGAAGGCTTGGTTAGAGGTGGAGCTCCCTTTGGCTAAAGGGAGACGGAGGGATTCGAAAGACTCCTTCTTAGTAACAGGAAATCTCAAACACTTTCCAAAAGAACCGCAAGTGATACTTCGGTCTCGTACCCACAATCCTGGCATCTGAATATCTTCTTTAGTGACATAAATAATCTCCTTTCTTACCATTTTAACACCCAACTTGCATTGGATATCTTGCCAATCTATACCATCATCGACATGATAGAGATTGCAGAATAACCCATAATATAATGAAGTAAATAGGTTTGATGCTTCATTATATTATAGGTTAAGCTTAAACCTTTCTTTAAATATAGCCATCTCTCTAGCTGGGATTTGAAGCAGAGTAGCTAAACTTTCCCATTGACTAACTGCTGCTTGAACCTCTTGGATGATGTTTTCAGCTTCCTCCCTCTTAATCATGTAGCTTTCAGATGAATCAAGCAGAATATTGATGTCTGCCTTGTTTGAAGATTCATTGATCAGAAGACTCTGATATTCATTGAGGGTAGGATTCATATCATAGGCTGGTGATAGAGTCCAGCCCTTTGGTGTGAGTAGAAAGCCATGGTTTCTGAAGTGGTCATCAGAATTTCCAATGCAGATGTTGAAGACAACCCTTCGGTAGAGTTCCAGAAGATTTTTCTCTACGTCGCAGCAACCTTGGAGTATGAAATCAACAATATCGAGATAACCATAACCACCTTGTGCATTATCTCCATCCTTCAATCCTAGCAGAGACATGGATGACGCAAAATGGATTCTCTTAGCTTCTGCAGTTCGGTCAAAGCGTTTAGACAGGAGTGTGTGATATTTTCCCAATCCTCCCAACACCCTGGTTTGAGCTACCAGGATACCAGCCTTTTGAGCTAGCAGGTGAGAAAAGTGCTCCCAAAGTCCTGCGTCATAGTCATCTTTTCGAGAAGGAAACTTTGCGATGCATAGATTGCCTTTTTCATCCAATACGCCTGCTTTAGGTCTTGCGCCACCCAATGAAGTACCAGGTTGGATGAGCTGCGCTATCCATTTTTTTTCAGGCAAAACATCATTCTCTTCAGATCTTTCTACTTCTTGACTGGCATGAACCAATTCTCTAATCTCTGTTAATGGGGGTATCTTGAGAGATGGAGACACATTGATATAATCACCTTCCATTTCCTTCTTAAACCTAAATCCACCCATTCTGGAGAAGTCATCGATACCTATGAGGTAATCGAACGAAGAAAGTGTTCTGACGGCTCTTTTTTCTTCAGCGGCCTGTATCTGTTCTCTTCTTTTGAGCAAGGTACGTCCCCACCTATCTGGCAAAGCATCAGAAAAACATCCGAAAATATCACTTCCTGGCTGGGTATATTGCATGCCTGGGTAATTGTTGATGTCCTCTGAAAGCTTGATTCCGGCATGAACCTTAAGCCAATTCTCATCAAACTTAAATGCATAACTGTCAGAGCCGCGCAATTTTTCATAGCACAACTCCCCTACCAGCTCCGCCTTGCCGAGCCAGTTAAAATCAGCGAAAACAAACAGTCGTTCCATTCCTACTCCTTTTTAGATGCTCGTTGACGATTTTTCAGTCCTATATCCTGCAATGCCCTTCCGAGTTTGTCATCCTTTGCCAGGAGCAAGATGTCATCATCCAGCTGAAGAGCATAGAGTACACGAAGGTAAATTCCGATGGAAACCGTTGGTAATCCCTTTTCTACCTTGCAAAGTGTAACTTCCGAGCATGTTGCCCTTTCTGCAACTTGCGCCATGCTCAGGTTGCGCCGTAATCTGGCAAGCTTAATCTGCTCACCCACGATTTCCATCTTTTGAATCAACTTCCTTGGAAGTTTGTTTGCCATTGTATTCTTTGTCATAGCTTTAATCTTAATTATGATATGCAAAAATACATAATTTACTTTATTATAAGATGGGTTATCAAGTTTTTTTAAGAATAATTAGATGTATTAAATTAAACGCAGAAATCTGCCGGCATTACTGCCAGCAGACCTCTGCGTTTTAATTATATTGAAAATCAGATATTTGTTACTCTGAAACAGCAGCCTGTTCTATCTCTGTTGACTCCTGCTGGGCGTTCCCCCAAAAACTGGGGAATAGCAAGATTATGGCACCACGTAATATCATCTATAGCAATAATGCTTCCTTCGATTTAAATATTCCAGGTCTTCTTGGTGAGCATAGGCTTCCTTTTCAAACCTGATGTTGTAATATGCCCGCATCCAATCCCGATATTTGAGATATAAGTAAAACCATTCTATGATGTACCAGAGGTAGAATGGGATATACAACAACTCCCTTGCTTGGGCCGTATGTATGAGCTCATGGTTGAGTTCCACTTTAGAAAGCTCTTCGCAAGTAACAATTATGCCAAAGAGATTGATTGCAATGAAGTTTTTCATGAAGGAACGTCTCTTGATTTTGATAATCCTAGTCATAAGCTATAAGATTGCTGAGTTCGTCGAGGAAGTTAATCATCATGCTTCCGGTTCCTCTAGACTGGGAAGCTGCCCTTTCTCCGGCAATTCCCATGGCTTTCATGGCATGAAAAGATGCTTCCAGAGGGTCGGAGTTCACAGCAAGGAATGCCCCAACGATACCAGTGGCAGTACATCCCATTGCAGTAACCTTGCTCATCATGGAATGTCCTTCATGAACATAAGCCATTCTTTCGCCATCCGTGATGAAGTCTATGGCTCCAGTTACAACTATGATACAGGAAAGTTGCTGAGCCAGTTTTTTAGCCTGTTTCTCAACCTCATAGGTTTCCTGGTGACTGTCCACTCCCTGCATGCCTATCTGGTGAGAGTACAATGCCTGAATCTCACTGGCATTTCCCTTGATGACTGTAGGGTGACACCTGAGGATAATCTGTGATGCTATATCCATACGAAAGCGGGTGGCTCCTACTCCAACCACATCAAATACGATAGGAATTCTTTTTTTCATGGCAGCTTCCCCTGCCAGTATCATCGAGTGAGCAGTGGTGCTTTCCGGAACGCCCAGGTTGAGAGCCAAGGCATTGCTCTTGCTACTGATTTCCTCCACTTCTTCCTCGGCACGCGCCATGATTGGTGATGCTCCAATAGCCAATAGGCTGTTGGCAACAAAGTTCATAGCCACATAATTGGTTATGTTGTGTACGAGAGGCTGCTGCTCTTGTATCAATCGTAAATCTGTCTTCATTTGTTTCACTACATTATTAATATATACTGTACCCATTGTCCCTGCACCATTGTTTGGCATGCTCAAATCCTTGGGCTGTGGCTCTGAAGATGTCCCCCTTGAGCAGCTTTCAGCCACCATTGGTGAGCCTTTACGTGGTCTTCTTTAGTTCCCTGCCCCAGGTAAAATGCATTGGCAGCGTTAACCTGTGATTGTACATCTCCTTTCTCTGCTGCAATCAGATACCAATGAAGAGCTCTTTCGAAGTCCTGTTCCACTCCATCTCCCTGGTAGTAGCATTCTGCCACATTGTAGCATGCGTAAGTATCTCCTAGTTCAGCAGCCTTCATGTACCACTGAAATGCCATCACATGATCCTCCACAACACCGGTGCCTTGCGCATAGCAGACACCCATGTTGTTCATCGCCATTAAATCTCCTTCAAGAGCTTGCTGACGATATTTGTTTGCCGTTTCACGTTCCTTTTTCATTTCTGTAATCTCAACTTGGGTGCAAAGGTACAACTTTAATTTTGAATTTCGACACCCTAAAGATACAAAAAGAAAAGGCAGCTGCAAGCATCTTCACAAACGCCTACAACTGCCATCTCTATAATATAATATGGAAACTTCTTTCTACAATTCTCTCAAATTTTCATGAAACCAAGCACATGATAGAAATTGCCAAGGAAAAGGGCATACCAGTATGGATATATAAATATTAAAAATTTGGATAATACATCTAAAATTAGTAACTTTGCACTCATGAAGAATTTTGCAGCGATAGATTTTGAGACTGCCAACCAGCAACGAACCAGCGTTTGCTCCGTGGGCATTGTGATAGTAAGGGATGGTGAGATTGTGGATAGCTACTACAGTCTCATCAAGCCAGAGCCTGAGTATTATTCCTATTGGAATACAAGGGTACATGGACTAACCATGGAGGATACCATGAACGCCAGGGTATTTCCAGAGGTATGGGCTGAGATTCAGCCAAAGATTGAGGGATTGCCATTGGTGGCTCACAACTCACCCTTTGACGAGGGATGCCTGAAGTCTGTGTTCCAAATGTATCAGATGGACTATCCCGATTATGAGTTCCATTGCACATGCCGAGCCTCCAGAAGCAAGTTGGGATCTCTCCTACCCAACCACCAACTACAAACCGTAGCTGCTTATTGCGGGTACGACCTAACCCAACACCATAATGCCCTAGCTGACGCAGAAGCTTGTGCTTGGATTGCCAGGAAACTACTATAACCCTTACAACTCATTTTAATGTTTTTTGTCACAAAAATGACAATAGCACTACAAGGGAGTTGCTTTCACGGGTTCATACCGTGAAGCACTCTTTTTGGATTGGTACAATCTCTCATTATCTTTAACCTTTGCACTCGGAAACAAGTTTAAACGAATTGGTTAACGGGTGTTAAGGTGAACTATCTGTCACTCTTTTAGCTTATTATTTTATTATTTTCTCATGTTTCGATATACTCAATACGATCAAAAGCCAAAACCAGAATAAAAAAGTTCTGCTTACCCTATCATATCACTTAAATAATATGAGCGGAGCAATTCTAATGAGGTACAGAGAACCTCGTAACCCAATTGATTAAGTGACATCATAGGGACTGATACAATGGTACCAAAAGAGTAATATTATCAGCTAATAATGTTCATTACCATTAATGAACAGAATCTCATAACTGTGAAACGTGCGAAGTACGCAAAGGAGAAGTATGGCGACCAACAGATAGAAACCAACACTAACCTTGGATAGCAACTCACCCACGTTAAGAACCAAGCCATCTGCTACGTAAAGGACATGGAGGCACCAGGGCAAAACTTGCCCAAACTATATATATTTATAAATTATTGGTTAACTGCCACTTCTGACGATTCCAACTTTGTCGTAAAACCCAATAACAAGAAATAGGGAACCGTCATTGCTTATGATTATGGGGCTGACATTGCCCAATATACCAGTGTAAACAATGCATGCAATATGACCAAAACTATCATCAAAGTTGATTTCAAGACCAGAAGGGGCAGACTAATATGGTCCATCCAAATAATAAAGTGGTAATAAGACCAATATCAGCCTTCATCCAACTTCAGTACACACTTTATGACGAAAAATCCGATTTTTCACTGGAATCTTTATTTTTTGTATGAATTAATTTCACCTTTACGATATTTTTTTGTATTTTTGCCCCAAAAATATAATTTGGAAACAGAAAAAAATATATGAGTAAGAAAATATTCATCATACTACTGGTTTGCTCTTTTTTCTTCAGGCTCCAAGCCCAAGAAAAAAGAGCACTACTAGTGGGCATATCCAAATATGACACTGCCCTAACAGGTTATCAGTGGAACAATATCAATGGGGCTAATGATGTAAAGCTGCTCGCTCCTATTCTGAAAGCTAAAGGATTTAAGGTAACTACTCTCACTGATGAAAAAGCTACCCATAAGAACATCATAGAGGGTATCAATAAACTAATAGCAACATCCAGAAAAGGAGACATCGTCTATTTTCATTTCTCCGGACATGGACAACCGGTTGAAGACATCAGTGGAGATGAAGCAGACGGATGGGACGAAGCTATCATTCCTGTAGATGCCAGAAAGGTGTACAAAAAGGGAGTGTATGAAGGCCACAAACATATCCTGGATGATGACCTTGCCCTGCTGATTACCAAACTCAGAACAAAAATAGGCCCAAAGGGAGTAGTCTATGCTGTTTTCGATGCCTGCCATGCCGGTACAGCTTCCAAAGGTCTGGACGACGATGAAGATGAATGCCCTTCCAGAGGAACTATGCAGGGATTCACCTATACTAGAGGCAAATATTTCAAGCCCAAGAAACTGGAGACGGCCAACTACTACAAAGTTCAAAAGACAAGACAGATTTCTCATGTCGTTTTCTTTGAAGCATGCCGTCCCTATCAGTTGAATCGAGAAATCAAGGCGAACAATAAGATCTACGGTCCCCTATCCTTCCATATGGCACAAGTGATTAAGAAGTTTGGACTTTCAACCAACGCAAGTATGGTTATCAACCAACTCAACAAGGAAATCACAAAAGAAGGACTATGGCCTATGAATCAGAATTTAGTAATCGAAAAAAGTTTTTAAATATGAACGTACCATCAGATAATACAGAACTTATCAAAATCGCAGTCGAGCTAAGACCCAAAGTAATCAAAACTCTAGCTTCGAAGTATGAGCATACTCTAACTAAAGAAGACATTGATGATGTCTTCTATGAGTCATGTACAAGAGTGTGGGAAAAACTCATGCACGTAGAAAACAACTATCTGGAAAAGTTGGCCAGCAAAAGTGGAAACTTTGAAAGCTATTTCTTTGGAATCTGCAACAACACTGCCATGAATATGATCAGGAAGAGACAGATGACGATTCCAAAATCCAAGCACAAAGATGAAAATGGTAAAATCGTGGTGGATAAGACAGCCAGAGAAGTCTCTATGAGTTCTATGATCCAGGAAAACGAAGATGGTAGCGTTAACATGGACAAGTTGTCCTATCTGATGTCAGCCGCCACCGATGGACACGAAGGGGAAATTGAATTGAGCAAGATGGAAGAAGCCGTGAAAGAGATCATCACCCAACTTCCTGACAACTGCAATAAAATCTTCCATGGCATATACTGGGATAACATGGAGAATCTGACAGCAGTAGCCGAGAAATATAATTTCAGCAATGCCAATTCTGTAAAGACGACCAAATCGCGCTGCGTCAAGAAGTTCAAGGATAAACTTGAATCCTTATTCCCAGAAGTGTTCAAAATTTTAAAGAAGTAAGCATCATGGAGCAGGACAATATACAAGAAGCGATCTTGCAAGACGAACTTATAGACAAGTTCATCAGAAACAAGATGACGCCAGAAGAGGAAGAAGCTTTCAAGACAAACCTAGCCAATGACCCAGGTTTGCGAGAAAGAGCTTTCGCAACAGCCATCATGGCTAAATGTATGAGGGAAAAGCGCCAGGAAGAAGAGAAGGCATTCATAGAACAGCTGAACGAATCTGTTGCCATAGATCAGGATGACCGAATCGAACGCTTCATCCGAGACAACATGACACCGGAAGAAGAAGCAGAATTCAAAGATGATCTTAACTATGATTCAAGCTTGAAAGAACGTGCCTTGGCTACCTCACTCATGGCAAAATCGATGAAAGAGAAGCGCCAGGAAGAAGAGAAAGCCTTCACAGAACAACTAAATTCTGCGGTAAAAGCCTCTTCACAGCGTGAAAGAATCATAAGTCTCAAAGAGTTTATGGCAATTGCTGCATCTTTGCTCATCTACATGGGATTCGGAGGCTATCTCCGCTTTACAGAATATGGCTACCAGCAGCGTAATAGCATTGTAGCTGAAAACATCAGCATGGGAGGTGCTCTAACTGAACGAGGAGAAGGCGATGAAGCCATGCTCAGCAAACTTGATTCTATATCAACAACGATCAAGAAAGACCGTGACATGACAAAGGTTATCGCTGAACTCCAAGCTTTATATGACAAACGCCTCACAGACGTTGACTGTGCTCAAAATTCAGCAACCATTGGATGGTATCTTGCTCTGGCATATATCAAGGATGACCAGAAAGAAAAGGCTAAGGATGTGCTCATCATTCTGAAGAAAGAACAGCCACAGATGGCTACCCGTATCAATAAGCTGTTGAAAAGTATTGAATGACACACCATTAAGTTAAAAGCAAGGAGGAGAGGATATGGAAATTCTCTCCTCCTTACTTTTTAATCCAATAGAACAAATGCAGCCCAATCATTTGAATGAGTATACTTCTCCTTAATCAAGATTTTTGCCTGTAAAAGGGCTTTTTCCTTTGATAATCCAGAAGCCAATCCTTTATAAAAATGTACCATAAAGTCTTGAGTTACACTATCATCTATCGCCCATAACGACATCACGATACTCTTTACACCAGCCATTTTGAAAGCTCGCTGCAAACCATATACACCATCTCTAGAAACTTCACCAAGTCCAGACTTACAAGCAGATAGAACTACCAAATTTACGTTTTGTAAATTGAGATTACATATTTCCTTTGCCGTTAAGATACCATCATCCAAACCGATATCACCCACTTTATTAATAAAGGCATTATTAGCTCCAGCAAACATTAAACCAGTTCTAATCATCGCCAAATCTTCATTAACCTGATAAAGATCTCCCTGATTTAAAAGAGGATTGTTGGTAACCATTGTTGCATATTTTTGCTGAGACCAACAATAACCATGTGTTGAGATATGAAGGACATTGACACTAGTATCTGAAAGTTTCTTAAACGACTCTTCTGTTGCAGATTGACCCGTCAAAAGTTTAACTTTAAATCCATTTTGACTGAGTATACAAGAAATTTCTTTTGCTTCTTTCTGAGAACCGGGAAGAAATTCAAGAGTCTCACGTAAACTTCGTAATGTGCACTTCTGTGGTGTACCATTCATCTTTTGTCCACAACTATCTACATCGTAATCAATACCCCCATAAACAACTGCATCTTTACCGAGAAATGAATCTCTCTCCAAACATATCTGGCGCGAAGAAGACAAACGATGATATATTCGCTTTTGCGTTAAATCCGCAGACTCTAATGCCAAAGAATAAAGTTCGCCATCTGGTATAAAATAGACCGTAGATGCAGAATCTATTACTGATTCCAATGGCTTCCAAATAACATTATATATAGAATCTGTAGCATAACAATTATTCTTATCAAGCTTCTTTATATCTCGATCCGAGCATACTTCAAACACATTTACTTGATTACTATCATATGAAACAACAAAGGCAAAATATGTTCCTAAATGTTTGTAAAAATCAACAACAACCTCTTTGTTTTTCAAATGAGTTTGAACATATTGATAATTCATACAAATATCTTTATTAAACTTGTCAACACATGACAGTTTTTGTGCTAATGATCTTTCAATTTTAAGAATTTCTTTTCTCAGAACGTCTATATTCTCTTCTTTATAATTTATTTTTTTCACTTTATCATTAAATTCGATACGTTTTGACACAAGCATTTGATAATCAGCTTTGATAGAAGGATCTTTAGATTTCTCTACAGTTTCTTTAAAGTCGATATCACGATTTAATAACAATCCTTTTAATAATTGGAGAGCATTAAAACATAATTTACTAAACTGTTGATTATTTTTTCTCAAGTTATCTTCACCCAACAAAACCGGCAAGAGACGATCATATATCATATTTTTCCAAAAAGATTGACGTTCTTCAGAATTCATCCATCCAAAACGCGTCATTACATTATCTTTCAAACAATCCAAATATTCTTCATACAAAGAGACAATTGTAGAATCATTACTATCAACTGATTGTCTATCTATTATCAGGCCTATGATCAAATTTAAACATCTATCAGAACTATTATCACCAAGTTGGGTTTCAATAGCTAGACACTCTTCAGCGAACTCAATAGCCTCTTCTGGCATTTTTGCTTGTGAATATCTGAAAGATAAATCATACAATGCATCTGCATAATGATGAGAACTTTTACCAAACTGTGATTCTGCATACTTCAAATTCTCCTTAGCAACAAAAACTGATTCTTTAAATTGAAACATATTTGCCAATATATTACTAAGGGTTTGGCGTGCGTAAAACATAAAAGAATGATCATTTCCAAATAACTGCTTTATAACATCAACTGCTTGTTGAATTTCATTTAAAGCTTCTTTATTAATAGCCAAAGCTCTTTCGTCTAGCTCTGCTTTCTTTAGCGATTGAGCATATGAAGACGTGTTCCTCGCGATATTAATAAGGGTAAGAACATAGCTACTACTATCCTTAAAAAAAGATTCATCTTTTAATATTTCCAAAGCTTTATGTTGCACATCATAAGCCTCGGAAGGTTCAAGATAATCAGCAACATGCAACAAGGCCCTTGCGTACCTAGTACTTTTCTCACCATATATTCTTTTACAAAATATTGCTTCTTTTTTAAAAAGCAGACAAGCTTCGTTGCAATTACCTTCCGAATTATACAAGTTCGCTAACATAGAAATACAACTTATGTATGTATTTTCATTTCCTGTAATATCATTATCTAAAATTGAGAGACACTCTTCAAGAGCCATAATAGCTTCAGGGCGATTAACATCTTCCATAAGCAAAGAACATTGATACAAAAAAGAAGCATAACCACCTTTGTTTGAAAAAGAAATATGTCTTGCCAATTCTCTAGCTTGACTAATATAAGACTGCATTTCATTAATACGTCCCAAGTAATGAAGAGACAGAGCTAAGTCTAGCAAACATTCAACATAATTTTCAGATTCTTTTGCGTACAATTTTTCTGTGATACATAAACGCTTTTTATATACCTTATAAGCTTCATCATACATAGAGGCTTTCATAAGAGAAGAAGCCAATAATCCTCTTGTCAAGAAAGACTCATTACTATTTATCCCGCAAACATTCTCATATATCCGTAATGCCATCTTATAACATTCTGCCGCTTTACCAGGATTAGTGTTAAAATAATAAACACCTAATTGAGTCAAGAATCCTGCATATATTGAAGTATTTGTACCAGTAATTCTTTCCTGAATTTTTAATGCCCTTTCTGCTAACGAAGTCGCTTCTGAGACTCTTTGGCTATGATATAGAGCCTTAACTTGTATAAACAAGCAATCAACATACATCTGCGTTTCAGACTGATTAGCTGAAATAAGTACATTTTCCAATTCTTTACATGTCGCAATACAATCATCATATCGATTAGAATTTAATGCTTGTTCTATTTGGTCTACTAAAAGTTCTTTTTTATCACTGATAGTAGATTGACCGTAACATGCAACAGACAAAAACAAGAAAAATACTACTGAAAAGAAGTAGCTTATTCCTGACGATAACAAGACTCTATTTGCCTTCATATTTTTAAGTTTATATAATTCGTAATTTTGTTATTGTGCAAAATTACAAAAAAAATGAGAAATCCCAAACAAAATGAAATAAAAATTAATTCTAGCGAAGGAGCAATGTCCGAAACATAAAAGCAAATTGAATGAACTTGGATATGGTGATTATCAATTTGAACGTTTTCAATCAATAACAATCAAAAAAACGGGTGTTAATGAAGAATACGATAAAGATATCTGGGAAATTATATTGTTATAATTCCAGGTGTGTAGGTAGGGGCATTTAAACTGTGTCAAGGTTTATAGTCCGCCTATTGTATCTTTATTAAGGATGTTCTCATCAAAAACCGACCATTGGTAAAAAGAGAACATCCTTAATAATAAAATCACAATCAGCAATAAATCCATACTATTCAAAAACAAGCCTAGACTTAGTAACGTATCCTTTTCCTGAACAAGTAGGACATAATTCCGTATTTCCTAGCGATCCTTTGCATCGGGTACATTCTGCATATTCTTGCCTACCGGAACCACCACAATAAATGCACTTTGACTTTACCACACCAGTTCCCCCACATAAGGAACAGCCACCAGCCATGCTTGGTCCTCTACAGATACAGCTTCTCTCAGTATATCCTCTTCCAAAACACTGAGGACAATTATGGGGACTGTATGCAGTTCCTGTACCATGACAAACCTTACATGGAATTACTCCCTCGCCCTTGCAGGTAGTACATACTTCCTCACATTCCTCTGTCCTGTATGTTGGAGTTGACTTAGCAGGCTCTGAAGAAACAGAAGTGTTGGAAGAATTCTGCTTTGGCGCATCGCTGCTTACAGAAAAATCAGAAGCGGCATTATTTACATTCTGATAAGTAGAAGGAACATCCTGAGGGGTGGAAGTACTTGAAGAATCAGTTGTATCAGAACATGCACGATAACAACCCATGAAAGATGCAAAAAATGCCACAATCAGCACCAATAAGCTAGAGCAAGATGAACGCCCTCCAGAAACTTTGCTCCCCTGAGAAGAAGATCTGCTTGACTGGCTGCTTGCAGATGTGGTATGACTTCTCACTGTAGATGGTTTGTGTCCCCTATTCTCCTCTTCAAATTCTCCAGTCCTATCGTTATATTTCATTCCCATTGTCAATTCAGTTCAAAATCAATGTCTGTCAATTCAATCTGTCCTTCCAGTTTTGCCTCAATATCCTCCCCCAGGTCTAAGACGCTCATCGCAGGAGAACATACAGCACATGAAGGATTCCTATCTATCCTGGCTCCATACCATCGCATAATGGTTGGCATATTACCAGCCCCAGGCAAAGCAGCCCAATTGGCATAGTGACGTTCTCGACGGTTTGCCCACATATAGTAGTCATAAACTAGCTCGTCTTCCAAAGAGGAGATACCAGACTCACTACCTCTTGAAAGTTCCACAAGAGCCAACTTGACCATCATATTGCAGATTGGCTGGATATCAGAAGACAAACCCACCTGTACCACTGCATCAGCATCTTCCGATGACATATAGGCCGGAATGGCGCCAGAGCGACGAGCAGATTTCTCATCAGCAATCTCTTCATTATGCGAGTTGAACCAATGGTTGCCAATCAGACAACAATAGCAAGGTCCACCAGGACGATATCTGAATACATCACCACCCTCAGCCCGGGTAATCGCTCTACCAAAGATTCCAACCTTCTGATAATCAACGAGCGCTTTCGACAAGACAAAACGACTTGCATTATTATCTGTGGCACAGATAACCAGATCAGCCTTGCCCACTTCCTCTCTCATTAACTCTTCCTGCTGACTGATATCATAAGCGAACTTGTCAACCCGGGCATAAGGATTCTTGGCCAAGATTGCATCCTGGATGGCATTGGTCTTCAAACGGCCCAATTCCTGGATACCACAGGTATGACGAGCCAAATTGTGCAACTCCACCCTATCAAAATCCCAAAGAGAATAACTCCCCACTCCAGCCTTGGCCAGTTCTATGGCTATCTGAGAGCCAAAACTACCCAAGCCAACAATCATCACCCGCTTCCCCTCCAATACATTCACTTCCAGAATACCTTTGCTTCTAGAGTAGAGTTCATCTTTAGCAGGGATATATTCAAAAGCTCTCGGTATCAGCTCTCCATTCACTTTTTCATATAGATGGACATCATCTTCAGCCCTTACGATGATGCAGAACTTTCCAGTGTAATCCTCATTCACCGCAGCAGTAGAAGTCGCAAAAAGAATGTGGCCGGCATCTCCATAAGCATGCAAGGCTTTCTTCAGGGAAAGATGAACCACCTGCTCACCCTCCCACTCATAAGAATAACCTTCAGCAACCTCGCCCCCTTCAGAAGCGAATTCAAGCACATCCTGCTTGCTCAGATAAATGACAGGAGAACAGGCAAAGCCGTTCTCCGTCATATCTGTAACAATCTCACCAGTGAGAGGCCGGGTTCCCCGGGTAATCTGTCGGAACTCTCCTGTTTGTGAATCATAAACCAACTGTGTCATTGAAGCTTCCTGCTTCAATCCCTGTTCACGAACACTGTCTGCCAGTGCGCTCAACTCATTATCATTCATTTTCATATTGCTTATCCTTTAAAATCTGACTAATGTAACAGTAAAACTATGCCTGATGGTTCAAGAAAAAATCTATATTCTTGCCAGTACGAAGATGTGCTTCATACATTTCCAACCAAAGACGGCACTTGATATATATCTTGTATATAGAAACCATTGGTGTCCATGAGTTATACCCATAATGACAGATACGCGTAAAACCATGTTCACTGCTCAATGTATGCATAGGAGCACTGGCAGAGTCCATCCGGCTTCCAGTCTTTGTCAATAGCATTTTGGTAACAAAAGCCTTTGGCACCTCATTAGGGAACTGATCCAAATCTATTCTTATAGTATAGATATTCTTACTGTTGGTGACAGCACCTAACAGAATATAGGGCTTTGATGTATTCATATCCTGGAAAACATAGGCAGAGGCAGGCAACTTGCGAGCCAACACCTGCTTTTCCATTTGAAGTCTCTGATAATCCATCATATAATTCTCAATTTATAAGTTACTAACTATTTCCTGAGGCAAACTCATACCATAATAATAGGTGAAAGATCCATAAATATCACCATTATAGTTCCATTGTGCCTTCATCACTCTATCCTGCAGCTTCACCACAGGGGCTTCTTGAGGGAAACCTCCAGGAAAGTAAATTTCCTCAATGCTTCCATCCTGCTTATCAAGAAAAAGATGCACATGCCCTCTCCCATCCAATTTCACATCACATCCCCGGTTGTCGGCATACTGATTAAGGAAATCGATGATCTTCTTCAATACAAGATTGTTCGGCTTGTCACGGAGCCAGTATTCCTGACTGAAGACAGGTTTTTCCTCACCCAGTACTTTCAAGCCAACCATGTTAGGCTCCAGACAGCAAGGATGTAGGAGAATGTCGTGAAGTTCCCGGTCCACGAGCTGACGGTATGGACTATCCATCTCTTTGATTAGCCATGAAGCATGCTGATAGTCTTGATGTCCTTCCAAGAAAGAGAAAGCATTCAGCGTAGAAGCATGCGCATCACAGTTGCCAATGCAAAGAAGGAACCTGCCAAGATGCTTCTGGTCAATTACCATCTGCATGTTGGAAGCATCATGACCGCTTGGATGAGCCAGTCCCAACTGATGATGAGAATGCCACTCACCGATATGCTGCAATCCATATTTCTTCAGAAGGGTGTTACCTACCTTTACCAGATAATCAACATCCTGATTAAAGAAAGTACACTGATGATTGGCGTGTGGTCCGGGACCAATGGCATAGAGTACAACAGGAATCCCTGTAGAAGTCCAGAAGCCAAAGAGTTGCCCACCCGTTTCAATCGTCTTTGAATCCAGAATGCATCGTGAGATGTAATTCAATTCACTGCGATATATCATGGCAACAGACGCAGAATCCGCTGATGCCTGACCGATGGTCTCAACAGGAGAAGCCTGACGCCTGCTCTGTTGTTTACTTTTGCAAAGTGAATGGATCATAACAAATCCTCTTCTTTGCATTTTTCTTTTCATCTTATTCATAAATTCGATAACTTGATTCATCATATAATACCTCGAGTTGTGAAAAGGTAAACATTCCTATTTCTTTTTCCCAAAAATCATTCCAATGACAGCAGCACCGATCTTTCTCTCGATACCAGTCTTCGTGGTAGGAATACCCGTAGCCTTTGTAAAGGCACGTTTAGCGGCAGTAATGCCAACAGCTCGTTTAAGGGAGAAGCTGAGTCCCGGAATCTTAGTATTTGTCATAACCATTATATATTTAACTGTTCAACATATTTAATCTTCTTGTGACACCATCATAGATATCTTACACTCCTATATAACATCAATCAGGAAAAGGTAAACACCCAAATATTTTTTTTAGCATTTTCAAATGTTAAAAACCACCATAAACACAAAAATTTCCCCTCTAAAAGTCTTTAATCTCAATCTTTTCCCTTACCTTTGTAGTCAATATTTGACAATTCTTCAAAAGAAAAGTCACTCGGTTTATCATCTAACCTCTGGATATAGCATTGGAAGATAAAATCAAACTGCCTTTAACGGCTAACGCTTCATTGTATAATGGGCAACCTACTGACACAGGTTCATCGTGTCCTAGTGCAAGACTTACCTCTTGTACGCCCTCCATCTCAAAGAACAAAGGTGGGGTGTCGGTAGAGAATGTGCCTTCACGAAACAAGCAATGGTTTGTTCTGCGAGTTACGTATGGGCGTATTATTAAGGCAAAATCATTCGTAGAAGCTAAAGGACTCGAATGTTATGTTCCTTTGCGATATAAAGAGGCAAGGAAACAAGGTAAGAAGCGAATCATAACGGAGCCTCTTATTTCTTCTTTTGTGTTTGTCCATGCATCAGCAGAGCAAGTTGACTCTCTTTTGCAAGATAAGAACATCAAACCTTTTGAAAATAGGGCTTTGTTGAGTTATTATTACGACCATACTTCACATTGTGAAAATGCGCCAACCAAGAATCCTCCTCTTGTTATTACTGATACTGCTATGGATAATTTCATCCGTTTAACTTCCATACATAATCCTCACATCATCCCTGTCACTTCAGTAAATATCAAATATAAGTTAGGAGATGAAGTCGTAATTACAGAGGGTGAGTTTAAGGATATTCATGGAAGAGTTGTGAGGATTGCAGGGCAGCAGAGAGTTTTGGTAGAATTGTTTGATGAGTGCTTGGTGGCTACGGCATATGTGCCTAAAAATGCGATGAAGCCAAAATAAGAACCATACTAATTAAAGGTACAAAACATGGCAACTTGGAAATATACAGAATTATCTATAAATGGGAGAACTATTAAAGCTCAAACCCCGCTTATTATTTCTGCAAGTAGAAGTACAGATATTCCTGCATTTTATACGGACTGGTTTTTTGATCGTTTGAATAAAGGATACTCTGCATGGACAAACCCATTTAATGGAGTGAAGTCATACGTTTCCTATGACAGAACTCGTTTTATTGTATTTTGGTCTAAGAATCCAAGACCACTTCTTGACTATCTTAATATTCTTGAAGATCGTAACATTAAGTGTTACATACAATACACACTTAATGATTATGAAGCGGAAAAATTAGAGAAAGTTCCATCTTTAGAGACGCGTATAGAAACGTTCAAGCTTTTAGTAGATCGGTTAGGGAAAGGTTCCGTTGTGTGGAGATTTGATCCCATGATTTTAACGGATGACATAACCATCGAAGATTTGCTATGCAAAGTAAGAAACATAGGAGATCAACTCAAAGGATATACCGAAAAGTTGGTGTTCAGTTTTGCCGATATATCCATTTACAGGAAGGTTAAGGCTAATTTGGAGAAAGATGGCATTCCTTACAATGAATGGACGACAGAACAGATGGAAGAGTTTGCAGAGAAACTATCTATTATGAATAAAGAACGAGGATGGAACTACTTGCTTGCTACATGTGGCGAAAAGATAGATATCCATAAATATGGTATAGAACACAATCGCTGCATAGATGGAGATTTGATAGCTCGTCTTGCATGGAAGGATAAGGAACTGATGGACTTTATGAAAATAAAGATTGAAGACATTCCTGCACCATCGTTGTTTGGAGAACCAGAGTTGCCCAATGGTGCAATACTATTGCCAAACAATCACTATTTTATCACCAAGCATAAAAAAGACGCAGGACAACGGCAATATTGTCAATGCATGGCAGCAAAAGACATAGGAGAATATAATACATGTCCACATTTATGTGCATATTGCTATGCAAATGCTACAAAACAGCAGGCTCTCAATAATTGGCGATGCCATCAAGATAATCCATATTCTGAAACAATTACAGGAAGATAGTTATGATATATTCTGAACAAATAAATAAATGTCATAGTATTGATGATATAATAAACGTTTGTCATGATGCAATACCACAACAATACAAGCCAATGCCTTGGACACATCCAGAATTAAATCGTGGCATAAACTTGTTATCTACCGAGGAAGCACTCAATTGTTACATGTCTGCATATGGAGATATGCATGTAAACAAGTGTCGTGCCGCTATGATGAATTTTCCATTTGATAAACTGTTAGGAAACATTGAGATTGTTGATTGGGGATGCGGACAAGGTCTTGGTTCTGCCACAATAATTGATATTCTTAAACAACGTGACTTGCTTCGTTGGTTAAAAAAAGTAACATTGATAGAACCATCGGAAAGAGCCATAATTCGTGCTACTCTGAATATTAAATTATTGACTCAAAATCTTGTCGAAATTGATACAAAAAATAAATACCTTCCCTCAAAAGGAATTTCCGAAGAATATACATTATCCCCTATTGGTTATAAATACACAAATATCATTCATATCTTTTCCAATATCTTAGATATACCAACTCTAAATTTGGGAACCATAGCTCGTATGGTCGCTTCAGCATCTGGCAATCATTTCATCCTATGTATTGGTCCCCAAAATAGTGCAGCATATAGAATAGAAAGATTCTGCTCTGTATTTGGCAATCAGAAATATTTTAGCAAAATAAACAGTGTATACTATGGTAGAACCAAGCGAACAGCACATCCATATACCTGTATGACAAGATGTTTTGTCTATAATGGAGCACCTATAGATTTAAGCCGCCTGTCGTTAATTCAGGAAAATCATGAAGAAGTCTATAATGAGTATGATCTTAGGCTACAAATTCAAAATAAAGTTCTCTCTCCACAAAAGGCAAGAGTCGCCTGGAGATTAAGAAACATTTTATCTGTTGACGACATAATGTATATTGATGCCGTTGTCAACGAAGTAGCCGTAGATTTTATTATAGTACGCCCGAACAAAGGTATTCTACTCATTAATATGTTTGAAGAACGTTTAGAAAGCTGTACGCTTTCTGAAGACAAAAAAGAAATAGAAAATTCTGATTGCAGATATAAGAATCCAATAGACCTCATTAGCCTTTGTCAAACAAGTATAAAAGATGGTATCGAGGAATTATTGATAGGTACTATAGAAGATAAACATAATTTTAGTATTATAAAAAAAATGGTCATCTTTTCAGAAAACTCCATCGAACAGGTAAAAGCATTCTTTGATTATAGTTCCAATATCGTAAATCACACATACATTTTTGGAAAAGAGTTTATAAAAAACAAAACAGTTTCATTGCACCTCTATGACACTATAAATTTTCTCTATAATACAAACTTATTTGATGATGTTATAAAACACAAATTGGCAAAAATCATCTCCCCATCTTGGCACTCATACCAAGAAGGACAAATAGGGATACAGCCCATTGGAACACAAAGGAAACTGTCTGAAAGCAGCACGACACAACAAAAGATCAGTGGCGTTGCTGGTTCTGGAAAGACCCAAGTACTTGCATTTAGAGCCATAAATGCTATGAAACGTACAGGTGGTAATGTTCTTGTCCTAACATATAATATAACATTAGCAAACTATCTAAAGAATAGACTTTCCGAAATTCGAGAGGATTTTTCTTGGGAACAAATTGACATTTATCCCTATCACAAGTTCTTCAGAATACGTGCAGCAGAATGCCATTTGCACGTTAATTTTGATTCGTACGAGGATTGTGATTTCTTTTGCAAAGTGAGAGAGCACAAAAAGTATTCAGCTATATTCATCGATGAGGTGCAAGATTATACTACAGAATGGATTCGTATTGTTATGCAAAATTTCCTCCTTGAACAAAATGGAGAATTGGTTGTGTTTGGAGATCCAAAACAGAATATCTACAACCGTCCTTTAGATACAAATGGTGATATTCGTTTAGGTGTTATTGGAGGACTATGGAATCGTCAATTAACTACAAGTCGTCGATTTACCAATCCACGTTTAGCGAACCTTGCTACGGCTTTTCAAGCTCAATTTATGCCAAATCACCCCACAGATAATATCTCTACAGATAATGCACTTGAAAACACGCTTAATTTTCAAGTGATAAATTATATCGACATGAGGGCCAACTGTTCACTTGATACATTAGTTGGCAATATTATAAATATTATTTCTAATGACATTAATGAAGCAAAAGACTTTGTCATTCTTGCATCAACAACCAAACTACTGCGTAGCATAGATTTTCATTATCGACATCAGACAAAGAGACAAACAGAAACAACTTTTGTTTCAACAGAGGTCCTCGAAAGATTGAAGAAAATTCACAATACTACAGATGAGAGAACAGCTGACTGGAAATTTCACAGAGATTTTGAAGCATTAGAACGAACAAGAAAGCAATTGTTCACTACTGACAAACGCTGCTTGAAAATATCCACCATACAAAGTTTCAAAGGTTGGGAATCTCCATCGGTTATAGTTATTTTAGATAATGACTTCATATCAAAAGGAACTAATTTTGACCCTATGTCACCTCAAACAATATATACAGCGATAACTCGCGCAAGAGAAAATATGTATATAGTTAACATTGGTAATAATTCTTATCATAATTTTTTCTATAATCAATCGTTATGAATAATTTTACAAAAATTGAGAAATATGCCATAATCAATATACTGTCATGTATTATGAAAGCAGATGGCGTTATTGATCCTAAAGAAGAGGATTTCATGAATCACATATATAGTAGCTTCGCTATTACAATAAGTGATTTGGAAAACATTTCGAGTATTGATGACATACAAGCAAATCATATTGTTCGCAAAATGACGTATGAAAAAAAAGACCAAGTTATGACTCTATTTGTAGGAATGGCTAAAGCGGACGGCTTTATACATCCCAAAGAAATAGAAATAATAAATAGGATTTTCGCTTGATACACAAACTCCGTTACAAAAAATTGACGTAAAATATTTATTTTATGAAAAAGGATTTACATATAATTTACAGCTACGCTTCAAATTGCGCATAGTAGTGTTAGTAAAGCAAGAAGTATCAATACCTGCATGCTCAAATACCTTCAAACCTTGCCATACACCTTCTACAGAAGCAGAATAGTATTTAAAAGGTCTCTGCTCAGCTGAACCCAAATATGGATCTCCATCTTTAGGTTCTTTGTCAGAACCAAACACTGGAATGCGACCATGAGGATAGAATGGAGAGAGTGTTTTCAATGCACCTTTAGAAGTAACATCAAAAATTATTGCACCAGGATATTCTTTACGAATATTCTCTAACTTACATCTTTTATTTTTAATAATTATCATAATCTGTTATTTTTTAATTCCACTTTTTTACACTCCTGAGTCCACTTTTAAAAGTCAATCTTACGAAAAGTTCTATTGATAACCCAACAGGTTACAAAGACAAAACATAATTTCGGATTTTTTAAAGCAGAATCAATAACTTTATTGTTCCTTATTTTTTATATTTTCTTTAATTTGATTACTTAATTCAACCATATCCCAAACGAATGTGGCATACTCTTTATAATTTTTCAAACTTTCAAAATAATCCATTATCAGTTTTTTAAGATCTGGATAATGAATATCTTGCGCAAATATAGAAGCAAAAGCCTTGTAATTCTCCGAATTCATGGATTCTAATGCCTTTTCCAGGGCTTCTCTCTGTTGCTGTTTATACATAATTTTCCTCCTTACTATTTATTCCTGTTACTTTACTAGCGCCCGCTGAAGAAGCCAGGCACCGAAGTTGTTTTTTACTTTTGCAAAGAGAATGGATCACAACAAATCCTCTTCCCAGCATTTTTCTTTTCATCTTATTCATAAATTTAATAATTTGATTCATCATATAATACCTCGAGTTGTAAAAAGGTAAACATCAAAATGTTTTTTTGATAAAAAATATCTCAAACTTTTGGTAGATAGGATTGTTAGCCAATTCCATCTTGTCCATTGCAAGCTGCCTAGCAAAGGGAACAAACAGCAATGCTGCTAAAAACAATATAATAAGAGGTATAATGGTAACCATACTTTTTGTGGCAAAGGTAACAAAATATTTTCTAATTACATGTCAAGAGAGTTGTTTTTTTATTTTTAAGGAGAAGAAAACCTTATATTCTCCTTTGAAAGGCACATTTTCTGTTTTTTTTGAAGTTTTATCAAGGTGATGTTTACCTTTCCCGAACTGATGGTATATATCAGTGTAAGATTTCAGTATGAATCTTTAAAACAGAGTATAAACAATAAAAATATAGAATTATGAATATCGCGGCAAATTTAACAGCAGTTGTAGAGCGTGCTTTACCTGCTCTTTCTGGAAGTAATGTTACTTATAACAAGCAGCATAATATTTATCTTTCAGATGCTTATACAAGTGCAATGGGCAACACCTACTATCAGGGTATTCGCCTGTCGAACCGAATCATCATCAGCTACAGTATTGGTGAAGGTTACCTCTACACTTTCCTCAATGGCATCAGAATCTACGGCTTCAATGGAACCGACAAGAAACTCATTGCCACAAAAGATCTCAATTGCTGTATTTTCTCAGAAAGCAGCGCAAAGAGCATGTGTATCGGAATGCTGGAGGACTACATTGAAAGCCAGGCAAAACTCATCAATGCCTCCCTTGCAAAAAGTGATATCGAAGCTTTCTCCAACAAGCTTGTAGAGGAAGCCATCAAGAATAATCCAACCAGATTGTTGAACTAAAGAATAGGAGAATATAGTTATGGCAAACATTTCAATAAATACAACATCATTCATTGACGGCATCTTACCCGTCTATGGAAACCCAAGACGCAACATCCCTGTATGGAACGAAGGAGAAAAGATGTTCATCAGTGATGAATACCAGTCTGACAAAGGAAACTGGTACTACAAGGGACTGCGTTTTTCTGACCGTCTGGCCATTGTAGAAAAGGTGGGACTATTCCACAACTGGAAATACATTGATGAGATTGAAGTCTATACCTTCAACCAAAAATCAAGAACACTCATTGGTTCCCACAAATTCGAGAAGACCTTCTATGACAAGGACCTGATTCAAAACAAGGCCAAGGAAATGGTCTCTGATTATATTACCTCTCAGATGAAGTTGCAGAATCTGCCAGTCCGCAGGGATTCAATTGTAAGCGAAGTGGACAAAATTGTAGGAGCTACTTATGTAAGTTTGCTTTCTGATGACTACAACATCAATCTTCAGAACCTCCTACCGGTTTTGCAAACAGAGAACTAACATAATTCATATCATAAACATCAATAAAAATCAAGCATCATGACATACGACGTAAACAACAAGCAGCAGGAAATGGCTTATCAGCTCATCAAGGACACAAACGTAAGTTTCTTCTTGACAGGAAAGGCAGGTACAGGTAAAACCACATTCCTGAAGAAGATTCAAGAGGAAATCAACAAGAACTCCATCGTTCTTGCCCCAACAGGCATCGCAGCCATCAATGCAGGCGGTGATACCATCCACTCTTTCTTTGGGCTTCCATTCAGTGTCATCACCTTCAAAGAGGTAGGCAAGGTAAGAAGTGCTAAAATTGAACTGCTAAGAAACGTTGATACCATTATCATTGACGAGGTATCAATGTGCAGAGCAGACCTCATAGACGCCATTGACCGTACCTTGAAACACATCTGCCACTCCGGCCTTCCTTTTGGTGGCAAGCAGGTAGTTTTCGTGGGTGACATCTATCAGCTTCCTCCAGTGGTTAAGGCAGAAGACCAGGAAATTCTGTACGACATGTATGGTGAAGGTATCCCATTTTTCTTCAAGGCTAAAGCCTTCAGGGGCAAAAACCTGCCGACGATTGAGTTCCAGAAGGTATATCGTCAGGAAGATGCGAAGTTCCTCTCAACCCTCAACCGTATCAGAAATGGCATCTGCCTACAGGAAGATCTTGACCAGCTCAACTCCAGAATGCAAGAATGCAATGACAAATACGTCATTACCCTGAGTTCAGTAAATGCAGAAGCAGATAAACTCAACAAAGAGGAACTTGACAAACTCGATACGCCAGCATTTACCTACGAGGCATTGATTGAAAAGGAATTCAACGAGAAAAAATATCCTGTAAAGAAAAGTCTGACCTTGAAAGTGGGTGCCCAGGTCATGATGTGCAGAAATGATTCTGCCAAAAGATGGGCCAATGGCAGCATCGGTATCATTACCCATCTGGAGAACGACAAGATTGAAGTTGAGTTTGAAAATGGCCAGAAACATCAAATATCTCGGACTACTTGGGAAAACTGCAACTACAAGTATAACAAGAAAGAGATGAAAACAGAAAAAGAAGTGACAGGTACCTTCACCCAATATCCTATCCGACTGGCATGGGCTATCACCATCCACAAGAGCCAGGGTCTCACCTTTAGCAAGATGAAACTCAACTTGAATCGCGGCATATTCCAGGTGGGACAGCTGTATGTGGCACTCAGCCGTGTAAAATCACTGGAGGGATTGTTCCTGTCATCAGCCATTAAGCCGACTCACATCAAACCTTCAGGAGAAATCATGGAGTTTGCCAAAGGATTCAACAACGAGAAACAGCTTCAAAATGAATACGATTTCTCAAAAGTCATTTATCCTCTCCTCCATCAGGGTAAGTATGACGAGGCATCAGAGAAGTGCTTAGAGCTGATTGCTGAGGATGCCAAGGCATGCAGAATCAAGGAAGCCATCAATAAGATTGCCACCTTGCTCGACATTGTCATCGATGACTCGGTTCTCCTGCACAAAACATGTGAAGTTCCGGTCATTGAAAACAATTCCATCTGTGCCAATTTCATCAATGCTATCATCTGCCTCTACGGAGACCGGTATGAAGAAGCAATCTCCTACGCCAATCAGGTGTTGGCACAGAAAAAGGAGTGCAAGGATGCCATGTACATTCAGGCAAGAGCCTATGCGCTGAAAGAGGATTGGAAAACTGCAGATGAAATTCACAGCCAGATCTTTGCCCAACTGAAAGAAAGGTTCGATGCAAAATACTTCTTTGCAGCAAGTGTAGTCAATGAATTGCATACTCCTGACAATGGTCTGAACATCATGCAATATGTAATAAACAGAAGACCCAACTACCTCCATGGAGTGGTTGTTCTGCGCAAGTTGATGCAAAGAAAAGATCTGCGTCTGGAAAATGAGTCGCAAGAAACAAACTCATTGGTTAATGCTTTCAACTCAGACATCTCTTCGGAGGAGTTCTTGAGCAAAATTGAGAAGACTGCTGCAGAAGACTCCAAGATATATAATGAACTGATAGATATTATAATAGGTCAAGATCTATAAAAAAAGATTCTTATGAAACATGATAAATATACTTTTGACGATGTATTTCACCAGGTGAATAAATATGTCCGAAACAATATGAGCAAACATGAAGAAACACTCTTCATCCAGGAAGTAAAGTCAAACAAAAGACTTGGTAAGTTGGTAGCTTTCATTTGCTCTTTCATAAAACATTCAAAGTAGTACTTTAATATTCAATTACGTATGAAAAGGCTCTGTTTAACAACTGTTCTTATACTCGCAATGAGCAACATGCTCTTTGCCAAATATCATATACGTCACCCACACCCACATTATCATACGGAAACCAGACTCTCTGATGATAATCAGGATGACAATCATATAGCGCTACTAATATTAATAGGTGGACTGAGTATTGGTGGATATTTGCTATACCGCAAAAGAAAGATAAACAAATACCGAAGAGGATGTTTACCTTTCTGATCTAGGGTATATACTACTAGCAATGCTCAAATGAACTTTCAAAAAGAAGTATAACAATTAAAATAACAAAAAGAGCTAATACATTCGGTTGGTAGGATATGAAATTAAGGCTTACCTGAAGGCAAGAATTGCACATTCAGGTAAGCCCAAAAATATTTAATCCATAATTTCAAAAGCCCCCCAATAAATAGGAGCAGAAAACTCACCTCCTTTAGAAGCTAAAAATTGCTGTGCACCTTTTAAAGCCTCTCGGGATGAGTAACCATCCAACAATAATTGATAGAATTTAGTCATCAATATTTTCGTAGCTTCATCGTCAACTTTCCAAAGTGACATGAGAATCTCCCCTACACCAGCTTGTTTCAAAGCACGCTGAATTCCATATACTCCTTCAGCACTTATACTTCCTAATGCAGTATCACATGCAGACAAAACAACTAACTTAGTTCTATCAAGATCTAATCTGGATATTTCATCAGCAGTAAGAATACCATCATCTATCCCTTCTGGAATAGATTCTCCATTCCATGCATTATTGGCTCCTGCAAACAGCAATCCACTATGGATCATAGCATCTTTTCTCAGTATATTACATGAAAGCTGGCTAATAAACTTATGCTTATCCAAATAAGGTAATGGTACATAAAAGCCATGAGTTGATAAATGTAATATAGAAGGGGAAGAACCATCCATAGATTTGATACTTGACTCTGTTGCATCATTACCAGTGAGAAGAACCGAAGATAACTTATGCTTTTTAAATATGCTATCTATTTCAATAACCTCTTCAAATGATCCCGGCAACATATCCCAAGAATCTCTGTTTAATTCTCCTCGATAATTATCTGATACTTTTGCACGGGCTATCATTTCCTCCGTTGAAGAATAGTAATTAACTCCTCCATATATAACAGCATTCTTTATCTTAGAGGATTCTGATATACGCCCTATTTGCATAGTAGAAGAAAGCAAAAACATATCATATTTTTCATTCATTCGCTGCTTGCCATCAGATATAATATCCATATTTATCTGATTTAAATCACCAATCTTTGAATAATATATACGAGAGCCCGATGGAACTAATGAACAGATTTTTTCCCATAACAATCTGTATAGCCTATCATCAGAAAGGCTATACATAGACTTTATTTTCTGATTCTCCTGACCATGCATAATCGAATCAACAGATAAGATATCTCCTAATTTAACAAATACAGGACTTTCATTACCTTCCTTCAACACAAGAGCTCCATATTTGTAGTCTGGCATATTCCAACCACGCAATGTCGGTAATTTGATAAATTCAACAGCTACCTCATTCTTATGAAGCTTAGACTGTATATGATTGACATCAAGCTGTTCATTCCCTAAGAACAAATTCAAGTTCGGCAAGGTTAATAGGAGTTGCCTTTCCAAATAAGACAATTGCGTCCTAAGAGAAGGAATTTCGCCTTTAGGTGTTCTATAATCACTTATCTTTCCTCTTATAGCCATAATTGAACTAGCATATTTTTTCGACTCAACAGGAAAATTACCATGAGTCACTGAATTTGCAATCTTATCAATAGCCAGCAATAAGTTTTTTTCCTTAAGAGATAGTAAGTAAGCAGCATCTCTCATGGCAGGATTATTTCCAAACTTCTCTAAACCTAAATTTACATAAGAAGTGAGTACTTGAGAAATATCCTGCCAATACTCATCACGTTCTGACTCAGAATAAGTAGCCAACACATTAAGAACAATATTATCCATTGTATCCATAAATTCCTCTATATAAGAAACATACTCTGGATTTGATGTAACATATAAACACAATAAAATGTTCTGATAAATCGTATATTTATACTGCATTGGTGCTTTTTTCAATGCTGACTTCAATAAAGAAAGAGCATCTTCGCAGTTTCCTTTCCATGTTTCCATGATTGCAATATTGTTAGCTGCAGAAACATAACTGTCATTTAATCCATACTTAGTGCTTTGCTCCATAATCTGATGAAACAAATCATTGGATTTTTTATACATACCGAGATTTTGATATAAAAATGCCACATTAGACATAGAAACTAAAACTTGACCAGCTGGTTTGTCTTGTGTAGAGTTCAAAAGGGCTACATATAAAGATTCGTCTGCATAAATTCTGGAAAGAGCATATTCTTGCTGCTCCAAATATAAAGTAGACAATGCACTCAAACATGAACTATATTGCAATGTGTTATCATTTATTTGCTCATAAGCTCTCTTTGCTTCCTGTAAATCAAGCAAAGATAAGTCATATTTTTTTAAAGAAAGATACAACGCTCCCCTTTGAAAATAAAGATTACGTAATTTTACCGCATTCATTTTTTTCTGTTGAGCAACACTAAAAGCCTTATTTAATATAAACTCAGCACGTTTATATTTTCCTTCTGACACAAGGATACTAATAGTAGAAGCAGCAGCACCTATATATGCTTTACCTTGAACAGACTCTAAGTTTTGATTATAAAAGTTCAATATATTTTCAAACAGAATTAATGCATCATGAAATTTACCTTTAGATTTTAAAAACAATGCAGAATATAAAACAGCAGGAACTTCATCAAAACTCTTTACGTTTTGAAGTGAATAGTCTATAGAAGATGTTGTTTCTACATTATAGACAAAAGCAAAAGAGGCCTTTAAGGTTCTTACAAGTTGTAATATGTCTGTCGGAACTTTTTTGTTATTCTTCAAAAACTGTTCTGCTTGTACGATATGAATATATGCAGAATCAGGCATACACAATTGTGATTCTACCATAGCTTTATATGTCAAAGCTAAAGAACAAAATGGACTTTTATCTCCATACAAATCAGAACATATTTTTTGAAAATGGCAAACAGCAGGATATGCTTCAGAGAATTTTTCATCCGCAATAAGCGTTTTAACTTCTGAATAGGTGGCATCAAAGTCTGTTTTTTGAGAATATACCAACAATGGCAATAACACGAATACAACAAGTAACAACGTTCTGTTCATCATTTTTTCTTGCATAGTTTTATCAAATCCAATATATTTTTATCAATGCTACCTATGAATCTTTTTTCTTCTTCAGCAGCCTTATTTAAATATTCAAGAGCAGATGACCACTCTTCATCCATCGCAAAGCAAAAACCTATATTGTATAAAATTGCAAACCTTGTATCATTGTCACAAAACTTTAATGCCAAGGAATTTTCATAGATAGCTTCATTATAATTTTCAACATCCATGAGAAGATCACCAATATTTACCAATGCTTCACACATTTTTTTCTTGTCACCTAAGACACCAGTAGAAATATCCAATGAAACATTCAGTAAATCATATTTATCAGATAAGCTAAGTCCCAAACTATCTTTTGACAACTCAGGATGCACTAAAGAATAATATTTAATGTATGACTTTTGAATTTGCTCATGCATTACAGACATCATGGCACTATCTCCCTGTTCTATATAAGTATTAAGCAACTTACCATAAATAATATGACCAAGATAACAACTATCCAAGATATCTTGGCATCTAAGGATACCATTACGATAGACCGCTTCTGCCTGAAACATATCATTAGCAGCATAATAACAATCTCCAAGCATAACTGCTGCTTCCAAATATGAATAATCATAAATTCCTTGGTCCATTCTATCATGTAAAAATACTTCAAAGCCTTCACGACAAGTATCACCTAAATCTTGTTTCTGATATAAATAACAAGAACCTAAAAAACGAAAGAGAATTTTGGAAGAATCATCTTTCAAGGAATCTTGTGAAATACTCATTAATGATTTTTCCACAACACTTAAATCCGTCCACCCATCTTCATGCCAACTTTGATATAGGCTATCAAGAGAGGAACAACGCTCTTGTGCCATAAGTATTGAGCTAATGGCACATAGTATAACTACCAATATACCTTTTATTGCATGCATAGTAATCTATATTTCATCAACACGTAAATTTTATATTTATTATAAGCACTTGAACAACAAAAAATTGATCATTCAGTAAACATGTCAGAAATTTCACTTATCTTAGTGTTGCAGAAACAACAGAAACTCTGAATGTTCTGGCAAAAATACAAATAAAAACTGAAAAAATGATTCTTAACAAAATATTTTTGCTTATATAGTGCAATTTGATTCTCTTTTGCTTCAAAATATAGATTCACAAATGAGATTTATGGATTTTTTAGCAAGTATATCCACTCCTTTATGAGGAGGATAGCAACAGTTGTTATACGGAAACCAGACTCCCTTAAGACAATCAGAATGACAACCACATAGTCCAGCTGATATTACCAAATGGGATGATTGATGGTGGATAGTAGCCATATCACAAAAAAAGGAATATCGAAGATGATGTTTACCTTTTACAAATCTAGGGTATATACTACTAGAAAAGCTCAAATGAACTTTCAAAAAGAAGTATGAAACCATTTAAAGTTAGTGATATTATTAAAGTAGTACATTATGAAAAAGATTATGATTTCGTTGATGATGGTAGTAGCTGCAACCACTACCAGTTTTGCAAAGAGTAACAACACCGATGTAGCAAATGCCGTAAAGAGCGTTGGCGAGCAGGTAAAGCAAGCTCCATCCGGCATGGTGTATGGAGTAGCTGAGAACACCAAGCGCCACATCATCGTTGCTACTCCTTTCGGAAAATACACCATCGAAAAGAAGGATGGCGGCGTCAGCTTTATGGGTATATCGGCAAAGCTGGTATCATCGAAGAATGGCGTTTATAAAATAAACTCTTCTCTTGGTAATTTTACGATAAATGCCAGAAAAGGAACGGTGACGAAAAACTAGACAGAAAAGTTTGAGGGATATAGGCATTGGAGCCGTCATGGATAGAAATGTGAGGTAAGTTCGATGGGATTATGCAAGTAATAAAATGGCAAATATCTTTTGATAGACTTAAAAGAAGCCCAAGTAGAAATATTGGAATTATGATGTTACCAAGCATCCGTTTTGTCATTTCATACTAGCATAACCCCATTTCATACATTTTTCTCCAAATTTTCTATAAAGTTTCGGATAAATTCATTATCTTTGTCCCCCTAAAAACAACTAAAAGATAAAATATAATGAAGAAAGGATTGAAATATACTTTGGTTTCCTTAGGCAGCCTGGTTGTTTTGGCTGGTGTTGGCCTGGGAATCATGTATGTGGTGTCGCCATATAAGGTGAAGCGATGGCTAGGCATCGTTTCATCTTATTCTGATGTCTTCGTTGATAGATTGAAAGGGCAACCTTATACGCATGGCGGATATGACGGCATTGATGTTTCGAAACACAATGGAGTTATCAAGTGGAAGGAAATAGCGAAGAACAAGCGAATCAAGTTCGTTTATATCAGAGCTACACATGGTAAGGGATATGTGGATCGACATTATCGCCGAAATATCAGACTGGCTCGTAAATATGGGTTGAAGGTGGGATCTTATCATCTGATGTCTGCCGGCTCTTCTGCAACTGCTCAGTTTCGGGATTTCCAAAAGATGGTGAAGAAGAGTGAGCAGGACTTGATTCCTGTATTGGATGTGGAGGAGAAAGGCATCCAGGGAAGATGGAAGGGACGACAGCTGCAGGATAGCATACAGGTGTTTGCTGATTTGGTGAAGAAACACTATGGCAAGTATCCTATCATCTATAGCAACGAGAGCTTCTATAATAAGGAGATGGGGGCGAAGTTCAATCGCTATTATCTCTTCATCGCCAATTATAACTCCCGACAACCCTCTATCGACGGCAGAGGAAAGTGCAATATCTGGCAGTATTCAGAAACCGGACATTTGCATGGTATTGGAGAAATGGTAGATTTAAGCAGATTTATGAATGGTACAACCATCAAGGATTTGATGCTGTAAGAAATATACTTGGTAAATATCCAAAACGAATTTATGTCTCTAACTCTCAGAAGTAACATAGTTCATAAACTGGAGAGAATAGTCTACCATGTTTACCTTTCAAGGGATAATGGTATTAATAGATAACTAAAAGATAATAAAAATGAGTAAGGAAGTAAAGATTTCAGTTATCAAGTTTGAAATGGTCAACGGTAAGAAGACCTATAAGTCGTTTACCTTTAAGTTGAATCCAAAGGAAATGGCAAAGTTCAAGACCGAGGCAACGGTGAAGAAAAAGGTGGCAGAATACGTGGCGAAAAGTGGCGTATATAAGCCTTCTGAACTTCAGAACTTAAAATACGACATGAAAGAGTTCCTGGAGGAATGGAAAAAGATGATCCCTGTGGTGGAAGCTGAAGAGCTTGCGAAACTGGATAAGTCACCAAATAATCCAGAGACTCGCGTTACCCCTCATCTCATCAGCCGTCTTGCCGCTGGTGAAATCTTTGTATTCGGCTCTAACGCCATGGGACATCATGATGGTGGTGCGGCAAAAACAGCCCTGGAGAAGTTCGGTGCTATCAGAGGACAGGGACATGGTTTGCAGGGAATGAGTTACGCCATCGATTCAATGAGTGGTATGGAAGCTATGAAAAAGGATGTGGATGATTTCATTGAGTTTGCCAAAAATCATCCTGACAAGACATTCTTTGTAACATTGATTGGTTGCGGCATCGCCGGATATTCTCCAGAAGAAATGGCTCCTCTGTTTGAAAGATGTTACGATCTTGAGAATGTGTGCCTTCCTTCTGAGTTCTGGGACATCATCGGATGGCCTAAGGTTCAGCAGCCACACTATGATCTCTTACGTTTCCTGGATGCTCAGGAGTTTGCATATACCCAGGCTTTGAGAGAACTGAAGGAAGGACGAAAGCAAAGCCATTGGATATGGTATATCTTTCCACAACAGAAGGGACTCGGTCATAGCTACAATGCAAATTACTATGGTTTGGATGGCGAGGGTGAAGCCAGAGCCTATATTGAACATGAAATTTTGGGTGAAAGACTCCGTGAATGCTGCAAGGCGCTCCTGCTCCACAAGGGTAAGGACATCGAATACATCATGGGAAGCGGAGTTGACGTGATGAAGCTCAACACCTCTATGAATCTCTTCAATAGAGTAAGTCCGAATGATGTGTTTGAGGAAGTTTTGGATGTTTTCTTTTAAAAATAAAATAATGACAAAGGTAACTTTTGGGCGTGAAACTATTCCATTTGATACTAAAGAAGAGTGGGAAGATTTTTGGAGAAATCTATGTATTAGCGATTATCCTTTTCTGCACGCTCAAGACTCTTGGAATACTTATAATACAGCTCTTCAAGAGATCAAAAATGGAAAGAAAGAGACCGATTGGATGTGGTTTATATTTCCACAAATGGCAATATCAGGTAAAGGGTTTAAAAGTGAATACTATGGACTCGGACGTATTATAGATGCTGGAGCATATCTGAGCCATCCAATTCTCGGTGCTAGATTAATAGAATGTACAGAAGCTTTTTTTAGTCAGCCAAATCCTGCATATAAAGTATTTGGTAATGAACTAATGCATTTTCGCTCTTGTATGCTATTATTTAATGCACAATGAATCCTTTTAGAAGAGTCCTTATCAGAGAACATTGGTTATTTTAAACAATAAGACAAGAACATGTAAAGTTCTAAAGTTTCGCAAGTGAAAATTCACAAGCGTGATTTAACGTAATTTTGGAATAAAAAAGGCTCT
>ENA-OUOU01000167-OUOU01000167.1-human-gut-metagenome-genome-assembly--contig:-NODE-167-length-45691-cov-12.155426_pt1 | contig 45691 bp, 39 predicted proteins | sample MGYA00237936_ERZ548765 | MGnify/ENA primary metagenome ERZ548765 (study PRJEB26490, sample SAMN05356889) | human gut metagenome | biome: terrestrial biome; feature: human-associated habitat; material...
AAGTGAAATATTAACCTTTCACATGCAAAAAAGCGGCCATTTTGCCGTATTAGTGCAGGGGATCTTATCACAAGGAGGAAATTTATGATCATTTGTCAAGTCACCGGGGCCGCCATCACCGTGGCCCAAAATGAACTTCTCACCACCGGTATGGTACAGGCCGTCCCGGTGCGGTTCTGCTTCTCCCCGCAGTGGGCCGCCCTCGATCGCACCGCCGTTTTCACCGCCGGCACCGTCAGCGTCAGCTGCCTGCTGGGGGAGGATAACCAATGCTTCATCCCGTGGGAATGTCTCACCCGTGCGGGCGAGTACCTGCATGTGGGGGTATACGGCACCCGCGGGGAGGAGATGGTCCTGCCGACAGTCAGCTGCCTGCTGGGGCCCATATGCACCGGCACCCAGCCGGAGGAAAATACCCCCACTGAAGCCACCCCCACCCTCGTCCAAAGCCTGCTTACCAAGGCGGAAGCCGCCGTTTCGGTGGCAGATGCCCTCCGGACCGATGCCGATGCCGGGCTGTTTAACGGCCGGGATGGCAAAGACGGCACCAACGGTAAGGACGGAAAAGACGGCCAAAACGGCGCTCCCGGCGAAGCCGGCCCTCAGGGGCCAAAAGGTGACCCCGGCGAGACCGGCCCTCAGGGACCGAAGGGCGACACTGGTGAAACCGGCCCTCAAGGGCCGAAAGGCGATCCCGGCGAGACCGGCCCCCAAGGGCCGAAGGGCGACACTGGTGAGACCGGCCCCCAAGGACCGAAGGGCGACCCCGGTGAGACCGGCCCGCAAGGGCCGAAAGGGGAAACCGGGGAAACCGGCTCCCAAGGGCCGAAAGGGGAAACCGGGGAAACCGGCCCTCAAGGGCCGAAAGGCGATCCCGGCGAAGCTGCCATTACTTTGGGGAGCATCACCCTTACCGCTGCCGGATGGAGTACCGAGGAACCCTATTCCCAAGCCGCCGCTTTGGCCGGACTGACCGCTGGTTCGCTGGTGGCTCTGCATCCCACCGCCGCCCAGCTGATGGCCTTGCAGGAGGCCGGGGTCACCGCCCTTACCGCTGCCAATGCCAATGGCACCCTAACCGTCTATGCTCTGGGGGCCGCCCCCGCCGCCGATCTGACCCTGCAGATTACCATCACTGCCACGGGGCAGTAAAGTTTTCCCTTTCCGGCAGCTCACCGGTAGGACGGCAAAATAGCACCCAACCTGCCGCAGCTCATTTTGGGGGAGGCTTCCCTCAAAACACTGTGGGCCTTGCCTCTTTCCCCCAAAAAGTCCCCCCAGCGGAGTACTCCGTTGGGGGGACTGTAAGGCTTGTATTTTTCTTTGGCTTAGCGGTTGTAAACCTTTCCGATATAGTTCTCCGGCGCCTTGATGGCACCATCGATACGGATCTCGAAGTGCAGGTGCGGACCGGTGGAATTACCGGAACTGCCGCTGTAACCGATGACCTGGCCCTGCTTGACATACTGGCCGACCGTAACGGTGACATTGGACATATGGGCATAGCGGGTGACCTGGCCGTAGCCGTGGTTGATGACCACCGTTCTGCCGTAGCCGTAGTTCCAGCCGTAATTGAGGGCGGTGGTAACGGTACCCGCCTTGGAGGCACGGACGGTGGTGCCCATGGGACAGGCGATATCCATGCCGGTGTGGCCGCCGTAGCTGCCCAGCGAGCCATAGAAGAAGCCGCCATCGGCGGGCCAGATGAACCGGCCGCCGGTGCTCGCAAAATAGTCATCAATGGTCTGGGTGCCGCGGGCAATAACCTGATTGACCGGGTCCTTGAGGCGGGTACGGCTCAGCACCGTTTCGCCCACTCTTACGCCGTCAATGTAGGTGACATCGGCCACCACTTCATCCTGGCCGTAAATACCGGCGGAAATGACGCTGGTATCCCCGATCGGCTTTTTGTTGTTATCCTGATAGGTGGTGCCGAACTGGACATTGGCCATATAGGTCTCCCGGCGGGTCACCTGGATGCCCAGCTCCACATCCATCTGCACCACCAGCAGTTCCTCATCGCCCTGCAGGGGCACCTGCTCCAATGGGATGAGGCTGATGGTCTGCATGGGGGTGCCGGTGGTGGTTTCGCCGCTTTCGGCGTCCTCCGCCGGCGTGGTGGGATCGGTCGAATCGGCTGTATTATCGTCGGCGGCATCCGTCGGGGCCTCATCGGCCGGGGCTTCCGCCGTTTCATCGGTGATGCCATATTGCAGACGGTACAGGGCATTGTTATCCCCGGCGGCCGCGGCCAGCTCCTCGGCGGCGCCATCCGGCAGGTCCTCCGGCCAGTACAGCAGGCCCATATACAGCACCATGCCGTTATTGATGGCGGTTTCCAGCGGAGTTTCGCCACTGACGGAAATATCCTCCAGCCGGGCGTTCCACTCCTCGGCCGGGGTACCGGAATCGGGCAGGATGACCGAATCGGGATCGTAGCCCAGCTGCTGCTGCCGCAGGGCGGTGAGATACTCCTCCAGCTCCATATTGAGGTCGTACATCTCCTCCAGCGTCAGGCCGTAGCGCTTGGCGATGGCTTCGATGGTCTCGCCGGGGCGGGCGGTGTAGCTGCGGCGCAGCTCCTTATTGCTGCGCAGGTAACTTTGCAGATTGGAAACGGTCATGAGCGAGCTAACGGGATAAACGCCGTCCTCCAGCCGGATATTTTTGGTGAACTGCACCGTTTCGTGCTCTTCCCCGGTGCGGTAGTTATTCAGCACCTTATCCATGTAGAGCAGGAACTCATTGCCGTCCTCCAGGGCGCCGAGGAACTTGCCCTCGAGATAGAAGCCGGAGGCATCCACCAGCTCATTGCCGGAGGAGCGCATGATGGCATCGGTAAGTTCTTCCTTGGTCAGGAGGTCCTTTTCCTTGGCAACAGCCAAAGAAAGGGTGGGGATGGTATCCTCCGGCGGGATGTATTCCTCATTGATGAGGCGAGCCAGCATGGCATCCCGTGCCTCGTAAAAGTCGCTTTCCTGGGCGATGTAGCCGATGGACTCGCCGTTATACTCCACCCGAAGGGCAAAGGTAAACTGATCGAAGAAGGCGATGGCGCCGGCCAGAATGGCCAGGCCGAAGATGGGTGCAAAGAAATTGGCGATGCGGTTTAAGGGGCGGGCAACTGCCCGGCTGTAATCCCGCCAGGCCTCCCGGCGGCCGGCTTTCCCTTCCGGGGTCTTATCCCGCAGGGCAGCGGCCAGCTCGGCTGTTTCATCGTGCAGGATGCGGTAGGGGAACAGCACCTCATCGGCGAAGTGCTCCGTCCGGCGGACGACCTTAAAGCGCAGGCTCCGCCACAGGATGGGCACCCGGGCCCGGACACGGCCGTACACATGACCGATGCCCCGGCGAATGGCATAGTATTCCCGCAGCAGCTGCATGCCGATGTAGGCGCAGCCGCGCTCCATGCTCTCGAAGGATTCCGCCAAAGTGGGGCGTTTTTCCCTGGGCTTTGCATTCTTTGCCTTGGCGGGGGCTTTCTTCCCCTGCTTCGGCCGGGATTTTTTCTTCTTTTTCTTCGGCTTCTTGGGGGCCTTTGGCTCCTGGGATTCCGGGGATTCCTGGGGTTCGGCAGGGGCTGGCTCGGCTGCCGGCTCCGCGGCGGGTTCCTCCCGCTGGGAGGGCTGCCAGCCGTTGGTTTCCGTCGCTTCCGGAGCGGGCTGCTCCGCCGGTTCCTCGACGGGTTCCGGGGCGGGGGCAGTTTCGGGTTCCTGCTGTACAGGACTCTTTTTCTTTTTGGGCTTTTTCTGCTTCTGCTTTTTGGGCTTGCGGGAAGCGAGGATCTCCCGGCCGACTTCCGCGGCGGCTTCCGAGGCCTCGAAGTACTGCATGGCAGCGGCGGTATCCACCGGCTCGGCTTCGGGTTCCGGCTCATTCTGCGGGGTTTGAAGGCTCTTATTTTCTTCCGTCATGGGGCATCCTCCTTCCTTGCGTATTAACACAGCTTAGTATTATAGCAAAGATTTACGGTTTTGTCCAGCCCGGGGCTTTTGGGTGGAGCCAAGGACGGACTGCCGATGCTGCCAGTATACCACCATGGGCGTGGGATTTCTTGTTGCTTTTGTAAACGGAATGTGACGGTTGGGGGAAAACTGGGTGAGGGGCCGGGGCCGGCAGCAGGCCGCTGCAAGCCGCAAATTTAGCAAAAAGGGGCGGGCCGCAGGCCGTTCCGGCGCAGCCGGAACCAGCGGGCGAAGCCCGCTGAGGCCGCCCGGAGGGCGGCCCTGCCTGCGGCCCGATTCTGCCCCTTGCAGGGGCCTGCGGAGGGGTGCAAAAGGGCCCGGTGCCGAAGGCGCCGGGCCCGGTGGGGGTCTGCCGTTTGTAGGGGGTTCGGATCAGCGGGCGCGGGTGGTGATCTCCTCGGTGAGGTTCGCGTAGAAATCGGCGGGGGCCATGGCGCCCAGGTCGCCCTCCTTGCGGGAGCGGACCGAAACGGTGCCGTTTTCCACATCGCGGTCGCCGATGACCAGCATATAGGGGATCTTCTCCATCTGGCTGTCGCGGATCTTCTTGTTGATCTTCTCGTTGCGGTCATCCACCGTTACGCGGACGCCGCGCTGCTCCAGGGCCTTCTTGATCTCATTGACATAGTCGAGGTGGCGATCGGCGATGGGCAGCAGGGCCACCTGGGTGGGAGAAAGCCAGGTAGGCAGGGCGCCGGCATACTTCTCGATGAGGTAGGCCAGGGTGCGCTCGTAGCAGCCGAGGGAGGTGCGGTGGATGATGTAGGGCCGCACCTTCTGCCCGTTCTGGTCGATGTAGGACATATCGAACTGCTCGGCCAGCAGCTGGTCGATCTGGATGGTGACGAGGGTATCTTCCTTGCCAAAGACATTCTTGTACTGGATATCCAGCTTGGGGCCGTAGAAGGCGGCTTCATCGATGCCGATGGTGTACTTGATGCCAAGGTGATCGAGGATTTTTCCCATGATGCCCTGGGCCTCATCCCACTGCTCCGGAGTACCGATGTACTTTTCGGTATTGTTGGGATCCCACTGGGAGAAGCGGAAGGTGCAGTCCTCCAGCAGACCGACGGTTTCGAGGCAGTACTTCGCCAGCTCCAGGCAGTGGCGGAATTCCTCCTCCAACTGATCGGGGCGCAGGATGATATGGCCCTCCGAAATGGTGAACTGGCGCACACGGATGAGACCGTGCATCTCGCCGGAATCCTCATTGCGGAACAGGGTGGAGGTCTCACCCAGGCGCATGGGGAGATCGCGGTAGCTGCGGGCGCGGTTGAGGAATACCTGGTACTGGAACGGGCAGGTCATGGGGCGCAGGGCAAAGCATTCCTTGGTCTCATCGTGGGGATCGCCCAGCACAAACATGCCGTCCAGGTAATGATCCCAGTGGCCGGAGATCTTATAGAGCTCGCGCTTGGCCATCAGGGGGGTCTTGGTGAGGAGGTAGCCGCGCTGCTGCTCGGTATCCTCTACCCAGCGCTGCATCAGCTGGACCACCCGGGCGCCCTTGGGCAGCAGGACCGGCAGGCCCTGGCCGATGACATCAACGGTGGTGAAGTATTCCAGCTCACGGCCCAGCTTATTGTGGTCGCGGCGGCGGGCTTCCTCCAGCCGGGCCAGGTGTTCTTCCAGCATACTGCGCTTGGGGAAGGCGCAGCCGTAAACACGGCTGAGCATCTTATTCTTTTCGCTGCCGCGCCAATAGGCGCCGGTGCAGCTGGTCAGCTTGACCGCCTTGACGGGGCCGGTGGACATGAGGTGGGGGCCGGCGCACAGGTCGGTAAAATCGCCCTGGCGGCGGAAGGCGATGGCTTCGCCCTTGCCGGCGTGCTCCTCAATGAGCTCCAGCTTATAGGGCTGGTCGGCCATCAGCTTTTTGGCCTCCTCCACCGGCAGGGAGAAGCGCTCGATGGGCAGATCCTGCTTGGCGATGGCAGCCATTTCGGCCTCCAGCTTTTCCAGGTCCTCCGGGGTGAAGGGGGTAGGGACATCGAAATCGTAGTAGAAGCCATCCTCGATGGCGGGGCCGATGGCAAGCTTGGCGCCGGGGAACAGGTGCTGCACCGCCTGGGCCAGGATGTGGGAAGCGGTGTGATTGAAGGCGCGCTGGCCCTGCTCATCCTCAAAGGTGAGGATCTCCACGGCGCAGTCGTGGTCCAGCAGATCGCAGAGATCCGCGACCTTGCCATCCACCAGGGCGCAGCAGGCATTGCGGTACAGGCCCATGCTCAGATCCTTGGTAAAATCGGCGATGGACTGGGGAGCGGCCAGCTCCTTGACCGAGCCATCTTTCAGGGTAATTTTGATCATGATAAATTTCCTCCATTTCTGGTCATTGATGAATTGATGCGGAAGATCCCAAAGGGGCGGCGAGGGAAAATCGGACGATGGCAAGGAGGCGGGTGACGGCATACTCTTGTCCGATGAAATCGGACTGATGTATGGCGACCCCCCGACACAGCCAGCGCCGGTTTTCACCGCCGCCGAAAAAGGGAAAATAAAAACGGCTGCTTTCTTCCTGCGAAGAAAACAGCCGGGGTGAGACAAAATATCCCACGGTTCCACCCGAATCGGATCGGCTAAAGCGATCCACTTCATTGCGGCGGGTAACGGGGCCGGGCCGGCGGTGATTTGGCACCGCACTGGAAAAGGCGGTCCGCAATTCCTCATTCTCCTGCGGACGGTTGCAGCCTGTGCCGTCCGCTCTCTGGCAGGAGTGCCGGGGCGCGGGTAACTTTTCTCGTAACGCTTTGGGATTTATGCGGTTATTGTAGTCCTTTCGGCCGGCGATGTCAAGAGGTTTTCTCCTCTTTTTCGCCATCGGCTTGCTCCGCCATCTCCACTGCTTCGGCGGCCTCGGCCTCCACGGCCTCCACCATTTCCACGGCATCCACCACATCGGCCTGGGCGGCGGTGGGGGCCATACCCTGGGCGGCCAGGCGCTCGGCGCGGCGGCGCTTCATGGCATTGTAGGCATCCTGCATCTCCTGCTTGCGCTCGGCCATGACCTCCTGCCGCAGACGGATGGCTTCCTCGCGCTCCTGGCGGTAGATCTCCTGCTGCTCCTCGCTGCTGTCGCGTTTGAGCGCCACGATGCCGAAGCCCAGCAGCACCACCAGGACGGCCAGGATGACCAGGTGGAACCAGGTAAACTCGTATTTGCCAATGACGATCTGCGGATCCAGCTCCATGGTGCCATTGAGCACTGCAGAACCAATGCCGATGACGGCAAAGAAGACGATGAAAATAGTGTTCCAAAGTCTTTGGCGTTTTTTATAGCCCTCGTAGATCTTTCTGGATTCTTTTCTATTGGTTTTTGCCATGTTCCCTCTCCCCATCAAACGAAAATTTGGATAAATTATATCATAGTGCGGCGGCATTTGCAAGAAAAAGTCCCCGCCGAAAAGCGGGGACAGGAAAATGCGATCGGTTTAGCCAGGGGGCCAGGTCATATCCCGGCCGGAGAGCACATGGAAATGCAGGTGCTGCACCGTCTGGCCGGCCTGCTCGCCGCAGTTGGTCACCACACGGTAGCTTTCCCAGCCATGCTCGGCGCAGATGCGGGCGATGGTGGCGAAGATATGGGCCACCATCCCGGCATTTTCCGGGGTGATCTCGGCCGCGGAGGCGATGTGCTCCTTGGGGATGACCAGGAAGTGGGTGGGCGCTTGAGGATCGAGATCATAGAAGGCGAGGACCTTATCATCCTCGTACAGCTTGTTCGATGGGATCTCGCCGGATGCGATCTTGCAGAAAATACACATGAGGGAATACTCCTTTCCGGGGATTTATGGAACTGGGGAAAAACGGACGGGCGCGACGGAGGGAAATGGCTCCCGGCAAGAAGCGCCCGCAGGCAGGCTGTTGTACGATGAAATCGTACTTATGCCTGTCAAGGGCAGCGACGACGCCGGGGGTGCTTTCCACGGAGGAGCGCCGTAAAAAGACGCCGCAAAAATCAGATCAGTTCGGGCAGATGGGTGAGGGCTTCGGCGATCTTTTCGGGATCGCCGGCACCGCCCATGGCGCTATCGGGGCGGCCGCCGCCATTGCCGCCGGTGAGCTGGCAGAGGGCGCGGACGAGCTTACCGGCGTTGACACCGGCTTTCACGGCCTCGGCGCCGCAAGCTACGGCGATGGTACCCTTGCCGCCGAATACACTGCCCAAAGCGATAACAGCATCGGGGTGGTTGCCGCGGGCCTCATCGATCATGAGGCGGAGGGCATCAGGCTTCATTTCGCCGGGCATCCCGGTGACGACCTGCAGGCCCTTGACGGTGACGGCGTTCTTGAAGAGATCGGCCGCAGCACTGGCCGCCATCTTATTTTCGAGGTCGGAGAGTGCCTTTTCCTTGGCCTTCAGCTCCGCCATCACCTGGGCGGTCTTCTGGGGCAGCTCGGCGGGGCTGCCCAGCTTGAGGTTCTGGGCGGCGGTATTCATCAGCGCCTGATTTTCCGCCATGTATTCCAGCACACCGCGGCCGGTCACGGCCTCGATACGGCGGATGCCGGCGGCCACGCTGGATTCCTTGAGGATCTTGAAGAGACCGAGCTTGGCGGTATTATCCACATGGGTGCCGCCGCACAGCTCGATGGATTTATTATTGGCATTGACCACCCGGACGGTATCGCCGTACTTTTCGCCAAAGAGGGCCATAGCGCCCATCTTCTTGGCTTCCTCGATGGGCATTTCGGTGGTGGTGACGGGGTTCGCCTCCAGGATCAGCTCGTTGACACGGGCTTCCACCTTTTCCAGCTCCTCGGGGGTCACGGCGGAGAAGTGGCTGAAATCGAAGCGGCAGACCTTATCATCGACCAAAGAACCGGCCTGATGGACATGATCGCCCAGGACCTCCTGCAGTGCCTTTTGCAGCAGGTGGCAGGCGGTGTGGTTGCGCATGATGCTCATGCGGCGGTTTTCATCCACGGCGGCGGTGACGGTATCGCCCATTTGGAAGGTGCCGTGGGTAACGGTGCCGACATGAATGAAGTGGCCGGAGCCGGATTTGCGGGTATCGGTGACGGTAAAGACATTCTCGCCGCAGGTGATGGTGCCGCTATCGCCCACCTGGCCGCCCATTTCGGCATAGAAGGGGGTGCGGGTGAGCACGATCTGAGCGGCATCGCCCTCACCGATGGCCTCAACCCGCTCGCCCTCATAGACGATACCGAGAATTTCGGTTTCGACGGAAAGGCTGTCATAGCCGACAAAGTCCTCGCCGCCCTCAACGCCCTTGAGGACATCCTCGACCCAGGCCACATCGCCGACATTGCGGGCGGTGGCCTCACGGGCGGTGGTGCGCTGTTTCTCCATCAGGGCCTTGTAGCCCTCCTCATCCACGGTGATGCCGCGCTCCTCGCACAGCTCACGGGTCAGATCGATGGGGAAGCCGAAGGTATCATACAGGCGGAAGGCATCCTCGCCGGAGAAGACGGTCTTGCCCTCGGCGGCCAGCTTTTCCAGGATGGAATTGACCTGATCGAGGCCGGCATCGATGGTGCGGGCAAAGCGCTCCTCCTCCACACGGATGGTCTTTACGATATAGTCCCGGCGCTGGACGAGCTCAGGATAGGCGGTCTCATTTTCATGGATGACGGTATCGGCGACCTGATACAGGAACGGCTCGCGGACGCCAAGGAGACGGCCATGACGGGCGGCACGGCGCAGCAGGCGGCGCAGCACATAGCCACGGCCCTCATTCTGCGGGACAACGCCGTCGCCGATCATAAAGACGGTGGAGCGGATGTGGTCGGTGACCACACGGATGGAAACATCCTTTTTCTCATCCTGCTTATAGGTCACGCCGGCGATCTCGCAGATCTTCTTCATGATGTTCTGGACGGTATCGACCTCGAAGAGGTTATCGACGCCCTGCATGATGCAGGCCAGGCGCTCCAGGCCCATGCCGGTATCGATGTTCTTGTGCTCCAAGGGGGTGTAATGACCCTCGCCGTCGGAATTGAACTGGGTGAATACCAGGTTCCAGAACTCAACATAGCGGTCGCAGTCACAGCCGACATGGCAATCGGGACGGCCGCAGCCCTTTTCGGGCCCGCGGTCAAAGTAGATCTCGGAGCAGGGGCCGCAGGGGCCGGAGCCGATCTCCCAGAAGTTATCCTCTTTGCCCAGACGGACCATGTGGTCGGGGGCGACGCCGCGGCGCTTGGTCCAGATCTCATAGGCCTCGTCATCATCCTGGTAAACAGAGACATAGAGCTTATCGACGGGCAGCTCCAGCTTCTCGGTGATGAATTCCCAAGCCCAGCGGGTGGCGTCCTCCTTGAAGTAATCGCCGAAGGAGAAGTTGCCCAGCATCTCGAAGTAGGTGCCGTGGCGGGCGGTCTTGCCTACATTTTCGATATCCGGGGTACGGATGCACTTCTGGCAGCTGGTGGCGCGGAAGCTGCCGTTCGGCAGGAACTTCTGCCGGGTGAAGTATTTTTTGAGGGGGGCCATGCCGGAATTGATGAGCAGGAGGCTGGCCTCATCCTGCGGCACCAGCGGCGCCGAGGGCAGGCGGGTATGCCCCTTGCTGACAAAGAATTCGAGGAAGGTTTCGCGCAGTTCATTGAGTCCTGTCCATTTCATAGTGGGTTGATTCCTTTCTTTTGGTAAGGGTGAGAACACAAAAAAACAGCTCTCCTCCCCTGCTTCATTTTTTACGAAGCCATAGGGACGAAAGCCAAATCTTCCGTGGTACCACCCAGTTTGCAGCGCCGAAAGGACGCTGCCGCTTTTTGCCGGTTTAACGCACCGGGGACGCCGGCGTTCTTCACGCCGATGGCTCGGGGGCGGCTGTGATGCACCGGGATGCCGAAAGCCTTTCAGCCAGGGGCTTTCTCTCTGGGGGCGGCGGTACAAAACTGACCCTGTCATAGCCGTTTGTGCTATTTACCAAAGTATTATAAGGCGGAGGGAGGGGATTTGTCAAGGGCCGCGGGGCACACTGATAGGAAATTTGCAGGCGCCGCCCTGTTCGATTCCCAGCTGTCATAGCCAAAAAGAAAACAGCCGCCAACCTGCGGCTGGTGGCTGCTCCCTTTGTGGTGCCGCTGACGGGAATCTACCCGCGGGCTAAAAAACCTGCCGCCGGCAGCTTTTTTACGCACTGCGGTGCGCCGCCCTGTTCGATTTCCAGCGTCATAGCCAAAAAAGAAAACAGCCACCAACCTGCGGCTGGTGGCTGCTCCCTTTGTGGTGCCGCTGACGGGAATCGAACCCGTACGGTGTTGCCACCGAGGGATTTTAAGTCCCTTGCGTCTGCCTGTTCCGCCACAGCGGCGTAATGATTTAAGATGAAACCTTTCCCATCTTACAATAGCGCAAAAAAAATGTCAAGGAAGCTGTTGCAAAATGCCGCCGTGGGCCGTTATATAGGGTGAAGGCATTACTGCCAAACGCAGGGCGGGAAAAATGTGGAAGTCGCCGATGGCGGGGCGCACGGTTCCCTGCTATAATGGAAGCAGCAAAAAAACACTTTGCAAAAGGGGAGAAAACAACATGTCTGAAGCAACCCGATACACTATCTTTTTTGTATTGAGCTTCGTCACCTTTACTGCGTGGGGGATGATTACCCATGATCTTCGCGGAACGGTTTGGTACTGGGCAGCAGGCGTACTGCTGGCAGGACTTTCGGAGGTCTGGTTCCGGCAGGTCAAAAAAATATCCGAAGAGAAAGCGCAGCCGCTTGGCTTTTTCCGGTTCGGTCCGATGATGATCTGTCTGATCGTTCGCTATCTCGGCTGGCTGCTGCATCATAAATAAGCACAAAGGAGAAAGCACCATGAAAAAATGGCTGCCCGCACTTGTTCTTTTGGCCGCGGCTATGGTGTACTTGGGGGCGATATTTTTCCCCATTACCGGGCTGCCGCACAGCCGGGCGGAGTCCCTGCAATGGGATGAGGGCCACCGGCAGATGACCGCGGAGGAAAGCGAGGCGCTGGACGAACGGCTGGCCGGGGTGAAGTTCAATATCCGGGCCTCCGGCTCCACCACCTTATACATGGAGCACATCACCGTGTTCTTTGATGACCGGAAGGCACAGACCATCCTGTACTGCATGGAGGACGGCACGCTGTGGCTGACGGTGGGGAACCACCGGTACTGCGGGAAGGATGCCGCGCTGTATGACCTGCTGCGGGAGATGGCGGCGCAGGGCTGAAAAAAAAGAAAAGCGAGAGCCTCTTTTCGGGGGCTCCCTTTTGCGGTTCCGGCCGCCCGCCGGGGCGGGGGTCAGTCTCTTGTGTTCTGCTCGATGCGCTGCAGCAGCTCGGTCTGGCGCTCCATTTCTCTTTGGATCTCCCTCAGTGTTTCAAGGATATTGTTCAGAATGAGTTCTTCCATGATGGTTCCTCCTCTAGTTTTTTCTTTTATGATACCATAAATCTCCAGCCAGTGCAATGCGATGCTTGACTTTACGCCGCCGGTATGGGAAAATAGATAGGCTGAAAAACGGGAAGATATCCGATTTCTTCATACTATCGTCACATTCCCCGGTTATAATGGCTGGGACGGGCATTCCCCCAAAGGAGGTACAACCTTGGATATACTCCATTCCCTTTATGATATCGTAAGCGGGCTGGGCAGCTTTCTGCTCATTCCGGTATTCTTCTTTTTGCTGGGGCTGGCCAGCCGTGTGGGCGTTCAGCGCTCCGGCCAGTGCGCGCTGGCGGTGCTGGGCAGCACCGTGGCCATCCAGCTGCTCATCAGCACACTGAGCGGCCAGCTAGTGACGCTGGTGAATACCATGATCGATACCTATTCCCTTTCCACCGGGGCGGCCAACCTGCACTGGCAGAAAGCGGCCGAGGTGACACTGAACAGTGATATCCTGTACTGGGTGCTGCCGGGCGCCGTGCTGCTGAACCTGCTGATGCTGGCCTGCCGGGTGACCCGTGTGCTGAATATGGACCTGTGGAGCCTGTGGCAGGCGGCCTTTGCGGGGGTACTGGTGCAGCAGCTGACCGGCGAAATGTGGTGCGGCCTGACGGCCGCCCTGCTGATGGTTGTGCTGCAGATCATCCTGGCGGATGTCTTTACCGCACCGGTGAGCCGGCTGACCGGGACATCCCACATCACCTTTACCCAAAGCTTTGCCGTGGGGACGGCCCCATTGGCGTGGCTTTGCAATTTTCTCATCAATCTGATCCCCGGTCTGCGGGACCGGCGTGTTTCGCTGGAGCAATCCCGCCGGGGGAACTTCCTGCTGGAGCCGAGCCTGTGGGGCCTGATCCTGGGCTTTATCATGGGCATGGCGGCTGGGCTGCCCCTCTACGACGCGGTCTCCTTTGCGCTGGTAGCCGCCGGGTGCCTATTTGCCCTGCCCCGCCTGCTGCGGGTATTCGGACGCGCGGCGGCCTCGGTGCTGGAGCCGCTGACGGCCAGAAAGACCTGTCACGGTCGGCTGCCGCTGAATGTGGCGGTGAACGCCGTAGTGGGCACCGCCAATGCCACTACGCTGCTTTCGGCCATCATACTGGTGCCGGTGACAGTGGCGCTGGCGGCGGTACTGCCGGGCAACCTGGTGCTGCCCCAGGGCGATGTGGCCATGCTGCTGTACCTGATGATCTTTGTGACGGCGATGAGCGGCGGCTGCCTGCTGCGCAGTTTGGTGACCGGGCTCATCAGCGCCATAGTCATGCTGTACAGCGGCACGCTGCTGACTTATCTCTTTACGGCGGCGGCCAAGGCCATGGACGCGGCGACCTACGGCGCGGGGGAATTTAACACCCTGTGTAATACCGCCAATCCGCTGAGTTTGCTCTTTGTGGAGGGCGCGAGCTTCGGCATCGCGGGGATAGCGGCGCTGGCGGTGCTGGTATTGGGCCTCTGCTTCCTGGCGGGGCGGCGGCTGCGCCGCATGACCCACCGGCTGGCGGCGCAGCTGGCGGCCGCGGCAGCCGAGGAAACGCCCACCGAAGAAAACTGAATGATATAAAGACAAGGCTCGCTGTGGTTTGCAGCGGGCCTTTTTGGCGGTCTTTGCGGGAAAGCGCAAGGTGCGGGATGGGGCCCGCAGGGCCGGCCGTCCCCCATAGGGGAAGGCCGTAGGGGGCGAAGCCCCCAGCCCCGGCTTCGCCGGGGCGCCCTGCGGGCCCCGGCCCCGGACCCTGCTGAAACCTACCGCAGCAGCAGGCGGGTACCCACCAGGCGTTCCCAGGTGCGGGGACCCACGATGCCATCGGCGGTGAGGCCAAAGAGCCGCTGGAAGGCCTGCACAGCGTTTTCGGTCGCGGGGCCGTAGATGCTATCCACGGTGACGCGGGGCAGCGGATAGGCACGGGCCAGAGTGTTCAGGTACTCCTGCACCACCCGGACATTATCCCCGCGGCTGCCGCTTCTCAATGGGGTGCCGGGGTAGGTAACGGCCAGACCGGTGGTTTGGGTGATGCCGAGGAAGCGCTCGTACAGGGCATTCCAGGTGGCGGGGCCAATGATGCCATCCACGGTAAGGCCCTGCATCTTTTGGAAGGCGCGCACGGCGTTTTCGGTGGCCGGGCCATAGGAGCCATCGATGGTGATGGGAGGAATCTCATCATCGTACAGGGCAATGACCCGCAGGAAGTACTGCGCCAGGCGCACCGTTTCTCCGCTGCTGCCCCGGCGCAGGGTGCTGCTGGGACGCTCGGCCGGGAGGGGAATATCCTCGCCGCCCAGCTCCGCCAGGCGCATGACCGCTACATAGATATAGGCGATCTTATTCCAGGTGGCGGGGCCGACAATACCATCGGGGGTCAGATTGAAGATGCGCTGGAAGGCCCACACCGAACGCTGCATTTCGGCATTGTAGGTATCGCCGCTGGTGGTGCTGATGGCGGGAATGGCCGGATAATTGCGGCGGATGCGGTTGAGCCAGGTGCGGATGGTGCGGACATCCTCTCCCCTGCTGCCAACGGTAAGCGGCGCCCCCGGATAGGACGAGGTGATGCGGCGCTGTACCGTGGCGGTATCAATGACGATGTCGTCGCCGTAGTAATAACGCAGAATGCCCAGCGGCGTGTAGCCGTTATTGGCCAGGGCAACGGTGCCCCACTGGGAAAGTCCCCCGCAGGTGACGGTGGTGCCATTGCAGTACTGCGCGAAGATGGGGTTGACCGCGCCGCGGCGGCGGATGTACTGGTCGAACAGTTCATCCACCAGGCGGCTGATATTGGTAAAGATATTGCGCCCATAGACGAAGTACTGGTCGTAGGCGGTATTATTGGTGATATTGAAATTGTAGCCGCGGCTGGGGTACCATTCGGTAAAAATGCGGTTCTGGGCAAAGGTGATCTGCGCCAGGATATTGGCCCGCAGGGCGGCCTCCGGCCAGGTGGGATAGATCTCGCTGGAGGCGACATTCTTGATGTAATCCCGGAAGCTGACAGTGACATTGCGGGCGGAGGTATCATTGGGGGCCCCCAGGTGCACGGTGATGTATTCCGGCACATATACCTGCGAAGCGGCCCGGGGGCCGGTCAACGCCTCGGCGGCGCGGGTGTTGCTGCTCTCTTCCGCCAGGTTGCGGGTGACAGGCGGGGCGGTGAGCTCATCGTCATTATCACTCTCATCGTCCTCCCCGGCTGCCGCCAGAACCGGGATAGCGCGGGGCAGGGCCAGCTCCCGCGCATCGGGCAGAGCCGCCAAATCGGCGGTGGATGGCTCCGCTTCGGGCAAATTCGCGGCGGGGGCTGGTTCGGGCCGCAGGCCGCCCGCCGGAACGGCGGGCACACGGGCTTCGCCCGTGTCGGCGGCTTCGCCGCCGGGTCTGCGGCCCGGCTCCGCCCCCTGCAGGGATCCTGGCGGCTGGTCATCCTCCTGCGGGCTTTGGGCAAAGCGGCCGGGCTGCTCGCTTTTCAGCGGGTCCCCCGGCTCCCCAATGGTCTCCTCCGGCGTATTGGTCATGCTCTTCCCCCCCTCGCAGGGGATCATCTCCACCGTTTGCAGCGACTGCTGCCCGGCAAAGACCTGAATCCCTGTCAGGCGCACCGGCACATAGCCCTCCGCCCGAATATCGGCGTGATAGATGCTGTACGGCCGGCCGTCATTTCCCGGGCTTTGGCTCCAGGAAAGGGGCGGAGCGGTGACACACAGCACATGGGTACGGCCGCTTTGGTCGGTGGTCAGGCGGGTATTGCGCCCGGTGATGGGATCGGTGACAAGGACACTGGCCCCCTGCACCGGCAGCGCGCTGCGGGCAGTGGAAAGCTGAAAAATAAGGGTGGCATCACAGATCATGGGTTTTCCTCCCTTTCGGCCTGCCCCAGTCCGCCAGGCGGGCGGGCGCCCCGGCGCGTGGGGAGGGCCGCCCGCAGAGAAGCGGAGGAACGGCCCAGCCATAGCAGAGGGGTGCCCGCCCGGATTCCCTGCGGGGAGCGGGCAGATCTAATAAAATGCGGTGTTTCATGCTATGCGGCAGCAAAACAAATTGCCAATGGTCCCTCTATCTTGTATAATGATGGTATCGACAAAAAGTGACAGGGGGCAAAAAAATGGTCATCCGGCGGTACCTGGCCATCGGCGCGGCAGCGCTGACCGTGGGGCTTGCGGTATTCCTGCGGGCAGGCGGCACAGCACTGGCTGTTTTGCTGGGGCTTTGCCTTGCCCTGGGGCTCATCAAAGCCCTGCGCCCGCTGTGGCGGTCCCTGCTGTGCGGGCTGCTGGCCGCAGCACTGATGGGCGGCCTTTACGCCTGGCGGTATACCGCCGCGGAGCAGCTGACCGGCTGCGAATTGCCCTTCACCGGAACCGTGCTGGAGGTAAGCCCCTACACCGCCCATCGCAGCACCATCTATGCCCGGGTGGGCGGGCAGCACCGTGTCATCGACCTGACCGCCTACCTGCCGGAGGAGGAGACCCCATTGGCCGGGGAACGCATTGCCGGGACCCTGACCGTTACCGGGGCGGAGAGTGAGGGAGATACCCTGCTGCTTTCCGGCGGAGTGGCGCTAAAGGCCCGGCAGCTGACCGCAGAGCCGGCGAAAGAAAGCTTCTCCCCTTTGGGGTGGCTGCTGCGGCTGCGCCGCCAAACCATCGAACAACTAAATGCACTGGGCGAAGGCGAAAGCGCCGCTTTGGTCACCGCTATGCTGACAGCCGATACCGCTGACCTGCCGGCTGGGCTGCGCACCGCCCTTTCTAGGGCGGGCATCAGTCACCTGCTGGCGGTTTCGGGGCTGCATCTTTCCATTCTGCTGGCGGTATGCGGTAAACTGGGCGACCTGCTGCTGTGGAGCCGTAAAAGGAAAGCCCTTTACAGCGGACTGTGCTGTCTTACCATGATCGTTTTGGCTGGGTTTAGCGCCAGCGTGCTGCGTGCCGCCCTGATGGCCGGCTTGGCACTGGGCGCGCCCCTGCGGGGCCGCCGGGGCGATGGCCTGACCGGACTGGGCTTTGCGGCAGCGATTCTGCTGCTGTGCAACCCCGCCGCCGTGTGGGAGCTGAGCTTTCTGCTCTCCTGCGGGGCTACCCTGGGTATCCTGCTGCTGGCCCGGCCATTGGCCCGCCTGTGGCCTGCCGCCCGCCGCAGCCGGTGGGGCAGCCTGCTGTGGGAAAGCGCCTGCGTTTCACTGGCGGCGCAGCTGGGCACCCTGCCCATCACGGCGCTCAGCTTCGGTTATCTGCCCGCGTACAGCCTTCTTAGCAACCTGCTGGTGCTGCCGCTGGTGTATGGCGTCATGGTGTTCGCCTTTCTCACCCTCCCCTGCCTGCTGCTGGGTGTGGGGGTCTATCCCTTTACCGTTGCCAGGTGCTTTGCGGGCGGCATAGCGGCCTTGGCCCGCGGTATCGCCGGGCTGCCCGGCGCGGTGCTGCCCTGTGTGGCTCCTTGGCAATGGACTGTGCCGGCTATTTTCGCGGTACTGCTGCTGGCAGCCGCGCTGCTGCGCACCAAACGGGCCCGACTGCGTCTGCTGCTTTTGGGATGCGCCGCAGGGGTGGTGCTGCTGGGCAACGCCCTGACCCTGCAAAGCGCCCTGACCTTGACCACCGATGCCGCCACCGGCAGCGTCCTAGTACAAAAGAATGGCGAAGGCCTGCTGATCAGCGGGGTGCAGGATGGCTACGAGCTCCAGATGCTGGGGCGGTTTTTGCAGCGGTGCGGCAGCCCGCGCATCACGGTGCTGGTACAGCCGGAGGAACAGCATGACCTTTCCGCCGAGCTGCGCCTTGCCCGTCTGCTGGAGCCGGAGCTGATGCTGTGCAGCGAGGAAACGGCGCTTTTGGGCGAAGGACAGCTCCCGGAAAATGTCATCCTGCTGCCGAATTATGATACAGTTCGTAATATATTGTCGAATTATACGCTCTATAGCCTGGACGGCGTAGGAACAGTATTGCAATTCGGCACACAAAAAGTGCTGAAATGTTGGGCAGGCTATGATATAATAACCGCAGAGGACATCCCCGCCGATATCACCGCCGTGATAGACCGGGAGGGCCGCCTGTGGCTGGCCCCCGGCTGCCGCTGGCGGCTGTACCGGGGCGGAGAGCTGACCATCACCCTGCCAAAGGAGGACGCTGCCCTGTGATCTTTCCCGATCTGCGCGCGCTGGATACCCATATCAAGGCCGGAGCCCTGCTGCCGGTCTATCTGCTGTACGGCGAGGAAAACCGGCAGATCGAAGCGGCACGGGACCGGCTGGTGAAAACCATCGTACCGGAGGGGGACAGCATGAACCTGCTGCGCTGCGACGGCAGCGGCGGCGAGGTAGACTGGGACGGCATTGCCGACCTGCTATGGTCGATGAGCTTTACCCCCGGGCGCAAGTGCGCCGTGGTGGATGACCTGAATCCCTCCGGCCTGGGCAGCACCGGCATGAGCAAGCTCTCGGAGCTGCTGGCCCAACCGACGGAGGACGGGGTGCTGATCCTGACAGTGCGGGGCAGCGCCAGGCAATTTGCCAAAAAGGAAGCGGCGGCCACCAAGCTGCTGAACCTGTGCGATAAGGCGGGCGGCGTGTGCCGCTTTGCCGCCATGACCCGCGGCGATGTGGGAAAATTCGCGCGGCAGACCGCGCTGCGGCTGGGCTGCGTACTGGAACCGGAGGAAGCCGCCCTGCTGGCGGATTATTGCAATCTGGACAGCCTGCGGCTGCGGCAGGAGGTGGAAAAGCTGGCAGCCTACCACGGCTACACCGGCAAGATCCTCAAGGAGGACATCGAGGCGCTGGTGGCCCCCACCGTGGATGCGAATGTATTCCAGCTGGGGGATAAGGTGCTGCGCGGGGATTTTAACGGGGCTATGGCAATCGTGGATGATCTGCTCTTTTTGCAGGAGCGGCCGGAAAGTATTCTCACCATTCTTACCATGTCCTTTGTGGATTACTACCGGGCGGCCGCGGTACGCCGGGCCGGGGTAGCGGATGCCACCGCCCGCAAGGAGCTGGGCTACGGCGGCAGCTACCGCTTTACCAAAGCACTGGAGCAATGCGGCCGGCTGAGCCGCCCCGCATTGGAAGGCTCGCTGGAGATTCTGGCGGATGCTGATGCCCGCATGAAGCAAAGCGCTGCCGATGGCCGCACCGTACTGGAGGTCACCATTCTGCGGCTGATAGAACTGCTGCGGAGGGAACGGGCATGAAGCGGCGGTTGAAGTATCCTCTTATCGTGGAGGGAAAATACGATAAAGCGACCCTCAGTAATTTGGTGGAGGGGGAGATCCTCCTCACCGACGGCTTTCACATCTACAAAAACAAAGAAATGCTTTCGCTTCTCCGGCAGCTGGCCCAAAACGGCCCGGTGGCGGTACTGACCGACAGCGACCGGGCAGGCTTTTCCATCCGGGGGCACCTGGCCGGGGCCATTCCTCCGGAGCGGCTGATCCAGGTATATATCCCCGAAATATACGGCAAGGAGCGGCGCAAAACAGCCCCCAGTGCCGAGGGCAAGCTGGGGGTAGAGGGCATGCCGCCCGAAATATTACTGAGCATTTTGGAACAGGCCGGGCTGCTGGAGGATAGCGAAGTCCCCTGCCCTGCCGCCATTACCAAGGCCGACCTGTACCGGCTGGGCCTGAGCGGCGGACCGGGCAGCGCCGAAAAGCGCCGGGCCCTGTGCCGTAAACTTAATTTACCGCAGGGGCTAAGCGCCAACGCCCTGCCGGGCGTGCTGGCCCGGTTGGTCAGCCCGGAGGAATTGGAAACGCTTGCGGCTGGCCTGTAACGCTCCCGCGGGCAATTGATTTTTGAATTTTCGCGGGAATCCGGTTTGGGGCGCCCCGGAGCCAGGATCCTGCACCCACCATACCAAGGAAAGGAGGCTGCTGCCATGCAGCTTACATCGCTGGGGTTTTTGTTTGTATTGCTGCCGATCGGCGGCCTTATCTACTATTTCCTGCGCGGGGCCGGTCGGCGGCGGTTCCTGCTGGGGTATTCCCTGCTTTTTGTGGGGTTGCTTTCCCCATTGTGCCTGCTGTTGCTGCTGGCCGTTATGGTACCGGATTACCTGCTGGCCCGGTATATCGCCATGGCTCACCCACGGGCCCGGTCCATCCTGCTGGGCTGCGTCATCAAGGACATCTCTCTGGCAGTGGTCTGCTCTATCCTTACCGAACTGGATAAGCTCATCCTCCCGGTGGGTATTTCCATCGCCGCCTTCACCTCGGTGGGCTACCTCATCGACCTGTACCACGGTGAATGTGACCCCATCGATGATCCCATCCGCTACGGGGTATTCTGCAGCTTCTTCGGCAAGCTGTATATCGGCCCCATCGTTTCGGCGCAGCAGTTCGTCCCCCAGCTGGATGATCCCCAAATGACCGCCGAGGGCATTACCCGGGGAATGGTACAGTATCTGCGGGGCCTCGCCAAAATCGTCATTCTGGCCGGTTCCCTGCAGGAGCTCATCATCCAGTGGGAAACGCTGCTTTCGCTGGAGGTCACCATCCTGGGCACCTGGCTGCATGTCCTGTGCTACATCTTCTACATCTACTTTACCCTTTCCGGTTACAGCGATATGGCCCGGGGCACCGGCGCCGTCTTTGGGCTGGATCTGCCGGAAAACTTCCACCACCCGCTGCAAAGCTACTCGGTGGCGGATTTCTTTGGCCGGTTCAATATCTCCGCCAATCGCTTTGTGCGCAAGTATGTTTACCAGGCACTGGGCGCGGAGGATAACGGTCCCCTTTCCACCTCGGTCAATATCCTGCTCATCACTATGCTGATGGGCCTGTGGTATGGTATCAACCTTAATTACCTGGTGTGGGGCGCCTTTTTGGGGCTGTTCATCATCTTCGAGGTGCTGTACATCGAGCGCCATGTGGAAAAGATTCCACCCTACCTGTGCCGGATGTATACCTTCATTGCCATACTCATTTCCTTCTGCTGGTACTGCGGCGATAGCCTGGCGGCTTCGGCCGCTTCCCTGCGGGTGATGCTGGGGCTGGGCGGGGCCGCTGCCGCCAACCAAAGCTGCCTGTACCTTTTGCAGACCCACTGGCTATTGCTGGCCGCCAGCGTGTTCCTATGCAGCGGCGCGGTAAGCCCGCTGCTGGCCCGCTTTACCCGGCGCTGGCCCACTGCCGCCCACACTGCCACCCTGGTGTGGAACCTTAGCCTGCTGGCCACCTCGCTGGCCTTCCTGCTGTAAGGCCAGCTCACTGCCATTAAGTGCTGCCGCACTGTTATTCCCCTTCAAAAATTTCCGCAAGGAACAGGATCGGGCCGCAGGTCGCCCGCCGTCCCGGCGGGCACACGGGCTGCGCCCGTGTCGGCGGCTCCGCCGCCGGGCCTGCGGCCCGCGCTCTCCCCTTGCAAAAACCAATCCCACTCTGCCAAAAGGAGGCTGCTGCCAAAATGAACCGCTATCGCATCATTGCCCTCATTTATGCCGTGCTGCTGTTCGGCGGCCTGCTGGGCAGCCTGTTCCTTACCGGGCACTTTGCCGGTGATTATACTGCCGCAGAAGGTACCCCGGGTGCGCGGACTGAAACCGCCCTGCGGCAGAACCTGCCGCTGCGGGATGCCCTAAAGCGCTGGAAAACCACCCTGCTGATGCTGGGCGGTGTGCAGGAGCTGGACGGCATCTACTTTACCGGGGAGGGCCTTATTGAGAACCTGACCGTGACCGATGAAGCATTGGGAGAAAAAAACCTCGCTGCCCTGCAGGACTACTGCCGAGAAGCGGAGCCCTACACTGTGCTGCTGCCCAGTGCCTGTGCCATCAGCAGTCAATTGCTGCCGGAAGCCGCCCTGCTGTTTGACCAGGAGACCTGGCTGCAAAATGCCGCCGCGGCGCTCTCTCCCCTGTGCCGGGAGGTGCTGAACGCCTACCCGCTTTTGGAGGAAAATGGAGATAGCAGACTGTTCTACCGCACCGATTCCCGCCCCACCCAGCTGACCGGCTACCTGCTGTATCAGGCGCTGGGCCAGGCGCTGGATTACTTCCCCTATGCAAAGGACAGCTTTAGCAATACGCCGCTGCGGTATGACTGCACCGGCGACCTGTATGCCCGCTGGAGCTACGATAAGGTCCGGGCGGATGTGGTAACGGCGCTGCTGCCGCTGGAGGATAGCCGCAGCTACACCATCACCCACACCGCCGCTGATGGCACTGTGACCCGGTGGAATACCCTGTACCCGCTGGAAGGCACCGCGGGGATAGATTGTATTTTGGGCGGACCGGCTGCTATCATTGCCGTAACGGCTGAAGGCAGCATTCCCCGCAGCTTGCTGGTTCTGGGGGATGAGAATGCCCTGTGTGTGATCCCCTACCTGGCGCTGCACTATGACCGCATCACCTATGTGGATGTGACCCGGTGCAGCGAAGAGCAGCTGGCTGCCCTCGCCGGGACGGAGTATAGCCGCACCCTGCTGCTGTACGGTGCGCCTACCCTGCTGAATACCGACCTGACCGCCGGGCTGACCGCCCTGACCCAAAGCTGAATACCCGGAATCAACTTGCCCCGCACCCTTACGGATGCGGGGTTTTTTATTTTGTGCAGGGGCCAGGCCAGGGCGCCCCGCGCGGCGGCAAAGCCGCCTGGCCGGAGGGGCGGTTTTACCGCCCCTCCGGCTCCCCGCCTGCGGCGGGGGCGCGGGGCGCCAAAACCGGCCTTGTCTGCGAACAAATGTTTCACGTGAAACATTTTGCCGGGCATAAAATAAAAGAAACCCGGAGCCTGTAAAAGCTCCGGGGAACTGGTAGTTATTTGTGGTACTTGGCACCGGCATTGATGGAGCAGGCACGGTAGAGCTGCTCGCAGAGGAGCACCCGGGCCAGCTGATGCGGAAAGGTAAGCCGAGAAAAGCTGATCTTCCGGGCAGCGGCCGCCTTTACCCGCGGGGAAAGACCAAAGCTGCCGCCGATGATAAAGCTCAGGCAGCCACTTTTTTGGGCGGAGGAGGAAATGAGCTGCGCCAGCTGCGGGGAGGAGAGCATCTCTCCCTCGATACACAAGGGAAAAATGAGGCCGGCGGCTTTTTTGAGGATACGGTTTCCCTCCTCCTCCAGGCCGCGGGCGATTTCGGCCTCGGAGGGATTATCAGGCAAGCGATATTCCTCCAGCTCGATGATCTCGAACCGGCAGTAGGCACCCAGGCGCTTTTGGTACTCGGCGATGCCCTGCCGCATCCAATCCTCCTTCACTTTGCCGATGGCAATAACCTGTATTTTCAGCATTCTACTTCCTCCTCAAGCACAGAGCATTGGATTGGGGCGGATCCGCGGTGCAGACCGACGGTGACGCTTCCGCCACGATGGTCTGTATTTACAGTATCTCCTTAGAAGCGGATCATCTGGCCGGGGCAATCCCGCGGGGCGATCCACAGGCGGTAGTCCCGGTCCGGCTGCATCCCCGCGGCGGAAAGGGCCGCTTCGGCATTGCTGCGGGCGAGGGCCGGGGTATTGCTTTCCCGGCTTAAATGTGCCAACACAAAGTGAGATGTACCGCATTTGGCCAGTTCCGTTACGGTGCGGGCCGCCTCGGCATTGGAAAGGTGGCCGTATTCCGAGCGGATGCGCTGTTTGAGATAGTAGGGATAGCCGCAATTGAGCAGGACGGAGTCCTCGTAATTGGACTCCAGCACGGCGAGGTGGCAGCCTCGCAGGTGCTCCCACACTGTGGGGGTAACAAGGCCCAGGTCGGTAACGAAGCCGATGGTGCGGCTGCCGGCCGTGATGCGGAAGCCGCAGGAATCGGAGGCATCATGTTGGGTGGCGAAGGGCTGCACCTGCATTCCGGCCACCTCCTGTATCTCCTCCAGCGGGAGAAGGCGGGTGGTGGGCTCCACCATCGCCGCCAGGCGCTCCAGTGTGCCTGCGGTGGCATAGACCGGGATGCTGAGCTGCTTGGCCAGCACCCGCAGGCCGGCCACATGGTCGGCGTGATCGTGGGTGATGAGGATACCGCGCAGGCCGGCGGGATCGATGCCGGCATCGCACAGCTCCGTGCGGATGCGGCGGGCGGAGATGCCTGCATCAATGAGCAGGCTGCCCTGGCCTTCGCCGGCGGAAAGGTAGTAGCTATTGCCGCTGCTGCCGCTGGAAAGCGGATAAAATGTTACCATGCTGTCACCTCGGGGGAATGGGTAGGATGAGGGCGGCGCGCCCCACCGGACGGCGGAGGGGCGGCCGGGGGCTTGGGCCGGCACGAGCCGGAAAGGCGGGGCGCGCCGCCCGGGGGCTCCCGGCCAAAAGAAGGGGACCGGAGCAGAACAGTACTCCGGCCCGGTAAAAATAAGCTTACGGTCTTAGGCCTGCTCGGAAAGGGGCTGATCCGGCAGGGTGATATAGTGAAGATCTGCGCCGATGCCGGCGAACTTTTCCACTACATTCTCGTACCCACGCTCGATATGCAGGGTATCTTCAATCTCGGTAGTGCCCTTGGCCATCAGTCCAGCGATAATGACCGCCGCCCCACCGCGCAGATCGCACGCTTTGACCGGCGCGCCCCGCAAGCCCTTCACTCCTTCGATGACAGCGACTTTGCCATCCACGGTGATACGGGCGCCCATGCGCACCAGCTGCTCGGTGTAGCGGAAGCGGTTATCCCACACGCCCTCGGTGATGATGCTTGTCCCCTCGGCGCAGGTGAGCATGGCGGCCATCTGGGGCTGCATATCGGTGGGGAAGCCGGGATGCGGCATGGTTTTGAGATTGATGCGGCGGAGCGCCCCGGTGCGGACGACCCGTACCCAGTCATCACCTTCGGTGATGGTAGCACCGGCCTCCCGCAGCTTGACGGTAATGGGCTCCAGGTGCTTGGGAATAACATTCTTAACAAGGACATCCCCGCCGACGGCTGCGGCCGCCGCCATATAGGTCCCGGCTTCAATTTGATCGGGGATGATGCTGTAATCGGTGCCGTGCAGCACATCCACCCCGCGGATTTTGATGACATCGGTACCGGCGCCGCGGATATCGGCGCCCATGGAATTGAGAAAGTTGGCAAGGTCTACAATGTGGGGTTCTTTGGCAACATTCTCCAACACGGTCATGCCGCTGGCCTTCACGGCGGCCAGCATGACATTGATGGTGGCGCCGACCGAAACCTGGTCGAAGTAGATGTGCGCCCCTTGCAGGCCCTCGGTATCAGCGTAGATGAGACCGTTTTCGATGCGGATCTCGGCACCCAGCAGCTCGAAGCCCTTGATGTGCTGATCGATGGGACGAACGCCGAAATTGCACCCGCCGGGCATGGAAACACAGGCCTGGCCAAAACGCCCCAGCAGCGAGCCGATGAAATAATAGCTGGCGCGCATATGCTTGGAAAGCTCGTAGGGGACGGTGGATTCAGTGAGGGTGGAAGTATCGATAATAGCCGAAGTGCGGCTGAGCTTTTCCACTGTGGCGCCCATGGCGCGCAGCATACTGAACAGCAGCTCGGTATCATGGATGTCGGGGACATTTTCCAGCACGCAGCGGCCGCGGGCCAGCACGGTAGCAGGAATAATGGCAACGGCGGCATTTTTCGCGCCGCCGGCGGAAACTTCTCCGTAGAGCTGCTCCGCGCCGTTTACAATGAGTTTCTTCATTGGATAATCCTCGTTATTTTCTATATTTTTGATATCATGCATTCTATGAAAATGACAGCATACTGACGCTGTAATCCAATGATAGTATAGCACATCCGGCAGCAAAATAAAAGCCGTAATGATAGAAAATCCTGCAAAATATAAAATTCTTCCGGCAGAGAAAAATTTTTTTCTTTTCTCCTGGCGAATCGGCCTGTAAGCAGGACGGTTTTATTCCCTATTGCCGTAATCCCGAATAAGGTGGATGGCCAGCAAAATAATAGCGGCCACGATAGCGATAATATAAACTCGATCCATAGGAAAACCTCCTTTATCATATGCTTGGCTGTGGCAGAGCCCGGCGGGATGGTTTGGCGGTATGATAGCACTGCCGGGCGGCCAAGGAAATGGCGAAAGAAAAAACTTTTTGTAAAAATTCCGTGACTAGCCCCAAGGGTATTTTAACGCAAAAAGAGCAGGGCATACGCCCTGCTCTTTTTGCCCTTATGTGTGACAAAAGAGAAAAAAGCTGTAAATCAGCCCTTCTTGCCGTAGTCGCGGATCAGATTGAGAGCCAGCAGAACAACAGCAGCTACGATAGCGATGATGTAAGTAACACCCATGATAAAATCCTCCTCAATATCTCTTACAGTTTGCGGGTTTGGAACCCTGTGAAGATATATTAACATAATATTAACGCCTTGTCATCCCTTTTGAACCAGAAACATGCCGAAAATAGGGCCAAATCTTTGACGAATCCGTCAAAATGCGCAAATAAACTGCAAATTTTATTGGAGTATATAAATTTTGCATTAATATCCTGCATTTTGATGTTAACGGGATTTTATGCAGTAATTCCTGCAAAAGCATCTTGAAAGGCCCGGGGAAATCGGGTATAATCTACGCGAAAAATGGTCCCGCGGTGTGCGGGGCGGCCAAGAAAGAACGCCCATATAAAGGAGGAAACACCATGGCCATAAATACCGACAATGCGTTGCGGCGCAGCGTGATCTATGAAGTATATGTACGCAGCCACACACCGGAGGGGACCTTTAAGGCGATAGAGCCTGACCTGGACCGGATAGCGGCACTGGGGGTGGATATTGTATGGTTTATGCCCATCCACCCTATTGGGGAGCTGAACAAAAAAGGAAGCCTGGGCTGCCCCTATGCCAACCGGGACTACCGCACCGTGAACCCGGAATACGGCACACTGGAGGATTTTCTGCACCTGGTGGAGGAGATCCATAAGCGGGGTATGAAGTGCATCATTGATGTGGTGTATAACCACACCTCGCCCGATTCCACACTGGTGGCGGAGCATCCGGACTACTTCTACTATAAGCCGGATGGCTGCCGCGGCAATAAGGTGGGCGACTGGACCGATGTGGTGGACCTGAACTATGAAAACCGCGCGCTGTGGCAGTATCAGATTGATTCGCTGTGCTACTGGGCACAATATGTGGATGGCTTCCGTTGCGATGTAGCCAGCACCGTGCCGGTGGCCTTTTGGCAGGAAGCCCGCCGGGCTGTGGAGCAGATACGGCCGGGGGCCATCTGGCTGGGAGAAAGCGTACACCTGGCGCACATTCAGGCCTTCCGGGAGATGGGCTTCTATGCCGCGACCGATACGGAATTGTTCACGGCTTTCGATATCCTGTACCCCTACGACCTGTGGCCGCTGTATGAGGATGTAACTGAGGGACGGCTGCCGCTTTCCCGGTGGTTTGATGCCGTGGATTACCAGGAGGTGAGCTTTGAGAGCGGATACAATAAGCTGCGCTGCCTGGAAAACCATGATACCAGCCGCGCAGCGGATCGCTTCCCGGAGCGGAAGAAGCTGCTGGCCTGGACAGCGCTGAATTACTTTATGAAGGGTACCATACTACTGTACGCTGGGCAGGAGGTATGTGAAAAGCACACGCCTTCCCTCTTTGAAAAGGAGCCGGTGGACTGGAACAGCGGAGAGGATATCAGCGGTTATCTGGCCAAGCTCGCGGCCATCAAGAAGAAGCTGCCCACCGATGAGCTGTTCCGCATTGGGGCGGATGACACACAGGGCATAGTGACCGCCAGCTATATCGGGCCAGCCACACGGGCTGTGGGCATCTTCCCGCTGGAGGGCAACGGCGGCACCGTGGCCGTACCCCTGCCGGATGGCGCCTACACCGATGCCCTGAGTGGCAAAGCAGTAACAGTAGCCGATGGCATGCTGACCATCGGGGAAGAAGCGGTCATTCTATTGGGATAAAAGAAGCAAATAGCCCCTGCCAACCGACGGCAGGGGTTCTTTATTTGCTGCGGGGGAAATTTTTTATAAAATGCTGTCACAAAATACGGCGGCGGAGCGTTTATAGGGGTGTAAGGGCCAAAACCGATTGCACCGGCTGCCGTTCTTGTGGTACCATCAAGAAAAAAGCCAAAAGGGGAAAACATATGCTGCCTGTATTTATCATGGCAATAGAAAATGACGATGACCGGACATTTGTGGCGGAGCTGTATGCCCGCTGCCAGCCGGCCATGCAGCGGCGCGCACTTTCTATCTTGAAAAACGAGAGTGACGCGGAGGAGGCCGTGCATGAGGCTATCCTGAGGGTGATACGGCACCTGGAAAAGGTGCGGATGATCCCGCGGGATGAGGTACTGTACTACCTGGTGGCAGTGACCGAGACCGCCAGTATAGACCTATACCGCAAAAGGCAGCGGGAAAGCCGAGCAACCATTGGGAACGAAAATGACTGGGCGGAGCACCTGGCCGATGACAACACAGCGGAGCAGACCATGCTGCGGCTGGAGCAGCGGGAGCTGCTGGAGCGTTGCCTGGCGCATCTGCCGCAGCGGGAGATAGCCCTGCTGAACTACTACTACATACTGGAGCTGCCGTATAAGGAGATAGCCAGACTGACCGGACTGACCGCGGAAAACGCGAGGATGATTGTATGCCGCGCCAAGAAAAAGGTGCTGGCAGCCTACCGTGAGAAGGGAGGAAAAGCAGATGAGTAAATATCCCCTGGACCAGAACGATATGCAGGAGCAGTATGAGGATCTGCTCATCAAGGCGGCACTAAAGGAGCACGCCCGCAAGGAAAGTGCGCGGCTGGAACAGGAAGCCGCCGGGGAGGCGGCCGTTCCCCCTGCGGAGGATAATGTCATCCGGGCGGCTTTCCGCCGGGTGACCTGGGAGGAAGCCCGCGGCACGGTGCTGTACGGGGCCAAAAAAGCGGTGAGCTGCGTGGCGGTGGTCTTCCTGACAATAGCGGTAGCGGCTACCACTACCTTTGCCCTTTCCCCTGCGGAGAAAAAGCAGAGCATCCTGGAGCGGGTGCTGTATACCATCCGCTACTACACCGATAAATGGACCAGCCATGGCGGTACGCGGGTGGAATATCCCCATTTCTACTATGAGGACTTTGAGTACATCGAAGTGCCGAATGAGGAAGTGCGGGAGGCACTGGAGATATGGGCAAGCTTCCGCAATGTTACCAATTTTAATGACGGCGCCAATATCAGCATCTCGCACCTGCTGCAGATGATGTTCTACTACTGCGACGCCTACGGGCTGGAATACCCTTATGTTGATGCCTCCACCAAATGGGTGCAGCGGGAAGCTCTGCTGGAATTCGGGGCGTACTTCTTCGGCATCACGCAGGAGGACCTGGACCAACAGGTGAAGATGCGGCCGCTGTATTATGATGCCCAACGGGACGCCTACTGTGACCTGAACTATGATTATTCGTATCAATTCGCCGAGATCAACGCGACGGAAAAGATGGGGCTGATCCGCTATACTGAAAATGAGGACGGCACCCTCACCCTGGAGGTGGTCACCAAATCCATGGACAGCTGGGAGGACTACTGCAACTACCCCACTCTGCTTACAGTTGATTTCAGCGCCGGGCATCCGGTGTTCCGCTCGGCGGTCGTCGCCGACCTGACGCAATACTGGGAGTTCCCGCCGGAGCCGGAGGAGCCCCTGTTCTGATAAAAAACTTCCCCCAAAGCGGTAAGCCATGGGGGAAGTTTTTTGTCTGTAGTTTCAGCTTTCGGCGGAGGCGAACAGCGCCGCGCAGACGGTACGGGCTTCCTCGCGGCTGCTGACAGAGATGCTGTAATAAGCATCGCCATACTCGAAGAAGGCGTAGCCGCTGGGCTCGTAGGTATGCGGGTAAACGATTACATCGTAGTACACCGGCACAGGGAAATCGGTCCACAAATCAGTATCGGTATACTGGCCGGAGCCCTCCGGCGGGTCCTGGTGATAGCGCCCCATGTATTCTTCAAGGGTCACGCCGTTCTTATGAAAATCGATCTGATAAACGGTGTGGTTCTCTTTTCCCCAGTCATAGTAGCAGGTGATATCCTCCGGGTTTTCCGGTTCATCCTTGGGGTATTTCAGCCAATAGTCATGGCTGCTCCAGTTCCCGGCATTTTCCATATGCAGCAGCCCTGTTTTCCCACACTTTTCTTCGACCCTTGCCATGGTACCGTAGGTGCGCAGGCAGTAGTCATCCGTATCATGGTAGTAATACCGGAATGCCCGGAAACCGGTATAGCACCCCGCCGCAATGACTACTACCAATAGAATGTAGCCGTACTTTTTGAGAAATTTCTTCATGTTATCCTCCCTGAATGTCCTGTGGTTACTATCTTACACTACTGTAAACGAATGAGAAAGGGAAAGTGTGACAAAAAGGGAAAAAATTTTTATCCTAGGGAAGAAAAGCAGCCCGGGCAAGGAGGAGGCTCTGCCCGGAGCCTTGACGGTAAAGGCAATGTGCAGCTCCGGCTGGGTCCCGCTGCCCGCAATAGTGGAAAGCACCTGCCCCAGGCGTTTCATATCCAGCGGAAAAGCTAACCGAAAGCCCTGACTGCACTGATAGCCTGTAAACACCTGCCGGTAGTTTCCGTCCCTTTCCCGGATGCTTTCGTAATTGGCGGAAGCATTGAATCGGGTGGTTTTCGGGCCCTCAGCCGCAAATGGCCGAGGGCCTTTATAGCATCGGTCAGCGCGCCGCTTTGGCGGGCGGCCTGTTCCATGGCACGGTCATAATCCTCCTCATCGGCAGCGGTGGCCATGGTCAGGTCGTTCCGCTCCTATCACACTCTGTTTTTCGGCAAAACTCAAGCTGCCCCCTTGACAACAGCCGAGGAGAACATTATCATAAAACTAATGACATTAGTTTATGAGGGAGGCACCTTGATGGCCAAAGGACTGCGCGCTGAAAGCATCATTGTCGCGGCAGCTGAACTGATAGAGCAGTACGGGCGCAGCGGGTTTTCCATGCGGCTGCTGGCTGATACCATGGGGGTCAAAACCGCCTCGCTCTATAATCACATCGAGAACATGGATACCCTTTTAACTGAGGTATGCCGCTATGCCCTGCGGATGCAGGAGGACGGTGAGCTGCGGGCCATCGCGGGGAAAACCGGTCGGGAAGCCGTATGGGCCCTGGCCTGGGCCTACCGGCGCTTTGCGCAGCAGCATCGGGAGCTATACTGGCTGGTGATGGATACCGCCGCGGGCGAGCCCCGCGTACTGGATGATGCCGCCGCCCGCTTTACCGAGCCGCTGAAGCAGGTGCTTTCCGGCTTCCGGCTGCCGCCGCGGGAGGAGATCCACTTCCGACGGATGTTCCGGGCCATTGTACACGGCTTTGCCTCGCAGGAGGATGAGGGCTTTTTCTCTCACTATCCGGCCTCTACCGAGCTGAGCTTTGAATTTGCCATTCAGCGTTTTATCGATTGCGTGCTGGAAGCGGAAAAGAGGAATCCATCTTGAATTATACCCAAAGCGAAGAATATCTGTTTAATACCATGCCGGTCGGCCGGGCCATTGCCTCACTGGCCGTGCCCACCGTCATCAGCCAGATCATCACCGTCATTTACAATATGGCGGATACCTTTTTTGTGGGCCAGCTGGGCGACCCCAACCAAGTAGCTGCCGCCACCGTGGCACTGCCGCTTTTCATCTTCATCACCGCGCTGGCCAATCTGTTTGGCGTGGGCGGCGCCAGCCTGATCTCCCGCTGTTTGGGACAGGGCGACCGCCAAAAAGCCGGACATACCGCCGCTTTCTGCATCTGGAGCGCCATTGCGGTCTCTCTTATCTATGGCATAGCGGTCCTGCTGCTGCGGCCGGTGCTGCTGCCCTTGCTGGGCGCTGATGCCGAAACCTTCGGCTATTCTTCCTCCTATGTGCTTTACAGCATCGGCCTGGGCGCCATGCCGGCGGCGCTCAATCCCATGCTGGCGCATTTGGTCCGGGCGGAGGGCCATTCCCGGCAGGCCAGCCTGGGGGTCGCCTTTGGCGGCATCCTCAATATCCTGCTGGACCCTTTCTTCATCTTCGTGCTGGATCTGGAAATCGCGGGGGCGGGCATCGCTACCCTGCTTTCCAATCTGGCCGCAGCCGGTTATTTTGCTCTGTTCCTGCATAAGATCCGCCATGAGACCGCCATTACCGCTTCTCCCCGGCAGTACACGCTGGGGCAGCACATCCCCGGGGAGGTGCTCTCCGTAGGGCTGCCCAGCTGCCTCATCTCGGTCATGGGCGCCATCAGCAATACCGTACTGAACCACTTTACCTCCGGTTATTCCAATGCCGCCATGGCCGGTATGGGCATTGCCAAAAAGGTGAACCTGCTGGCCTTTGCCGTGGGGCAGGGCATCACCCAGGGTACCCTGCCGCTCATCGGCTACAATTACACCTCCGGCAACCGCCAGCGAATGCTGAAAGCCATCTACGGCCTGCTGGTGGGCTGTCTGGCTGTCTCGCTGCTCATCACCATACTGCTGTACTTTGGGGCCGCCCCTATTACCCGCTGGTTCATCAATGATGCCGAAACGGTGTCCCATGGGCGCACCTTCCTGCAAATCATCTGCCTGACCTGCCCCACCAGCACCTTTATCTTCTTTGCCATTACGGTGTTCCAGGCCACAGGCAAGCGGGCTCAGCCTATCTTCCTTTCCCTGGTGCGCAAGGGCACCACCGATGTACTGCTGATGCCGCTGTTCTATCACCTCATCGGCATCAATGGCGTGGCCTGGGCTTCCCCCGCTGCCGATCTTGTCGGTGTTCTCATTGCATTGGCGGTGCTGCTGCCCTATCTGCGCCGCCTGCGGCAGATGCCCTCACCCGTGCCAAAACACCCCTGACGCTATCTTCCTTTCTTTCACGGCCATTCGGCCGCATATCCAAAAAATCTCCCCTGCCTTGAATAAGCGGGGGAGATTTTTTATTTACCGGCGGGATTGCTTTTTCTACCGACGCTTATCATTGATGTTCTTGATATGCTCATCGGTGATGAGGGTCACACCGTTTTCTTTGGCCTAGGCCGCGCAGCCATTCAATACCGTTTTTAGGAACGGCCGAGACACCTTGACGAAATTTTCAGCGCGTCATCGGTGAATTATACGCTGTCATCGCAGCGGTTGGCAGCATAGCGGATGGATTCAAGATCCGTTTCCTTGGGTGCCGGGATCGGCTCCGCAATGGGCTTTTTAAGCCCGCGTGGGAACTGGGTGTACCAGAAGTTCGTGGAATCCCGGTAGCCATAATCCACCGGTACCGGCGGAAAGTTATTTTTTATCACACCATTGATGAGTGCATCATAGTATTCCGGTTTCATCAGAATCTTATCGATACTCTTGGGGTCAATCCCCAGCCAGCCCATCTTTTCTCATCGTTGTACCCGGCATCAATCATAATGGTGGTGTCTCCCTTGCGGTAAAAGAAGATATTGGCCACCTATTCCCGTACGCAGGCCACATGCTCATCGATCCACCCGGTGTTCGGCGGCTTTCTATGATCTTCACTGGTTTTAGTATGCCCACTCTCCCCGCCTTGTCAAGCAGATCTCCCTCTTGCTATCCTTCATAAAAACCTATAAAATAGAGCTGATCTACCATTACACCCTAGGGAGGATGCTCATGCTGACCGAGCACGAAGAAAAACTTATCCAAAGATACTATATTTACCCCAAAATCGCTATTACAGCGGTCATTATGGCGCTGGCGCTGGGGGTCCCTTTCATCCTGCTGGAAATGATCGATGATCTCGTTTTTCACGATGAAGAAGTCATCTTTTGGGGCCTTTATGTCTATTTGGGCTTCGCGGCCCTGTATCTCATCCTTTTCTGTTACTGCACCCTTCGAGCTAAGCTGGGAATGCGGAAAGAGGAATGGCAGGAGCTGCAGCGCCGTCTCAAGGTCCGTCAGCAGCAGTCCGATTATTCCGCAGCTGCCGCGGGCGCCATGGCCATGGGGGCTGCCGGCCGCCTAATGCAAAAAAGCCAAAATAAAACAGTACGGGGTGCCGGTACTGCCGCCCAGGTCGCCGGGGCAGTGGGGGCCGTGGCCACGGCCGGCGCCATGAGCGCCGAGATTGCCCACAATGCTCAGGCCATGGCAGAAGCCTACGGTGTCCCCCTCCCCCGCACCAAAGGATTGAGAACTGTACTGGTGCTGCTGCCGCTGGTGATTCTCATTGGCACCTACATCCCCCAGTACAGCCACGCCCATACTGCCATGCAGCAGAATACCCTCCTCGTTTCCCAGCGTATTGAAGAGATCACCAAAGCTTTGGATCCGGTCTGTGAATACATCTCTGCCGATGACCCCGCCGAACGCTATCAGGATTACGGCTATCGTGTCATTGGCTACCTGCGCGGCATGAATACCGATGCCCCCAAATGCTATGTTTACATTTCGCTGGACTCAACCGGTGTGCTGGAATCTCTCTCCTACGATGAGGAAATTATTATGTCACTCAGCCTGGAGGAAAACCTCAGCCGTATCGAAAAGGACTTTGAAACACTTCACCGCGTCCTGCAAAAAGCAGACATTCCCACCCAAAGCCCCGAACTGCTCACCACCTATCAGCTTTCCGAAGAATTCCGGGAGGCCTTCCTTGCCGGCACCTATTATCAGAGCATCGATTGTTCCGAAAATGGTGAAAGCACCCGTGTTTATTGGAGCTTTGAAACCGAATCCGAGGAAGAATTTGATGAATACACCCATCCCCGCGTATACCTCTATGTGCGGGCGTAAATCGCTCGGTGGCCGTTCAGTCAAATACCCATTGGGGTGGCAGATTAAAACTGCGTGATACCCGATAAGGCCCACATTTTATAACTCTACTATCTCCCCTCCAAATACCAAAAGCACTAAAACCGGGACAGTCGCTGAAAAAGCGACCGTCCCGGTTATTATAATATTTTCAGCCCAGGGGCTTCATAGTGGGGAACAGCAATACATCCCGGATGGAAGCCGAATCGGTCAGCAACATTACCAGGCGGTCCACACCAAAGCCCAAACCGCCGGTGGGGGCCATGCCGTACTCCAGCGCAGTCACAAAGTCATAGTCCACCTCGGCACGGGTGTTCGGCTCCTCATGGCGTTTCGCCTCTACCTGCCGTTCAAAGCGCGCCTTCTGATCAATGGGGTCGTTCAGCTCGCTGAAGGCATTGCCGTACTCGGTAGCGCAGATAAAATACTCAAACCGCTCGGTAAAGGCAGGGTCCTCCGGCTTGCGTTTGGCCAGCGGGCTGTTTTCCACTGGATAATCATAAATAAAGGTCGGCTGAATGAGGTTCTCCTCCACATAGGCATCAAAGAACTCGGCCAGCACGGTACCCTTGGTCGCATCAGCAGGGACCTCCACATTCTTCGCCTTGGCGGCGGCGCGGGCGTCCTCATCGCTCTTCCAGTCGTAGTAGTCCACCCCGGCGTACTTCTTCACCGATTCCGCCATGGTCAGGCGCTCCCAGTGGCCCAGGTCCAGCTCCACACCCTGGTAGGTGATCCTGGTACTGCCGCAGACATTCTGCGCCAGGCGGGTATACAGCTCCTCCACCAGGTCCATCATGCCCTTGTAATCGGTGTAGGCCTGGTACAGCTCCACGGTGGTGAATTCGGGGTTGTGCTTGGTATCCATACCCTCATTGCGGAAGATGCGTCCCACCTCGTACACACGATCCAGGCCGCCCACGATGAGCCGCTTGAGGTAAAGCTCGGTCTCAATGCGCAGGTACATATCCATATCCAGTGTATTGTGGTGGGTCACAAAGGGCCGGGCGGAAGCGCCGATCTCCAGCGGCACCAGGATGGGGGTATCTACCTCCAGGAAGCCCTTCTCATCCAGGTAGCGGCGGATCTCGGTCAGGATGCGGCTGCGCTTATAGAAGGTATCCCGCACCTCCGGGTTCACAATAAGGTCCACATAGCGCTGGCGGTACCGGGTATCGGTATCCCGCAGCCCATGGAATTTCTCCGGCAGCGGCAGCAGGGACTTGGAAAGCAGCTTGATATGGGTGGTATGAACCGAGATCTCGCCCTTCTGGGTACGGAACACGGTGCCCTCCACGCCCAGGATATCACCGATATCCCACTTCTTAAAGTCGGCATAGTCTTCCTCGCCCACATCATCCCGGCGCACATATACCTGCAGCCGTCCGGTGGAATCCAGCAGATCCATAAAGCTGGCCTTACCCATCACGCGGCGGCTCATCATGCGGCCGGCAATGCGTACCGTTTTGCCCTCCAGCGCCTCAAAGTTATCCCGGATCTCCTGGTTCTTGGTATCCCAGTCATATTTCGTGATCTCATAGGGGTTCTTGCCGGCTTCGCACAGTGCCGCCAGCTTGTCCCTGCGCACCTTTACCTGTTCGTGCAGGCGCTCCTCTTCTTCCTCGGCCTCCGCCGCCGGGTTCATTACCTTTTCTTCGCTCATATTTTGTCCTCCTTCACCGGCGCAGGCATACCCGCCCCGTCACATTCATCCATTCCTGCAGGGGGCAATCTCCGGACGCCCCTCCGCTTTTATCGAGCCGCCCCGCTTCGCCGGGGACGGCCCTCCCTCGCTGCGGAGCGCCCGGTGTTCCCGCCACTGCCGTTGCTGTGGGTATCACTTTATTCTACCATCAAATGCCCCGCAGGGCAAATAAAAAAGCAGAAAAGTTCAGCACTTTTCTGCCTTTTTGCCGGTAAATTACTTGCTGATGTCCAGAATGACCATCTCGAAGGCGCCGCCGGGGGCTTCCACCACCACGGTCTCACCCTTTTTATGGCCAATAAGCGCATGGCCTACGGGGGACTGGTCGGAAATTGTGTTCATCTCGTGGCCCACTTCCATGGCGCCAACGATGAGGTACTCACCCTCTTCCTCCATATCCTTATCCAGCACCTTCACCTTGGAGCCAACCCCCACCACGTCCAGCGAAAGGCTGTCGGTATCCACGATGGTCACATGCTTCAGCTGCTCTTCCAGCACGGCAATGCGGGCTTCTATTTCCGCCTGCTCGTTTTTGGCAGCATCGTATTCACTGTTTTCGGAAAGGTCGCCGTAGCCGCGGGCGATCTTTATTTTCTCTGCGATCTCGCTGCGTTTGGTCGTTTTCAGCTCTTCCAGCTCTTTGGCCAGCTCATCATAGCCGGTCTGGGTCATTTGAATGGTGTTTACCATGAAATACAGCTCCTTTACGGGAGGCAAACGGTGCCCCGCTGCCCGACGATAGTCTAATTATTATAGTTTTTTCTGCCCAAAATGTCAAGTACGCATCAGCTTCCCCAGTTCGGTAAATTCCGCCAGCCGTCCATCAATGCGGCATCCCCCAAGGGTCAGCGGCAGCTTCACCCGGCGGGTACCGCACTCCGTTACCATCCCCCAAAAGGCGGTTGGTTCCGCCCCCGGTGGCACCTCCGCCAGCTGTTCCGGCGTCAGTGCCAGCGTCAGCCGGTTCACTGTGGGGTTCCCCTGTATCCCACTGCGGTCTGCAGTGATTATCGGCCGCCGCACCCGTATCACTCCTGTTGGATAGGGCGCCGCGCAAATGGAACAGTCCTCCAGCTCGGCTGGGGTCTCCGCCCATAGCAGCGGCAGGCCGTATTCCACCCGCAGCATGGTTTCCGCGGCAGCATAGCGGCTTCGCCGCAAGGTATATACCTTTACTCCCCGGCAGCAGTCCAGCCACTCCCCGCAGGCCCATGGCGCTATTCCCTGCGGGTCCAGCAGTCCCAGCAATCCGCTGCCCTTTCCCGCGGCTTGTTCCATGGCCTGCCGGGCGGCTGCCACCGTCAGCCTTGCCGTAAAGTCTTGCGGCCGGTAATCCCGCAGTGGGCAGCCCTCCGGTGCCAATACCTCCGGGGGGAGCAGCACCGGAGAACGCGGGCGGGGACACAGCAGGGCCAGCCGGTTCCAAGGCAGCCGTTCTACTGGGCCGTGCCACACTATATATCGGTAGCGGTTCCCACCGCAGCTGCGGTCCTCCCACTCCAGGGCATCACCCCGCAGCAACCGTCCCAATCTCTGCCGCAGCGGTTCTTTTTTGTCCTCTATTGCCACCACTATGAACATCCCTTGCGCCCCCTTTGCCTGTCCTGTTCCATCCTATGCGCCACTAGGCCCATTTAGTACAAGCCACCGGGCTGGGGCCCGCAGGGCAAGCCGTCCTTCGGACGGCTTTGGGGGGGCGGCCGCAGGCCGCCCCCTACGCGGCACGGAGTGCCGCGGCCCTGCGGGCCCCGTTGCACCCCACCCCTGCCTTTCCACCTGCTAAAACTCTCCCCCGCCTCAGATTAAATTCCGTACATTCCCCAATTCGCCTCACCGCTTCGCCAGTTTGCGAACAAATGTTTCACATGAAACATTTTTGCCGCACTAAAAATAACCGGCCCCATTCTGGAGCCGGTCGAAAGATTTTATAATATTACCGGATGGCCGCTGCCAGCACTTCCAGTGCCTTCTTATAGGGAGCATCCAGCTCAGCGTTGCCCAGGATGTCACCCCGGTTACTCTCACTGGCTGCCAGTTCCACTTCATAGTCGGGGCCCACACCGGTATCACCAAAGCTCTTTTGCTTGGGCCCGGCATACTGCGCCGTGGTGACCTGGATGGCCGAACCACCCGAAAGCTTGAAGATCTCGGTGATATCGCCGTTGCCGGCGGTGCGGGCGCCTACCACCTTGGCCCGGCCAAAGTCCTGCAGCGCCATCACAAAGAGCTCCGTGGTGCCACCGGTGGTCTCATCGGCCAGCACCACCAGCGGAATATCCCAGCTGTTCGCATCGGATTCCGCCACGGCGGTCAGGTTGCCGTCCTTATCGCGGGAATAGGCCACAGTACCGCTGGGCAGCAGCGGATCCAGCAGCCGGACTGCATAGGAAAGCTCATTGCTGGTAACGCCGCGTACATCCAGCAGAATGCCCTTTACTTCCTGGGCCTTCAAGGCATTCAGCTGGGCGATGAACTGGTCGGCAGTGGTACCGCTCCACTCGGTAAAGCTGATATAGGCGGTATCTTCACTTACCATGGTCGTTTTTACTGTGGGCACCTCAATGGCGCGCAGGGTCAGCTCGTAGTTGTTCTCCTGGCTATCCTGTTGGATGGTCAGAGTCACCTTGGTGCCGGCTTCGCCGCGCAGGCGGCCCGCCATGCTTTCATTGTTATTTTCGGTCACGCGGGTGCCGTTTACATTGGTAATAAGCGCCCCCACCTTGATGCCCGCCATCTGCGCCGGAGAATCGGGATAAACCTCCCGAACCAGCAGATAGCCGGAGGAATCCATCTCGGTCACCAGACCCACGCCTACATATTTGCCGCTGCCGGATTGGGTATAGGCCTCATATTCCGCAGCGGTGAAGTAGCGGGCATTGCTGTCCTCCAGGCCATCGATATACCCGCGGGCAATGGCCTCCTGCAGCGCTTCCTCATTGATGGAGCCGTAGTAATTTTCCCGCACATACAGGTCTACCTCATGCAGAGAGCTGTACATTTTTTCCCGTTCGGTGATGCCTGTCATCTTCACATTGAACAGGTTCATCGAGTAGATCATGGTAAGGGAAAAGGCCACAGCCGCTACGATGGCCATATAGGCGATGGCCGCGCCAAGCGAAATTTTCTTGTTCATGCTGTTTTATGCTCCTGTTGTAACGCTGCTTACCTGCATACAGTGCCCATACAGTGCCTTTACAGATAATTGAGCGGATTGGTATGCGCGCCGTTGCGGCGGATTTCAAAGTGGAGATGATAGCCGGTAGACCAGCCGGTGGTCCCCACATAGGCAATGGTCTGCCCCTTGGTAACGGTATCGCCTACATTGACGGCAACCGAGGTGCAGTGTGCATATAGGGTGGAAAAACCGCCGCCATGGTCAACGATAAGATAATTGCCGTAGCCCCATGCCCTGCCGTAACCCGCACCGGTACGCACATGAATGACGGTGCCGGAGGCTGAGGCGCGAATGGGCGTATTGGCAGGTGCCGGAAAATCGATTCCGGTGTGATAATCGGTATTATTGAAGCGCCAGCCGTAGTAGCTGCTGATGTAAGTATAGCCCTTTACCGGGTAGATAAATCCGGTGGTGCTGTAATCCACCTGGCTGCCGTTGCCGGCATTGGCAGCATAGATGGCATCAATATCAGCCTGGATCTGCTTCATCTCCTTCTGGATGGCAGCCTGATCGGCGAGATATTCCTGCTCCATCTTTTTGATATCCTGCAGGGTGCTTTCCACCTCGGTCTTCTGGCTGGTCAGGCTGGCCTTCTTGCCCTCCGCCGTCACCTTGGTATCCGCCAGGTCCTCTTTTTCCTCCTGCATCTGCGCCTGCAGCGTCCGCAGCTCGGTGATGTTATCCGCGAGGGCTTGCAGCAGGGCGCTGTCGTGCTCCGAAATGCGGCTGAGGTATTTGCCGTAGCTGAGGTAACTGCCCAGGCTATCCACGCCAAAGACCATGCCCAACATACTGGTGCCGACGCTGGTCTTGTAGATGGAGCGAATGCGCTTCATAAAGAGGTCCTGCTGTTCCAGCACTTCCGCGCTCAGTTCATTGATGCGCTCCTCTTTATCGGCGATATCATTCTGCAGATAATTGATCTTGTTATCCAAAAGAGTGATCTGCTTTTGGGTATTGGTAATCTGATTGTTCAGGTTATTGCGGATTGCTTCCTGCTTTTCCTTTTCGGTCTTGGTCTGGTTCAGTTTATCCTTTAGGGCCTGCTGCTGTTTTTCCAGTTCACTATACTGGCCGTTCAGGTGGTCCAGGGTACTATCCGCGTAGGCGGTAATGGGCGCGGAGACCGTCAGCACCGCGGCGCACATCACCGCTGCCAGGATCCGCTTGCTGCATCTCTTCATGGTATTTGCCTTGTCCTTTCCGTTTGCACATTTGCTGTGGGTTTTCTTCTGTCAAACTTCAGGCTGTTGTCTTATCAGAACAGGAAGTTTCCCTTTACATAGTGTGTGTAAAGAGGGCGTTTTCCTGCATCATACTTTGAGATATTTGCCGACGAAGATAAAGCTGCCCACCATACCGAACAGCACCCCCGCCGCCACAAAGCCCAGCAGCATCTGCGGGGCGATGGAAACAAAGGGAATGAGGCTCTGGTAGGCCAGCTGCAGCCAGCCACTGGCCGATTGGCCTACCCACTGGTACAGGAAGTGGGTGCCCACCCACAGCAGCCCAAAGGCAATGAGGGCGGAAATGAGTCCAATGACCATACCCTCCACCAAAAATGGGAAGCGGATGAAGGCATTGGTGGCGCCGACATATTTCATAATATTGATCTCCCGGCGGCGGTTGAAGATCGTCACCCGGACGGTATTGGCAATGATAATGATGGAAACGACCATCAAAATAGCGACGATGGTAAGCCCCGCCACATGGATGGCGGTCTTGATACCCACCAGGGTCGTGGCCACCTCATTGCTGGATTCCACGCTTTCCACCCCGGAAAGGCTCTCCAGCGTCTTGACGGTCTCCGGCAGATTTTCCAGGCTGTTCACTTTCAAGCGGAAGGAAGCCGGCAGCGGGTTTTCATCCGCGTACTGCTCAAAACCTTCCAAAAAGCTCTGGCTGCCCAGGGTGTCGCTCAGCTCCTTCAGGGCGTCCTCCTTGCTGATGTACTGCTTGGAGGCGATATTGGGCAGATCGTCGATCTCTGCCTTCAGCCTCTCGGTGCCGGCGCTGCCGAGGTCGTCATCGATCCAGACCACAACCTCATTGAAGCTTTCTACATAGCCCATCAAGGAATTGATATTGAAGGAAAGCAGCAGCGCCCCGCCGATAAGCACCATACAGGCGATAAGCACGCCGATGGAAGCCACCGACATCTGCCGGTTGGCGCGGATATTGTGCAGGCCCTCCTTGACCAGATAGCCAAAGGAATTCTTAAACATGGGAAGCACCTCCTTGATCCCGGATAATGCGTCCCTTTTCCAGTGTCACGGTACGGTGGTGGAAACGATTTACCAGCTCATGCTCATGCGTCACCATGAGGATGGTGGTACCGGTCTTATTGATCTCATCCAAAAGCTCCACGATCTCGTAGGAAAGCTCCGGATCGATATTGCCGGTCGGCTCATCGGCAATGAGCAGGTCGGGGTTATTCACCAGCGCGCGGGCCAGGGCCACACGCTGCTGCTCGCCGCCGGAGAGTTCCGGCGGATAGTGCTTGTACTTATCATCCAGCCCCAGCAGATTCAGAATATAGGGCACCCGCCGGCGGATAAACCGCCGCGGCACACCGGTCACCTGCAGGGCAAATGCCACATTATCAAAGACCGTCATGGTGGGGATAAGCCGGAAATCCTGGAACACTACACCGATGGTGCGGCGAAAGTAAGGGATCTCCCGCTGCTTCATATGGATAAGGTCCCGGCCGTTTACCGTCACCTCGCCCTCGGTGGGTACTTCCTCCCGCAGCAGCGTTTTGATGAGGGTGCTTTTGCCGGCACCGGAATGCCCCACCACAAAGACGAATTCGCCTTTTTCGATATGTAGATCCACCCCATCCAACGCGCATACGCCGTTGGGGTAGGTCTTGGTTACTCCTTGCAGATCAATCAAGGGATACACCGCCTTGCTCTATAGGATATTGGGTCAGCCCTTAAATGACATCAAAGCTGTCTTTTTAGTACTTCACAGGGTTCGCGGTCAGGTACTTCTTCACCATCAGCGCCACCTTAAAGATGATGGCATGGTCAAACTCCCGCAGATCGAGACCCGTCAGCTTCTTGATCTTCTCCAGGCGATACACCAGGGTATTGCGGTGAACAAACAGCTTACGGCTGGTCTCGGAAACATTCAGGTTGTTCTCGAAGAACTTCTGAATGGTGAAAAGGGTCTCGTGATCCAGGCTTTCGATGGAGCCTTTCTTAAAGACCTCGCGCAGGTACTGCTCGCACAGGGTGGTGGGCAGCTGATAAATGATGCGCGCGATACCCAGGTTATCATAGCTGACGATAAGCCGCTCGGTATCAAATACCTTGCCCACCTCCAGCGCGGCCTGCGCCTCACGGAAGGACCGGGCCAGATCCTTGATGCCGGCAATGACACTGCCGATGCCGACCTGCGCCTTGGTGTAGAATTCACCGCCCAGGGTATCCACGATGGAACGGGCCAGCTTTTCCAGGTCCTTGCTTTCGATGCCGGGCTTGACTTCCTTCACCAGTACGATATCGGTCTCATTGACATTAAAGACAAAGTCCTTCTGCTTATCGGGGAAGAGGTTCTGCACCACATCAAAGGCGGAAACGCTGCTGTTGGCCTGCACCCGCACCAGCAGCACCGCGCGGCTGGCATCGGAGGAGAAGTGCAGCTCCCGCGCCTTGGCAAAGATATCGCCGGGCAGGATGTTATCCAGAATGATATTCTTGATAAAATTGCCGCGGTCGTATTTTTCATCGTAGTACTGCTTGATGCTGGAAAGAGAGATGCTGAGCACGCCGCACATTTTGGCCGCCAGGTCATCGCTGCCGGAAACAAACACGGCATACTCCGACTTCATCTTGGAGCCAAAGGGCTTGTAGGTAATGCCGTCCCGGATGAACAGCTCGTTATTTTCGCCCAGATCCGCCGCCAAAAAATCGTTCGGCTCGCCGATCTTGGTCAGGTCGCTGCAGGCAATGATGGTGGCGCTCTCATCAATGACGCCGATCATGCGGTCCACAGTATCCCGCATCTGATAAACCAGGCCCTGGAACAAACGGTTCGACATAAAACTACCCCTCTACTTTCGCAAAAAATTGCTGTCACACACAGTCTGTGATGAATGAACACTTTTATTTTACCTAATATTTTGTGCAAATGCAACAGTTTTCTGCTTTTTCCTTGGAAAAACCCTCAATTCCTTTGGGCAATATCATCAGATTATGGGGCTGTTTCTTGTCAAATCCAACACCTCCAACCCAAAATGTTGGGCCTTGCTGGCGGCCTCGGCACAAAATGGGGGGATGCGCTTCCATCATTTTGCACAAAGAAAGCCAGGTCACAGGGGGCTGGTGTAGTTCCAATTTACCATAAAAATATGAATATTCCGTGACCCCCCGGTGATGATTGCTTGAGGATTTTCCGGAGCTTGGTGCAATCTGCCAAGAAAAACGGCAGTCCCTGCCGCTGCCGGTAAGGACTGTCCATTCTGCCATTTTACATTTATTCCGGCAGGTGCTGCTGCCGCAGCAGAGAGATCTCCTCTTCGCTCAAGGGGCGGCACTCACCGGGGGCCAGGGTATCATCCAGTCGCAGCGCCCCCATGGAAAGCCGGTGCAGGCCCGTAACCACCGCTCCGCAGCAGCCGAACATCCGCTTGATCTGATGGTAGCGGCCCTCCCGCAGCGTCACCACTCCGGTATTTTCCGATTCAATGGTCAGCTCCGCCGGCCGGCAGCGGCCATCCTTCAGCTCTATTCCTTCGGCAAAGCGGTGTACCATTTCCTCCGTCATGGGGATATCGATGGTGACGCGATACCGCTTGGGCACATGCTTTTTGGGAGCCAGTATCTCGTGGGCCAGGGCACCGTCATCGGTTAGGATCATGAGCCCTGTGGTGTCCTTATCCAGCCGTCCCGCCGGGAACAGCTCCTTGCGGCGGTATTCCGGTGGCACCAGCTCCAGCACTGTTTTATCCCGGGCATCCCGCGCCGCGGAAACAACCCCCTGCGGCTTGTGGAGCATCAGCGTCAGGGTGCGCTGCACCCGCAGCAGCTCCCCCGCCACCACGATCTGCTCCTCCCCGGTCACCTTGCGCTCCGGATGTTTTTCCACCGTACCGTCTATTGTCACCCGGCCCTTGGTGATCAGTTCCTTGACCTCCCGCCGGGAGAGCATTCCCTGCGAAGCCAGCAGCTTGTCCAGTCGTTCCATACGGCCGCCCCCTTTCTTTTCCTATTGTAGCAGGGAACCGGGGCGGGATGCAACCGCCCCGCCCCATTTTCTCAGCCCGGGATGACCTCCATGCAGAAGCCTCCCTGCTCCATCTCGCTGATATCCGCCCCAACGATCCTATCCTTATAGACAAGGATGTGCGCAGCTACCTCATCCTTTTCGGGGTAATTGGTGATGTGGTAGGTGTATTCCATTACGGTTTTGCCCCGCAGTTTATCCAGGTTAAAGCCCTGCGCCTGCTGTAGGGAGGCATACCCGGTATAGACCTCATCCCACTCCGCCGGGATCACGATCTCCTCTTCACTAATGGGCGGCACTTCCGCTTCCCAGCCGTATTTTTGCAGAAACTCAATGCGCTGGTTTTCCTCTCCGCCGGGGATGCCTTTATTAAAAAGGCTCCAGGCCGGCAGCGCTACCGGCTGCTGGCTGGTAAGCACCACCGTGCCTACCACCGCCGCTACCAGCAGCACCGCAAATGCCAAAACGCTGCCCCGCCGCAGCCGTACCGAATGATAACCCATATGCCCCACTCCTCTCTGCTTCCGTTTCATCTTTATGCGGCAAGCTGACGGAATAGAGATAGCGGCAAAAGAAAATCTCCGCGAAGGGCAGGTTCCGGCCGCAGGCCCGGCGGCGCAAAGC